>OLQC01001663.1_pt1 | contig 16917 bp, 9 predicted proteins | sample 1672471 | NCBI WGS metagenome assembly OLQC01 (sample SAMEA3136689, study PRJEB25190) | human gut metagenome | biome: human gut; feature: human-associated habitat; material: faeces | place: Austria | collected 2013
CTGCCGCACCTCGCTCGCCGTATCGGCACTTAGAATTATGCGGTATTGCCTTAAGGCGTTTTTCTTCGTGTTTTGGTTTCCAATATTTGCAGCGTTCCGGAACGGTCAAGACCGTTCCCTACAGAATGTTTTGGGGCGCATTGCTAACTTGCAAAATATCCGTAGGGCGCTGCGCCTGCAGGCGCGTTTCGGAGGCCAACCGCCCTAAACCCCATTTGTAGGGGCCGATGCTCGCCATCGGTCCGCCGGGCTGCCTGCACTGCTCCCTGTCCACTGACCACTATCCACTCTCTCACGATGCGCACGCCGCCACATCCCCCATTGTCAGGGTAATGTGTCCGTCCGGAGCGGCATCCGCCACAAACAACACGCCGGGGCGGGCGGTACCGGCGGCAATGCGGTCGGCCAGGGCCTGCTCCACGGCGCGGCTCACCTTGCGGCGCAGTTCCCGCGCACCATAGGCGGGTACGGTATCACCTGCCAGCGCCGCGGCAGCCGCCGGGGTATGGCGCAGGGTGTAGCCCTGGCGGGCGGCGCGTTCTTCCAGCTCGCAGAGCAGGCGATCCGCGATCGCGGCCAGCTGGGCGGGGCCAAGCGGGTCGAACAGCACCACATCGTCCAGGCGGCCCATCAGCTCCGGGCGGAAATAATCTTTGGCTTCCTGTAATGCCTTTTTGCCGCGGCGGGCGGTTTCTTCGGCGGCAGCGCCGAAGCCCAGCGGGCTGGCCTGCCCCGCCAGGCAGCGCGCCCCCAGGTTGGAGGTGAGCAGAATGATCGTGTTGGAAAAATCCGCCTTGCGCCCCTGGGCATCGGTCAGGGTGCCATCTTCCAAAATCTGCAGCAGAATATTCTGGATATCGCTGTGGGCCTTTTCAATTTCATCGAACAGCACCACGCTGTAGGGGCGGCGGCGCACGGCTTCGGTCAGCTGGCCGCCCTCATCGTGCCCCACATAGCCCGGCGGTGCGCCGATCAGCCGTGCCACCGTGTGCTGCTCCATATATTCGCTCATATCAAACCGCAGCAGGGCTTTTTCGCTGCCAAACCAGCTTTGGGCCAGGGTACGGGCCAGTTGGGTTTTGCCTACGCCGGTGGGACCTAAAAACAGCATTGCGCCAATGGGGCGGCCAGCTTCCCGCAGGCCGGTGCGGCTGCGCCGGATAGCCGCCGCCACGGCATGCACCGCGCGCGGCTGACCAATCACCTGCGCGGCAAGGCGGGCTTCCAGCTGGTCCAGGCGCACACGCTCCGCCTCCCCTACCCGCTCGGCGGGCACGCCGCTGGCCTTGCCCACCACCTTGGCAATTTCCGCCGAGGTCAGCACCGGCATTTTGCTGCCTGGCAGCATGGATTGCTCCCCGCCTGAAATCCGCAGCGCCGCGGCGGCTTCGTCCAACAGGTCAATGGCCTTGTCCGGCAGGTAGCGCCCCGGCAGGTAGCGCACGCTCAGCTCCACCGCGGCGCGGATCGCCTCCTGCGGGATGCGCACCCCGTGGTAGCGCTCATACCGGGGCATCAGGCCGGTTAAAATTTTTTCCGCCTGCTGTGGGGCCGGTTCCTCAATATTCACCATGCCAAAGCGGCGGTCAAGGGCGGAGTCCTTCTGGATGGTCTTGCGGTATTCCTCCGGTGTGGTCGCACCGATGAGCTGGATTTCCCCGCGGGCCAGCATCGGCTTTAAGATACTGGCCGCATCGATCGCGCCTTCCGCCGCACCGGCCCCGGCGATCACATGGATCTCATCAATAAACAGAATGGTGGAACGGTCGCGGTAAAGCTCTTCCAGCAGGTTTTTGAACCGCTCCTCAAAATCGCCGCGGTACTTGGTGCCCGCCACCATGGACGCCATATCCAGCGCCAGCACCCGCTTGCCCTTTAAGCTGGGCGTTACCTGCCCGGCGGCAATGCGCTGGGCCAGGGCTTCGGCCAGGGCGCTTTTGCCCACGCCCGGCTCCCCCAAAAGGCATGGGTTATTCTTTTGGCGGCGGCACAAAATTTCGATCATGCGTTCCAGCTCATCATCCCGGCAAAGTACGGGATCCAGCTGGCCTTCCTGCGCAAGGCGGGTCAGGTCACGGCCATATTTCTCACTGGGGCGGCTGCCACGGGTACTGCTCATGCGGGGGCTGCTGGGCAAAACCAGCTGGCCGGAAAGCTGGCGGCATTCCCGCGCGGCGCGTGGAACTTCCAGCCCAAGGCCCGCCAGCCACACGCTGGCCGTGCAGGCGGTATCTTCCAGCATGGCACAGAGCAGGTGTTCGTTCTCCGCTTTGTTCACGCGGGCGGCATGGGCCCCCAGAACAGCGAATTCCAGCGCCTTGCGGCTTTCGGGCGCAAGGTCCCGGCCGCGCAGGTGCAGCGGGCGGCCCGTGCAGGCCCGCTGGGAGGCACAGGCCGAAAGTGCCGTTACCGTGATCTGTTTGCGGCGCAGAAACTCCACCGCAGTGCCCCGCCCGGTTTGCAGCATGGCAAGCAGCAGGTGCCCGGTATCCACCGCCGTACACCCCTGCCGGCCTGCGATGGTGATCGCGGTGGCGACGGTGCGCCGTGCGGCGCGGGTTAAACCTTTATGATAATAAAACATAGTGACCTCTGCCCTCCTACATGTTGCAGCGTTGCGGGTTACCCCACTGCAAGTATAGGCGGGCAGGGTGCAAATAATCATCGAAACCGGGCAAGGCGCTGCCATCCGGCCTGTTTTTGTGGCTGGCCGCAAAAAATATTGGTTTCATTGGTTGTATTGCGTTTTTCAACTTGGCATTTAGACGCATCTGTTGTATGATTAAAAAGTATGCTCTGTTTTAGGGCAATACCGCATAATTCTAAGTGCCAATACGGCGAGCGAGGTGCCGCAGCCGCCGGAGCGGTGCTTAAGCCGCAAGGCGGGAATTGTGCGGTGTTGCCTTAGGCATATAATTTGATATTACAAAAGGTTGGTGCGTTCATGCGGAACATGCTGCGGTTTTTGAAAGGATACGAGAAAGAATCCATCCTTGCCCCGCTGTTCAAAATGCTGGAAGCCTGCTTTGAGCTGTTGGTTCCCCTTGTGGTGGCCAACATCATTGATGTGGGCATCAAAAACGGGGATTTGGCTTATATTGGCAAGCAGTGCGGCTTGATGGTGCTGCTTGCGGTTGTGGGTATGGCATCCAGCCTGACGGCGCAGTATTTTGCCGCCAAGGCCGCGCTGGGCTATGGCACGGCGCTGCGCGGGGCGCTGTTCCGCCACATTGATACCCTCTCTTACACGGAGCTGGACGGCATCGGCACACCCACGCTGGTCACCCGCATCACCAGCGATGTGAACCAGCTGCAAAACGGCGTAAACATGACGCTGCGCCTTTTGCTGCGCTGCCCGTTTATTGTCATCGGCGCGCTGATTCTGGCGTTTGTCATCAGCCCCACCATGGGGTTCTGGTTCGTGCTGGTCACGCTGGCCATCTCGCTGGTGGTCTGGCTGATCATGCGGGTGACGGTGCCCCAGTACCGCGCCGCCCAGAATACACTGGACAAAGTGACCCTGCTGACCCGCGAAAATTATGTGGGTGCCCGCGTGGTGCGCGCCTTTGCACGGCAGGATGACGAAATTGCGGATTTTACCGCCGTGAACGACAAACTGAAAACTTTCCAGCTGACCGCCGGGCGCATTTCCGCTTTGATGACCCCGCTGACCTATCTCATCGTCAACCTGGGCGTGATCGCCATCCTGATGCGCGGCGGGCTGCAGGTAAACAGCGGCGCGCTGACCCAGGGCGAGATCATTGCCCTAATCAACTATATGAACCAGATCCTTATCAACCTGCTGCGCATTGCCGATCTGGTGGTTTCTGTCACCCGCGCACTGGCCAGCGGCATCCGTGTTTCGGAGATTCTGAACACCAAATCCACGATGACCGACCCCGCCGCGGCCGCCCTTGCCCCGGCAGCGGGCGCCCCGGCCGTTGCATTTGACCATGTGGGCTTTACCTACCACGGTGCCGGTGCCCCCAGCCTGACGGACATCAGCTTTGCCGCCCAGAATGGCCAGACCATCGGCGTGATCGGCGGCACGGGCAGCGGCAAATCCACCCTGATCAATCTGATTCCCCGTTTTTATGACTGCACCAGCGGCAGCGTTGAACTGTTTGGCCATGCCGTGCAGCAGTACGGCTTTGCCCAGCTGCGCCAGATGATCGGCATTGTGCCGCAGCGCGCCGTGCTGTTTACCGGCACCATCCGGGACAACATGCAATGGGCCTGCCCCGATGCCACCGATGAGCAGATCTGGCAAGCCCTGGAGATTGCCCAGGCGGCGGACTTTGTGCGCGGCAAGCCCAAAGGGCTGGATGAACCGGTGGAGACCGCCGGGCGCAATTTCAGCGGCGGCCAGCGCCAGCGCCTGACCATTGCCCGCGCGCTGGTGCCTCACCCCCAGGTACTGATTTTGGACGACAGTTCCTCCGCGCTTGACTTTGCCACGGACGCTGCTTTGCGCAAAGCGCTGAAAGAGCAGACCCATGGCATGACGGTATTTATTGTTTCCCAGCGCGCTTCCGCTGTGCAGCGTGCGGACCGCATTCTGGTGCTGGATGATGGCAATCTGGTGGGCAGCGGCACCCATGCCAACCTGCTGAAAACCTGCGATGTTTACCGCGAGATCTGCCTGAGCCAGCTGAGCCGTGAGGAGGTGGAAAAGACCTTATGAGCAATGCAAAGAAAAAGCGTGTTTCCCTGCGGGGCAGTAAAGGCACCATTCAGCGCGTGTTAAAGCTGATCCAGCCGTACCGCGGTTTGGTGCTGTTCACCCTGCTGCTTGCCGCTGTTACCGTTCTTACCACGCTGTACGCCCCCATTCTTTCGGGCCGCGGCGTGGACCTGATTGTGGGCCAGGGCAATGTCAACTTCCCTGCCCTGGGCAAGATTGCCATCCAGTTTGGCGTTACCGTGTGTGTCACCTCCATCTGCCAGTGGCTGATGAACATGGTGAACAACCGCATCACCTTCCAGGTGGTGCGCGACATCCGCGTGCAGGCGTTCCAGCACATGGAGATTTTACCCCTGAGCTATATGGATGCCCACAAGCCCGGCGACGCCATCAGCCGCATCAACACCGATGTGGAGCAGTTCAGTGACGGCCTGTTGATGGGCTTTACCCAGCTGTTCACCGGCATTCTGACCATTGTGGGCACTTTGGGCTTTATGCTTTCCATTGACTGGCGCATTACCCTGATCGTTGTGGTTCTCACCCCGCTTTCCATCTTTGTGGCAAAGTTCATTGCGGAGCATACCTATGATATGTTCCGCGTACAGAGCGAGACCCGCGCCGAGCTGACCGGTCTGGTGGACGAGCTGATCGGCAACGAGCATCTTGTCCGCGCCTTCGGTTACGAAAGCCGCGCCGAGGAGCGCTTTGACAAGATCAACGCCGATCTGCAGATCTGCGGCGTAAAGGCCACCTTCTTTTCCTCCATCACCAACCCTGCCACCCGCTTTGTCAACGCGCTGGTGTATGCGGCGGTCGGCGTGGTGGGCGCGCTGGTTGCCATTGGCGGCGGCATTACGGTCGGCGAGCTTTCGGTTCTGCTGAACTATGCCAACCAATACACCAAGCCGTTCAATGATATTTCCGGCGTTATGACCGAGCTGCAGAACGCCCTGGCCTGTGCGCAGCGTGTGTTCGACTTTATTGACGAAGCCCCCATCCTGCCCGATGCCCCCGATGCCGTTACCCTGCCCCACGGTGCAGGCAGTGTGGAGTTTGGGCATGTCAAGTTCCGCTATGTGCCGGATGTGCCCTTGATTGAAGACATGAACCTGCGCGTTCAGCCCGGCCAGCGCATTGCCCTGGTTGGCCCCACCGGCTGCGGCAAAACCACCCTGGTCAACCTGCTGATGCGCTTTTACGAGATCAACGGCGGCACCCTGAAGGTGGACGGCCACCCCATTGACACCGTAACGCGGGATTCGCTGCGCGGCAACCTGGGTATGGTCTTGCAGGAAACCTGGCTGAAAGCCGGTACTGTGGCAGATAACATTGCTTACGGCAAGCCGGACGCCACCCGCGAGGAGATCATCGACGCCGCCAAGCGTGCCCGCGCCCACAGCTTTATCTGCCGCCTGCCCCAGGGCTATGATACCGTAATTGCCGAGGACGGCGGCAACATCAGCCAGGGCCAGAAGCAGCTGCTTTGCATTGCCCGTGTTATGCTGCGCAAGCCGCCCATCCTGATTCTGGACGAAGCAACCTCCAGCATTGATACCCGTACCGAGGTGCTGGTTCAGGATGCCTTTGAGGAACTGATGAAAGGCCGCACCAGCTTTATTGTGGCGCACCGCCTTTCCACCATCAAAAACGCCGATCAGATCCTTGTGATGAAAGCCGGCAACATTATTGAGCGCGGCACCCACGAGGAGCTGCTGGCCAGGGGCGGCTTTTACGCCAACCTGTATGCAAGCCAGTTTGCCAAGGCGTAACGCCTGCCCCGCTGCATAACCCCAACTAAATATCAAATGGCCCGGCTGCAAATGCAGTGCGGGCCGTTATGTTTAGTTTTGCTGTATATCCTGTACGTCATCGGCGAATTTTGTTTGACGCAGACGGACGCAGGGATTATAATAAATGCGGTGTAATTTGCCGGAATTTGTCACAGCCTGGCGTTCCGGCTCAAGGTGCAGTCATACGCTGCCCTGCAAGTAGAGAGGAAAAGAGGAATATTTATGTCCAAAACGTCCATTCCCAAAAACTATCATGATCTTTTGGGCCTGTACGATACCCAGCGGGCCATCGGCATCATCAAAACCATCTTTCAGGAAAAGCTGTGTGCCGCCCTGCACCTGAAGCGCGTTACCGCCCCGCTGTTTGTTTTGAACGGCAGCGGCCTGAACGATGATCTGAACGGCGTGGAGCGCCCCGTCAGCTTTGATGTACCCTGCCTGGATGAGCGCGCTGAAGTTGTGCACAGCCTGGCCAAATGGAAGCGCTATGCCCTTGCTGAGTATGGGTTCCGCCCCGGCCAGGGCCTTGTGACCGACATGAACGCCATCCGCCGCGATGAAGAGCTTGACAACCTGCACAGCATTTATGTAGACCAGTGGGACTGGGAGAAGGTCATCACCGCGAAGGACCGCACCCTGCCCTTTTTGCAGGAAACCGTGCGCGATATTGTGGATGCCGTTTGCTCCACTGCGGACGAGCTGCGCTGGAAGTTCCCGGAGCTGAAAGCCATCCGCCTGACCCGTGAGCCGACCTTTATCACCACCCAGGAGCTGGAAGACCTGTACCCCGACCTGACCCCAAAAGAGCGCGAAAACGCCTTTACCCGCGCCCATGGCACCGTCTGCATCATGCAGATCGGCGGCCAGCTGAAAAGCGGCATCCGCCACGATGGCCGTGCCCCTGACTATGATGACTGGACGCTGAACTGCGATATTCTGTTCTGGCACAAAGCGCTGGGCTGTGCACTGGAGCTTTCCAGCATGGGCATCCGTGTGGACCCGGCCGCCATGACCCGCCAGCTGGAAGCCGCAGGCTGCCCGGAGCGTGCGGAACTGCCGTTCCACAAAATGCTGCTGGAAGGCAAGCTGCCCCTGACGATGGGCGGCGGCATTGGCCAGAGCCGCCTGTGCATGTTGCTGCTGGGCAAGGCCCACATCGGCGAAGTGCAGGTCAGCCTGTGGGATGCCGAGACCAAAGCCGTGTGCGAGCGCGCTGGTGTGCAGCTGCTGTAATATTTGCAGTGGGCGACCTTCTTGATGCCCCGGACAAGCTGTTACGGCTTTGGGAGAATAGCCCAAAGTGCTTTGCAGGTCGGCCATCTCCACCTGAGAGCCGTCCCTGCGGTCCGTTTTGCCCCAAAGGCATCCCCCTTCTCCAAACGAATCAGTCGCCCAAAATAAAAACGTAATCCCTCGGATTCTATACGATCCGGGGGATTTTAACATTTCTGCGGCAAGCCAGGGCCTCTATGGCCAGGAATAAGGGTCTGCCACAAAATCTTCAATTACATCCATCAAATGGATGGGTTCCAGCTGCCCCTGTGTGCACAGCTGCGCCAGGCGCTGTGCCTGTTGGGTATTGGTGCAAATATCTGGGACAAATGCAATCTGCCGCCAACCATCCGGTACCCGCTTTTGGGCCGCAATTCCAAAAGCAGTATAGCGGCCAAGTTCACAGCTGAACAGGGTTTGTTCCACCGCAAGATACTGGTAAATCGTTCTCGGCCCCCTTCCACAGCCCAAACAGTTTCCCCACCATACCGCAGACATCCATTTTTTAACAGTTCTTACAATTCTTGACAAATTATAAAAGTCATATTAAAATAGTGGCATGTTTTGCGGCACATTTCGGGATGCTTCCTGCCGGGGGATCACGTTGCCCCTGGCAGCGGTGGGGTCTTTCCTGTTTCCCCATCGCCTTATGGAAACATTATGTGAATTGTAGCAGAGGCTGCCGGTATTGTAAACCATCAAATCTGAGAAACGCCCTTTTAGGCTTTCCCAGATTTGGGAAATGGAGGAGGTTTATGCAAGAATCTATTGTGGAAACGTTGAAAAACATGAAATCCGAACAAAACCTGACCCTGCAGCAAATCTCCAGTGCAAGCGGGGTGCCCCTCAGCACCGTAAACCGCATTTTGAGCGGCCAGACCGAGAATCCCAGCTTCCGTGATGTCGCCGCGATCGTTGCCGCCATGGATGGCTCGCTGGATGCGATCACCGGCCTACAAAAGTTGGAGAGCGAAAACGGCCAGTTGCTGGATTCCAACGTGATGCAGCTGCTGCTTTCCATGCAGAACTATTATGCCAAAACCCTGGACGCCGCCCGTCAGCAGTACATGCGGGAGCTTGAGAACAAAGACAAGCAGTACCGGGATATCCTTACCGATAAAAACCGCTGGCTGCGCCGCATGTTTTTCTGCCTGATCGGCATGCTGGCTGTCATCTCGTTTTTGCTCATCGTTGATTTTATCAACCCCACCATTGGCGTTTTCCATACCTGAGCCATTCGGCGGCCTGCCTTTTGCAAGGCGGCGTTCTTCCCTGTCTATATCTCACTTATCCCTGCTTTATTTTTCGGCACCGGCGGTGTACCTGCTTTCACCGCCGGTGCCTTTTTTCATTGGCAACACCGCACAATTCCCGCCTTGCAGCTTAAGCACCGATCCGGCAGCTGCGGCACGGCATCTGCGTTGCCAAAATGCTCGATAAGACATCTAGTATTATCTGCGCTTTTGGCTTGGCATCTGCCGCACCTCGCTCGCCATATCGGTACTTAGAATTATGCGGTATTGCCTTTAATAAAAAACGGGCTGCTGCCCCCACTGCAAGCCGCAGCACCCGGAACATAAAATAGGAGGAAAGCATGACCTGTACCCACTACAACTTCCCCGTGCCGGAAGAAAAAATGGTGCGTGTAATTACCGATACCGACCTTTGCAACGAAGCGGACGATCCGTTTGCTGTTGTGCAGGCACTGTTGAGCCCCAAGTTTGATAATGTCGGCGTGGTGGCCGCCCACTTTGGCACCCGCGACCCCAACGGAATGCAGAAAAGCTGGCAGGGTCTGAAAGACTTGACGGTCCTGATGCAGCTGACGGTTCCGGTGCTGCACGGTGCGCCCCACGCTTTGCCGGATGCCGCTACCCCGGTGCCCAGCGAAGGCGCGAAGCTGATCATCCGTGAAGCGATGAAAGAGGATACCCGCCCTCTGTTTGTGCTGCTGCTTGGCCCACTGACCGATTTGGCCAGCGCCTATTTGCAGGAACCCCGCATTGCGGGCCGACTGACCGCAATCTGGATCGGCGGCGCACCGTACCCTGTGGGCGGGCCGGAGTTCAACCTGGGCAATGATGTCAACGCCGTCAACGTGGTGTTTGGCAGCACCATGCCGGTGTGGCAGGTGCCCAAAAATGTGTACGAGATGATGCCGGTCAGTATGGCGGAACTGGAATACCGTGTGCGCCCCCAGGGAGCCGTGGGCCGCTACCTGTTTGACCAGCTGGTGGCTTACAGCCAAACGCCGGAATCCCGCGCCAGCGCGTTCCGCACGGGCGAAAGCTGGGTTTTGGGCGATAACCCCGCCCCCGGCCTGCTGCTGTATGAACACCGCTTCCAGTTTGACTGGGTGCCCGCGCCCTATGTAACGGCGGACCAGACTTATGCCGCCATCGGCCGCAATCGGCCCATCCGGGTGTATAAGGGGATCGACAGCCGTCTGATCCTGGATGATCTGTACGCCAAGCTGGCGTTGTTTGCCCAGTATATGGCGCAAAAGGGGGAGTGAACCATGCTGACTGTGACCGGCCTCTGGTTTGACCATGAGCGGACTCCCGTTGGGCTGGACCATACCCCCGTGTTCGGCTGGCAGCTGGAAGGGAACTGCCGGAACATCCGCCAGACGCAGTACCGCCTGCAAGTTGCCCTGACCCCGGATTTTGCCGCGTTGCTGTACGATGAAACCTGTGAAACCGGAAACTCCACCGCGGTGCACGCGGCGGGCCTGACGCTGCAATCGCTGCAAAAATATTACGCCCGTGTGCAGGTTTGGGCCGATACCGCTGCTGGCCCCCAGCAGACCCTGTGGAGCGAACCGGCGGTGTTCATCACCGCCCTGCTGGACCCGGCAGCCGAGTGGAAAGCCGAGTTTGTGAGCGCGGAATCCCCCGAAACCTGCAGGGAATCCTCCGCCGGTACAATGGTGCGCGCGGCGTTCACCGTAAAGCCGGGGCTGCGGGCCGCGTATGCCTGCACCACAGCGCTGGGGCTGTATAATGTTTATCTCAACGGCCAAAAGGTCAGCACCGATGAGATGACCCCCGGCTGGACAAGCTATAACCGCCGCCTGCTCTACCAGACCTATGAGGTCACTGCCATGCTGCACCCCGGCCTCAACATGGCCGGGGCAATGCTGGGGGCCGGGTGGTACAAGGGTGTGATGGGCCTGACCCGCTCCCGCAACAACTATGGCGATACCACCGCCTTTGCCATGCAGTTGACCCTTGTGTATGCCGATGGCACCCGTGAAACCGTGAACACCGGCCCAGCATGGCAGGGAACGAAGGCACCCGTGATATTCTCAGAGATTTACCACGGAGAAGCATACGATGCCGCGCTGGAACTGCCCCACTGGGCCGAATGCGAAACGCCGGAAAACACCCCCGCAGGCCGCTGGCACGCCGTGCACACCGTGCCGTACCCTGCCGCCAAACTGGCCGCCCAGGCCGCAGGCAAGGTATGCGTGCAGCAGCGCATCCCGGCGCAGCGGGTGTTTACCGCGCCGGATGGCAGCACAGTGGTGGATTTTGGCCAGAACATGGCGGGCCGGGTGGAAATTACCGTGCAGGGTACAGCCGGGCAGGCGGCTGAACTGCGCTGCTTTGAGGAGCTGGACGCCGATGGCAACCCCTACCTGGCCAACCTGCGCAAAGCCCGCACCACCATGCAATATACCTTTGCCCGCAGCCAAACGGTGACCTGGCAGCCGCAGTTTACCTATATGGGATTCCGCTATGCGCTGGTGGTGCAGTGGCCGGGAAAACCGGAACCGGCCAATTTTACCGCCTGCGTGCTGCACAGCGCCATGCAGCCGGCGGGGGAGTTTACCTGTTCCGAACCGCTGGTGAACCAGTTGAACCATAACATTTTGTGGGGGCTGAAAAGCAACTTTTTGGATGTGCCCACCGATTGCCCCCAACGCGATGAACGCCTTGGCTGGACCGGCGATGCACAGATTTTTTGCGAGACCGCCTGCTGGCTGGCCGATACCTGGACTTTTTACAGCAAGTGGCTGAAAGACCTTGCCGTGGACCAGCTGCCGGACGGCGGCGTGGCCAATGTGGTGCCCAATATTGAGGAAACCCACACCGAGGCCAACTGGCTGATGAAAAACTGCCCATATGGCGCTTCCGGCTGGGGCGATGCCGCGACTGTGATCCCCTGGGTGCTGTACCAGATGTATGGCGACGATACCATTCTGCGCAGCCAGTACCCCAGCATGAAGCGCTGGGTGGATTTTATGCGCGCCAACACCCAAAACGGTCTGTTTGATTTCAAGATGCAGCTGGGCGACTGGGTGGCGCTGGACGCCGAACCGGGCAGTTATTTTGGCGCAACCCCCACGGCGCTGACCAGCCAGGCGTACTATGCGCTTTCGGCCCAGCTGCTGGCGCTGGCGGCGGAGGTACTGGGCAACCGGCAGGATGCAGAGCTTTACGCGGGGGTTCACCGCCAGGCAGCCCAAGATTTTGCCGCAAACTTTTTTACTCTGGATGGTGCAATGACCGCCCAGACCCAGACAGCCCATATTCTGGCCCTGCGCTTTGGCCTGACCCCGCAAAAGTGGAAGCAGAAAACGATCCAGCGCCTGCTGGAACTGTTGCAACAACAAAACGGGCATTTGGTTACCGGCTTTTTGGGCACACCGTATTTCTGCGCGGCGCTCAGCCAGAATGGCTGCTGGCAGCAGGCGTATGACCTGATGTTGAAAAAAGATTACCCCGGCTGGCTGTATCAGGTGCTGCAGGGGGCCACCACTGTGTGGGAACACTGGGATGGCCGCCGCCCGGACGGCACGATGTGGTCCGCGGGGATGAACTCTTTCAACCATTACGCATACGGCGCGGTGGGGGCATGGCTGTACGGCGAGTGCGCCGGTATTGGCCAGCAGCCGGGCACGGCAGGTTTTTGCGCCGCACGGCTGGCCCCGCGCCCCGGTGGCGGGCTGCGCTGGGCCCAGGCCTGGCACCAGACCCCCTTTGGCCGCTATGCCCTGCAGTGGCAAGTTGATGACGGGAAAATCACCGTTACGGCGGCAATTCCACCCAATGCAGCGGCAAAAATCTGCCTGGAACCCGGTGCCAAGCTGCTGGAAACGGACGGCCTGACCTTTGCGGAACAAAACTGATGCCCTACCGCCCAAGTGGGCTCCGGCCAGTATCGGGTCAGCTATACGATGGAGCAGTAATTGAACCAAAGCGTTCCTTTATGGTACAATAGCCCCAAAGAAATACAACGATTACCCGCGGGAATAGAAAAAGTACTGCAGGCGAAAGGGGAAAGGGAAACATGCAAATCAGATCTGTTGCTGTTCTGGGGGCCGGTGCAGTCGGCTCTTATATCATCTGGGGACTCAGCTCCCGCAAGGATATTCGCCTTGCTGTAATTGCCGAAGGCCCGCGTGCCGAACGGCTGAAACAACAGGGAATCACCATCAACGGCACCACCTACCGCCCGCAGGTTTGGACCCCGCAGGAAGCAAACGGCGTGGATCTATTGGTGGTTGCGCTGAAATACGGTGCGCTGCCCGGCGCACTGGACAGCATTGCCGCCGCCGTTGGCCCCGACACCACCGTGATGAGCCTGATGAACGGTGTGGACAGTGAGGAAATCATCGCCGCCAAAATTGGTGCGGAACATGTTCTGCCCTCCCTCATCAAGGTGGCCTCCCACAAGGAAGCCGACGGCTACCACTTCAACCCCGAAACCACCATCGGCATTATCTATGGCGAGCTTGCCGCACCGCTGAAAAGCGAGCGCGTGCAGGCGGTGGAAGCATTGCTTGCCGGTACGGCATTCATTCCCGCGTTACCCCGTATATTAAGGAAGAAATCTGGAGCAAGTTCCGCCTGAATGTCTGCAACAATCTGCCGCAGGCCATTTTGGGCGCGGGCGTTGGCTGTTACCAGAGCAGTGCCCACATGAAAGCCATCAGCGATGGTTTGTGCCATGAGCTGGAGGCCATTGCCGTGGCAAAGGGCATTGATTTGAGCAAGGTGGATGCAAGTTCCCGCCATGGCAGCCTGGTTCCACCTGCAACGCGCTATTCCACGTTACAGGATCTGGATGCCGGGCGGCACACCGAAATTGACATGTTCTCCGGTGCGCTGATGCGGATGGGGCAGGAACTTGGCATTCCCACGCCGTATAACGAGTATACCTATCACATGATCAAGGCACTGGAAGAAAAGAACGATGGCCTGTTTGATTATGCGGCCAAGGCAAGCAATTTGACCTGCGCCAAATAAGCGGGCGAGAGGGAAAAGCATAAAAGCGTTCTATCGGATGCGCCAAGGCCAGTGCGATTTGCTGCTGACCTGCTGCACGGTAATTTTGCGCTTTGAGGATGGGCGCATCAAAGCCCAGTACCCTATGGATGCAGCCGGGGCAGAAAAGGTGAAACACTTTTTTACCGCAAAACCGGACGCACAGGAAGAAAAAGAATTAACAACGACAAAAATAACAAGAATACGCGAATAAAAACGCCAGAGCAGCAACCCTTACCGGGTGCTGCTCTGGCGTTTTTGCTTGCTGTTCCGTCTGCCTTTATGGGGTTAAAAAGGCAGGGGATTACTTTTTAATCTTGATCAGCTGGGCGTTCAGGCTGGGCAGGAATTTATCCCCCAGCAGGTCGGTGGAGATCATGCCGCTCATGTGTTCGGGGCTCATGCCGCTCATCATGCTCCACATCCCTTGGCCGGGTTTCAGGTCAAAGTTGGTGACCAGCTTTACGGCCTTGGCAACAATGGCAAAAGCTTCCTCATTCTTGGCCAGCTCTGCCATAGAATCCTTGATAGTATAGTACCCTTCGGGGAATTCCATCGGGGATTCCAGATCCAGGCTGCCCATCTGTTTAAACCAGTTGGCAACGCCCTCCTGGCGCTCATTGAACTCCGGCAGGGTGTAGCAGGCGGGCTCTTTCTCTACCTTTTCCAGCGTGATGGAATCCTTGGCGGAACCGGCCACGGCCAGCAGGGTGTTAAAGCCCTCGGCCAGCGCCACGGTAAAGTGGAACACGCGGTGGGCCTGCTGGGTGTCAACTTCCTTGCCGTTCAGGTACAGGGTCACGCAGTCCTGATTGGAGTAAACCTTGACTTCGGTGGTTTCCCCGGCGCGCTGGGCATAGCGGCGGCCGTTGATGTGCACCATCGGGTCCTTGGTCCAGTATGCCTGGTACAGATAGAAGCTGTCCTTGCGGGTTTTGCGGTCAATGGTAACAAGGCCCTTATTGTTGCGGCCTGCCACGCCGCCCTCGTTGCGGGCTGCGCAGCCAAAGTCGAACATGTTCCATACATGGCTGGCCCAGATCCAGGGACGATCCTCAAAGGCCTGTGCCATATATTCATGGTATACGGCCTGGTATTCCTCGGTATAATCCTTGCACTGGGGGGTGCTGCTGTGCCAGTTGATGATGCCTTCGCAGCCGTATTCCGAAACGCCAAGGCAGATATCGGGGTGCTCGGCGTGGAACTTGTCCAGCCAGGGACCATTGTCCTCAATCTTGCCGCCATACCAGCCAAAGTAGTGGTTGTAGCTTTCCAGGTCGGTGATGTGGTGCATGGGGCCGTCGGTCGGGGTGTGCGAAACATGGGCAATGGTGGTGGAACGGGTGGGATCCAGCTCTTTGCACAGCTTCTGCAGGTCGTGGTGGCGTTCCACCAGCTCCTGGCTGATGCCGCCAATCAAAATTTCGTTGGAAATGCCCCAGAACATAATGGACGGGTGGTTGTAGTTCTGGACGATCAGCTCGGTCATCTCGCGGCGGCAGTGTGCGTGGGCATCCTCGCCGGGTTTGAACACGCTGATGAACGGAATCTCGGCCCAAACGGCAAAACCGATGGAGTCGCAGGCGTTATAGAAATCCTGACTGTGCTGGTAGTGGGCCAGACGAATGGTGTTGGCACCGACTTCCTTGATCATCTGGGCATCCTCGTAATGGTCGTCAATGCTCAGAGCGTTGCCTTTGTACAAGCGGTCCTGATGGCGGGAAACACCGCGCAGCGGGGTGGGCACGCCATTGATGGAAAAGCCGCCGTCCGGGGTGACGGTGTAGCTGCGCACACCAACATTGACGCACAGATCGTCATAGGATTCATTGCAGCGCTGCAGGCGGGCAATTACGGTGTACAGGTTGGGCTCGTCCATGCTCCACAGCTCCGCATCAGGCACATACAGGGTAACGGCGGTGTTATCAGCCGGGCGGGTGGCGGAAGCAACCTCAAATCCATAGGGATCTTCAATGCTGTACTGCACGGTAAAGTTTTCGTCCGGGTTGGTCACATAGCTTTTGATTTCGAATGTGGCGCCGCCGTCCGCTGCCGGTTTGGGGGTAACTTTAATGCCGGGGCCGCCGAAATAATCCAGGTCAAAGTGGGTGTTGGGCACGCTGATCAGGTTGACGCCGCGGTACAAGCCGCCATAGAACGTGAAGTCGGCGGAAGAGGGATACATGGACGGCGTATCTTCGTTGCTGACTTCAATGGTCAGCTCGTTCTCGCCGTCATGGCACAAATCCGTCACATCAGCGCGGAAAATGGAGTAACCGCCCTCGTGGGTGGTGGCAACCGTTCCGTTGACCTTGACGGTAGCGGAAAGGGCTGCGGCCAGAACTTCAATATAGGTGCGGCCGCCGGCCAAAGGCTGCTTGGGCGCAGTAAAGGTGCGGGTGTAAACACCGGTGGTGCGCAGATAGCTGCCGTTGCCGTCCATGCCATCCACCGCGTTCCAGGTGTGGGGCAGGGTAACCGCTTCAGCCGGGCGTTCGCCCTTGGGGAAGGTCAGGGTCCAGTTTTCGTTCAGGGAAACTACGTTACGCATGGCAAATCTCCTGTCTTGTTGTGGTTTGTGGTGCGGAATGTTATTTTATGATAGGTTTATTGTACCACAGCGTCCGACAGGATTTTAGAAAGTTTTTATGATGAAATAGTAGAATTTTCAGTAGAATGATTTGTAAAATGCAGGACTGAATAAAAACTGCTTGCAGTGCTTGCAGCAGTTCTTTTATGGTACTTGATGATAAAAGGTTGCCGCCTGCATTTTTCGATAGCGCACCAATTTTTGAGCGGCGCACCTGCGCCGCGGTTCAAAAGCAGTGTTCTTTTTTAATTTATGGCAATACCGCATAATTCTAAGTGCCGATACGGCGAGCGAGGTGCCGCAGCTGCC
>OLQC01001669.1_pt1 | contig 16854 bp, 16 predicted proteins | sample 1672471 | NCBI WGS metagenome assembly OLQC01 (sample SAMEA3136689, study PRJEB25190) | human gut metagenome | biome: human gut; feature: human-associated habitat; material: faeces | place: Austria | collected 2013
TATCGACGTTAAATATTAAAACGGTATTAACGGAAGTACACTAAAAACAAATTTTTTTCACATACCAAAAAAGTGAGCCGTGCACACTATTTTTGTGCTTTGGCTCACTTTTTCTTTTCTAGGTTGTGTTACGACCCCATTTTTATGTCCGTGCGAATACGGCAAAGTCGACTGCCGCAGGATCGCAGTTTTCTATTGTATGATATATTTCCGTAAGCGTCGAGCCTGTGGTAGTAACATCGTCAATTACAAGAATGTGTTTGCCTTTAAGGGCATTCTCATCGGTAACGGCAAAGCAACCCTTAAGATTTACAAGACGCTTTTCTCTGCCAAGGGATTTCTGCTGGGCTGTCTTTTTGATTTTGGCGACTGCGCTTACTGTCGGTATACCTGTAAGCTCGGTTATCTCACGGCATATCTTTTCTGTATGGCAGTAGCCTTTTTTCACTTTATCGCTGTGGTATATCGGCACAGGGAGAAGAACATCGGGCAATGTGTCGTAGCTTTCCGTGATCTTTCGCATAAGCGTGTACGCCATAAAGCTGAGCTTGCTTCCGTCACGGTTTCGCTTTGCTCCTAAAACTATATGTTCTGCACTGCCGCTATATCTGCATACGCTGATAAGCCTGCCGCCGCAGAGGGCTTCTTCTTTGTTGCTGTATTGAAATTTGTCAGCACAGTCATTGCAGATATAATCCATTCTTCCTATGACTTTGTTGCACACAGGACAGCGGTTCGGAAAGAAGAAATCAAGCAGTATCCTTTTAAGCTCGTATTTATTCATCATCATTTTCGTCTATAAACGGATTGCGTATCTTTGTCGGTTTTATTATGCCGTCAAGCAGGCGCTTGGCAGTGCTCCTGCTTACCGCACTGTCCGAACGTCTGCGTCTGTCGGAGCCCGGTATATCCTCGCTGTCTGTAAGGTCGTCAATGCTCGGTGCGTCAAGTTTTATCACAGGTGCGGCATGGTCGGGCACTTTGTACTTTGGCTTGGGCAATTCTGTTACGGCAGGCTTTTCTGCCTTTTCGGATACCTCTGGGACAGGTGATGACGGGAGTATGTCAAAGTCATCGGTTGTCAGGCGTTCGCCGTCACTGCGTATTTCGGGGTACAGTTCTGTAAGGCCATCGGATTGATCTGACTGCGTTGTTTCAATCGTGTGTCTGTACATATTTGCGGCATAGTTGCTCTTCGGGGTAGCTGTTTTTCTGATGCTGTAATCGGCTTTCGCAAATTCGCCCGCAAAGCCTGTATCTATGGCAGAGCTGTTTTCTTTGCCGAAAGATGAGTTTTCATATGCGTTGCTGTCTGGCGCACGGTTTTCGTCCGGATGCGGTACGCTTGTTTCCGGCTCGTCAGAAGAACCAAAGCTGAAAATATCGTCAAGCGGCTTGAAGTCGTGGTCGGCCGTGACCTTTTCAAGCTTTGATATTTCTTCATCAAATGCGCCGTCAAACGGATTGTCGAATACGGTTACGTCAAGACTTTCAGCTTCCTCCGCCTTCATAACGTGAACCGGCTGTTTTGGCACGGCGTCAGTTATAGGCTCCGGCGGCTGTGACGACATTCTTTCCTGCTCACGTTCGAGTAATTCACGCTCCTGTTCCTGCTTTCTGCGGCGCTTCTCCTGCTCGTAAAGTACACTGCGGTCAACACGTTCAAATACGAACGGCTTTACTTCCGGTTGCTTCTGAGCATTGTTCTGTTTGTCGTCAGATGCCTGTTCCGGCTGCTTTTCTGCGGGAGGCTCAGGCGGTTTCACAGGTGCAAAATGCAGGTCGTGAGAGTAGTTTTCAAACTCCCGGAACTCCGCAACGCTCAGCGTATTATGCAGAATGCTTTCCTTTATTGCCATAAAGCTCTGATACCATTCGGCAAAATCGCGCTGTGTCAGGTCAACGTTTATGCGCTTTGACATATATGTGTACAGCTCTTTTGTCATGTCCTCGAGCTGTCTTATCTCATCTGCCGTTCTCGGCGGGGTGGTAGTGCTCAGTTCAAGACAGGTTCTGCCGCCCGGCTGTGCCTTATCACAGTAATCGTAATCATAGTCCTTGTCACGCAGGTAATATTCGCCGCAACGTGCACAGCGCTGTAATATTCCTCCGCTTTCAAGCAAAAGGTCGATTTCAAGGTCGATGACCGCTTTAAAGCTGTCGGAAACATATACCTTTTTCGGCAGAGAACGCATTGTTGTTATGATAGTGTTCAGCACCGAATCAGGCTTTTCGGGAATATAATTCTTTACCTTTGCAAATACGTCCATTGCCTCGCTGTCTGAGTGCATCGGAGAAAAAGGACGGTGTACCATATCGTCATAGTCGATATCGGGCAGTGCCGAGCCTGCTATAGCTTTTGAGATATTGGAGGTTATGAACGGCGCTGACGGCAGTCTGCCAACTGTATATACCTTTGCTGCTGTGAAGCACTCGGTGGGGTAGCCCATCTCGTTTGCGGCTACGCTGAAGGTAAGGTCGAAGTAATCACGTTTTGCATAAGCCTGCTCAAGGGTCGCTTTTTCGCCGAATACAAAATCTATCTTTTTCTTAGCATAATCCTGAAGCTGAAGAAGGCTCACCCAACGGTTTACCGCTTTGTTGTGGCGGTATTCGGTAAGCCTTGTGAAGATAAGTTTTTCAAAAGGATTTTTCGCATTTATCAGTTCATTCCACAGTGATGATATGCCAAGCCCCTTTTCTCTGCAAAGGTATTCGATAAAAAGATCCTGTACGACTTTTTCGTAAATACCGTGGATATTCGCTTCTACATATTTGTGGCACGCGCCAAGGGAGTTACGAAGTGCGACTATATCTTCAAGACGGTATTCGCCGTTTGTCATACAGCGCTTGCAGTAATCCGTACAACGTTTGATAAAGCCTGAAAAGTCATAGTCCGCAAACTTCAGGACAGACTGCGGATAGTTAAGCGTATATATTTCACTTGAGTTTATGCCTGTCAGGTTTACTGTACGTCTGATGCTCATATCCGCATATCCTTTCCTTTTATTCCAATCAATAATTTTCCTCTTCGGCTGTATCGTCTGCAACTGCGTCAAAGTTGAATTCTCGTTTTCTTCCGTCAACATAGAGAGTATGTTTGTCTTTCCATGTCACATCGGCAGGCTTGTTGTAGTCGGAAGTGATTATATGAAGTCCGTTCATGGCGTTTCTGCACTCAAGGAACGGAAGGCTGATATCTCTGTCTGCCTGTTCAAGATAGAATGATACAGAACGGCTTGCGTCGCTCTCAGGGTCAACATAGAGTACTATTCTGTACTGCTTGTCGGGAGAGTAGCGGTAGCTTGTGCTTCTTCTTGAAAGATCAACGTCCATAAGGGTGATATTGCCGAACAGCATCTTGAATGTGAGGTATACAAGTATTCCGACGACATACATTATAAGGTAGATAGTGCCGAGGACTATCTTTGTGGTTTCGCCCATTCCCGAAAGGAAGAAGATAAGTACGCTTACAACTATAGGAGGTACAGCCGCAAACCAGTTGCCGAATCCGAACAGCAGTATTGCAAAGGCGATAAACGGCGATATTATTGCAACGATTCTTGTTATTATCTGCTTTCTTGTGAACAGCATAATTCCGAAGAATATCAGGTTTATGAAAATGTACAGAGTTACGAGCGCACCCTGATGAGTCGGCTCAAGGTAATAGCACATCATCAGCCATGCCACAAATCCGAGAAATACCGGGTAGCCGAGCGACAGCACGGACACGCCGAGTTTAAACCATCTATTTGTTAAAAAGTTGATTACTTTTTCCATTTGCTTTCCTTTCAGTTTTGCAAAATGCAAACGTTTGTTTTACAGCATTACTTATTATATTTTATACTAAATCGCAGTAAATTTCAAGACTTATTTCGATATAGGAAGGTTTTTTAGGGCATAAAGCGGGTTTTGTATGTAGTTATTTGCTGAAAACAAAGGCGGTAACCTAAAGAGTTTCGGAAAAATGTGAAAAAACTCGTCAAAAAATGTCGGAATTTTGTGGGAATATAGCTGAAAATAGGCGGAATTTTGTGAACAAGCATCCGCAAACCAGCATAAATAAAAGACCCGACAGGGTTTAGCCCGTCGGGTCGGATTTGTTCTGGCGTTTGGTTACATTTTTATGCTATCGACCATGCGCTTCCTTTAAGCTGTTTATCAACCATGTCGGTATAGATACCGCCGTTTTTGTAAAGCTCATCGGGTGCGCCCTGCTCGGCTACGGTACCGCCTGCCAGCACTACTATCTTATCTGCGCCTGCAACGGTTCTCATGCGGTGGGCAATGACAAGAACGGTTTTATCCTTGATAAGACGGGATAAGGCTGACTGGATAAGCGTTTCGTTCTCAACATCAAGAGAAGCGGTGGCTTCATCAAGCAGGACTATAGGTGAATTTTTAAGGAATGCTCTTGCAATGGAGATACGCTGACGTTCGCCGCCTGAAAGCTCACAGCCGTTTTCGCCGATCATACTGTTCCACTTTTCGGGGAGCTTTTCCGCAAATTCATCGCAGTTGGCAAGCTTTGCGGCGGCAATCACCTCTTCGTCGGTTGCGTCCTTTCTGCCTATGCGGATATTTTCAAGTATCGTATTGTTGAAAAGCGTTACGTCCTGGAATACGATAGAATAGAGCGAAAGCAGTGTTTCAGGGTCTATCTTTGATACGTCCATTCCGCCGACTGTAACCTTACCAGTGTCAGAATCCCAGAAACGTGCGGCAAGTCTTGAAACGGTCGTTTTACCGCCGCCGGACGGTCCGACAAGAGCGGTGACTTCGACCTGCTTTGCGGTAAAGCTTACATTGTGCAGTATATTTTCGCCGTCCTTATATGAGAAGCTAACGTTATCAAAGCATATATCACAGCCGTTGTTGGTAAGCTTGTCAGTATCTGTCTGCTCATCGTGAAGAAGTATTTCGTTCATTCTTGCTATATTCGTATCTGCACTGATTACTGCGGCAAGGTTCTGTAAAGCCGCCTGTAACGGTTCGTAAAGACGTGACGTTACCAGTAAGAACATGAAGAATGTAAGCAGATCGATACCGCCTGATGAAATCAGTATACCGCTGACAAGGGTTACAGTTCCACCACCATTCATAACAGTGTTTCATAACGTTGTTATGATTTTATCAAAAAAATACGGTTGTCAATAGGTTAACATGAAAAAAATACAGCCGCGGGTTTTCCGCGGCTGTGCTTTAGTTGTTGTTTATATCGGGATATTATTTCAGGAAGCCCTCTATGATCTTTTCTTCAGCTTCTTCTCTTGTAAGTCCGAGAGAGCAGAGCTTCAATATCTGTTCGCCGGCGATTTTGCCGATTGCAGCCTCGTGGATAAGCTGAGCGTCGACATTTGCGGCGTTAAGCGCAGGCTGAGCGTCAACCTTGCCGTTATCCGCAAGAATCGCATCGCACGCAGAGTGACCTGTACAACGATTGTTGCCCTCTACTACAGAATAGAAGGCCTGATGAGAATTTCCTCTTGCGACAGAACGTGAAACAAGGTCTGCACCGCTGTCCTCGCCGTTGAGCTCAACGTGGAACTTGGTGGTTGCCTGCTCGTCACCGTCAGTCATTATACGCTCACGGACGACTATCTTTGCACCCTTGCCGAGTACTGCCGAGGTGCTTCTTGTTGTGCTGTCAACTCCGCGGAGCTGAACCGTATCCATTTCAAGATATGAATCTTCGCCGAGAACGCAGTCGGTAACGGGGTCGATTTTCTTAAGTCCCGTGCCTTTTCCTGTACCGATATGCTTTTCCTTATAAAGTACCTTTGAGCCTTTTTCAAGGAAGAAGCGGTGTATGCCGTTGTGGCGTGCCTGTTCTTCGCCGTCGTTGTGTACGCCGCAACCTGCCACGATAACCACGTCGGCGCCCTCGCCGATATAGAAGTCGTTATACACAAGGTCGTCTACGTCGCTGTGGGTGACGCAGGCGGGAATATAAACCGTTTCACCGACAGTAAAGGGCTTTACACGGATATTTATTCCGGGCTTGTCGTCCTTTGATTCGATGGTGATATTTTCTGATGATTTTCTTCCTGCGCATTTGCTGTCCTCACGGATATTGTATGCACCGTTGAAGCCGGTAACTTCATCATAATCGGAAATGATCTTCAGCATTTCGGCTGTTGTACCGTTGAAATTTACGTCCATTATATTGCTCACTGACAACCGCCTCCGTTTCTCTGTGGACATCTGCACGCATATTCTCCGCCCAGAAGCCTCGGGAGTATCTCTTCTCTCGATCCTGCAGTGCGTACTGCACCATCCGCTACTACAACAATTTCATCGGCGATTGAAAGAATACGCTCCTGATGTGAAATTATAACAAGTGAGCCTGTCGTACCGTTTCTTATTTCTTCAAAGGTTTCTACAAGTCTTGCAAAGCTCCACAGGTCGATTCCTGCCTCAGGTTCGTCAAAAACCGAAAGCTTTGCATTTCGTGCGAGTACGGTTGCAATTTCGATGCGCTTTGCCTCACCGCCCGATAAGGCACCGCTCATCTCTCTGTCAATGTATTCATCGGCGCACAGTCCGACCTTGCCGAGCAGAGCGCATAACTCATCGTGACCGAGCTTTCCGCCGGCTGCAAGCTCCAGAAGATCTCTTACGGTCAGTCCCTTGAAACGCACAGGCTGTTGGAAAGCATAAGCTACGCCAAGCTTTGCCCTGCCGGTGATATCTGTGTCGGTGATATCCGTACCGTCAAGTATAATCCTGCCTGATGTCGGCTTTTCAACGCCTGCAATCAGCTTTGCAAGCGAGGTTTTACCGCCGCCGTTCGGCCCTGTGATAACCGTGAGTCTGCTGTCAAGCTTACAGCTTATGCCTTTTATAATAGGTTCTCCGCTTGGAAGCTGCCATTTTACGTCCTTGAATTCCAGCAAAGTATTTACTCCTTTCATATTTTATCATATTATCGTACCACAATAGTGCGGCTATGTCAAGAGATGTCGTCTATTGAATTTTTCCCGGTTTTGTGATAAAATATTATGATATAATTTCGGAAAGGGCGGTATATGGGCATGAAAGTTTCCATCATTGATAACAGTCTGTGTGATTCATCATTTGTAAAGGAAGTAAGACCTGAGGAGATACAGGCTTATATGAACTCACTGCACGAATTCGGGGTTTCATATATTGAGATGACCACGGATACTTTTATTATGCTTCCACCCGCAAGCGATATGTCAAAGGTTATTCTCCGTATGACATCGGTCAGAGATCTGCTGTATATAAATTCGTTCAATTTTGCCTATGTGGTTGTGCCTGCACAGTTTACCGACCTTGTTACAAAGATAGAAAGACCCGTCATATCAGAGATCTGTCTGCACGGCGGGGATGTTATGAGAGCTATGGAGATATTTGAAAAGAATTTCGAGCTTGATAATGTTTCAATGGTGCGCTTTGTTGATGATTTCAGAGAAACGCCGCAGGAAATGGCGATGCTGATAAGAGAGTACCGTGACAAGTATTTCCGCCCTATAGATATCTGTCCGACAAACAAGTATACAAATGCAGTGAACGAGGCGGTAGCGGCGGTTATCGCAAAGACGGACTGCCTTACTATGCGGTTCGGCGGATATGATAAATATGCCGAGCTTCAGGACTATACGATTTCGCTTGCGACGCTGTTCGGTGTAGCGCCGTCGCCGCAGATGGTAATGGCGCTGTACAAGTGCGGTTGCCTGTATGGAATGATATACGGCAGACGTGCGGAAAGTTTGCTTGACTCTCTGAGAGTGGGACAGATTTCTCCGCATTATGTTCAGAATGTTGACAGATACAAGCCTGCAATGCCGAATGAGCGCACAACACTCAGCTCTTATGTCCGTCCGCCTGACAGGGAAGAAAGCAAAGGCGGAAAACTGCTTTACAAGAAGCTGCGCAGTATGATGGTTGACGCAAAGACGGCAGAGGAGCTTGAAGAAGAGATAGATGAGTTCTGTACACAGCTGTATAATAAGTGCGATAATAAAAAATCATAAAAAGACTATATGTATAAAAAATTCACAAAAATCACAGTCTATATAGTGTAATATGACGAAAAATCAGACGCAGTAAAAAAGTACTTTTAATTTTTCCGCAGATATGCTATAATAAAGCTATGCTGTGTCGGTATGCTTTGATGTAATTTGCCGGTATGGTACTCTATTAAAATTTCAAGCCGTTTTACGGCATTTCTATAATTTCTTTACATATTTTATCGAATCGAGGAAGTGTGACTTTTGGAAAAGTTTATTATAAAAGGCGGTACTCCGCTTAAAGGCGAAGTACAGATAAGCGGTGCCAAGAATGCGGCAGTCGCTATAATACCTGCGGCAATACTGGCGGCAGACAAGTGTGTGCTTGAAAATGTTCCGTCAATAAGCGACGTTGAGGTGGCGCTTGAGATACTCTCAAGTATGGGCGCTGAGATAAAAAGGCTCAGCAAGTCAAAGATAGAGGTCGATACCTCAAGAATAACAGATGGCACAGTGCCCTATGATCTTGCACGTTCAACAAGAGGAAGCAGTTACTTTCTGGGTGCACTGCTCGGCAGATTCAAAAAGGCTAGCGTTCCGCTTCCCGGAGGTTGCGACTTAGGAAGCAGACCTATCGATCAGCATATCAAGTGTTTTGAGGCGCTTGGCGCTAAGGCTGATATCAAGCACGGAATAGTAGATCTTTCAGCGGACAAGCTGATCGGTACACAGATATATTTTGATAAAGTTACAGTCGGCGGAACGATAAACGCACTCCTTGCCTGTGCACAGGCAGAGGGACTGACGATAATCGAAAATGCCGCCAAGGAGCCTCATATTGTCGACCTTGCGAATTTTCTCAATTCAATGGGTGCGGATATAATGGGCGCAGGCACGGATGTTATCAAGGTAAAGGGAGTGTCAAAGCTCCACGGAACAGAATATTCGGTTATTCCCGATCAGATAGAAGCGGGAACATTTATGGTAGCCGCAGCGGCGACCTGCGGTGATATTACACTTAAAAACGTAATACCTAAGCACCTTGAGCCTATCACGGCAAAGCTCCGCAAGATAGGTGTATATGTTGAAATTGAAGATGAAACCGACAATGTAAGAGTAGTCGGCAGACCTCATTATGAGGGAACTGATATAAAGACATCGCCTCACCCCGGCTTTCCGACCGATATGCAGCCTCAGATGACGACCCTGCTTGCTATGGCAAACGGCACAAGTATGGTGACAGAAAGTATATTCGATACACGTTTCAAGTATGTCGATGAGCTTCGCAGAATGGGTGCGGATATTACCGTTGACAGCAGAGTAGCGGTAGTAAGAGGCGTTGACCACCTTACAGGCGCTCCCGTAAAGGCAAGCGACTTAAGAGCGGGTGCGGCGCTTATCATAGCCGGACTTGCGGCTCAGGGAACAACAGAGATAGAAGATATCCACCATATTGAGCGTGGATATGAAAATATGGAAATCAAGCTGAGGGAGCTCGGCGCCGATATAGTAAAGCGCTATTATCCCGATGATGAAAAGATGAGAAAGGCTCTCTGATGGCACGAGTTGTTCCTGTATGCTCTTCGAGTAAGGGCAACAGCGTTTTTGTCGGTGACAGCACTTCAGGCATTCTGATCGACGCAGGGTGCAGTTTCAAGGCACTGAAAGACGGACTGGCATTGTGCGGCATTCCGTTTGAGGCAGTAAAGGCGGTACTCGTTACACATGAGCATATCGACCATACAAAAGCGCTCGGGCAGATAACCAAAAGAACAAAGGTTCCTGTTTATGCGTCCTACGGTACATCGGAAAGACTGTTCAAGGATAATCTGGTCGAACAGTCGGCAGTAATACATCCGCTTTCGGAAATAAAGAGTGTGCCGGTCGATATGGATATCGGTTTTTTCCACACACCGCACGATGCGGCTGAGAGCGTGGGATATACGCTGAAGTTCAGGGATTGTAAAGTGGCATGCTGCACCGATCTCGGATATGTAACAGACGAGGTAAGGGACAATCTGCTGGGCAGTGATACGGTTTATATTGAAGCTAATTATGATTCTAAGCTTCTTAATGTAAATCCGAAATATCCGCCGTATCTGAAAACCAGAATATCGGGAGATCACGGGCACCTTTCAAATATGAGTTCCGCTGAATTTTGCAGTGAGCTTGTCGAAAATGGTGCAAGACGGTTGATACTCGGTCATTTAAGCCAGGAAAACAATACTCCGAAAATTGCGTATGACGCAGTAGAACTTAAGCTCAACAGCTGCGGTATGAAATGCGGAGTTGATTATACACTTGATGTTGCGCCTGTCGTGACAGAGGGAAAATACATAATTATATAACAGATATGCACTGCATTTCCTGCTTGGTAGTAACTTTGCAGTTGTGCTGTGCTTTATTTTTTTATTATGAAAGGAACAATTTATGACAGTATACCTAATACTTATGTTACTGGTTGTCGCACTCGCCTATCCGCTTATTGAACATAAGCCGAGCGTCGGCAAAAAGCTGTGCTATGTACTTGTGACATTTGCCGCAATGTATTTTATCAGCATTTTCAGATACGGACTCGGAAATGACTACTATTCGTATATTTACATTTTCAGAAATATAAAGGATGCGTCCGGGCTTGCAATATTCAACCTCGGATATGAACCGGCGTTCACATTGATAACTAAACTCATATCGCTGTTTACCGCAGATGTAAATGTAATGTATGCGATATATGCCTTGCTTATCCTTGTGCCGACAGCCTATGCTATATTCCGCTACAGTGAAAATATCTGGATGTCGACAATGATGTTCATTTCACTTACGTTCTTCTATTGCTCACTCAGCTTTATCCGCCAGTCTATAGCATTTGCGATTATTCTGTGCGCATATAAGTTTATGAAAGAGCGCAATCACTTTATGGTATTGCTGTCCATTTTCATTGCCTGCCTGTTCCACAGTACGGTTATAATAATGATACCCGTATATCTTATTGCGGCTTTTATAAAGCCTACAAAGATAACTATACCGGTATACGGCGTACTTACAGCGCTTGTGTATTTCCTTTCCTGGCCGATACTCAGGCTGGCGGTACTGATATTGCCGCAGTATAAGGGATATCTGGAACTCAATTTTATAACAGACGGTTACAGCCCCATTTATCTGATAGTACCCGCAATTATTGCGGCGCTTGCTATTGCTGCGCATTTCACCGGATACGGAAAGGCATACCCGAAAGAGTCTGCTCTCTTTACAAACTTTGCTGTATTCAATTTCATTATCTGGTTTATTGCGACAAAGCACTTTGTTATTGAACGATTCTCAATGTACCTTTACATTATGATGATAATGTTCATACCGTCGATCGCAAGATACTATTTCAACTGCGCAAAGGCCTATATGGCAAGAAGAAACAACCCCGATGCGGTTGTTGAATTTGATAAGACCGTTGATGAAGTTATAAAAGAAAAGAAAAAGCTAAAGTCAGGTCATGCGGTTTCTTCGGAAAGTGACGCAAAACAGTCAGAAGAAAAATCGGACATAGACGCTGAGAAACAGCGTATACTCGATGAAATAATGGCAGAAGACGGAGAAGACACCGTTGCCGAAAAACACAGCGAGGATAACGACCCGCTCAGAGAAAAGAAAGCAAGATCTTCATTCGGCGGAACATTTATACCGGATGAAAGCTATCTTCCCGAGAAAAGAAAGTTCAAAGAATATAAAAACGGATTTGTACAGTTCATATCACGCCCTGTAACAATATTTGCGCTGTTTATGGCTATCGTAGTAGGCGCTGACCTGTGGTATAACTATTTCGGACTTACGGTGACAAAAAAAGGTTTCCACGGTGTAATGCCATATAAGAGCATAGTTCCCGCTTATACCGAACTTATGCTTTCAACAGAAGCTGAGGATAATAAGAACACTCTTCTCAGAAGTGAAGATAACTTTCTCAATTATATGTACAGACTTAAGGAAAACGAAAATTACACTGTACTTATTTCCGCAAGAGGCGATACAGTCAGCGGACTTAACGACGGCGCAAGAGAGGCGCTCAGGCAGCTGGGGCTTACTCAGCTTGCGGACACACAGAAGGCTAATCGCTATATTGCAATAATTGAGGGCGGCAAGGTTGCGAAGGAAGAAATCTCCGCAAGTGAGGATATCAGCACCGGTGAGTTCAGAATCCTTGGATACAAGACAAATATGAAGAGTACCCTGAAAACTTCTGCTATTAAAGTCGGAAACAAGGACTTTTCGCTTAACGGACGCGGTATGAATATAGTGGTGCTTGACAATACGACAAAGAATATTGTTGATAAGGTTCGTTTCAAGACATATTACGTTATGCTTACGGCAACAAGATAAGGCGGCAATCCTATGAGAATGAGAAGAAAAAAGTACCTCGATGAGCGACTTGAGGCTTGCAGTGACGTAAACCTCGGATGGCTTGTTGATTATGCCGCTGAGCAGAGAGGCGAAACACAGCAGAGAACGCTTGACGTCCGTGAAATATTCGGTAACGACAATCCGGTGCATCTGGAGGTCGGTTGCGGAAAGGGCGGTTTTGCTGTTGAAGCGGCTAAGCGTAACCCTGATATTAATTTTATTGCGGTAGAAATGGCAAGAAACGTTATAGTGAGCGCTATGGAGCTTGCAATAAATGAAAATCTGCCTAATCTCAAATTTCTTATGGGTAAGGCTGAATATCTTGAAAAATTCTTCCCCGAAAATTCGGTAGAACGCATTTATCTTAATTTCAGCTGTCCTTATCCTAAGGAAACATACAAAAAACACCGCCTTACACATCCCGTATTTCTTGAGATATATAAGCACATACTTATACCGGGCGGTGAGATACACCAGAAAACCGATAATATGAAGCTGTTTGAGTTTTCAATAGAGAATCTGTCGCAGTGCGGCTTCAAGCTGAAGAATGTCAGCCTTGATCTGCATAACAGCGGATTTGAAGGAAATATTGTGACGGAGTATGAGAAGAGATTTTCCGAGCAGGGCTTTCCGATATATCGTCTTGAGGCTGTAAATCCGACAAAATAGGCTTTACTTTTCGTAAAAAATGGTATATACTGAGTATAAGAAAACGGAATTTTCCGGAAAGGATGTTTAGTATGAATAAAGCAATGATATTTTTCGGTATTGCGGCGGCAGTCGGTACGGGTTATATTTTAGCTAAGAAATATATAGATAAAAATCCGGAGGCTGTAGCGGCTGTGAAGGAAAACTGCAGTGATAAGCTCCACAAGGCTTCGGTCTACTGCACGGGCGCAGTAAGGACGGGCAGTGAAAAGCTCACAAAGAGCGTGAACGAGATTGTATCGGCAGGCAGGGAAAAGAGCGCAGAGCTTATGAAGAAGGCGGCTACAACAGGTACGGCTTTCAAAAACGAGATAAACAATCTCAAGGATATGGTAGTGTCGATAAACAGCGGAGTTGATGTTGATATTTCCGATGTTGACGATGATGCGGACAAGAAGAGTTTTTCCTTTACCGAGGACGGAGTGGAGGGCGAGATAATAGAATCTCCCGAAGAAGGCTCGGAGGCATTATAAAATCCGATATAGCACAATGAAGTGTCACGGCGGTATTGCTGTGGCACTTTTGCTTTTAATATGTTTTTAAGGAAGTGCAGAGTGATGGCAGATATAGAAATAAGGACGGCAACACCCGATGACGCAGAAGAACTGCTCGGAATATACAAGTACTACGTTGAGAACACGGCTGTTACCTATGAGATTGATGTGCCCACAGCGGATGATTTCAGAGGAAGAATTGAAAAGACGCTGAAAAAGTATCCATACATAGCGGCAGAGTGTGACGGAAGGATAATTGGATATGCCTATGCCGGGGTGTTCAAGGACAGGGCGGCTTACGACCACTCGGTTGAAACATCGATATACGTTGATGTGAATGAAAAACGTCACGGCACGGGCACACTTTTATATAATGAACTTGAAAAAAGACTTGTTTCCATCGGCATAAAGAACGCCTATGCGTGCATTGCTTGTCCCGAAAAGGACGACGAATATCTGAATCACGACAGCATCAGGTTCCACGAAAAGCTCGGGTATAAACTTGTCGGAACGTTCCACAAGTGTGCCGAAAAATTCGGCAGGGATTATGATATGGTGTGGATGGAGAAGATTATAGGGTAGTTGGCGATGTGTTCACGGTATGAAAAACAGCCTTGCGGGTTTCGCAAGGCTGTAAGATTTCAGAAATAGTCTTTTGTTTAATGTGCTTCTGCTATATCATTCATCTTTGACTATGATAATAAGCTACCGATAGTTCTGTTTATCGGACAGCACTTCTCGGGTTCGCTATTCCATTTAATAACGTTGCTACTATTCACGCGGGAGACAACCAAAGGAATCAGGTGAGAGTCTGAGCCTCGCTTACGCAAGGCTCGTGCGCTCCGCTAAAGCTTCGCTGGACTGCCGCAGTGAAGCAAAGCGAAACGATTGAGCACTTGCCAAAGGTAAGTGCTCAGCCCTATACCCTGTCCCTTAGGTTTTCTCCCTCGTGGCTCCCTCTTTCCTTACCCATACCCTTACCCCGCTGGGGTGTTGGCTAAACTCGAATACCCACCGTAACATTGTATATCATGTCAATGCAGGGACGCTTAACGCTACACGTCCGCAGGTTAGTACATATATCTTTGGTTAGTGGCGTTTTTTGAAGAGTCAATGTTAGAGCAGTTGCATTGATAAGGTCACGAAATTATTAACGCCTTGTCGGTACGGAAAATGTTTTCAGCGGTGTTGGCGATATGTTTATCGGTGCGGATTTGATAATAGTCGGTTTTTTGACAGTCTGAAACAGCCTTGCGGATTTCGCAAGGCTGTTTGTTATCATATAAGAATTGGGTCATATTCCGCAACAGCTATCGCAGTGATCTTCCTTGATCTCGCCTACAAAAGGTGTGGGGTCAATACCCTGTCTTGTGTAGTAGTCTGCAATTGCCGCCTTGATAGCCTGCTCGGCAAGAACAGAGCAGTGGAGCTTTGCCGGAGGCAGACCGTCAAGCGCTTCTACAACAGCTTTATTGGTCAGCTTCAAAGCTTCTGATAAGGGCTTGCCTTTTATCATCTCGGTAGCGATCGAGCTTGTTGCAATAGCCGCACCGCAACCGAATGTCTTGAACTTTACATCCTTTATTGTGTTGTCCTCAATCTTAAGGTACATCTTCATTATATCGCCGCACTTTGCGTTGCCTACTTCACCTACGCCGTTTGCGTCCTCTATCTCGCCGACGTTTCTGGGGTTAGCATAATGGTCCATTACCTTTTCTGAATAAATCATCAGTAATACTTCCTTTCAAATCTTTCAAATATAGTGTATGCTTACTTTATCTTGAATGTTTCACCCTTGATTATATGATCCCACAGAGGCGACATACTTCTGAGCTTGCCTACAATAACGGGGAGAACTTCGATAAGCTTATCAACCTCTTCCTCGGTCGTGTACTCCGACATTGAGATACGCAGTGAACCATGCGCTACCTCGTGGGGAAGTCCTATGCTCAGAAGAACGTGCGAGGGATCAAGCGAACCTGAAGTGCAGGCTGAACCGCTTGAAGCGGCAATGCCTTGCAGGTCAAGCTGGAGCAGTAAGCTCTCGCCCTCTATGCCCTCAAACGAGAAGTTGAGGTTACTGGGCATACGCTTCTCTCTGTCGCCGTTCAAGTGAACACGGTCGATCTTCATTATCTCGTTATATATCCTGTCGCTGAATTTTTTGAGTTTCCCGTTCTTTGCGTCAACACCGTTTACTGCGTCTGTTATCGCAACGCCAAGACCTACTATGGCAGGAACGTTTTCTGTTCCGGCACGTCTGCCTCTTTCCTGAGCGCCTCCGTCAATGAACGGGGGAAGACGGTACTTCTTGTTTACATAAAGAACACCGCAACCCTTCTGGGCGTGTATCTTATGCCCGCTGAGGGAAAGCATATCTATGTTCTGCTCTTTTACGTTGATGTGAACGTTACCGATAGCCTGAACTGCGTCGGTATGGAATATTACGCCTTTCTCCTTGCACAGTGCGCCGATCTCGGGGATAGGCTGAATGGTACCGATCTCGTTATTGGCGTACATTATTGTGACAAGTGCGGTGTCGGGGCGGATAGCGTTTGCTACGTCCTCAACCTTTACTATACCGTTTGAGTAAACGGGGAGGTATGTTACCTCGAAGCCCTCTTTCTTGAGAGCGTCAAGTGTATGCAGAACTGCGTGGTGCTCAAATACAGAAGTGATTATATGCTTCTTGCCTTTCTGAGCCATCATCTTTGCTGTGCTTTTTATCGCCCAGTTATCGCTCTCACTGCCGCAGCTTGTGAAATAAACTTCGTTGTCCTCACAGCCGAGCGCCTGTGCGACCTGATGTCTTGCCTTGTTTACGGCGATTGCGGAATTTCTTCCGAGCGTGTAGATAGAGGATGGATTGCCATATTCCTCTTTAAGATAAGGCAGCATAGCGTTAAGAACGTTATCACTTACCTTAGTGGTAGCCGCATTGTCAAGATATATCGTTGTTTTCAGCATTTATACTACCGATCCTTTCTTTTGACTCTTTATGCTAAATGCCGTATTCCGCACTGTAAAGCAGTATGGTAAATACGACCGATTTAGTCCGATTTATATTATACACCTTATTGTCTACAAAAGCAATAGGTTTTATTAAAATTTTTCCGAAAAATATCGGCAGTGAGAAAATTCTCACTGCCGATAAGTCAGTTATTCAAGGTTTTCTGCGACAAACCGTGAGGTTTATTCGATAGCGATAACATTATCCGTTTCGACCTGAGGCGCAGCTTTAGGAACAGATACCTTCAGGATACCGTCCTCAAACTTGGCGCTTACGTCCT
>OLQC01001672.1_pt1 | contig 16805 bp, 16 predicted proteins | sample 1672471 | NCBI WGS metagenome assembly OLQC01 (sample SAMEA3136689, study PRJEB25190) | human gut metagenome | biome: human gut; feature: human-associated habitat; material: faeces | place: Austria | collected 2013
TGCCGCCCTTGATCATGATTGCAACAACTTTGGTGTTGACTTCATCCTGCATTGCTGTGTTTACCTCCTTTCCTTGGAATGATTATGGGGACTGCTGCCGACGCTAAGGCGGCACAATCCGGCGATAGATGATTTTCATTTACACTGTCCTCCTTTCCGAGCATTGCTCAAATTGACGCCATTAAAGAGTGTCTTCACAAAGGCTATAATCGTAGGTCTTGGGCTTCTTTGACCCTGCCAATCTGTCCTGCCCGTAGAAATCATGGTTGACGAGGGCGGAATAGTAATTGTCTATCGTAGCCGGTGCGTTATAGAGTGCCGTCAGCATATAGGCTCTGATGTTCCGAATATCCGATGGACTTTTCCGCATTGCGTCGAAGACATAATCAATATGGCTGCTGTTCAGCTTCAAGAGACGAGATTTGACTACCTCCTTCGGCATATCTGCATTGTTGACACGGAGCGTTGGACTTGTAGAACAGATGGCATCCAGCATGACTTCGATAATTTCATTCACGCGGTCAATGTCATACCGGCTGTCCTGAGATAAAATATCTACCTCCAAGTTTTCACGAATAATTTCTTCATAACGCTCTCTTTCATCCATCGCATCCATCCCATCAGGATTGATAGATTGATATTTACTAAGTGAGTCATTTCTTTTTTTAGGGATTACTTGATTAGTATTTATTTGCGTGGGCTTTTCCGTCATCGGTTCATCCGGTGGCGGCTTAACCGTTGTCGGGTTTTCCGATGACGGTAAATCCGGTGACGGCTTTTCCTTCTGCGGCAGTGCGTAAACCGTGTATTTGTTGCGGGACATTCTCCCGCGCTCGTCTCTGGATTGAACACGAACAACATATCCTTCGTCTTCCAGCTCTTTCATAGCCGTTCTGATACCGTCAATGCCGTCTGTATTCAGCATTGCAAGTCCACGGATGGAATAGTCCCAATCGGGAGGAAGACTGAGCATCTTTGAGAGAAGACCTACTGCCTTGAGAGAAAGATTCCTGTTTCTCAGGTGGTGGTTAAGCATGGTGGTGAAGCCACCGGTATAGGTGTTGACGCTGATCTCACGATCTGCGCCGGTTTTACCTCTCATTGGACATCACCTTCTTTGTGGACTGCTTGGTAATGCAATATGGGCATTCCTCGAATACGCAGGACTGATATTTCCATAGGGGACGATGGAAACGGCAATTCCGGCATTCAGGAAGGATTCCATCGTAGCCGCTGTCATAGTGATCAAAGCCGGGAGTGTCTTTCATCAGAGCTTCAAACACCACGGCTTTATCGGGTGCATTCATTTTGTACGACCTCCATTTTCAGATTGAAACAAGAAAAGCCCCGGTATTGTTCTGCTATGCGCAGTGCAATACCGGGGCTTCCCGATGATATTCAGTTTTATGCTGCTGCCTCCTTTCACGGTTGCGGTTGCAGCTTACCGCAGTCAAAGAGCTTTGCTCACTTTTTGCTCGTGAAAGTTGGACAAAATCAGCGAAACATCAGTGTTTTCAAGGCTTTCTGACCTTGCTCCTATTATAACCTAATCGTCGATGCGGCGAACAATTCCGGTTGCTTTCATATTTATCTTCTCCCTTGTGTTTTTAATGTCCGGCAAACCTATTGTTTACCAACCGCGGGAGATTATGCGCATTTCGCGCCGCCGTGACGAATTCTGACGAGCGAGGGAAAAACAAACCAATTGTTTATTTGCGTTCCTGCGTGAATCAAAGTATAATATAGCCGCATATATCGCCTGATACTTGACAATACAGAACACAAGGGAGAAAAAGAAATGATCACCGGTGAGCTGAAAAACAAAATCGACAGTCTTTGGGACATTTTCGCGGCGGGCGGCCTTGTCAACCCGTTAGATGTGATCGAGCAGATCACCTATCTGATGTTCATTCACGACCTTGACGATTCCGACAACCGCCGGGCAAAGGAGGCGGCCATGCTGGGTCTGCCGTATCAGAGCATCTTCGCCGATGAGGTACAGATCGGTGAGCGCACCGTGGATGGCCGCCAGCTCAAGTGGAGCGTGTTCCACGACTTCCCTGCCGCGCAAATGTATACCGTTGTGCAGGAATCGGTATTCCCCTTCATCAAGAATCTGCACGGCGATAAAAACAGCGCCTATTCCAAGTACATGGACGATGCCATTTTCAAGCTGCCGACGCCGCTGCTGCTCTCCAAGGTCGTGGACGCGCTGGACGAAATTTACCGTCTGATGAGCGGATCGCAGGCGGCGGACGTGCGCGGCGATACTTACGAATACCTGCTCAGCAAGATCAGCCAGTCCGGCCTGAACGGCCAGTTCCGCACGCCGCGCCACATCATCCGCATGATGGTGGAGCTGATGGACCCCAAAGCCGACGACGTGATCTGCGACCCGGCATGCGGCACCTCCGGCTTCCTTGTTTCGGCGGGCGAATATCTGAAAGAGCGCCGCAAGGAAGAGATCTTCTTCAATCGCCAGAAAAAGGATCATTATATGAACCACATGTTCTTCGGTTACGACATGGACAGAACCATGCTCCGTATCGGCGCGATGAACATGATGACCCACGGCATCGACAACCCGTTTATCGAGTATCGCGACAGCCTCAGCGACCAGAACCCGGACAAGGGCAAGTATTCCCTGATCCTCGCCAACCCGCCGTTCAAGGGCAGTCTGGACGCGGATACCGTATCCGCGGACCTGCTGAAGGTCTGCAAAACGAAGAAAACGGAGCTTCTGTTTCTTGCGCTCTTCCTGCGGATGCTTCGCATCGGCGGGCGCTGCGCGTGCATCGTGCCGGACGGTGTGCTGTTCGGCTCCTCCGCGGCGCACAAGGCCATCCGACAGGAGCTGGTGGACGGCAACCGGCTGGAGGCCGTGATCTCCATGCCCTCCGGCGTGTTCAAGCCGTATGCGGGCGTATCCACCGCCGTGCTGATTTTCACCAAAACCAGGCACGGCGGCACGGACAACGTATGGTTTTACGACATGACTGCCGACGGCTTCTCGCTGGACGATAAGCGCAGCCCTGTGGCGGAGAACGATATTCCGGATATCGTTGCAAGATTCCATAATCCGGAAGACGAAAAAGACCGCCCGCGCACGGAAAAATCGTTCCTTGTGCCAAAGGCGGAGATCGTGGAAAACGGGTACGATCTGTCCATCAACAAGTACAAGAAAACCAAATATAAGCCCGTGGAGTATCCGCCGACGAGCGAGATCATGGCAGAGCTGCGGGAGCTGGAAATGCAGATCGGCGAGGAAATGTGCAAGCTCGAAGAGCTGCTGGGGCTGTAAAGAAATCGGATTCGTGGGGATGAAAAATGGATTATATAAAACTTTGCGATGTGTGCGATTTTCAGGGTGGGTCACAGCCGCCGAAAGATGAATGGTCGTTTACCCCGAAAGACGGGTATGTACGAATGCTCCAAATCAGAGACTTTACTCAAGGGGAACGAGTTATACCAGAGTACATTAAGCTCACAAATACGACTAAAATCTGCGAAGCTGATGACATCCTGATTGCGCGGTATGGTGCCTCACTCGGGAAAATACTAACGGGGCTTTCGGGCGCGTATAATGTCGCAATTATGCGGACAATACCAAATACCGAATTGCTGGAGAAAAAATACCTGTATTACTATCTAAAAGCACCAGTTTTTCAGAACTTTTTATTAAGGATAGGAAATCGTGCGGCACAGGCGGGTTTTAACAAAAATGATTTACAAGAATTGCTAATCCCTTGTGTTTCAAGGGAACGGCAAAAAGAAGTTGTTTGCATTCTGGAGAAAGTTGAGACTTTAATTTGCGCTCTCAAACAACAACTCCAAAAGCTGGACGAGCTTGTCAAAGCCCGATTTATCGAGATGTTTGGCGACCCACTCACGGAAAATGGTAGATATTCTAAGGTACCACTTGGTAGTTTGGCCGAAGTGGGCTCAAGTAAGAGAATCTTCGAAAAAGAATATGTCAGCGAAGGGATCCCGTTTTATCGCACAAAGGAAATAGTAGAACTATCAAAGGGTAATGGGATTACAACCGAACTGTTTATTACAAAAGAGCGATATGACGAAATCTGCAGTGAATACGGCGCACCACAAAAAGGTGATTTACTAATATCTGCAGTAGGAACAATCGGTGTAATTTGGATTGTCGACGGGAAAAACGATTTCTACTTCAAAGATGGAAACCTACTGCGGGTATCTGTAACAGAGAAATTTGTACCCGAATATCTCAAACATCTACTGGAAGCGTTGATTAGTGCATATAAGTTGGAGATGTCCTCCGGCACAGCATATGCAGCATTGACCATATCAGCATTGAAGAAAATGATAGTTTATGATGTTCCTCATGCCGAGCAGGAACAGTTCGCAGCTTTCGTCGAACAGACCGACAAATCAAAAGTTGCTATACAGAAGGCGCTGGTTGAAGCGCAGCTGCTGTTTGACAGCCTAATGCAGAAGTATTTCGGATAAAGATTGTGCAAATATTACGATGAAATGCATTTCTCTCATTAAACTATCTGTTTCTTTTTTACAGAAACGCTTGTATAATTGCATATAAGGAAATTGAAAAAAGAGAAAAACTAGCAAGGAGAAAATGTTATGTATTTCAACGACATATTTTTCAATCCCCAGTATGTGAATCCATACTATTACCTCCAGCAGCAGGAATACATCCGACAATTGAAACAGGATGCCGAAGTGCAAAAAGCCGCCAATGCGGTAAGAGACTTATGCAGAGCCGTTAAAAACATGGATGAACAGCATCAGAGACAAGCGATTTTGGCGTGCCTCAGCGTTTTTGCTGAAGAGGTCGGGTGGAGCGCAACAGCCGTTTAATTATTTAAAATATTAAATTGTTTTAGGTAGAACCAAAGAGGAGAAATAATGAATATTACATTCATGATTGGCAATGGCTTTGATCTGCACCTTGGCATGAAAACCCGATTTACTGATATGTATGAAGGATATATCCAATCTCCTTCGGAAGATATCGTAATTCAGAGATTTAAAGAGGACTTAAAAGAGTCCGCCGGCGAAAGATACGAAAAGTGGAGCGATTTTGAGATCGCAATGGCAGCTCATGCAAAAGATTTTACGAATGAAAATGATTTTATAAAATGTGTGCGAAGCTTCAAAATGTATTTAGGTGGATATTTGAAACTTGAACAAGACAGATTCAATACCGAATTGCAAAAACTAACCAGAGAAGAAATCTGTGACGAAGCACGCAAATCCGTAGACTCTTTTTACAAATTTAATACGCCTAATGTTACAAACGCAATCGATCGGATAAAGAGCAGTAGCAAGTCTTTATCATATTCAATAATTAATTTTAACTACACAGAAGTCTCTGATAAAATTATGAAAACCGCAGGATGCTTTTATTTTGACCCGATACATATACATGGCCGTCTGTCTGGCGATATTGTGTTGGGAATAGATAATGTAGATCAGTTCGGTTCTATACCCTTCGTTTTAAGCCGGAAAATGAACCGTGCGTTCATTAAACCTGCCTTTAACAAGGAATTTGACGAAAACAGGGCAGCCAAAGCAGCCTCTCTTATAGAACGAAGTGATGTAATCTGTGTATATGGTATGTCATTCGGAGATTCTGATCTAACTTGGATAATGAATCTTCATGAGTGGATAAAGAAAGATAAAATGCATCACCTGTTTTACTTTGGCAAACAGAATGCTGAAAGGGGTTCTGCATGGGTAAGTGACTTGCTTATGGACGCAGAGGAAGAAAGAAAAAGGACAATTCTAAACAAGCTCAGCCTAGAGGAAGAACTGTTTGAAGATCAAGTTCATGTTCCCCTGACTGCTGATATTTTCGATTACCAAAGTCTAATCAGTAAAAAGAAAGAGACCTCGATAAGTGAAGAGAAAAAAGCTGAGTTACTAAACCGATTGAATGCGGCTTTGGTTGAAAGCCCCATAAATTAGCCGTCTATTTCACCAATAGTTATGTGTAAACCCTCTCCGTCACGGCGCCGTGCGCCGCGCCACCTCTCCCGGAGGGAGAGGCAAGTATTGAGGCGCGTGCTCTTCGATAATCCGTAACCCCCTTGGCTCCCTCTCTGGGGGAGCTGTCAGCCGTAGGCTGACTGAGAGGGCGTATTCACAAGGAAGTGAAACCGTGATACCAAAGAACAACAGCCTCCTCCCCAACGCCCGCCGGCTGCGCCGCGAAATGACGCCGCAGGAGCGAAAGCTGTGGTATCTTTTTCTGCGCACCTATCCGGTGAAATATTATAAGCAGCGGATCGTTGACAACTATATCGTAGATTTTTACTGCGCCGCAGCAAAGCTTGTCATCGAGCTTGACGGCTCACAGCATTTCCAAGAGCAGGAGATCGCTTATGATGCCGAACGCAGCGAAGTTTTAGCATCGCATGGTCTGCTCGTGCTTCGCTTCTCCAACGCCGACATAAACGAGCGATTCGATCTTGTCTGCGAGCGCATAGACGAAATCACAAAGGAGCGGTTACCATGACCAATTTTGACAAATTCCTCTCCGCCGCGGAATTTGAACCCTTCGCTTCCGTGGCGGTCGCCGCCGAGCGGATCTTACATATCGATCCCTCCGCCTGTGTGCTCAACTGCCGGCGGGCGATGGAATTTGCCGTGAAGTGGATGTACTCCGTGGACAAAGCGCTGGTCATGCCGTATCAGGATACGCTCGTCAGCCTTATGAATGCCGAGGATTTCCGCGACATCGTCGGCGCGGATATCTGGCGCCGGATGGACTTTATCCGCCGCGCTGGCAACAACGCCGCCCACACCGGCAAAAAGATCACCGAGGAGCAGGCGGCGCTGTGTCTGGAAAACCTCTATGTGTTTCTGGACTTCGTGGCTTATTGTTACGGCGAAAACTATACCGAGGGCCATTTTGACCGCTCCCTTCTGACGCAGCCCGCCGAGACTCCCGCTGCCCCGGTGCCGGAAGTGCCGGAGGCCGACCTTGCATCGCTCATGGCGGAGAACGCCGCGCTCAAGGAGGAGCTTACCGCCCGCCGCGCCGCGCAGCAGCCGACCTATGTGCCGAAGCCGCTCGATCTTTCCGAATACAAGACCCGCAAGCTCTACATCGACACCATGCTCGCCGACGCCGGATGGACGGAGGGGCAGGACTGGCTCAACGAAGTGGAGCTGCCCGGCATGCCGAACAAAAGCGACGTCGGCTACGCGGACTATGTGCTCTACGGCGACGACGGCCGCCCGCTGGCGGTGATCGAAGCGAAACGCACCTGCGTGGATGTGGCGAAAGGCCGTCAACAGGCCAAGCTCTACGCCGACCTGCTGGAAAAGAAATATCATCGCCGCCCGGTCATTTTCCTGACCAACGGCTTTGAAACGCGCATTACGGACAATCTATACCCCGAGCGCCGGTGCGCCGCCATTTACTCCAAGCGCGATCTGGAAAAGCTGTTCAATCTCCAGACCATGCGGACGAGCCTGAAAAACGCCATGGTGGATCGCGCCATTGCCGGACGGTACTATCAGGAGGGCGCGATCAAAGCGGTCTGCGATGCCTTTGCCCGAAACCGCCGCAAGGCTCTTCTGGTCATGGCGACCGGCTCCGGCAAGACGCGGACGGTCATTGCGCTGTGCGATGTGCTGCTCCGGCACGGGTGGGTAAAGAACATTCTGTTTCTCGCCGACCGCAGCAGTCTTGTCACGCAGGCCAAACGCAGCTTTGTAAATCTGCTGCCCGATCTTTCCGTCACAAATCTCTGTGAGGAGAAGGATAACTATACCGCGCACTGCGTCTTTTCTACCTACCAGACCATGTATAACGTCATCGACAGCGCGCAGGACGAGGAGGGAAGGCTCTTTACCTGCGGGCATTTCGATCTCGTGATCTGCGACGAGGCGCACCGCTCGGTCTACAATAAATACCGCGATATTTTCAATTATTTTGATGCGCCGCTGGTGGGACTGACGGCCACGCCCAAGGACGAGATCGACAAGAATACCTACGAGATCTTTGAGCTGGAAAACGGCGTGCCGACCTACGGCTACGAGCTGGCGCAGGCCGTCCGTGACGGGTATCTGGTGGATTTTCTGTCCGTGGAGACCCGGCTGAAATTCATCGAGCAGGGCATCGTCTACGACGAGCTCTCCGACGCGGACAAGCAGGCCTACGAGGACACCTTTGAGGATGAAAACGGCGAGCTGCCGGAGAGCATCGCATCCTCGGCGCTGAACGAGTGGATCTTCAACGAGGATACGATCCGGCAGGTGCTGCACACCCTGATGACCCACGGGCTGACCATCGACTACGGCAGCAGGCTCGGCAAAACGATCCTCTTTGCAAAGAACCACACCCACGCGGAAAAGATCCTTGCGGTTTTCAACAGGGAGTATCCCCACCTGCCCGGCTTTGCCAAGGTCATCGATAACTACATGACCTATGCCCAGAGCGCCATCGACGAGTTTTCCGACCCGAAGAAGCTGCCGCAGATCGCCATTTCCGTAGACATGCTGGACACCGGCATCGACGTGCCGGAGGTGCTGAATCTGGTGTTTTTCAAGAAGGTCATGAGCAAGGCGAAGTTCTGGCAGATGATCGGGCGCGGCACGCGCCTGTGTCCGGGACTGCTGGACGGCAGGGACAAGGATAAATTTTACATCTTCGACTTCTGCGGAAATTTTGAGTTTTTCCGCATGAGCAAAGGAAAACCTACGGCGAATACGATCGCCCTGCAGGGCGCGATCTTCCATTTGAAAGCGCAGATCGTTTATAAGCTGCAGGATCTGGCGTATCAGGCGGAGGAGCTGGTCACTTTCCGCAAGACGCTTGTGGACGATATGGTGCGGAAAGTCCGGGAGCTGAACCGCGAGAATTTTGCCATCCGGCAGCACTTGAAGTATGTGGAGCTGTATGCCGATCCGAAAAGCTACAACGCCCTGACCTACGAGGATACGCTGCTCATCGGACAGGAGCTCGCCCCGCTCATCACGCCGGAGGAGGACGATGCCAAGGCGCTGCGGTTCGACGCACTCTTGTACGGCATTGAGCTGGCGTACTTCGCCGGAAAGACGTACGGAAAAGCGCGGAGCGACCTTTTCAAAAAAGTCTCTGCTGTTGCATCGGTGGCGAATATCCCGGAGATTGCGGCACAGTCTGAGCTGATCGATAAGATCCTGCACACGGACTATGTCGAGCGCGCGGGGATCAACGAGTTTGAGCACATCCGGAAAAGTCTGCGTGATCTCATCAAGTACATTCCCTTTGACGGAGCCATCTATACTACCAACTTCGCTGACGAGATCCTTTCCGTGGACTGGAGGGGATCGGAGCTGGAAAACGACGATCTGAAAAACTACAAGGCAAAAGCCGAGTTTTATGTACGGCAGCACGCGAACGACACCGCGATCGCCAAGCTCCGCGGCAACATCCCGCTGACGTCCGGCGATGTGGAGGCGCTTGAGCGAATCCTCTGGAGCGAGGTCGGCACGAAGCAGGACTACGAGGCGGAATACGGGCAGAAGCCGCTGGGCGAATTCGTCCGCGAGATCGTGGGGCTGGACATGAACGCCGCCAAGGAGGCGTTCGCGCGGTATCTGAACGATGCGAGTCTCGACAGCCGCCAGATCTATTTTGTCAATCAGATTGTGGAGTACATCGTCCGCAACGGCATGATGAAGGATCTGTCCGTTTTGCAGGAAGCGCCGTTCACCGACTACGGCAGCATCGTGGAGGTGTTTACGGATCTGTCCGTCTGGGCAGGTATCCGGCAGACGATAGAAAAGATCAACGCCAACGCCGCGGCGGCGTAAGTGCGCCGGTTCGCGGCTGTTCCCTGCCGAATATTGTCGAACGAATTAACGGCATCTTTATGGGGGATTTGTTGAAATAAGACATAAAATATGCTATTTTATCCGTGTAGTAGATCAGCTGAAGAAAAAAATCGATATGGAGGCGATATTATGAAACTTCGCGTGCTGATCGCCGACCCGGATCCGGATCTCCAACGAACGATAACGGCTGCGCTTTCTCAGGAGAGAGACATGGAAGCGGCAGGCTTTTCGTCCGGCGGGACGGAGACCCTTTCTCAAATCCAGTCGCTGCGGCCGGATGTGGTGCTGCTGGAGCTCGTTCAGCCGCGGCTCGACGGGCTGAGCGTACTGCGCCGGCTCGCCGAAGCGGAGAGCGCGCCGCCGGTAGTCGTTCTCACCGGATTTGTCAACGCCGCCATTGTTGCCGAGTGCGCAAGGCTCGGCGCGGCATATTTTATCCCCAAGCCCTGCGACCCCGGAGCGCTTCTGCAGTGCCTGCGGCAGTACGCGAAGGCGGAAAAGAGACCGCCTGCCGCCGTCCCCGAACTGGCCCCCGCGCCGAAGGTGCCGGCTCCCGCGCCCGCACATCTGGAAAGCGCCGTCACCAACCTTCTCCACGAGATGGGTGTACCGGCGCATATTAAAGGCTTTCAATACCTGCGTGCAGGAATCCTTTTTACGATCCGCGGTACGGGCTCCGTCGCCGGAATAACGAAGGTGCTGTATCCGGAGATCGCCAAAAGGTTTTCTGCGACGCCTGCCTGCGTAGAGCGGGCAATGCGCCATGCGATCGAGATCGCATGGAACCGCGGCGACTTCGAGATGCAGCAGAAAATCTTCCGCGGCACCATCTCCGGAGCCAAAGGAAAACCGACAAACGGCGAATTCATCGCCCTGCTTGCCGAGCATATAGCGCTTCGTTTTAAGAGCGCAAATCTATAATCCTCCAAAACGCTTCCCGTTCGGTTTCCGGTGGACATACGCCGGCGTCGGACGGGAGGCTTTTTTATCCTGTTTCTTGCCCGTTTTTACGGAATGTGCTATCATAAAAACCCAAACACAGAAATGGAGCGAAAGACTATGGTATTTATCTGTTACCCCAAGTGTACGACCTGCCAGAAGGCGCGAAAGTGGCTGGACGAGCACAAAATTGCCTACGAGCTCCGCGACATCAAGACGACAAATCCCGCCTGTGACGAGCTGGCGGCGTGGCACGAGCGCAGCGGCCTGCCGCTGAAGAAATTTTTCAATACCAGCGGTCTGCTCTACAAGTCCATGGAACTCAAGGACAAGCTGCCCGGCATGAGCGAGGAGGAGATGCTGCGGCTTCTTGCTGCGGACGGGATGCTGGTCAAACGCCCGCTTCTGGTCGGGGACGATCTTGTCCTCGTCGGATTTAAAGAGACCGAGTGGGAGCGTGCTCTGAAAGCGCAGTAAAAAAGCCGAACCCCTGCCCAACCTTTTGCGGTTATTTATAGCACAGGAGGCGTTTATATGAACAAGCAAAAACTATCCGCGGCGATTGCGGAGTTTGTAAAAAAGAAAACCGCAAACGCTGCATATTACAGCGATAACTGGAAAGAGCGCAGCGAGCGAAAGTCCTATTATCAATCCTTCACCGAGGCGAAACTTCTTGCTATGACAGAGGATGATTTCCTTGAGTATATAAGCAAGCTGTGGTCCATGCTGATCTGGGGCAACAAGAAGTATGTTGTTGACAAGATCGTTGCCGATAACGGATTTGGAAATGTGAAAAAGCAGTTGGCGGATCTGCTGTATGAGGATGGAGCCATTGAAAAAAGATGGGACACGTTTTTGAAAAATGCAAAGGGGCTCGGTCCGGCTACGATCAGCGAATTGTTGACCTATGTGAATCCGCGGGAGTATGTCATCTTTAATAAAACTACCATACAGTGCTTCGCTTATTTGGAAGTCCCGGATATGCCGAAGTACAACTATCAGTACACCGGGAAAAAGTATGCGGAAGTTTGTGCCGTTGCGAAGCAGATTGCAGGGGAGCTGATAACGGCAGGAGAAAAAGATGCAGATTTGCTCACGGTGGATTACTTCATGTGGGACGAGCTGCTTCCGCTTGCAGAGAAAAAAGAGCCATCCGGCGAAACTGCGGTGACGCCCGCCGCAGAGAAGCCTGCAACCGTCAAGGAGTCGAAATCTCTCCACGAAGAAATCAAGGAAAAACTTGTGGCGATCGGCGAACTCCTGGGCTTTGAAAGTCGGGCAGAGGTGCGCATTACCGCCGGAGCGGTCGTTGATGCGGTATGGGAAGCGAAAATCGGCAACATGGGCAAGGCAATTTATGTTTTTGAAGTGCAGTCCAAAGGCTCGATCGACAGCCTTATTCTCAATTTGAAAAAAGCGCAGAATAATGCGGCGGTTCAGGCGGTCGTTGCTGTTGCGGATGAAGCGCAGCTTGCCAAAATCATCAAGGAGAGCCGAGGCGTCATCGAGGAAAAGGATCTCAGAACATGGGATTCCGAGGACGTTCTGGCTGTCTATGATGCGCTTGTCCGCGCCCATGAGTCCATAAACAAGCTGGCGTTGGTGCCGGATAGCTTTTGAGGTGTCAACACCGCGATCGGGCTTTTCACGGTCGGGCTTTTTAATAAACGCAAATAAAATGAAACATCTCCATAAGAATAAGAGAAGCCCCTTGAGATCATGGATCCCAAGGGGCTTTTGGTCCGAGTAGCGCGGCTCGAACGCGCGGTCTCCTGCTCCCAAACTTATCGGGAATACTTTTTCCGCTCGTTTATAGCGGTTTTCGGCGCTTTTTAATTTGTTTCACTTACTCTTTGACGCTCTTATTTCCACTGTTTCCGGGTACTCCAGCGCCGTCTGTGGTAATCTATGTGGTCAAAAACGCTTCCCGCCCGGTTTCCGGTGAAGATTCACCGATGCCGGATGGGAAGCGTTTCTCGTTGCTGTTGGCTACATTGTAACTCTGGACAGGCGGTTATGCAAGTGGTTTCTGCGGGGTGGCAGCTCAGAAGCTGCGGCGCTATAGACAAAGAATAGGCGGGAAGATAGGCAGAGGTGCTTTTCTTGCTCCCTGAGTATAAATCCCTTAATACAGGTATAATAGTAAGGGATTTATAGCACAGCCCATTGACTATTCCCTTATTATGTATTATTATTTAAGGGAAAGCAAATGGAGGTGAGGGAATGAGAACCTTCAATTACTCCGCAATCAAGGAGCAGAAGTGGGACTCGGATGTTCTTGGCCTGATTGCGGCCATATACAAGGAAGCCGGTAAGCAGGAACTGTATTTGAAGCAGCGCCCGGAAGAACTCGAAAAGCTCGTGGAAATTGCCAAGATACAGAGCACCGAGGCATCGAATGCCATCGAGGGCATCGTCACCACGAGTACCCGAATCCGGCAGCTCGTCGAGGAGAAAACCACGCCGAGAAACCGTGACGAGCAGGAAATTGCAGGTTACCGCGATGTGCTGAGCATCATTCACGAGAGCTTTGATGCGATTCCAATCACGCAGAACTATATCCTGCAGCTTCACAAAATCCTGTACAGCCACATGAATAACCCGCTTGCGGGCCGCACAAAAAGCGTGCAGAATTATATCACTGCCACCTATCCGGACGGTCATGTGGAAACGCTGTTCACGCCGCTTGCCCCTTATGAAACGCCGGAAGCGCTGGACAGAATCTGCGAGGAATACAACCGTGTGATTGGAAATATGGAGCTGGAGCCGTTGATTGCAATCCCGGTTTTCATCCATGACTTTTTGTGCATCCACCCCTTCAATGACGGCAACGGAAGAATGAGTAGATTGCTCACGACGCTGCTTCTGTACCGAAACGGCTTTTATGTTGGAAAGTACATCTCCCTTGAAGCCAAAATCGCCAAAAACAAGGATCTGTACTACGACGCACTTGCGCAGGCGCAAATCGGCTGGCACGAAGGAACCGAGGATGTAGTGCCCTTCATTAAGTACCTGCTGGGAACGATCCTTGCGGCGTATAAAGACTTTGAAGATCGCATGGCGCTTGTGGAAACCAAGCTGCCCGCACTGGAAATAGTGCGCAGAGCCAGCAAAAAAAGAATCGGACGGTTCAAGAAGCAGGACATCCGGGAGCTTTGCCCGACGCTCAGTGACAGTTCCATAGAGGGCGCCTTGCGGAAGTTGGTTGCAGCCGGAGAACTGAAAAAAGAAGGAAAAGGGAAAAATACCTGCTATTTCAGACTAAATTAGATTCCGTTCAATACGAGCGACTTTTTAGAGGACCGCACCTGCTCATGCGAACGGGTGCAGTCCTTTTTGGTTACTTCTTGCAATATACGTCGGTTGCAGATACGACGCCACGGCGGTAGAAATCCTGCCGCTGCTCTGCGACCCGGATTTGGAGAAGCGATGCTTTTTGCGAAAACAGGCGACAGCTTCGCACACATAGAAAACAGGAAAGAGAACGGTTATTCGTTCTCTTTTCCCTTTGCCGCTTTCCTGCGAATTTTGGGCTTTGTCAACTCATAACTCACGTCTAACAGAAGCTCAATTGTTTCTGCCGGCACGCTGCCGTCCAGCGCGACCGTGATCCAACTGGCTTTGTTCATATGGTACGCCGGAAAAATGCCAGTCTCGCCGCGCAGGGATGCAATCAGAATCGGATCGCATTTGAAATTGACGATATCGAGCTTCTCCGTTCCCGCAAGTCCCAGCTTGTCCCGCGGCACTTCCATGACCAGCGCAAACCACTTCCGGTTGCCCGCATGACGGAATACGGCGGCGCGCGGTGTGTCCGCCCAAGGATAATCCGGTTCTGTGCTGTAGTGGTTCAGAATATAGGCTTCTAATTCCTCACGATTCATTGCAGACCTCACAGCGTCTCAAAGTGATACCTCGGCTGACCGATGCTCTTTTTGCCGTACTCGATTGCGCTGGTCGGACAGTAGCAGATGCACGCCATGCAGTGGGTGCAGTTCTTGCCCCAAACCGGCGTACCGTTTTTGATTGCAACGTTGTTCATCGGACAGCGCTTTGCGCACTGTCCGCAGCCGATGCAGGCATCGGATACGGTAAAGGCATCCGCTTTGACGAAGCATTTGTAGAAAACAGGATTGACCGGGCCGCTCATGAAGCGGTCGTAGAGATTGTTCCGCGTTGGCGCAAACGGCTGATTGCTCTGAATCGCGGCGATGGCGCGTTCAATGCTGGGTTCAGCTTTGGCGACGATTTTGCACGCTTCGTCCGCCTGGGGCGCAGAGAACATCGCAATATAATTCTCCGGCATGACGATCTGCGCTGTGCCCATGCAGGTAAGGTTCTTTTCCGCGCAGAGGTCACGGTTATATTTGTCGGCATTGCCAATCTCACTGCCGCAGGTCATAACAAACCACGCCCGTTTTGCACCGCGTAATTCCGTTTTCAAAAGCCAATCGCGCACGATGCGCGGAATGCGCCACGCATAGGTCGGCGTGACGATGTTCAGCCGCTCGCCGGTTTCGACGGGTGAAATGTTGGAAGCCTTAATGCGGTCGTTCAGATTTACGATCTCATCACCAAGCGCGTCTGCGATTCGCTTGGCGACATATTTGCTGTTTCCGGTGCCGGAAAAGTACAAAATCATATCAAAATCCCCTCACAATGGTCGATTTCATGCTGAATGATCTGCGCCGTCCAGCCGGTAAATGTTTTGATGCGCGTCTGGAACTGCTCGTTCTGCCACTGCACCTTGATGGTCTGGTATCGCTTCGTTTTCCGCGTGCCGGTCAGAGACAGACAGCCTTCCTCCGCGTCATACGGCGCGGATTTTTTGACGAGCACGGGATTGAACATGACCATGTATTCACCAATGTTGTCGAACGCGATGATGCGCTTATTGACGCCGATCATATTCGCCGCCATGCCCACACAGCCATCCTTGTGCGCGGTCAGCGTGTCCAATAAGTCCTGCGCAATTTCAAGATCGGATGCCGTCGCGGGTTCCGCTTTCTGGGATAGGAAAAAATCGTCTTTGCATATTTCACGGATCATGAGAAAACCTCCGCTGTGTTTTATCTTATTGTAGCAGAGAAATGGGTAAGGCTCAACTGAATTTATGGTGGATTCGATGAAGACACTTAATTAATGTTTGCGCATTCGGTACGAATAGCATAGAATTTTCGCGCGCAAAACAGCACGATTCATGCGCCTTATGAGATGCAGAATTTGCGCGGCAATAAACAAAGATAAGGGCGAATTCGATAAGTGGTCTTCGAAATAAAAATCGTTCGTATTTATCATTTCCTTGCATTTTCTATCCTGTTTTGATACAATAAAATACAACGCTGCGAAGCGCTGTTGTTAGACTTGGCAGCTTTGCACAAAGGTGTTCTGCAAAGCAGCAGAGCACTTTTTTCATCTGGAGGAATCGAACTATGGCTGTGAGCTACAAGAAGCTTTGGAAACTGCTGATTGACAAGGATATGAAAAAGAAAGATTTGTGCGCGAAAGCGGGCATTAGCCCAGCATCCGTCACAAAAATGGGGCGAAACGGTCATGTTACGACGGAGATACTTTTGAAAATTTGCACGGCACTGGACTGCGGCGTGGAAGATATTATGGAAATTGTGCCGGATTCGCGTGAAAACGCATGATCAAGTCCGTTTTATGGGACAGCCAATATGATATGATAACAATGAGCTGGTGGCTGGTGAGCTGGGGTGAGCTGGGGTGAGCTTGGGAGACCGGCTCAGATGGAGAAGCGAATGGAACGATCTCTGATTTATAACGGAACGATCACGGCGGAACAGTTCCTCTTCTATGAAATCCGCATCGCATCGAAATATTACCTCGACGGGACATCCGTTGAGGACGCTATCGAAGAAATCAAAAAGAACAATTTGTTTCAATACCCGACCGAGCGGCTTGTTGCCCGCATGGTGCGAAGCTGCTATAAGCGTCTGGATGCCTTGGATGATGAGCAGCTGCGGCAGGAATTAACCACTGCGGCTTCTATGGCGAAGACCTCAAGGTGGCGAAGCTGGAACGCTTCA
>OLQC01001683.1_pt1:0-15000 | contig 16730 bp, 11 predicted proteins | sample 1672471 | NCBI WGS metagenome assembly OLQC01 (sample SAMEA3136689, study PRJEB25190) | human gut metagenome | biome: human gut; feature: human-associated habitat; material: faeces | place: Austria | collected 2013
CGTGCAGCAGCGCGCAGAAGCGGCTGATGAGGTCCGCGGAATAGTTGTCGATCAGGCGCCGGAGCGTCTCCTCCGTCGGCTTTTCGGAGGCGGCGAGCTGGCGGCTGAGATGGTAATAGAGCTCGCTGTAGCCGTCGAAGCCCAGCCGCTTGCACATCTTCACGATGCTCGCCGTGGACAGATAGTTCTCCGCAGCGATCTGCTGGATGCCCACGCGCTTCTCGCCGCGCTCGATGTGCGCCGTGATGCTGGTGATCACCTTCCGCTCATCCTCCGACAGCAGATTCGTCAACAGAAAATAATTGTCGCCCATACCTGGCCCTCCATCGGCTCCATTCTCCCAAATTCAACGTTCTACATCATTATAAAATAAGCCTCTCAGATGTCAAGAAGCCCCGGACCAAAAATCTGCGCAGCAAGCAGCGTGTTTTGTATTGAAGGGAAATGCTTTCGTTATGCGCCGAGCGTTCGCGCGCGGACGGCTTCGACCAGATCGACGGTCTGGGCGTGGGAGACGAACGCGGCCGGCTCGCCGTCCACGGCGGCAAGGCAATTCTCGCCGTCATAGCGATAGAGCGTCAGCGTGAACGTCGGGAAGTCTTCGTTATCCAGATGGATGACCAGCGAAATTTCCTCCTGCCCGGCCGGTGCTTCGTCCGTGAAACTGACGGCGGTCAGCGAGCGCAGCGCGGTGCGCAGGTCGTACTCGTCGTCCGAGAACAAGCACGGGCGCAGCTTGCCGTCGGCCGTGAGGCGCAGGCGGTTGCACTCGCTGCAGAAGTGGCGCGACAAGGGGCTGATGAAGCCCACGGTGCCCAGCGCATCGGGGAACTCGAAGTAACGGGCCGGCCCCCAGCCCAGAGGCTTCGTCGCCCCGGCCGGGCGAAGCGCGGGCAGCCCCGCGGCGGCGGCCCGTTCGTTGATGATGTCGAACAGCTCCTCGGAGGGGATGACATCGTCCTTGCCCCAGCCGGTGCCGGCGTCCTCGCTCGTATCGCCCACGGGCATGTACTCGATGAAGCGCACATGCAACGGCCGGTCGATGGAGAGCTTCGCGAACTCCAGGAAGTCCTGGTCAAGGCTGCGCACGGCCACGGCGTTCACCTTCACGGGATTGAGCCCTGCGGCGAGCGCCGCGTCGATGCCGGCAAGGGTGTCCTCCAATCGTCCCGTGCGCGTGATCTCGTGGAACTGGTCGGCGTCAAGCGTATCCAGCGAGATATTCACGCGCGAGAGCCCCGCCGCCTTCAAGTCATCAATCATACGGGGCAGAAGCACCCCGTTGGTGGTCATGGAGACGTTCTCGATGCCCTCGATACCGGTGATGGTATCGACCAGATCGACCACCCCCTTGCGCACCAAAGGCTCGCCCCCCGTGAGACGGACCGAGCGAATGCCAATCCCAGCGGCCACGGCCACCAACCGCTCGATCTCCTCGATGCGCAGGATCTCGTCATGGGACATCGCGCACACGCCCTCCTCGGGCATGCAGTAGACGCAGCGGAAATTGCAGCGATCCGTCAGCGATATGCGCAGATAATCGATAGTGCGACCATGCGAATCTTTCAAGTCAACCCCTCATAACGTGTTTTGACTGCTTATTATATCGAACTCGAAATAAACCGCAATCCGCATCGAGGAGCGCCGCGAGATATCCTACCCCTCGGCCGCCGTGACGTCATCCACCATGGCAATCAGCTCCTGCTGGGAATGAACGCCCAGCTTGCCGTAGACGTTGCGCGTATGGGTGCGCACCGTGTTCCAGGAGATGCTGAGCTTGCTCGCCGTGGTGGACGAGTTGTAGCCCATGGCCAGACAGCGCAGCACGTCGGTCTCCCGGGGAGAGAGCTGGTAGTCTGCGGCCAAAGCCTCGATCGCCAGACCGAAGCGTCCCTTGCGCACCGGCTCGTCCTCGCGGGCTGGCCCCTCGCTCTCGGCGGCAAGATCCCTCATCAGCAGCTCGTCAAGCGAAGGGGCGCCCTCCTCCCCCGGCGCGAAGAGCCGGTCGAACTCGCGCTCCGAGAAGATGAGAAAGGCGCAGGCCAGCACGATGAGCGCCATGATCATATAGGCGAAGACCTCGCCGACGGCGCCGAACAGCGTCCCTACAAGCTGCGCCCCGAAGAGCCAGCCGATGCCGTTGCCGAGCTGGTAGGCGCCGTAGCCGTAGCCGAACACGATGACCGCGGAGGTACGCCGCTGGAATACGATAAAGGCGAGAATGCACCACAGGAACAACTCGAACACGACGCTGGACAGCGACACCACCTGGGCGAGCACGGTATGCAGCACCGTCACCAAAGGCAGGCAGGCGACAAGCGCCACGGAAGCCACCATCACCACCGAGTACAGTTTCCCGAAGTTGAGCCGATCCCCCTCGGTGCCCACGGCCACCACCGCCAGAACCAACGCCAGAAGCATGCGCGCGAGCATGACGAGACGCGAGCCGGACAGCGTCGTCTCGATGGAGGAGACCGCCACCGTGGATGCGTACACCGAGGACACGATACAGGAGAACACGAAGACGACGGCCAAAAGTTTCCAGAACGATTTCGGCAGCGACCGGCGCGAATGGTCACGCGCGAGCGTGGGCGTCGGCTGCTCGATATGACGGGAGAACGATGCCAAGATGCCGGCCGCCAAAGGCAGCAGCACGAACGCGGCCATGCCCGCCAAGCTGGGACCGCCGGGAACCGGCGCCCAGGCGGGCGATCCCAGCACAATGAAGAAGGAGGCTCCCACGACGAACTGGGAGTAGGCCACGTACAGGATGACCTGGCGCGGCGGCAGCGCGCCGTAGAGCTGCCCGCAACGCAGGGCGATCGCCCCGAGCCCCACGCCGAATAGTATGCCGCCGATGAAGAAAAGCGATCGGATAACGGGATAAGGCAGCATCGGCGTCAAATAATAGGGCCCGATAAGTATGACGATGAGGGCGCCGAACGAGGAGACCGCCCCCGCCCAAAGGCACGCCGTCGGGCGCTCGAGCCACGAGCGCACCCGGGGCACCGCGAACGTGGACAGGAGCATGAGGCCGCCGGCCGACAGGCTCGTGGTCACCGTCAGCACCGAAAGGTTTCCGCCGTTGGTCTCGCTATCAGACAGCCACGCCGTTCCCGAGCTCGCTATATAGACCGAAGCTAGCAGGGCCCCCAAGGCCATGTACGGCAATGCCGGCCACGCGCGCACGAGCTTCGCCATGAAATTTTTCGTCTCGGCCATCACTGCCCTCCCTAGCGCAAGGAGCGCCCGGCGACAGCCGAGCGCTCCTCGATGTGATCCGATTGGCCTACGATACCATTTCCGGCTCGTCGGAGATGGCGGGAGTCGGGTCGTTGGACGCGGACACGGCATCCTCGGCGCGCCGGTCGACTAGCGCCCGGCCCACCCGACAAAAGGCTACCGAGAATGGCGTTGCCGATGCCGGCCCACACGGCGGCGATGCCGTATTTCCAGCCGAACTGGCCGGCATAGCCGACGAACACCACCGAGTACACGGCCACCGAGGCCTGGGCAGCAAGGCCGCCATGCAGGGCCGAGGGCAAAAGCATCAGCAGCAGGTGCACGTACACCAGCCCGAAGAACGGGTAGGCCAGCTTCTGCACCTTCTTCCACGAGGCCGTGGACATCTGCCGCTTCACGAAGGCGAAGGACGTCACGCCGAGCACGACGAGCAGCACGAGCAGCACGACCGCCAAAACGAAGGCGCCCATGACGTTGCCCCCGATCTCGCCGCCGCCGAGAAGGCGCGGCAGGTAGCTCTCCAGGTACACGGCCATGTGCCCGAGCGAGAGGAACCACGCCACGATGGACAGCTCGCTGCGCACGGGCTTCAGCCAGTGATAGGCGCGGCCGCCTCGGTTCAGGCATCCGATGAACATGACGACCACGAACAGGGCCAGCGACAGCTCGCACTTCTGGATGAGGACGAACAGCGGGCTCCAAATGGCGCGCGGCAGCCCGAAGAACACGCCGTACACGTAGACGACGTCGATGGCGATGGCGGCGGCGTAGAACGCGACCGGAAGCGCCTTCAAGGGGTTGCGCAGGGCGAAGCAGCCGACGATGGTGACCGCAAGGATGATCGCGAAGTCCATGTTACCTCTCCTCTCGCACCTCGAGGCGCTGCTCGAGCTCGACGGCGATAGCATCCAAAAGCTCGGCGTCCTCGAGGAAGAAACCCTTGGAAATCTTCAAGACGCCCCGATAGAAGCGCGTCTCCAAAAGCAGAAGCGCCAGATCCTGGAACGTGTCGAACCACGAGAGGATATGGTCGGCGAGGAACGCGCGGGACGTGCGAACCTGACGCAGGGCCTCTGCGTCGTCGCCGGCCTCAAGGGCGGCAATGATGCGATCCGAGAGCACCACGAGGAACTCGCACATGAACGACAGGTGATCGTGGGGGAAGTCGTAGCCCTCGGCCTTGGCCACGTGGTTGGCCTTGTACAGCTGGAAAACCTCGTGGTAAGCGTCCTGGAACATGAGCCCCTCTTCGCTCGTGTGCACGCTCTCGTAGGGCACCGCGTAGCGGCCCTTCCACGAGGAGGTTCCGGCGAAGGCGGAAGTGAAGTCCACGGCCAGCGCCTGGCGCGTGCCGGAGTTCCGCTTGCGCAAATAGCGCGTGATATCGTTCACCCCGTCGGCGAACAGCTCGTTCACATCGGCATATTCCGACCAATCCATCTCGGCGATGTTATCGATTTGCTCAGCCGTCAACGGCCGGAAGTAGATGGCCGCCAAAAGGTCGTAGAACGCCGCGCGACCCTTGAGGGCCGCGATCATGTCCTCCGTCACCACAGCCTCATCGGCCGCAGCGACGCTCATCTCATCTACCATGTATCCCCTCTCCTCTCAGACTCGCCCGTCCTCGTTGGGCACAAACCGCGTAGCGCCAGAGCGCTCCGCAGGACAGGAACTGCGACCTCGAAAAAGCGGCGCACCAAAGCAGCAGCCCCCGTCCTGCGGGTTCGAACTGCGAACCCGCAAGAGCGCCCGACCGCCAAAAGGGAGGGAGCGACGGTCGGGGCAACCGAAAACCGAGGGGCGCACCTACGGGCTGGTGCAAGCGCACCCCTCACGCAAAATGGCTACTTCTTCTCGTAGCGGGTGACCTCGACGGGCTCCTCCTGCCACTTGGCGGTCTTCTCTGAGAGGATGTAGACCGTCGTGGGATGCAGGTCGGCCGGATCGAACAGGTAGTGCGCGTTCTCGCCGGCGGCGGCCACGACCTTCGCGGCCTCGGAGTTCGGATCGTCCAAGTCTCCGAAGGTGCGAGCGCCGCAGCAGCAGTTGTGCACGCAGGCCGGCACCCAGTTCTCGTCGTTTTTGCGCTGGAAGCACAGCGTGCACTTCTCGATGGTGTTGGTCTTCGGGTTCAGCTGGCGCACGCCGTAGGGGCAGCCCGTCAGACAGCTCTCGCAGCCGATGCAATCCTCGGCGTTCACGAGCACGATGCCGGTCTCCTCGTCGCGGTAGGAGGCGCCGGTGGGGCACACTTCGATGCAGCCGGGATTCTCGCACTGCTGGCACTGCATGGGCAGCCAGTACATCTCGATGTCCGGGAAGGTGCCCACAGGGCCCACGGCCGACACGTGGTTGCGCACCACACCCAGGTTCATCTGGTTCTCCATCTTGCAGGCGGCCACGCAGGAGTCGCAGCCCGAGCAGCGGTCCAGGTCGATGACAAGCGTATTTTTCATTAGAACACATCCTTCGTCTGGGCTTCAGCGAGCATTTCCTGAGTGGGCATGAAGGGCTCGAACTCCTCAGCCTCCACCCAAATGTTGGCAGGACGCTCGGACTTCTCGATCTTCACCGTGAAGCCGCGGTTGGTGTAGGAGCCGTAGACCTCGTTGAAGGGGGCGTCGTTCTTGGTGAGCACGTTGACGTTGCACTCGCGCCAGCCGCCGGTGGGGTTGGCCTGGGAGGCGTCGAAGCACTCGGGGTTCCAGAAGCGCTCCATCCACACGGTCTTGGGGTGGACGCCCTCGGTCAGGTAGGCGCGGGCATGCACCTCGCCGCGGCGGCTGGTGACCTTGACCCAGTCCATGTGCTCGATGCCGAGCTCCTTGGCGCTGGCCGGGTTGATGCGGATCTCGGCGCAGGGGAACAGCTCGCGGCTGAAGGGAGCATGGCGCATGGTGCCGTGGTGGAAGTAGGGCACACGTCCGCTCGTGAGCACGAACGGGTACTCGGGATCGTAGCCCGGCATGCCCTCGTAGGGGGACTCGACCGGCTCGATGGGCACGCAGATGGGGCTGTAGTCCTCGCAGGCCTCCTGGGGCTCCGGATAGCAGTACGGGTACCCGTTGCGAGCCATGCGGATGAGCATCTGGCAGTAGGTCTCCACCTTGCGGGACTCGGTGGCAAAGCCGGAGGGCAGGCCGTCGTCGGCGATCTGCTCGTGCTGGTTGTAATTCCAGTAGTCCGGCGTCACGAACGGCACGTACTCGTCGGTGTTCGCCTGCAGGGTCTCCCAGTCGGGAGCGCCGAGCGTGTCGGCAACGCCCTGCTTGACCTCGGCCTCGGTGGCGCTGCCCAGATAAGCCGTGCCATCGCCCAATTCCAGGCCGTTCGGGATGTGGCCGCCCCACATCTCGCGGCACTTGGCCACCACCTGGGCCGCCGGGATGGAGTGCGACACGGTCTCGCCGATGTGCACGCACTCGTTCTGCAGCCACTGGGTGTCCAGCTGGGTCATGTTCACCATGGGCTCTTCCAGCCACTCGCGCAGCGGGAAGACCAGATCGCACGCCTCGATGTGGAAGGAGGTGAGCATCGGGTACTGGCCGATGATGTAGTCCACCTCGGGGAACACGTCGTACCAGGACTTCGCGTTGCCGAGCATGGCCAGCTTGTTGCCGGACATGTCGAACCACACGCGCGGCTTGAAGGGCTCGCCGGTGGCGATGGCGTTGCGCACCGTGGGGATGTGGGAGTGGCACCAGGCGTAGAGGCCCTTGTGATCCTTCATGCCCAGACGATCCTGCAGAAGCTTGTTCAGGATGCGCTGGGAGTCGGGCATGGCCTCGCCGAGCTGCTTGATGCGCGCCTCGTTCTCGGCATCGGACATGCCGATGACCGCGCCGACGCCGTACATGTCGGAGAACATGCCGCCGAAGCCGTTGTTGTAGGTGACCGGGCGCACCAGCTTGGTCTCACCGGTGTCGGTCATGGTGGCGAAGTAGCCGCCGCCCTTCTGGGTCATGGTGACGCCGGGCTTGTTGATGCGGCCCATGATGGAGTCGAGGCCCATGCAGCCGAGCGGCACCTGGGAGGCGGACTCAGTCATGTCGGAGGCCACGCCGTTGGCGATGCCGCCGTTGTTCTCAACATAGAGTTTGATGGCCTCTTCGATCTTATCCGCTTGCAGCCAGCACTCCTCGGCCGTCTTCTCGAGCGTCCAGGGATCGGCCTCCTCCTTGTAGATCTGACCGGCGGTCTTGTACTGCTTGCCGTTGAACTCGCCGGCCCAGAAGATCTCGGGATCCACGGCCGAATCGGCGGGAGCGGAGTACTCGAAGGGCGCTACGGCGTTCGTCTTCAGATCGAAGCACACGTAGGCCGGGGTGTTCTCGGGCGTCGTCTGCTTGAAGTCGGGGAACAGTTCCTGCGCCTTCACGGGCAGCTTCGTGTCCGGGTCAATCAGGAAGGGCAGGTTCGTCCAGTACTTCGTGAACTCCTCGTCGTAGAGCTTGTTCTCGAAGATGTAGCGGAACCACGAGAGCAGAAGCTTCGTGTCGGTGCCGGGACGTACGGGCAGCCACACGTCGGCCTTCACGGCGTCGGGCGAGAAGTTCGGGTCGACGACCACGGTCTTCACGCCGGCGGCGCGGAGCTCCGCCATGCCGCGGCCGGACTCGGCGGTCTCGGACACGGAGGGCTGGGCGCCCCAGATGACCACGACCTCGGTCTTGTTGTCGTTCACCTTGAAGATCTCCTGGACGGCGTTGTCGGCGATGGACTGGTCGTCGCCGCCGTAGAAGAGCTTCGAGAGGGCCCAACGGGGCAGGTAGCACTGGGCGCAGCCGGGTTCGAAGACGGTCGGGCTACCGAAGGCCATGGGAAGCGTCATGGCCTCCATGAACGAGTAGGAGCCGCCGCCGCCCACGCTGGCGAAGAACGCGTAGTTGCCGTACTGGTCGATAGCGTCCTTGATATGGGTGGCCGCCTCGGTGATGGCCTCGTCCCAGGAGATGACCTCCCACTTGTTCTCGCCGCGCTCGCCGGCCCGGCGCAGGGGGTGCAGGATGCGGCGCGGGCTGTACATGGTGTGCAGCTGGTTGAGGCCCTTGATGCAGAGGCTGCCGCGGGACACCGGGGCCTCCGGATCGCCCTCGAGCCGCACGACCACGCCGTCCTTCAGGTAGGCGATGGCCGGGCACATCTGAATGCAGCCATGGCAGCTCGTGCGCATCTTCGTCAGGCCCTCGGTGCTCGAGACGCCCGCCTCGCCGGTACCGGCGAGCTCCTCTTCCGGCGCAGCTTCCTGCATGCAGCCGGCCATGGAGGCGCCCACCGCAGCGGCCGCGCCCGCGAGAGCGGACACTTTGACGAAGCTGCGACGTGTCAAATTCGTTTTTGACATATTGTCTTCCTCTCCTCTTGCTTACACGTGATTACGCTTGTCCGTTCACCTTCAGATCTTCCAGAAACTCCCTTCCCTCCTCGGTCAACGTCCAACCTTCTTTCCAAACCAGAGCGCCAGCGCGCTCGAGCTTGTCCACAAATACCGACGGCTGCATGGTCTCGACGCGACCGTCGATCACCGTCTGAAGAGCGGGCCTGCCCAAGAGCAGCTCCTCGATCTGCCCGTAGGGGCGCGGGGCCGCCTCGACGAATTCCAAAAGTTCGATGTAGGTATCGGTGCGTTCGGGCACAAGATGAAGCAGATCCACGAGGCGCGCGGACGGCTTGTTGTAATCGACGAACCAGTCGCCCACATCCGTGCTCTTGAACGAGATCTCGGCCACGAGATCGTCGACCTCGTCTTCGGAGAGCCCCTCCTTCTGCTCGGGCAAAACGCGGTTGCCGTCCTCGTCGCGCTCGATCATGTCGAGGCCGTAGGAGCGAACAAGGGACATCAGCATATAGAACTGGTTCTGGGTGGCGCGCTCGAACTGGGGGAGCGCCGCGATGAAGTCCTCCGCCTCGCGAAGCGGGCGCTCCTCGGCGCAGAAGGCGAGGGTCTTGTACAGGATCTCGCGGTTCAAGGGATGACGCATCACCGTGCGGTTCAGCTCCGCGAGCTTCTCCTCGAAGGTGAGTTTGGCGGCGTCGGGCAAATCGTCAGCAGCGAGCGCGGCAACATCCATCGCCGCCTCGGCGGCTGCCTCCTCGCGCTCCTGGGAATCGTCTCGCGGCATTTCGCGGGTTTCAAAATCAGCCATGCATGCTTCGCATCGCAGCGGATGCGACCCTCCCCTCTTACCTATTTGGTTCTCCTCCTTGCCGCTTCGCCTCCTCGCACCAACTATGTCTCGGAGGTTTTCGAAGCGGTTCCACGGGTCGGAACTATAGGCGATTGGGATTGAAAACGACTACCCGCAGACTGCCTGAAATTGAGAAAATGGGCGCAAAAATCTCACGCAGGCTGGGTGAGTGACCCGTTTTACCTGCGCTTTTGCTCGCACTTTTTGATGAGTGGAATTATCGACTCACCAGATACACCTTGTCCGGAGGGATGCGCACCCACAGCCTCTCCCCCACCTCCGGCAACGCAACGCCTTCGCGCATGCTCACGCGCCAGAACATATGCTGGTGCAGGTAGCTCATCTCGTTCGTCTCGAAGGCGACAGCGGCGCCATCCGCATCGTCGCGATCGAGAAAGCCCAGAAGCGCCATGCGCTCGAAGCGGGCATCGCTCACCCGATCGACGCGAACGCGGTAGCAGTTCTCGCCGGGGCCCTCCGCCCTCTCCACATAGAAGGCGCGAAGGCCCAGGCACTTCACATCTCGCGGCACTTCCTGGGCCGTATGCACGTCAATGCCCCACGGGGGGACGTGCACCGCGTGCGGCCCGGCGTACTCCGCCGCCGGAGCGTTCTTGCAGCCCGACAGCTTCAGCCCCGCCACCGACTGCGGACGGTTCACCAGCTCCCGCCCCCGATCCATCTCCACGATGCGCCCGGCATCCACCACCGCGATGCGGTCGCAGAACCGCAGCGACTCGTCGATATCGTGGCTCACATATAAGATCGTTCCCTCAAAAGCTTCGAACAGGCTCACGAGGTTCTGCTCGAGAACCCCTTTCAAGTGAGAGTCCAGGGCGCTGAAGGGCTCGTCCAGCATGAGGATGCCCGGCCGCGCCGCCAGCATACGGGCCAGAGCCACGCGTTGCTGCTGGCCACCGGAGAGCTGGGCCGGATAGCGCTGCCCGAAACCGCGCAGGCCGAAACGCTCCAGCTCCTCGGATACGATGCGCTCGCGCTCCGCCCTCGGCACCTCGCGCCCGATGCCCGCGCCGATGTTATCCGCCACCGTCAGGTTAGGAAACAGCATGTAGTTCTGGAACAGAAGGGCCGTTTTACGTTGCTGCGGCGTCAGGTTGATCTTCTGCTCGGAATCGAAGAACACCTTGCCATTCACAACGATCCGGCCCTCATCCGGCGTCTCGATGCCCGCGATGCAGCGCAGCGTGAGGCTCTTGCCGCACCCGGAGGCCCCCAGAAAGCCCAAAGTCTCATCGCCGCCCGCAAAAGCCACGTCCAGGGTGTAGTCGCCGAAGCTCTTCTTGATGCGCACGTCCAGGCTCATCTAGGCCACCCCCTCTCCCAGAACGTCGGCACTTCCGGCACTGTCCTCCCGAAGGCCCTTCGCGCTCCTCCTTCGGCCGCCGCCCCGCGTGCCGTTTCTCCGCGGCTTGGGCGAGCGCCCCTCGTGGCTGCTCTTCTGGCGATAGCGCGTGGCATGCCGGCTCCATAGGTTGATGAACAAAATCACGAGGAAGCTGAACACCAAAAGCACGATCGTCCAAAACCAGGTGGCCTCGGTGTTGCCGTTCATCCACTCGAAGTAAATGGCAATGGGGATGGTGCGGGTGCTGCCCAGTTGGTTGCCCGCCAGAAACAGCGTGCACCCGAACTCGCCCAAGGCCCGGGCGAAGGCGAGCACCGTGCCCGAGGCGATGGACGACCAGGCCAAGGGCAGCATGAGGCGCAGGAAGATGCGCCCGTTGGACCAGCCCAAGGTACGGGCCGCGTCGAGCATGTTCGGATCCAAGCTCTCGAAGGCGCCCCGGGCGCTGCGATACATGAGCGGGAAGGCCACCACCACCGCAGCGAGGACCGTGGCCTGCCAGCTGAACACGAGCGGGAATCCGATCTCCTGGAAGAAGCGCCCGAAGGCCGTGTTGCGCCCGAGCGCCGACAACAGAAGGAAGCCGCAGACCGTCGGCGGCAGCACCATGGGAATGGTGAAGATGGTATCGAAGATATCCTGGGCGCGCTTCGAGATGCGCAGCGTGAAATATGCGGCGGCCAGCCCCAGGAAGAACACGAACACAATGGCCACGCCGCAGGTCTTGAGCGTCACCCATAAAGGCGAGTAGTCCATGGACGAGAGAAACTCCCCCACCTGCTCAAGCGGGCCGCCCTTCTGGGCGATGACGGCGCCCTCCGCCGGCACGAGGAGCCCGCTGTCCATCTGGGACGGTCGCACCTCGCTCTTCACGTCGAAGGTGTCGTCGGGACCCTCGATGGTCACGTAGAAGCGGCCCTCCGAGATCTCGCGTCCGAAGGTGAATACCACGTCGCCCACGGCGAGCGATGCTCCCTCAGTGCCTTCCGCATCGGCAATGAGCACCTTCCATTCCTCTTGGCTCGCCAGCGGGTTCACCCCCGTGGAGAAGTTCTCATCCAGGGCCGCCAAGTAGGTCTTTATTTCCTGCACCTGAGAGCTGCCCTCGTCCTCGATGCCGAACTCGTCGGCCACCGTCCGGGGAATGAAGAGCACGGCGTAGTCGGCCGTGTTGACGACAGCCACGCGGTCGGTGCCTGAAAGCCGGTAGGTGTAGCCGTAGCTGAGGCCGTCGATGTCGCGCGCGGATCCCGTGCGCGAACATTCGAAACCCTCCACAGCGAAGTCGCAGCCTTCCATGCGGGCCGCATCGCCGTCAGCGGAGATGTCTATCTCGGCATCTTGGACAGCCTGCTCCGCATCGTCGGCCCAAGCCGCAGGGGGGCATGCGGCCATCGAGGCCCAGACCAAGATCACAGCTGCGGCCAACCTGAGCGTCAACGCCCTCAGGTCAATCGCAGATCGTCTCGCTCCGCGCACTTCCCTTGATTCCATAGTCACCGCTCTTCCCGATTCACACTTCCACGACCGCGCCGACCCCCGTGCATCGAACCTTCCTCCGACAACCTCCCAGCGACCCCGCTGCACGGCCACACGCATCACCGCTTTTGCGTCGAAGAGCCGATGCACCAGGCGGGCGGAGCTATGCGCCCCGCCCGCCTGACGAGATGCCTTTTGCAACTCGCACTATTCTACCGCGAACACTTTAGTTCTGGGCGAGCTCGAAGCCCCACTTCTCCCAAATCTGGTTGGCGTCCTCGTCGGTCATGCACCACTCGAGGAAGGCCTGTGCCGCCTCGGCGCTCTTGCTGTCGGTGCATACCGCGCCCGGATAGGTAATGGCCTTGTGGGTGTCGTTGGGAACCACCGAGCAGATGGCGACACCGCCCATGCGGTACACGTCCGAGGTGTAGACCATGGCGATGTCAACCTCGCCGGACTCGGCATACTTGCACACGTCGCCCACCTTGCCGCCGAGGGTCACCTTCGGCTGCAAGGTCGCGGAGAACTCGCCGCCCTTGCCCGTGGCATCGGCGCCGGTGGCCCCGTCGGGCTCGATGTAGCCGCCGACCGTCGTCAGGGACTGGCAGGCGTAGTTGCCGGCCGGCACGTTCTCGTCACCCACGGCCAGCGTGTACTTGCCGGCGGCGATGTCCTCAAGGCTGATGTCCTGACCTGCCAGGTCACCGCCCTCCTTGGTGACGATGACCAGGTCGTTGTTGAACATGGTCTGGCGGGTGTCCTCCTTGACATAGCCCGCCTCAACCGCATCGTCCATGGTGCCCTTCGAGGCCGTAATGAGGATGTCGGCGTACTGACCGGCACCGAGCATCTCGTTCAGCGTGCCGGAAGCCTCGTACTGAGTGTCGCCGAAGGTGACGTTGGGGTTCTGCTGAGTGTAGAGCTCCTCGGCCTCGGCCATGGCCTTGGTCAGGGAATTGGCGGCGAAAATCTGCAGCTCAACCGTCTCGCCCTCAGGCTCGGTCGCCTCGGGGGCCTGAGTTTCCGTCTGGGGGGCAGCGGGCTCATCGGCCTTCTGCTCCGTAGTGTCGCCGCCTGAGCAGCCGAAGAGGCCCAGGGCGGCCATAAGAGCCACCGACACGGCACCGAGTTTCCAACTTTTGCGCATTGAGGTCTTCCTCCCTGATAGGTTATACGTCTTCGCGAATAAAGCGTTTTGGATATATTATCCTTATTCTCATATAATCGCAAGTCCTATCATTCTCATCTCCGAATATGGTTCCGAACCCCTCGCGCTCCTCCATGGGAAACGTCCGCAGGGGCTGACCTTGGTCAGCCCTCGCGAGAGGGATACCTTCGCACGACAAAAAAAGGGGCGACCGAGGTCGCCCCCTACGGAGATTCTTCCTAGACCTCTTCCGAGGCTTCTCTACGAACTCGCTTCTACAGCTTGAACCCAAGGGCATCCAGCACGTATTTGGGCACCATGAAGCGAACCGTCTTCTCCGGATCCACCATCTGGCACACCTGTACGTCGGCCACAAGGGACAGCAGCATGACCATCTCGTCGGCCGGCTTTCCCGTGCGGTCGCAGATGAGATCGACCATCTCGTGAACCGCGCGGTCGGCAGCGGCATCCAAAGACTCGGCCGAGGCAATGACGCCGAGATGCGTCGCGTTCTCGATGAGGGGATCGGTCAGCGCCAGCTTCGGCAGGGCTTCCAAGGTCACCGTGGCCCACCCGGCCGCCTCGGCGCCGGACACGCTGATCTCGCCATCGCCCATGGCCGCGTGCATGTCGCCGCAGCCGAAAAGCGCGCCGTCGGTATATACGGGGAAGTACAGCGTCGCGCCCGCCGTGATGGCCGTATTGTCCATATTGCCGCCATGGGAGCCCGGCGTGCCGCAGTTAACAGGCTCGCCAGCCGGCGCCACGCCGATAACGCCGATCATGGGCCTCAGCGGAATGCGCAGCCCCTCGTCCCACACCAGCTCGTCTCCGTCGATCTTGCAGAGATGCGTGCTCCAGGCGTCGAAGCGATCGCCGCACACCCCCTCGCCCTCGCCGGTGCAGGAAGCCGTCTGCCCGTCGAACTCGATGGCCTCGATGGTGACTTTCAGCGCCCCGCCGGGCACCGCGCCCTCCACAAAGATCGGACCCGTGGCGGGATTGATGTGATCCCAATCGATCTCATCGAGTTCGTCATCGGGCCGCTGCACCTGATTCCCGAAGCAGTCCTTCGTGCGTACGCGCACCGTCGTCCCCGAAGGCACCACTAACGCCGGCTCCAGCGTCTTATCGAACGCATACAGAACCTTCTCGTCACCCAGCTCAACCATGCACTCCTCCTAAAACAAAAAAGACACCCTTCCAGGTGTCAATCATTATAGTAGAAAAAGCGCCCCCTGCGAGCGGAACGACCTGTCCTCCCGCGGCCTGGCGCCGCAGTACTTTCGGCGAGGTGGGGCTTAACTGCCGAGTTCGGAATGGGATCGGGTGATCCCCCACTCCATGGTTCCGCTCGCGGGAGGCGCTCCCGCGGCAATCGTCTTGCCGTCCGAGGGGCCCGGGGATCCCCCGCGCCACCCTGGCGGTTGCATGCGCGCGACACGTCCATCTCTCGATCTCGATCGTAGTCTTGGCAATGAAGAAGAGCTCGGGCTATTAGTAGCGCTCGCCTGAGCAGGTCGCCCTGCTTGCAGCTGCGCCCTATCGACCAGATAGTCTATCTGGGCCCTTAC
>OLQC01001687.1_pt1 | contig 16696 bp, 14 predicted proteins | sample 1672471 | NCBI WGS metagenome assembly OLQC01 (sample SAMEA3136689, study PRJEB25190) | human gut metagenome | biome: human gut; feature: human-associated habitat; material: faeces | place: Austria | collected 2013
GACCGCCTCGTTATGACCACTTCGATACCTCTCCATATATTCACTTGTTTATCGCTTCTGTATCAGCGACATGTTGTATTCTAGCACACTTCATGCCGCTTCGTCAATATCTTTTTTCATATTTTTTTATTATATCTCTTATAGCTCTATAGCCTTTTGCCTTTGTTTCAACATATAAGCTTTCTCTATAGTCATCTATAATTTCCCACATAGTTCCTACTTTAAGTAACATTATATTTATATAATTATCGTTAGTATTTAAAGTCCATGTAAATTTTTCTTCATTTTCTTTATTATGATACCAGTCTAAATGTGTATTTATAGATGATTTCTTAAGAGGTGGCGGAACAGCTCAAGGAATAAAAGACCTTTTAAGTGAATTTGATAGTGAATTAGTTGGAACAGGTGTATTAGTAGATAATGTTGGAATACAAAATAAAAGAACTGATGAGTATGTTTCAATTATTGATTTAGAATATGATAAAGAAAATAATAAGCTTATAGTAAATCCATCAGAATTAATAAAATAGAATTAATTTCAGTTGCAAAATAATAAATTTTTAAAATAGTGGAAAATTTTATATATTTTTTTGTAAAATTTAAAAAAAATTAAGTAAAAAAAAGGATTTTTAAACTTTTTATAGAAATATATTTATTATAAAGCAACTGGAGGTGGAGTGAAGTGACAATCACAGACGTTAGAATCAGAAAGATAGCAGCAGAAGGAAAAATGAAAGCTATAGTTTCTGTAACATTTGATAATGAGTTTGTTGTCCATGATATCAAAGTAATAGAAGGACAAAATGGTTTATTTATTGCAATGCCAAGTAGAAAGACACCAGATGGGGAATTTAAAGATATTGCTCATCCAATAAATACTGATACTAGGGAAAAAATTCAAACTTCCATATTAAAAGCTTATGAAGAAGCAATGGAAGAAGAAAACGTTGTTATAAGTGAATAATATTTTAAATAAAAGGAGTATATGGATTAGCATATACTCCTTTTAATTTATAATTAATTTGAAGTGTTGAAATACTTTAGTTAATGCAATATAATATATAGGAAATATGAACGAACGTTTTTAAAAAAAGATTAGGTTTTGTCCATTAAATTTATTGAGAGGTGAGTTAATGTATAAATGTGCTTTAATATTAGCAGCAGGTCAAGGGAAAAGAATAAAATCTGATTTACCTAAAGTTTTACATAAAGTTTGTGGAAAAGAAATGGTTAATCATGTTATTGATACATTAAGAAAAAGTAAAATAGAAGATATAAACGTTATTGTAGGAAAAGGTGCAGAATTAGTTAAGTCTAATACTAGTTCTAGAAATGTAAGCTACTCTCTTCAAGAAGAGCAGTTAGGAACAGGTCATGCAGTTAAATGTGCTATGGAATTTTTAAAAGATAAAAGTGGTACAGTAGCAGTATTTAATGGAGATGCACCTCTTATAAAAGAAGATACAATAGTTAAATTATTTAAGATACATGAAGAAAATAATAACAGTGCAACAATTTTAACATCTATTTTAGATGATGCTTCAGGGTACGGAAGAATTATAAGAAATGGGGATGAAGTATTAAAAATAGTTGAACATAAAGATTGTAATGAAGAAGAACTTAAAGTAAAAGAAATTAATTCTGGAATTTATTGTTTTGAAATTGAAAAGTTAGTTGAATGTTTAGGAAATCTTTCTACTAATAACTCTCAAGGCGAATATTATTTAACTGATGTAATTGAAATGTTAAAAGACAAAGCTGAGAGAGTAGGAGCTCTTGTAATAGATCATGAAGAAACATTAGGTGTTAACTCAAGATTACAACTTTCTGAAGTTGAAGCTATTTTAAGAAAAAGAATTAATAATAAGCATTTAGATAATGGAATTACTATTATAGATCCAATGACAACTTATATTGGAGCTGATGTTGAAATAGGGCAAGACACTATTATTTATCCTGGAAATGTATTAGAAGGTAATACTAAAATAGGAAAAGGGTGCACATTATTCCCTAATTCAAGAATTAATAATAGTATAATTGGAGAAAATGTAGAAATACAATCATCAGTAATTTTAGATAGTTCAGTTGGTAATAATACTACAGTTGGACCATTTGCTTATATTCGCCCAGAATCTGTGGTGGGAGATAATGTAAGAATTGGTGATTTTGTTGAGATAAAAAAATCTACTATAGGTAATAATACTAAAGTATCTCATTTAACTTATGTTGGAGATAGCGAAGTTGGAGAAAGCTGTAATTTTGGATGTGGTACTGTTACAGTAAACTATGATGGAACAAATAAACATAAAACTGTAATTGGAAATAACAGTTTCATAGGATGTAATACAAATTTAATTTCACCAGTTACAATAGAAGATAATAGCTATATAGCTGCTGGATCAACAATTACAAATGATGTTCATAGCGGTGAACTTGCTGTGGCAAGAGCTAAACAAAGAAATATTGAAGGCTGGGTAGATAAAAGAGGTCTTATTAAGAAAAAATAATATAAATATTTACTATAAGATAAAAAAGTGACAAGTAATGTTGCAAATTAAGGAGGGTCTCACAATTATGATAGCTCATGGAAAGAAAATTAAAATATTTACAGGGAATTCACACCCTGAATTAGCAAAGGAAATCGCAGATTTATTAGGATTACCATTAGGAAATGCAAAGGTTTCTACATTTAGTGATGGAGAAATTTCCGTAGATATCAATGAAACTGTAAGAGGGGTTGATGTATTTATAGTTCAATCAACAAGCTCACCAGTTAATAATAATTTAATGGAATTATTAATTATGATTGATGCATTTAAAAGAGCATCTGCAGGAAGAATTACAGCAGTAATACCATACTATGGATATGCTAGACAAGATAGAAAAGCGAAATCAAGAGATCCGATAACAGCAAAATTAGTTGCTGATATATTAACAGCAGCTGGAGCAGATAGAGTTTTAACTATGGATTTACATGCTGCTCAAATTCAAGGATACTTTAATATACCAGTTGATCACCTTTTAGGATCACCTATTTTAGCAAAAAGTTTTGTAGAAAGAGGATTTAGTGATCAAGATGACGTAGTTGTTGTATCACCAGACTTAGGAAGCGTAACAAGAGCAAGAAAGTTTGCTGATAAGTTAAATGCACCAATTGCTATTATTGATAAAAGAAGACCAAAAGCAAATGTTTCTGAAATAATGAATATTATTGGAGAAGTAAACGGAAAGAGATGTATCTTAATTGATGATATGATCGATACAGCAGGAACAATAGCAAATGCAGCAAATGCACTTAAAGATTTAGGTGCAAAGAATGTTTATGCATGTTGTACTCATGGAGTGTTATCAGGACCAGCATTTGAAAGAATTAATAATTCTGCTATTGAAGAATTAGTTATGTTAAATACAATTCCACTTCCAGAACAAGAAGGATTAGAAAAGTTTAAATCAATTTCTGTAGCTCCGTTATTTGCAGAGGCAATTAAGAGAATATATGATGATGAACCAATAAGTAAATTATTTGAGAACTAATAAAAATAAGCTGTTGTAAATGCAACAGCTTATTTTTTTAGTCTTTTTTAAATAATGTGTTACAAATGTAAATTTTATTGAAATTTTATTAGAGTTTTTTAAATTATAGTATAGAATATTAGTTAAGGAAGGTGAATAAAAATGGATGATAAGTTAGGAAAAGTATTAATAGTAGATGATGATATTCATATTAATGAACTTATAGATATGTATTTACAAAGTGGGGGATATAGCACTAAAAAATGTTTTAATGGAAATGATGCATGTAATATTGTAATGACAGAGGATATCGGATTAGTAATATTAGATGTTATGTTGCCAGGAAAAGATGGTATTGATGTATTAAAACATATAAGAAAAAATAGTGATATTCCTGTAATAATGCTTACAGCAAAGGGAGAGGTATTTGATAAAGTACTTGCTTTAGAATTAGGAGCAGATGATTATATGGTAAAACCATTTGATCCAAAGGAATTATTAGCTAGAGTTAAGGCTGTAACAAGAAGATATGCAGTGGATAATCAATCAAAAGATGTTATTAAATATTCAGATTTAACTATTGATATTGGAGCATATGAAGTAACGTATAAAGGAAAAAATGTGAAATTAGCACCAAAAGAGTTAGAGTTACTTCATTTTATGGCCAACAATCCAAATAAAGTTTTTACTAGAGAACAGCTTATGTATGAAGTTTGGGGATATGATTACCCAGGAGATTCAAGAACCGTTGATGTACATATTAAAAGATTAAGAGAAAAGGTTAAAGGTGGAGATGAGTGGGAGCTTCAAACAGTATGGGGTGTTGGATATAAGTTTGAGGTGAGATAGTGAAGAAAAATAGCATAGTAAGAAAGCTAATAATAACCTTCTCTTCTATAACTGGTGGATTATTAATATTAGTAGGATTGGTTTTAACTATTTGGTTTTATAAAAATGATTATAATGGAACAGTAGAATCATTAAATAAGCAATTAGATGTTGTTTCTGAGGCTGTTGGTAGCTATTTAAAGTCTCAGGAAGGAAGCTATGAAGAAATTGGTAGACTATTGGAAATAGCCTGTTTAAGCAATAATATGGATGGGATTATTGTAGATAGACTTGGATATGTATATATAGTTTCAAATAGTAAATACGACTATCTTAAATACACCAATATTGATATAAGTTCAAATAAAGTGCCAACTTCAAATAAGTTGGAGTATTCAAAGAAATTAATAAAGGATTATTCAAATGAAAATCTAGGTGCTTTTATAAAGCCTATTTATTCAAATGAAAAATTAGATGGATATATTATTATGCTTCAAGAGGAAAAAAGAAGTGTAAAACATACCATAATTATTATATGGGTTGCTGTTATCTTAGCGGTTATAGTTGCTGCAGCTATAGTAAAGTATTTTGCTGAATTGCTAGTTGTTAAGCCTATAGAAGAAATAAATAATGCTGCAAAGAGGTTGGCAAAGGGAGATGTAGATGAAAGAGTTAAGGTGATTAATGATAATGAGATAGGAGAACTTGCTCAGTCATTTAATATAATGGCGCAATCTATAGAAGAATCAGATATTATAAGAAAAGAATTCATTTCAAACGTTTCTCATGAACTACGCTCACCAATTACATCTATTAAAGGCTTTATTGGTGGAATATTAGATGGTGTCATACCTAAAGATAAGGAAAATTACTATTTAAAAATAGTATACGATGAAATTGATAGGTTAGCACGATTAGTAAATGATTTATTAGATATGTCAGCTATGGAATCAGGAAAATTTAATTTAAATATTTCTGAATTTGACATTAATCAAACAATAAGTTTATGTATATTAAACTTAGAAAGTAAAATACAGGCCAAAGGGTTAAATGTTAAAGCTATTTTTCATGAAAATCGTTGTTTTGCAATGGGAGATAGAGATAGAATTCTTCAAGTTGTAACTAATTTATTAGAAAATGCAATTAAGTATAGTGAAGATAATGGGCAAATAGAAGTAAATATATCTACAAAAGGTGAAAAAATATATGTAAGCATATTTAACTCTGGAGAGACTATTTCTCCAGAGGATATTAATCATATTTGGGATAGATTTTATAAAAGTGATAAATCAAGAACGAATAAAATAAGTACAGGACTTGGTTTACCAATAGTAAGATTAATTTTAACGCAGCATAATCAAGATGTATGGGTAAATAATGTAGAAGGAAAGGGTGTTAAATTTACTTTTACATTGCAAAGAAATAGTTAAAAAATATTAATTTAGGATCAAAAATTAGTTCTAATATTAATTTTGAAATACTTATAGTGTTTAATCATTATAGATATTTTATAAATGCTTGGAGGAAGATATGAAGTTTGGAAGAAGTAAAGAAAGAAAAATATCACGAACTCCACAAGATAGGATAGCTAATATAATTTTTGAGAAAAAAAATACTACTCAAGCAAGAGTTAAGATAGGCGTTAAAATAATTCTATATCTTGTTACAGCTAGTTTTTTAGGGGCAATTATTTCAGGAATAAATGTTAAAAATAAATATGGGGAAGTAATGCAACAGGTAAAAGAATTAAGTGATAATGCGGATAATGTTATATTAGATTATACAAAAGTTATAAATGAGGTATCTCCATCTTTAGTTACTATTAGTGATGATGAAGATAAACTTAATAATAATAGTTATTTTGATGGAAATGTAACAGGAATAATAATTGATGATAGTGGAATAATTTTAACTAATTATTCAACAATAAAAGGAAAAAGTGATATTTATGTAAAGTTATCATCTGTTGCATCAAGGCCAATTAAAGCACAAATTTTGATTGAAGATGAAAGTATTGACTTAGCGGTTATAAAAATAGAGTTTGATGGAGAATTAAAGCCTATAAAGTTAGCCGATTCAAATACTATAAAAGAAGGTCAGGCGATTGTTGTTTTAGGAAATGCAATTGGAGATGAATATATAGGAAGTTCGATTCCAGGAATAATAACTTCAAAGAATGAGAAGTGGGATTTAGATGGAAAAAAATATTCTCTATTACAAATAAGTGCACCCATTGATGAAAAGAATACTGGAGGAGCTATTTGTAACTCAAAAGGTGAATTAGTTGGTATTGCTCATTTGTCTATAACAAATGAAAAAAATGAATCTGGGCTTTATTATGGATTACAAATGAAAGAACTTCAAGAAATGATTAATTCAACAAATAGATTTAAGAGTCTTTTGGGAATAGTTGAAGGTGGAATTGTAGTCGATAAGGAAAGGGGATTTAGTGGATTTTACATACAGGAATTATCTAAAGGTGGAAGTGCATATATGGCAGGGATTAAACCCACAGATATAATTGTTGAAATTGATGATCATGAAATTGTAGAGGCTGATGATATAATAGTAGTATTGCAAGATAAACAAAAAGATGATATATTACACTGCAAGGTCTTAAGTGACGGCGAAATGAAGTATGTAGATATTAAAATATTAAGCTAGATGATTTAGGCTAATTCTAACAGGAATTAGTCTAAATTTTTGCTAAAAAAAATGGTATAATATAAAATAGTCTAATTTGAAGTAACGGAGGAGTTTAAATGTTTTTAATTGTTGGATTAGGAAATCCAGGTAAAGAGTATGATGGAACAAGACATAATATAGGATTTGCTGCAGTAGATTATATAGCAGATAAGTATAATATAGAATTAAATAGGATAAAATTTAAAGGTATATTTGGAGAAGGATTAATAAATGGGAAGAAAGTAATTTTATTAAAACCAACTACATATATGAATTTAAGTGGGGAAAGTATTAGAGAGGTAGTTAACTTTTATAAAATAAGCAACGAAGAAGTAATAGTAATTTATGATGATATTAGTTTAGAAGTGGGAAGACTAAGAATAAGGGAAAAAGGAAGTCATGGAGGGCATAATGGAATAAAAAGCATTATAGCTAATTTAGGTACTGATGTTTTTCCAAGAGTGAAAATTGGTGTAGGTGCACCTAAAGGGAATTTGGTTTCACATGTATTGGGGAAATTTAGTGATGATGAAGTAGAAATATTAAGGGAAACAATAAAAGCTTCAAGTGATGCTGTAAGTATAATGATTAGTAAAGATACTAAAGAAGCAATGAATAAATTAAATGGTTTTAATGCAGGTAAAGAGAAGTAAATAGGGAATATGGAAGGTGATACAATGAGATTGCAGGGGCTATTACAACCCTTAATTGAAAATGAAAAATTTATTGATATTTCAATGGGATTAAAGACGAAAACTTTTCCTATAAATATTGTTGGGTTATCAGAATCAGGAAAAAGTTATATTATAGATGCTATTTCTAATGAAATAGATAATTCCTTAGTTGTAGTAACACATAATGAAATAGAAGCTAAAAATTTATATGATGATTTAAGTTTTTATTCAACTAATGTGTATTTTTTACCTATAAGAGAAGTTGTATTTTATAATGTTGATGCTATTTCGGGCGATTTAAGATGGGCTAGGCTAAAGGTTATAAAAGAAATACTTAATAATAAAAATAAAAAGATAATAGTTACTTCTATAGAAGCGATGACAGCATTATATACACCAAGAGAAAAATATTTAAGTTATAGTATTAATATAAAAAATGGTGATGAGGTAGATTTAAAAGAGATTTCTACTAAATTAATTGAGTGTGGATATGAAAGAGTTGAAGTGGTAGAAGGTAAAGGTGAATTTTCGTTTAGAGGAGGGATACTTGATGTTTTCCCTCCTACAGCTGTTTATCCATATAGAATTGAATTGTTTGGTGATGAAATAGATTCGATTAGAACTTTTAATATAGAGTCACAACGTAGTATTGAAAAAGTTAAATCAATTGATATTTTTCCAGCAAAAGAAGTAATTGTTGATGAAGAAGCAAAAAAAAGAGCTAACGACACAATTATTAGTGAGCTAAATTCTATATTAGAAAAGGCAAATAATAAAAATAGTGAACAAATTGAGAAAATATCAAGAATAGTAAATAAAAATTTAGAAATGTTAAGTGAAACATCTACTTTTGAAACTGTTGATAGTTATTTACCTTTCTTTTATGAGAAATCAGAGTCGCTTTTTGATTATTTGGATGGATATACATTTGTAATTGATGATTTGAAGAGATGTGAAGGAAAACTTGAAAGTATCTACTATGAATTTAATGAAAATTATTTAGCGTTTCTTCAAAGAGGGGATATTTTACCATCACAAAACAAATTACTTATTGATAAAGATGAATTATTAGTTAATTTAGAAAAGTCAAACGTTATTACTTTGAATACTTTTGAAAATAAAACAGATATATTATATCCAAGAAAAAATATTGAATTTAAGCAAATTACATCAAATAGTTATAATGGGCAATTAGATTTATTGATTGAAGATATAAAATCAAGAAAGGAAAATGGATATAGGACATTAATCTTAGCTGGAACTAGAACTAGAGGTGAAAGATTAGTAAAGACATTAAGAGATAGAGATGTTGAAAGTGTTTATAAAGATGATGTTGACTCTATTGAATTAGGGCAAGTTGTAGTTACTTTTGGTAATCTAGTAAAGGGATTTGAGTATCCAGATTTAAAAATTTGTGTAATATCGGATAAAGAAGTATTTGGTGAAGCTAAGAAATCTCTTCCTAAAAAAAGCAGTAAGAAAAAGGGCGTTGGAAAAATTACTAGCTTTGCAGAATTAAAACCTGGAGATTATGTTGTACATGCAAATCATGGAATAGGTGTATTTAAGGGAATAAAGCAAATTGAGATTGCAGGAAATACAAGAGATTATTTAGATATTGTATATGATAAAGGTGATAAGCTTTATGTACCAGTAGATCAACTAGATTTAGTTCAAAAGTATATTGGTAGTGAAGGAAAAAGCCCTAAAATAAATAAACTAGGTGGAAATGAATGGCAAAAAGCTAAAGCAAAGGTAAGAAAATCAATAAATGAAATAGCTGAAGATTTAGTAAAACTTTATGCAGCTAGAGCAGCTTTAAAGGGGTATAAATATTCTAAAGATACTGAATGGCAAAGACAGTTTGAAGATGAGTTTCCATACGAAGAAACACCAGACCAATTATCTTCATTAGAAGAGATAAAGCATGATATGGAATCAGATAAGCCAATGGACAGATTGCTTTGTGGTGACGTTGGATATGGGAAAACAGAGGTTGCGATAAGAGCAGCATTTAAAGCTGTAATGGATGGAAAACAAGTTGCATTTTTAGTTCCAACTACAATATTAGCTGAACAACATTATAAAAATTTAGTTAAAAGATTTTCAGATTTTCCTGTGAAAATTGATATGATAAGTAGATTTAGAACAGCTAAGCAGCAAAAAGCAACGTTGCAAGCGTTAAAAGAAGGTAATGTTGATATATTAATAGGAACTCACAGATTAGTATCAAAGGATATTGTTTTTAAAGATCTAGGATTATTAATAGTTGATGAGGAGCAAAGATTTGGAGTTGCGCAAAAAGAAAAAATAAAATCAATTAAGAAAAATGTTGATGTATTAACATTAAGTGCAACACCTATTCCAAGAACGCTTCATATGTCATTAACAGGGGTTAGGGATATTTCGGTTATTGAAACGCCACCAGAAGAGAGATTTCCAATTCAGACTTATGTTGTAGAGCAAAATGATCAGCTTATCAGAGATGCTATATTAAGAGAAGTGGCAAGGGATGGCCAGGTTTATTTTGTATATAACAGAGTCGAAAGCATACAAGGAATGGCTAAATATATTAGTGAATTAGTACCAGAATGTAAGGTAGGAATAATTCACGGGCAAATGACTGAAAAAGAATTAGAATCTGAAATGATTAAGTTTATGCAGAGGGAATATGATGTTTTAGTCTGTACAACTATTATAGAAACAGGTATAGATATTCAAAATGTAAATACCATGATAGTAAATAATGCTGATAAGATGGGATTATCACAATTATACCAATTAAGAGGAAGAGTTGGACGTTCTAATAAAATTGCATATGCATATTTTATGTATACTAAAGATAAGGTATTAACAGAAGTTGCTGAAAAAAGATTAAAAGCATTGAAGGATTTTACTGAGCTTGGATCAGGATTTAAAATAGCAATGAGAGACTTAGAAATAAGAGGAGCCGGAAATATGATGGGCTCATCTCAACATGGACATATGGCAGCTATAGGATATGATTTATATTGTAGAATGCTTGAAGATACAGTTAAGTTAATTAAAGGTGAAATAGAACAAGAACCTATTGAAACAACTGTTGATATTAAAGTTGATGCATATATTCCATCATCATATATTGAAGATGAAATTCAAAAAATTGAGGTTTATAAAAAAATTGCTGCAATTGAAAATATGGATGATTATAAAGATATAAAGGATGAGTTAGAGGATAGATACTCATCAATTCCTGAAGCTGTATATAATTTGATGGATATTGCATATGTTAAGAGTTTAGCTAAAGTATTATTAATTGAAGAGATAAAAGAAACACCTAAAGAGGTAAGATTTAAGTTCCCAAAAGGATATAAAAAAGTTAATGATATTTATCACATATTAATGAAAAAATATAAAGAAAATGTTGTTTTATACTTTGGAGAAACTCCATTTTTTGCTGTGAAAGTAAATAGTATTAAGCGTGAGGAAATATTAGATTTTTATAAAAAACTTCTTACTGATTTAATTAAAAATTCACGTAAAAAATAGACAGTAGAATTTGAATAAAAAGGATATAACTGATATACTAGGGTATGTAACAAATTATTATGAATGTAAAGTGAGGGAAATAAATTGAGAAAGATAAAAAATATAGTAGCTATTGCAACAGTTGCTGTCATGGCATTTTCAATGGCTGGTTGTAAGATGATAGAAAAAACTCCAGAAGCTATACAAAAGACTGTATTGGCGAAGGTTGGAAGTGACAAAATTACTATGGCAGATGTAAATAGTGAATTACAGGCTGATATAGACTATTTAATTGAAACTTATGGTGAAGATTATGAAAATAATATAGATGATACATTAAAAGCTAAATTAAAGAGTGCAAGACAAAGTGTTCTTGAGCAATTAGTAGATAATAAAGTATTAATCACTAAAGGAACAGAGCTTGGATATATTCCATCAGATGAAGAATTAGCAACTGAAATAGAAACTGAAAGACAAAACTTTGTTGAGGCTTATGGCGGAGAAGATAAATTAAAGGAAGCTTTAGAACATTACGGAATGAGCGATGAGAAATTTAATTCTTTCCTTGAAAATTTAGTAAAAGTTCAAAAAGTTACTGAGGCAATAACAAAAGATGTTACTGTAACTGATGAAGATATTGAAACTTACTATAATGAAAATATAGAGGATTATACTAAAAAAGCTGGAGCAAATGCTAAGCATATATTATTTAAAACTGAAGAAGAAGCAAAAGCAGCTAAGGATAAAATAAATTCTGGTGAAGCTACTTTTGATGATATATATGCAGAGTATGAAGCTAATGCAACTTCAAGAACTTTCCCATTATCAGAAGATTTAGGATATGTTGAAAATGAGCAAGAAAACTTTGATACTGACTTCTTAGCTGGATTTAAAGTATTAAAAGAAGGTGAAATTTCAGATCCTGTTCAAAGTTCATTTGGATACCATATAATAAAGGTTGAGGGAGTTCAAGCTGAAGATACAGTAACTCCACTTGATGAAGTAAAAGATACTATCAAATCAACTTTAGAAAGTCAAAAGAAAGAAGAAGTATATAATTCAACATTAGAACAATGGAAAAAAGATTTAAATGTTAAATTATATGAAGATAGACTTTAATTTGTAGTAAAAAGTCAAACAAGATTATAAAAATCTTGTTTGGCTTTTTTTATTATTATAAATAATAAATTGAATTTTAGGGAAATTTATTATTGAAGATATGGAAGATATTATTTTAAATTTTCACAATTATTATTTGAATTTAATAATTGTAAAATTACCATAGACTTCATATAATTCCTCTTTAGATAGGAGAGGATAAATATTGGGTATATGTGTATAAAATTTCTAATACTTCAAATAATAATAATGCAGTTAATCATATAACATAATTAAGGAGGTAACTCATAGTAATGAAAGCTACAGGAATAGTAAGACGTATTGATGATTTAGGAAGAGTAGTTATACCAAAAGAAATTAGAAGAACATTAAGAATTAGAGAAGGAGATCCATTAGAAATATTTACAGATAGAGAAGGTGGTGTAATCTTAAAGAAATACTCACCAATAGGAGAATTAACTGATTTTTCTAAGGAGTATGCTGAAAGCTTGCAACAAGCAATTGGACATATTGTTTTAATTGCTGATAAAGATGCCTTTATATCAGTAAGTGGAGCAACAAAGAAAGATTATATTGAAAGAAAAATAAGTTCAGAACTAGAATCTATAATGGATGGTAGAAAACCTTCTATCATAACAGAGAATAGTAAAACAATTCCATTACATAATGATGAGGACCCAGGAGAATATACAAGCCAAGTGATAGCACCAATAATTGCTGAAGGTGATGCAATTGGAGCTGTGCTTATTGTATCAAAAGAATCTGGAGATGTTTTTGGAGATTTAGAGTTAAAATTAGCTGAAACTGCAGCAGCTTTCTTAGGAAAGCAAATGGAACAATAAATAATACTAGACATATTACAATATTTGTTAAATATTTATACAATATTTGTAATAATACCTCTAAGCTTTAAATAAAAATTAGTAGTAGTCAGTAATTTGAGTTTGGAGGTATTTTATGAAGAAGCAATCTCTTATAAAAGGAAGCTTGGTATTGGGAATGGCTGGAATGTTAGCAAAAGTATTAGGCTTTTTCTTTAGATGGCCATTAATTATGTTAATTGGTGATGAAGGAATTGGATATTATCAATTATCATATCCTTTATACATGTTTTATGTAGGAATGGCAAGTGGGGTTCCGGTAGCAGTTTCTAAAATGATATCAGAAAAAAATGCTGTTGGAGATGTAGAAGGAAGTTATGAAGTTGTTAAAGAATCTTCTTTTTTGATGATAACGTTAGGGGTAGGAACTTCATTGATATTATTCTTTTTTGCAAAGCCAATTATTAGTTTCTTAAAATGGGATATGAAATCTTATTACTCATTAATAGGTATATCTTTTGCACCGATGATGGTTTCATTTGTTACTATATTTAGAGGTTTCTTTCAAGGACTTCAAAATATGACACCGTCTGGAGTATCACAGATATTAGAGCAAATAGGAAGAGTGATAATTGGAGTTGGACTAGCCTATCTTCTTTTTAGCAAGGGAATTGAATATTCCGCAGGAGGAGCTGCTTTTGGAGCGGCAGGAGGAGCTTTTATTGCAGGAATATATTTGATTATAAAGTATAGGCATGTAAAAAGGGAAATGGGAATAAGAAGGGTTAAAACTAATCCAGAATTATTAAGTAAAATATTAAAGATTGCAATTCCAATTTCTATTGGTGCTACAGTAGGAACAATAATGAATTTAATAGATTCTATATTAGTGCCACAAAAACTAGTTGAATCTGGTGTTGCAAATGCAACGGCTTTATATGGACAACTTACTGGTAAGGCTGCTGTATTAGTTAATATACCTTTAACATTATCAGTAGCAATTTGTACATCATTAATTCCGATAATAGCAGAAAACTATATACTAAACAGAAAAGAAGAAATGCAAAGTAAAATTAATATTGCAATGAAATTATCAGCAGTTATTGCATTGCCAGCTACATTAGGAATGTTTTGTTTAGCAGGACCTATAATGAAGTTAGTATTTTTTGATAGATATGAGGGAATTGAAATATTAAGATATTTATCAATATCCATACCTTTTGTTATTGTAACTCAAACGACAACGTCTGTTTTACAGGCTACAAATCATTATATAAGGCCAGTTATAAACCTAGTAATAGGATGTATTGTAAAGGTAATCTTAACTACAATATTAGTTCCAATACCAGAAATAAATATTTTTGGTGCTGTAATAGCAAGTATTTCTGCTTATGTAGTAGTTACTATATTAAATCTTATAGCACTTAAAAGTAAAATTAAATGTAAAGTAAGTATTTATGATTCTTTTATAAAGCCGGCATATGCATCAGTTGCAATGATAGTAGTAGTCTTATTTAGCTATGATTTTATAATGAAAAAAATAGACAGTAACAGTATTTCTTGCTTATTATCAATATTTATGGGTATTATTATATATATAATAGCTATTCTACTTTTTAAAGTATTTAATGTTGATGAAATAAAAAATAGATTAGTAAGAAAATGATGTAAGGAGAGTACTGTACAATGATAAAAATAGTTGGATTAGGGCCTGGTTCACCAGATGCTTTAACGATAGGAGCTGTTAGAGCTTTAGAGGAAAGTAAAAACCTTTATTTTAGAACAGAAAAGCATCCTACCGTTGATTATTTAAAAAAAGGATTAACTTCTTTTAAGACTTGTGATAATTATTATGAAGAAGGAAGTAGTTTTGATGAGGTATATTCTAATATTGCAAATGAAATGATAGAAGAATATAAAAAATGTGGTGAACTAGTTTATGCTGTTCCAGGACATCCTTTAGTAGCAGAAAGATCAGTTTTAAATCTTATTAACTTATGTAATGAAAATAATATAGAATTTAATGATTATTTAGATATAGCATGTGGTACAGGTAATGTTACAGTAAGAATAGCAAAACATTTTAAAAATATTTACGGAGTAGATTTATCTGAAGATATGCTTAGAGAGGCTTTTGATAAGTTAAAAAGTGAACGTATTAAAGGTAAGATAATCTGTCAAGACATGACCGAGCTTTCTTTAAATAGAAAGTTTGATTTAATTACTTCGGTATTAGATTCTACAAATTATGTAACAGATATAGAGGGTTTAAAAAACTATTTTAAAGGTGTATATGAACATTTAAAAGATGACGGATTATTTATATTTGATGTTAATTCGTATTATAAATTATCAGAGATACTAGGTAATAATATTTATACATATAGTGAGGAAGATGTTTTTTATACTTGGGAAAATGTTTTTGAAGATGACTTATTATCTATGTTTTTAACTTTCTTTGTTAAAAAGGGAGAATTATATGAAAGATTTGAAGAAGAACATCTTGAAAGGGCTTATAAAGAGTCTCAGTTAGAAAGTATCTTAGAAGAGTTAGATTTTAAGGTTATTAATAAATTTGATGGATATTCTAATGATAATGTACAAGCAAATAGTGAGAGAATAGTATATGTTGTAAAGAAAATTCAATAGTTGGAGGTCAAATATGAGCGATAAAATAATTAGAGCAGTAGCTAAAGATGGAATGGTAAGAATAATTGCAGGAACAACTACTAATTTAGTAGAAGATGCAAGAGTTATACATGAATGTACGCCAGTAGCTTCAGCAGCATTAGGGAGAATGTTAACAGCAGGGGCCTTATTAGGAGCTACATTAAAGTCTGAAAATGAAGTAATGACTTTAAGAATAAATGGTGGCGGAGATGCGGAAGGAGTAGTTGTAACTGCTTATGAAGGTGCTAAAGTAAAGGGGTATATTGGAAATCCTTATGGTGATTTACCGTTAAATGCAAATGGAAAGCTTGATGTTGGTGGATATGTAGGTAAAAATGGAACACTTATGGTTATTAAAGATTTAGGCATGAAAGATCCATATGTTGGTCAAGTACCAATACATTCTGGTGAAATTGCTGAAGATTTAGCATATTATTTCACTGTTTCTGAACAAACACCATCAGCTGTTTCATTAGGAGTTTTAGTAGATAAGGATTATTCTATTAAGGTAGCTGGTGGATTCATAATTCAAATGTTACCAGGAGCAGATGAATTTTTAGCTGATATAATAACTTATAGATTAGAAGAAATTCCTTCTTTAACAACAATGTTAGTTGAAGGAAAGAGCATGGATGATATACTAGAGTATATTTTCGGAGACATGGACTTAAAAATACTTGAAGAAGTGACTCCAGAATTTTACTGTAACTGCTCAAGAGAAAAGGTAGAAAAAGCTTTAATTTCTATTGGAGAAAAAGATTTAAGAGAAATATATGAAGATGGAAAAAATGAAGAATTAAAATGTCATTTCTGCAATAAGACATATGTATTTACTAAAGAAGAAATAGGATAACTATTATCAAAAATTAGTAAATAGTT
>OLQC01001690.1_pt1 | contig 16662 bp, 13 predicted proteins | sample 1672471 | NCBI WGS metagenome assembly OLQC01 (sample SAMEA3136689, study PRJEB25190) | human gut metagenome | biome: human gut; feature: human-associated habitat; material: faeces | place: Austria | collected 2013
CGCCCTGAATTACCGGATACTCAATTCCAAGCAATTCTGTAATCACTGTTTTCATCCCTGTACCTCTGCTTATTTATGTTCTTCAATATAATTTACAACATCTCCAACTGTTACCATCTTCTCTAATTCTTCTGTAGGAATCTCTACTCCAAACTCATCTTCAAGACTCATAACCATCTCGAAAAGGTCAAGAGAATCTACCTTTAAATCTTCTTTGAAAGATGCTTCCATTGTAATCTGATCTTCTTCAATTCCTAATGAGTCCACGATTAATTCTTTAATTTTGTCAAACATAATATAAACCTCTCTTTTTTCTTTTTGTTTTTATATATTCATAACTATTCAAAGTCTAAGTTCAATGGATATCTTCTATAGTTACCTAAGAAGCGTATTGAAACTCTGCATGCCCCCAAACAGTTATATGTAATCCGGAAATTCCGGAAATTACCTTTTATCATTTTATCATTCCAGCTTACCATTCCAAATACATACCGCCCCATGTAAGACCAGCGCCAAATCCTGCGACAATAATCTTCATTCCTGGCTGTAACTTTCCTTCCTGCTTTAATTCATCAAGCAGTACCGGTATGCTTGCAGAAGACATGTTTCCGTTCTGCATCATATCCATCGGAAACTTCTCAATTGGCTGCTTTAACCGCTTTGCAATTGCTTCCACGATTCTTCTGTTCGCCTGATGAAGAACAAACAGATCGATTTCTTCTACTGACTTCTCTGCCTTTTCCAAAATCTCATCAATAACGGCTGGAACCTGTCGGACTGCAAACTTATAAATCTCCCTGCCGTCCATAGCTACATAGCCTTCAAGCGATCCATCTTTTCTTTCTCCTGTAGGATTCTTACAGGTGAGTACCTCACCTCTGCTTCCATCAGAATGAAGTACAGAAGGAATTTCAATATTCCCTTCTTCCTCTACACTAATGACAGCAGCACCGGCACCATCACCAAATAAAATACATGTGCCTCTGTCCTTCCAGTTAACAATATTAGACAGACACTCTACACCGATTAATAATGCTTTCTTCGAAAGCCCTGCCTTAATCTGTCCGGCTGCCATCTGGTATGCCACTATAAATCCTGAACATGCTGCATTCAAATCAAATGCTGCCGCATTCACCGCACCAAGTTTCTTCTGAACACTACATGCCGTACATGGCAAAAGCTGTTCGGAGGAAACGCTCGATACAATAAGAAGATCAATCTCTTCTGCTGTTATTCCGGCATCTTCTAACGCTTTCTCTGCTGCCACAGCCGCCATAGAAACTGCTGTCTCTTTCCCGACAATATGCCGGCTCTTAATTCCGGTACGACTTTGAATCCATTCATCGTTCGTATCTACCAACTGAGAAATTGCAGCATTATCAAGTACTTTCTCAGGAAGGCAGGAGCCTGTCCCTTTTATTTTGACAAACATCACTCTCTCCTTTTTTGTGTGATACCTTCCCATACTCTTGAAAAAGCATCTTCTTGTTAAATCATCACAGGCATCTGAACCACCTCACATCTGATACAAATGATTCAGTGCCCAATATTTTGATTATCAAATCTTATTGTTTTGAAATATTATTATTTTGATTTCATATTATTTTTAAATAAAATAGTTTTAATACCAAAATAAACATTTACAAATATACCATAGCTCTCAGAAATGTCAAGTACTTTTTTTAATGCATTTTTTTGAATTATAAGATAAAAATGGAGAATTATCTCCCATCTGATGTAAAACTACTGCTAAATGTTTCTAAATTATATGTTTTCTTATTTTCTTCCATATGCTATACTCTCTTACAAATGTATTCTCAAAGTTTTTGCTGCACATGCTAAAGCAGGCGCAAAAAGATTTCAAGAATACATCCAAATAGAAAGGAGAAAGAAATTTCCATGAAAAAGAAACAAAAACAACATTATACAGGGAAGAAATGGATTGCAGCGCTTGTCGTTATTGTTCTCATTTTTGCAGCAATCTACTATTATATTGCTCTTCCTGCAATAAACATTCACAATCCGGAGCTTTGGAAGTTTGTCTTGTTTATCCTTGTCATTGCATTCGCACTGTATGCACTTCCAAAAACGACTTTTACAGGTGATCGCAGACATCCCGTAAATTTCAGTGGCAGCTATAAAACAAAGACTTTTAAACTTTTGGCCGCTCTTATCGTTATCATTGCTGCCGCCTACTTTGTTGGCACACTTTTATCTTCTCCAATTATTAATGCTTCTAAATACCAGAAGCTCATGAAGGTAGAAAAAAGTAAATTTACAAAAGATATTGATCAGATTTCTTACGACCAGATTCCTCTGCTTGACAAGTCTTCCGCAGAAATTCTCGGTGCTCGTAAGATGGGTAGTCTTGTAGACCTTGCATCTCAATTTGAAGTTGCTGATGAATACAGCCAGATCAACTACAAAAATAACCCGGTTCGTGTCACTCCGCTTCGCTATGCTGATCTTATCAAATGGTTTACAAATAAAAAAGCGGGCATACCTGCTTATATTAAAATCGACATGGCAACACAGCAGACGGAACTTGTTCGTCTGAAGGAAGGAATGAAATACACCCCATACGACCATTTTGGCCGCTATCTTTACCGTCATCTCCGCTTTAAATATCCTACCTATATGTTTGATGACATTAACTTTGAAATTAACGAAGAAGGCGTTCCTTATTGGGTATGTAGTGTAAAGAAGTACAATATTGGTCTTTTTGGCGGACAGACTGTCGGACGTGTCGTATTATGTAATGCTATCACCGGAGAATGTAAAGATTACGATGTAAAAGACACCCCTAAATGGATTGATCGTGTCTACTCTGCTGATTTACTTGTAAGCCTTTATCAATATCATGGCACATTAAAACATGGATTTATTAACAGTATTCTTGGTCAAAAAGATTGTCTAACAACTACAAACGGCTATAATTACCTTGCTATCAACGATGATGTATGGGTATATACCGGTGTTACTTCCATCACAAGTGACCAATCAAACGTTGGTTTTGTTCTCATGAACCAACGTACTATGGAAACAAAATACTACGAGATTGAAGGAGCGATCGAAGATTCTGCCATGACTTCCGCAGAAGGAAAAGTTCAGAACTTAGGTTATAAGGCCACTTTCCCACTTCTTTTAAACATTGATGCAGAGCCGACTTATTTCATGGCATTAAAAGATGCCTCTGGACTTGTCAAAAAATATGCTATGGTAAATGTACACAATTACCAGATTGTAGCAACCGGAGATACCGTAAATGATTGTGAGGCATCTTACCGTTCTCTCATTCAATCAAACGGTATCGGTCCAGATGAAAAAACTGGAGAAACTTCTCAAAAAACAACAACCGGAACGATTAAAAAGATTGCACAGGCAGTCATTGATGGAACTTCTCATTATTACATCGTTCTAAATGAATCTGACCTGATTTATGACGTAGATATATCCAAGCATTTAGATACAATATTGTTAGAAGCAGGGGATAAAGTAACCATAAAATATACGGAAGGAACTCCTGCAACAGTAATCGAAATACAAAAACAGTAATTAGACAGACTAAACAAACAAAAACCAGAAATAGTATATATAAAACTATACTATTTCTGGTTTTCTTTTTAAGAGAACCTCAATGCCTCTATTGGTTTCTTTTTCGCTGCTTTATTTGCTGGATAAATTCCAAATCTATTACTTCCACTCTATTTTTAATATTGGAAATCAATATTTAAGATAGATTTCCAGTTTTCTTTTAACTTTGGATAAAGTGCATCGAATTCACGATATACTTTATCATAAATAAATGCAAATTCTTCGTCCGGTTTATAAACTTCGTCTCGCATTTTAATAATCTTATCACAGGCATCAACCACACTTGGGTATGCTCCGGTACCCACTGCTGCTAAAATTGCCACACCAAGGGCTGCGCTATTTTCAGAATTCATATCTGGAAGTGTTACTGGCATATTATAGATATCTGCCATAAGCTGCCTCCAGAATGGACTCTTTGAACCACCACCGCACATCCGCATTGTTTCCGGACGTACACCACAATTACGAATTCCGGTAAGAATATCTCGTAATGCATACGTTGTTCCTTCCATTACGGCTCTTGTCATATCTGCTCTTGTATGAATTGCAGCAAGTCCTACGAAAGAACCTCGACAGTTCAAGTTAAAATGAGGAGACTGTTCTCCATTTAAATATGGCAGATAAATTAAACGGTTTGCACTTGGGTTAGAAGATGCAGCATCTTTGTTAATCTGCTCATATTCTAAATCATCTGGATAGAAATTATTTCTCCACCATTTAAGAGAAGCTCCACAGGAATTTACACTTCCCATAAAATGCCATGCTCCCGGAACCGGCATACAGAATGTATATACAGATTTATTAATATCAAGTACCGGTTCCTCGGAAAAAGCAAATACTGTTCCACTCGTTCCAATTGTTGTCATAGCTCGTCCCGGTGCTACAACACCTGTTCCTACACCTCCGGCAGAGTTATCACTTGCACCTCCGACTACGGCACATTTTGATGTGATTCCCATTAACTTTGCAACTTCTGGAAGAACATATCCCGTAATTTCCTGGGATTCGTATACTTTACCAAGCATTGCCTCGTTAAGATTCATGGCAGTCATAATTTCATCAGACCATTTTCTATTTGGAATATCAAGAATCTGTGTTGCAGAAGCATCGGACACTTCTGTCGCATATTCGCCAGTCAGACGATAACGCAGATAATCTTTTGGCAATAAAATGTGTTCTACTTTTTCATAAATCTGTGGCTGATTTTCTTTTACCCACTGAATCTTTGCTGCAGTAAGACCCGGTCTTGCAGGAGTAAGAGAATATTTCATAAATAAATCGTCTCCTACGATATGTCGTACATGCTCACAAGATTCAGAAGTTCTTCCATCATTCCATAAGATTGCACGACGAAGAATCTCTCCATTCTTGTCAAGCATAACTGCTCCCATCATCTGCCCTGAAATTCCAAGACCCATTACCTGTTCCGGTGCAATACCTGACTGATCCATAACCGCTTTAACTGTCTTTAATGCTGCCTGATACCAATCTTCCGGATTCTGCTCAGACCAGCCATTATGTGGCTGATACAATGGATATTCCACAGCAGAAGCTGCAATTTCCAATCCATTTACATCAAATAATACTGTCTTTAAACTACCTGTTCCTAAATCTAACCCTAAATAATATGTCATTATTTTCCCCCGATCTTTTTTATGTACTTTCAGAACTTTTCTGTACTTGCTTTTTCAAAAAATTCTTTTCAAATTGTTACATATGTCTTTCAAACTTCTTCCATGGAATATTAAGTGTTGCATGTTCATTCAGCAAGCCGTCTACATGCATTAATAATGGGAAATCATCAATACTTACTTTACCTGCTTTTGCCAACGCCTTTACTGCACGAGCAGTTCTTGTTGCGATAACAACTGCCTCCAATGTCTGACCCTGTAACTGTTCTAATGTTTCTTCAATAGTGTAACCTTTTCCAAGAAGTAAACCTACTGTTCTGCTTCGTCCGGCTGATACAGTAACGTCTAAGTCTCCGGCTGCAAACATAATATTATCTACACCACCGCCTACAATTCTTAATAGTTCTAACATTTCCTTTACACTTTCCTGGAAAAGTGCAGATTTCATATTATTATGATCGATTCCGTCATCACCAAGTTTCTCTTTAATTCCAATTGCCAATGCTGTGCCAAGTGCATATCCATTCTTCAACGCTACCGCACATTCTAAGCCGACAACATCTTTTGTCAGGCTGATAATGTAGTAATCTGTTGAAAACAAACTGCGAATCCATTCTAATGTTTCGAAATCAGGTCCACAATATGCCACAAAAGATGGATCGTGATCAGATAAATCTCTTGCCGTACAAGGACCACCTATAGCATATAATCTTAACTTACTTCCTTCTGGAAGTTTTTCCTGCCAGTATTCCGGATAGGTCTGCATCGTTCCATCTTCATAATCAAGCATTCCTTTTGTTACAGAAATTAATGGAATACTTTCGTCAAGAATCGGAAGAATCTCATCTGCAAACCACTCTACACCAAAGCTAGATATACCACATACAATCAAATCTGCTCCCTTAATTGCTTCCTTAACATCCGCACATTTAATATAGTTAATTCCATCGTGTAAAGTTCTTCTTAAGTTGACATGGTAATTATCCTCACGAAGTCTGTCAATAACCGCATCATCTAAAGGACTTCCTACTAAACGTACCTCATGTCCATTCTCAAAAAGTGGAAAAGTAAGCGCAGAAGCCATCTGTCCTGCTCCGATCAATGTTACAACACTCATAATTGTACCTCCTAGATATTACTCGAATCCCGTCTGTATCCTTAGATTCCTACTATTCTGCATCTCCAGTCGTATCGTTTACAAAACCTGAAAAGCAACCCTTTAGATTATTGAAATATTTCTCATTGTTAAGGAGAATCATTTCATTTGTTGTTTATAGTATAGATTTTATTGTGAGAAAAGTCAATCGGCATATGAAACAAATTTCACACATAAAAATTGTTCATAATGAATAAGTGCATATTCTCGTAAATTATAGCCGCAAATTTCCTTTTATGATATACTTATTACTATTCAAGAATATCTCGACACTCTTGCTGCGAGATGTGCGTTATTATTTTACAAAGGCTTTTATGAATTACGAATCTTTTTACAGAGAGGATTAATAGAAATATGGATACAAATAAAATCACACAGATGATCCGCATTGCAAAAATGCATTATGAATTAAACCGTACACAGCTTGAGATTGCAAAAAAAGAAGGGATAAGCAAGGCCACTGTCAGCAGGATTTTAAAATCTGCTATGGATAAGGGTATTATCGAGGTTCGCATTAAAGATTCGATTTTGAATGATACAGCACTCGAAAAAGACCTGATAGATGCTTATCCGATTAAACGTGCTGTTATTGTTCCTGATCTGGTAGAAAATGAGCAGATTCTTCTCCAGGATGTCTGTGCTGCTTTGATAGATGATCTTCCAAGATATGTAAAAAGCGATAGTGTGATTGGCGTTTTTTATGGGCATACATTAACTGCCCTTACACGTCAGCTTCCTAAAATCAAGCGTAAGGGAGTATCTGTAATCCAGCTTGCCGGCGGATTTTCGCGAGCCGTTTATGAGTCAAATTCTCTATCTATCCTTCGAAGTTTTGCCGATTGCTTTGGTGGAACTGCTTATCAGATTCCTGCTCCTGCAATGGTAGAAAAACCATTTATTGTGGAAGCTCTAAAGCAGGACTCACAGATTGCGAAAGTTTGTGATATGGCAGAAATATGCGAAACAGCTATTTTTTCTGTCGGCAACTTAGAGCGCCCTTCTATTCTCTATGAAATGGGACTGATTACATCAATCGAATATCAGGATATGATACACCGCGGAGCAATCGGTGACTGCTGCTCTCACTTCTTAAATAAAAATGGAGATGTATTTGACGAAACAATGGATGCACGTGTTGTAGGACCTTCACTTGAAACCATCAAGAAAATCCCTAACAAAATGCTTGTTGTTTCTGGCAAAAAGAAAGCGGCGGTCATCCATGCTGCCCTAAAAGGCGGGCTTGCAGACAGTCTTTATATTGATGCCCCTACCGCAGAAGAATTATTAAAAAAACAATTTTAATTTAAGAATGTCTCAGAAGAGATGGGAGTTATCTTTAACAGACAAAAACCAGAGATTCGCTATAGCACAAATCTCTGGTTTTTTATTTTTATCTCCTAATGGAAATCCGTATAATTATTCTTCTTCCCAGTTATGATATACTGCCTGTACATCATCGTCTTCATCAAGTAAGTCTAATGTACGGTTAAGATTCTTAATATCTTCTGGGTCTGTCAATGTTACGTAGTTGTCCGGAATCATTGTTACTTCTGCGGATGCCATTGGTACGCCTTCTTTTTCAAGTGCTTCTCTTACTTCACCAAATACATCTGGATCTGTAGTGATTTCGTAGCTGTCATCTTCTTCTACGAAGTCTTCTGCACCTGCATCTAATGCAACCATCATGAATTCATCTGGATCTGTTTCATACTCTTCTTTCGATACGATAATCTGTCCTTTTTTCTGGAACATGAAAGATACACAACCAGATGTACCGATATTTCCACGACCTTTAGAGAATGCAGAACGAACGTTAGCTGCAGTACGATTCTTATTATCTGTTAATGTTTCTACGATAATCGCAATACCGTTAGGACCGTATCCTTCGTATGTATTCTGTACATAGTTTACGGAGTTTGCGTCTCCGGCAGCTTTCTTAATACCTCTTTCAATCGTATCATTAGGCATATTGTTTGATTTTGCTTTAGCGATTACATCACGAAGCTTACTGTTATTCGCTGGATCTGGACCGCCTTCTTTTACTGCTACTGCAATTTCACGACCGATTACGGTAAAAATCTTACCTTTTGCAGCATCATTTTTCTCTTTTTTGTGTTTAATGTTCGCAAACTTGGAATGTCCTGACATTTTATCTTCTCCTCACTTCTCTATGATATTTAAATACTCTTATAGGCATAACTTTTTTAAGTTTATCACCGTTTTATTATGTAGTCAAGTATTCTGGCTTTATCTTTCTGATTTACCTTTCCACAAAAATTTTCGATTTACACCCATTTTTTTATTTTTTATATTTTCATAAAAAGGCTACTGTGCTGGCATATTGACAAACATGCTATTTTATAATCTGTACAATATTCTCCAAAATCAGCTACTGTACCAGAGCGTGTTAATGAATATACCGAAATCTTTTTTCAATTATTTTAATATTCCAGACTCTTTTATGCTCGCAATTGCTTTCTTAATCTCTTCTGGCGGAAGTACGAGAGCAAAACGGACATAACCTTCACCAAGGCTTCCAAAACTGCTTCCTGGTGTACAGATCACGCCAGTTTTCTCCATAAGTTCCATAACAAATTCATTGGAATTCGTATAGCCGTCCGGCAGTGGCCCCCATGCAAACATAGTTCCCTCGCTGTCTGGAATGTTCCACCCAATCTCTCGAAGTCCTCCGCACAGTGCATCTCTTCTTTCCTGATATTTTTTGCACTGTTCCTGTACGGCAGCATCATCGGATTTTAATGCCGCTACTGCACCTGCCTGTACAGGAAGAAATATACCATAGTCAATCTGGGAACGGAAACGTTTGAACACTTCAATGACCTGTGCATTTCCAATGACAAATGACATACGCGCACCTGTATAATTATAGCTCTTTGACAGGGAATAAAATTCTACGCCGACTTCCTTTGCTCCCTTGAAAGAAAGGAAAGACTTGCCTTCTCTTCCGTCATAAATAATATCTGAGTATGCATTATCATGAATGATTAAAATATTATTTTCCCTGGCAAATGTAATTAACTTTTCGTAGAATTCGTCTGGTGCTGTCTTACAGATTGGATTGGCTGGATAGGATACTACCATCACTTTTGCTGCCTTTTTTACATCCGCAGGAATGGCATCAAAGTCTGGAAGATAGTTATTCTCCTCTGTCAGCGGATAAAACCACTGATTACTCTGTGCGATAAATGCGCCTGTTGAAAAGATTGGATATCCTGGGTTTGGTAAAAGCACGATATCTCCCGGATTAATGAGTGGCAGGAAAATGTGTGCCATTCCTTCCTGAGAGCCGTATACAGACATAATCTCATTCTTCGCAATGTCCGTATTATATCTATTTTTGTAACGTGCTGCTAACGCATCTAAAAGCTCATCGGTCTCGCCTAAAGAATAATGATAATTCTCCGGGTGAAGGCAGGCTTCGGATACCGCTTTCATCACACATTCCGGTGTTTCAAAATCTGGTGTTCCTACAGAAAAGTTGTAAATCTTCTTTCCCTGTTTTTGCAATTCTTTCTTTTTCTCATCTAAAATCTGAAAAATTCCTGCTTCAAAATTCTTCATTTTCTCTGCTGGTTCAAAATTCATATTTTTATTACTCCTTTGTGTTGTCCTTTATGTAATCAGCTCCAGACTGATTTTTAAGGCATAGTTTACTCTCTTTAAGGTGTTTGTGTCAAGATGGCATACCCGTTCTTTTAGACGCTGTTTGTCAATTGTACGAATCTGTTCTAATAGTACAACCGAATCCTTTGTAATATCACACTCCGTCGTAGACAGTTCCACATGAGTCGGCAGTTTTGCTTTATTCATCCGGCTTGTGATTGCCGCACAGATTACGGTAGGGCTGTGACGGTTGCCTGCATCATTTTGAATAATAAGCACCGGACGGACACCTCCCTGCTCCGATCCCACTACAGGGCTCAGATCCGCGAAAAAAATGTCTCCTTTTTTTACCTGCATCATACTTAACCTCCTGATTCCGCGCTGCCTGCCGCAGGCCGCCGATTCGGACGATATCCGGTATCCGCTCCGACGCCTGTGCCGCAGCCTCATGAATGCTGAACATAAAACTGTATATCAGGAAGTATTTCACATCTCTCCGTTTTTTAATCACATTTTCATCGCATTTCCTGTCCGGACGCCTTCTTTCCGTCTTCCTGACGCATCCGCATCCGGTTTACTCAGATCAGAGACCTAAGAAGGCAGAGGCGAACAGGAAATAGATCGCCAGAGAAAACATATCGGTAAGTGACGATACGACGGGACCCGCCATGAGAGCCGGATCGATGCCCACAGCCTTTGCCGCCATAGGCAGAAGACCGCCGATCGTCTTGGCTGCCACCACGATGACGAGCATCGTGACGCAGATAGTGACCGCAACGATCACACTATTGTGATCTATGAAGATAACCCTGAGGAAATTCAGCAGGGAAAGGATAATTCCGATGCAGAAGCTGATCCGGAATTCTTTCCACGCCACCTTGGGGAAATCCCGCAATTCGATTTCTCCCGTCGACAGCCCGCGTATGATGAGCGTTGCCGACTGAGAGCCGGAGTTTCCGCCTGTGCCCATGAGCATAGGCATATATGCCACCAGACAGATGACGCTGGACAGCATATCCTCAAATCTCTCGATAATACCTCCGGTAATCATATAAGAACACATGAGTATGAAAAGCCAGGGCAGCCTCGTCCGTACATGCCGGAATACACTCATGTCGAAATATTCATCGTCGCCGGTACCCGTGACGCCGGCCATGCGGTGCATGTCCTCCGTCGTCTCATCCTCGATGATCTCAAAGATATCGTCCACCGTGATGATTCCCACCAGCCGCCCTTCCCGATCGACTACGGGAAGCGCCAGGAGACCGTACCTCTTGAACATATTTGACACCATCTCCTGATCGGTGGTCACCGTCACAGATACCACATCGGTATGCATGATATCTCTGACCAGCGTCTCATCCTCCGCCAGCACGAGAGCACGCAGGGATACTACGCCTTTCAGCTTCCTCTTGTCATCCATGACATAAGCGTTATAGACCGTCTCCGAATCGAGTCCCACGTCCTTGATATGATGCAGCGCCTGAGCCGCCGTCATATGCTCCTTAAAATCGATATAATCGATAGTCATCAGACTTCCCGCGCTGTTTTCCGGATAATTCAGAAAAGTATTGATGAGCTTCCTCTCTTCTCCGGATGTATTCAGAAGAATCTTGTCCACAAGATTGGCGGGAAGCTCCTCCAGCAGGTCGATCATGTCGTCGAAAGCCAGCTCCTCGATGATATAATCGATTTCATGCTGCGTGATCCCGTTGATAATGGCAACCTGCTCATCCTCATCCAGATAGGCGAAAACCTCAACCGACGAATCCTTCGGCAGAAGCCGGAACGTAAGAATTGTCAGATCAAGTCCGAGTTCCTCATTGATATTTTCCAGCGTCTCAGCGATATCCACCGAGTTGATCTCCGCCAGTCTGCTGCGCACTGCCGCGTATTTTTTCTGTTTCAGCAGACCGATAATCTCATCGGAAACCGCATTGAGATCCATGTAATCCGCATCAGCGTCATTCCGGTTTTTTTCCTCCGCCATGCTGTTCGCCTCCTCTTTCATGACCCGGAATGCCGGGAAATCATACATTAGAATTATATCTCATGAATATTGAACATTGCAACTCTGTAGTGTAAAATACTCTCTAACAATTGTCTCTCATCGGAGCACCGGACGCGCCGGAACGTCCGGAATACGGCGCAGGACATCTATTGTTAAATATATATTACAGCAGAATTACAGAAGAAAGGACGAAAACAGATGAACAGTGACAAAATCAAGCAGGGACCCGGCGGAGCGCCGGTACGTTCCCTTTTTTACGGAATGGGATATGTCAGAGAAGAGATCGACCGCCCTCTCATCGGCGTCGTCAACGCACAGAATGAGCTGATTCCGGGACATCTCCTTCTGGACCGCGTGGCTCAGGCGGCAAAACGCGGCGTGCTCCTCGCCGGAGGAACGCCTCTGGAATTTCCGGCCATCGGAATCTGCGACGGCATCGCCATGGGGCATGAGGGAATGAAATTTCCTCTGGCCAGCCGCGAACTCATCTGCGACTCCATCGAAGCGATGGCCAGAGGTCATGCCTTAGACGGCCTCGTCCTCATTCCCAACTGTGACAAGATCGTTCCGGGTATGCTGATGGCGGCCGCACGCCTGAACATCCCTGCCGTCGTCGTATCCGGCGGCCCGATGCGCGCAGGCTCCCTGGACGGCGACGTTCTCGACTTTAACAGCATCATGGAAAGCGTCGGCGCCTTCAAAAACGGAGATATCGGCGAAGACCGCCTGGAGACGGTGGCTGAAAACTGCTGTCCGGGCTGCGGCTCCTGCTCCGGTCTCTTTACGGCCAACAGCATGAATTCCCTGACAGAGGTTCTGGGCATGGGACTTCCTTACAACGGCACCGCCCTCTGCGACAGCGGACAGAGAATCCGTCTCGCCAAGAGAGCCGGCATGCAGGTCATGGAACTGATCAGAAAGGATATCCGCCCTCGCGATATCCTGACAAAGGAAGCCTTTGAAAACGCCATCACCGTGGATATGGCCATGGCGGGATCCACCAATACAGTTCTTCACCTTCCGGCTATCGCCCATGAAGCGGGTATCGAGCTGAACCTCGATCTTTTCGATGCAATCAGTGAAAAAACACCGAACCTGACGAAGCTCAGCCCGAGCGGACATCATCACATGGAAGATCTCGGACGTGCCGGCGGCATTCCTGCCATGATGAACGAGCTGACGAAGAAAAATCTTCTCCACACCGATTGTCTCACCGTCACCGGAAAAACGGTCGGAGAAAATATCGCGGCATGTCCGGTTCTCGACTACAGCGTCATCCGCCCGATCGACGATCCATACCGCAATCGCGGCGGCCTCGCCATTCTGCGCGGCAATCTGGCGCCTCTGGGGGCTGTCGTCAAGGAATCCGCCGTGGCTCCGGAGATGCTCGAGCACAGTGGTCCTGCCGTCGTCTTCAACTCTGAAGAAGAGGCTTCCGCAGCCATCTGGGGCAAAAAGATCAAAAAGGGTGACATCATCGTCATCCGTTACGAGGGTCCGAAGGGCGGCCCGGGTATGCGCGAGATGCTCTCTCCTACTTCCTCCATCGCAGGCATGGGTCTCGACAAGGATGTGGCGCTCATCACCGACGGAAGATTTTCCGGAGCCTCCCGCGGCGCCTCCATCGGCCACGTCTCTCCAGAAGCCATGGCCGGCGGCCTGATCGGCCTGATTCAGGACGGAGACATCATCCACATCGATATTCCGAACAGAGTTCTGGAAGTACAGCTGTCCGATGAAGAGATCGAAGCCCGCAGGGCAGCTTACGTCAAACCGGAACCGAAAGTCAAGACCGGTTATCTGGCCCGCTATGCGAAGCTCGTGACCTCCGCCAATACCGGAGCTGTGCTCAGCGTGGACTGATACCGGACAGATTTCTTTCATGCAGACCGTTTTTACACAGACCGGCGCGCCGCAGCATGTACAGCTACGGCCGGAACCGGCACTGTGCGGATGTGAATCGCGAAAGCCCCTGCGGGGAAGCGCTCTTTTCCGGCGCTCCCTGCAGGGGCTTTTTTCACATCCTTTTCGGGCCTCTCATTCATGCTTCTCAGATTGTTCCATCACCCTTCTCATCGCCTCATCCTGCCCGGCCTTTGCATTTTTCAGATCCCCGAAGTTCCCCAGGCTCTCCAGATCCACAGAAGAAGCGTCCACTCCGGTCCGGCTGCTTTCCTCCTGCTCTTTCAGAGATGAGGGATACAGACCGCTGAGCTGTCCTCTTACGCTCTGTGTCCGCAGAAGGCAGACCTGTACGAGAGGATCCACGGCTCTTCGGTGGTCCTCATAGCTGCAGAATGCGGTGGGATCCTGTCTCACATAAGGAGCGATCTGTTCCGCCATCTGCCGTATCATCGTCTCGAATCTCCCGTTTTCGAAATATTCTGACAGGAGAAAATCCAGATATCCGCGGTATTTTTCAAAATATTCCTGATTCTGCATCAGATTGTGATACAGCGGCCTGTTTTTCATCACGGATCCCTCCGCCGGCGTATCGACAGGATAATTGATCAGTACGCCGGGATCCCGGATCGGATCCGTCATCCCCAGCGCATAAGTGCCGAAAGCCAGATTATAGTCCCAGGGCAGAATGCTCAGAACACCATCCTCCTCGTAAAGAAAATAGTTATGCCCTGTCCGGCCCGGGTAGCTGTCCCAGTTCATCACGAATACCTGCGCGGCAAAATATCTCAGCGCGCCGTCCACATTCACCGCTGATTCCAGCTCTTTTCCCTCTTTTTTATTCAGAATTTTCAGTGCTTCGATCAGACGTTTCTTATCCGCGTCCGTTATCCGGAACTTCGCGTTCTCAAAGATATTCCGGTAATTTTCCGGATCATCTCCGGTATATTTCAGAGCCACATCTTCATTGGGATCGTCCAGCGACCGGTAATCCGGTTTGTACAGCAGCCCGTGATCCGCTCCGAAGTTTCTGCGGGCAAAGGCTTCCTCCGGTTCCTCCACCGCCAGAAACAATCCCCAGTCCGCGCCGTTGACCGCCACGCGCGCATAGCTGCATAAAGGAGCGGGAACTCCCATAAACCGCATCATATCATAGGCCAGATAAGTCTTCAGATAACTGTTGTCCTGGAATGACGCGTCCAGCGACAGCTTATCCAGCCCGTGGTAACTACCTCCTTCTGTAAAGTGATCGAATTCCAGCTTCAGACTGTAGCGGGACAGGCCGTATTCCTGCGTGAGATTTCTGGAGTTATTACCCTTAGCGCGCAGTCCCACGTTATAAAAAGTCTCCCCGTCGATGACAGCCGTACAGGAGATATATTCCTCCTCCGGCGCGTTCTCCACAAAGGCTTCCCAGTCATCCACCCGCAGCTCCACCGTATGAACGCTGCCGCTGTCAAACAGCAGCGCAGCGTAATCCGGTCCGCTCAGCGCGTCTCTTCCATCCGCCGGCAGCGCCGACCGGATCAGCAGCACCAGAACTACCGCTGCCGCGGCGGCCAGAATGCAGATTGCGTCGATATATCTGTGACTGACCATGATATCATCCCATATAGTCCCCGTTATACGAGACGAGCACCACATGGCTCACCCCATCCATAGCGTCCAGTCTGCTGACAAAATCACTGTCGTCCTCCCGCAGACGAACTTCATAATTCAGCTCCGTTCGTCCCGAATCGATACTTTTGCTCTTCAGGCTGAGCCTGCGCACCTGAGACTGAAGAAACGTCCTCACCTCTTTTTCCATTTCCGCGCTTTCGCAGTGAACCACCAGAATATACGGATAGTCCGCCGTCTTTTTTTTCGAGAAAAAATATAAAACAGCGCCGATAAAAATGCTTCCGAAGACGGCCATCGTGATCATACCGGCCGCCAGAACGATTCCTACGGCGATAGACCAGAACAGAAAGGCGATATCCATCGGCTCTTTCACCGCCGTCCGGAAACGGACAATAGACAGCGCGCCCACCATGCCCAGGGACAGAACCACATTGGTAACCACCGTCATAATCAAAAGGGTCCTGATCAGAGTCAGGGCGATCATCGTCACGCCGAAGCTGGCGGAATACATAACACCGCTGTAACTTTTCCGGTAAACGAAAAAGATAAAAAGTCCCAGAAGAAAAGCGATTACCATGGCGATCATCATATCCGACAGAGAGACCGCCGTCATGTTGCTTAAAAATTCGGAGCTGAAAATATCCTGAAATGTCATGAAACAGAGCCCTCCTTTGCCGCCCTCTGTTTATCCGTCTGCTGCCCTGCTTTCTCCTGCTGTTCCTTCCTTCTTCCTTCCGAAAAGCCCTTCTCCTGTCCGGAAAAAACGGCTCCGCTCAGTCAAATCGTCTGCACAGGACATATTTGGAGCAGGCTTCCGCACGTCTGTCCGGCACCTGAACCGCCATACGTACCGTCTCCGGAAGAAATCTGTCAAACTTCACCTCGAGTACCGTACACGGGGGATCCATGACAGAGACGTGATAAAGATCCGTATTAAAAAAATCCACGCTGCTCAGGCCGGTGCGAAGATTTCTGTCCAGCGTGACGCGAACATTGCCGGGAGCATAACAAAATGCCTCTCTGTCGTAGCAGACGATCGTCTTCGGCTCCATGCCCCGCTTCAGCTTGCTGTAAAATTCCACAAGCAGAGGTTCCCCGCTGTCCGCCATAAAATCGTAATCGCC
>OLQC01001712.1_pt1 | contig 16490 bp, 14 predicted proteins | sample 1672471 | NCBI WGS metagenome assembly OLQC01 (sample SAMEA3136689, study PRJEB25190) | human gut metagenome | biome: human gut; feature: human-associated habitat; material: faeces | place: Austria | collected 2013
CTGCATCGTGACATCCAGCAACAAACATAATACCAAGTCTTTCTCATGGACCGGGATAAGCCACGATGATGAACTAAATAGAAATACCCCTTAATTTTCCTCCGGATCATCCGGTATAATAATCGCCGCAACAATATAAGCCAGTACCCCCGATCCGGCTCCCATTGAGATCAGTACAAATGCCAGTCTCACAAGTGTCGGATCAATGTTGAAATATTTTGCGATTCCACCACATACTCCACATATCATTCTGTCTTTTCTTGATCGGTATAATCTTTTTCCTTCCATTGTTCTGTCCTCCATATTTTTATTATATACTCTGCCTGCTTTATTATCTTTGTGATCATTTACAGCTGTTCCATAAATGCTACATTGATAGATCCGATACCACAGTCAATATCCATTTTCTTGTCTGTGCCATTATCAATGCTTTTTTCTCTCCCAAATCCTGAAAAGCTGTCATCTCCGCATCGAATTTCTCCGATACCACAGTCCAGGTCATAATTATAATCTTTTTGCTTTCCTTTTATCTTCAGGTTTATCTCTCCTACTCCGCAGTCTGCTTCGATTTTCTTCTTTGCATCGCCTGTTGCAGTTATGGAACCAGCCCCACATTTAAATTCTGCTTTTTCAGCTGCAAATTCCAGGATGCTAACCTCACCTGCTCCGGCATTTACCTCAAGATCTTTTGCAAGAATCTGCTCTGCCCTTAATTCACCAGCCTTCAGATCCAGCTCTGCCTTTTCCAGTTCCATATCTTTCGGAAGCGTCACAGTAATGGTTCCTTTTCCTATATTCTTGATTCTTTTAATCTTTTTATTCGATGTAAGATATAAGGTTCCATTTTTGGCAAACGCACAAAAGCCAAGCTTTTCATGTGTGTCTTTGCTTTCTACTGTAATCTCATCTGTATCTGACTGTGTCTTCAGATGGATTCTTCCTTCGCGCACCGTACTTTTTATCTCATGGATATTCTGATATGTTGCTTTTCCGTTTCCTTCTATAACACCGGTTGCATCTTTCATGTTCGCTTTCTCCTGTGCTTGTGCTGTTTCTTCCTGTTTCTGTTCGTCCTGATCATCGTCTGTATCAGTCTCATTATCTTCCTCCTGATCATCATCTATATCGTCATCATCATCATCATCCGGATCACCATATGTCTTATCTTCGGATACCCAGCTGATCCCATGTGGAAATTGATGTGCTATATCTGTCAGGGTCGTTCCCATTCCCCAGGATACCGAACAACATATGATTCCAATCAGAAACATAGAACCACACACGATCCAGAATATTTTCCAACGTTTCTTCATCTCTTATGCCACCGCCTTTCTGTGAAATGGTTTTCTTAAAATATATACAATTCCTCTGACGATTCCCGGAAATACGATAATACAGAGTCTTACTCCAACTACGGTACCGATTACACCGATCGCGATCACCATCAGTCCTGCTCCAAGAACCGCAAGTCCCACACCCGGATTGGCGAACAGGCTTCCTATTCCTGCAGCAAAAAGCACAACACCGACCATCACCACTGCCGCAAAGCCGATTACAATCGCTGCAAACAAACAGAACACTGCTATTACAATTCCTGCAATTAATGCCAGAATCCCTGCTCCAAGCGGTATCACAATCGGAAATCCGATCACTACAATTGCTATGATCATGGCCAATTTTAGCCATTTGTTTGTCCACGGCTTTTTCTCCTGGCTTTCATAATCATAGGTTCCGTTATCCTGATATATCTTATTATCCTTTTCTTCTCCGTATGTATCTTCCTGATAATACTGGTATGTGTCTTCCCGGTCCGCTTTGATCTTCATCGCTACTTTTTCCGGACTTTCCAATTCTTCTATTACATTCTGCTCATTCTCAGACCCTGCATCATCAAAATAATCATTATAATATTTCAACGCATCGATTCTGTCCTCTTCCGGAATATCCTGAAGAAGTCTGGACAGTGTCTCCATAAATTCTACTCTGTTCATTCTAATCTACCTCCCTCAAACAATTCGCTGATCTTTCCGGAATATTCTTTCCATTCTTTCTGATACATGGCAAGCTGCGTTCTTCCACTTTCCGTCACTTTATAATAACGTCTGTTTCTTCCGTCAAACTGCCGGTCATAGACTTCCAGATAATCCCCTTTCTGCAGCCTCCGAAGCACCGGATATAATGTAGATTCTGATACATCGATCGCTTTTCTTACATCCTGCGTAATCTTATATCCATAAGTTCCTTCATCTTCCCGCGATACTACCGCCAGCACAATTGCATCCAGAAGAGCTGCGCCTGTATTAAAAACCATGCTCTCACTCCCTTTCGCATTATTATCTAATATTATTTCGTTACGCATATTATATGTCGTATAATATAGTATGTCAACACATATTGTTTACATTACAAAAATGTAAGGTTAAATCTGCAGAATCTGTCACCGATAGCTTTTCTCGAACGTATGATGATAAAAAAAGCACACCCGGTCATCGCAAAATCTTTCAAATAACTGAAATAATTTTTTACGATACACAGATGTGCCTTTTTCTATTTATTTAAATAAATCCCCTCTTTTAGTGTAAAGGAATATATAATCTTTTCTTTTACTTTCTTTCCGGTCATTTGTTCCAACGCTTTTGCATAATAGCGCAGCTGCTCCTGATACCTTTCTGCCAGTTCTTCCTTCCGTCTTATCTTGTCGGTCTTATAATCCAGCACGACAAGTCCGTCCGGTTCTTCAAAATAGGCATCGATAATTCCCTGTACCAGTATCAGTTCCCCGTCTTCTTCCTCCGGATACAGCTCTCTGGCATCTATTCCCAGTACAAATGGCTGCTCTCTCCAAAGTCTTTGTTTACCGTCCGCTTCCCGCAGCCGCCTTCCTATACCTGACTTTGCAAACTGCAGGATATCTTCCCAGCAGATACATCTTGCGGCATCTTCTTCTATCCGTCCTCTTCTTACCTGATCATCCAGCCAGTCCATAAAATATTTCTTCCAGTTTTCTTTTTCCCCAGCCGTATCTTCTGTAAATTCAGGCATCCCTTTCATATCCAGAAGTTCCATAACTCTGTGATAAGCCGTACCTCTTGCAGCTCCGGCCAGAACCTCATCTTCCTGCAAAAATTGCGGAATCATCGGCACAACTTCCGGTTCTTCCTGCAGAAGTTCTCCTTCTTCTTCTCGTTCTTCTTCGCCGCCATCCAGACCAATCTCATATGCCCGCTTTTTCAGCTCGGTAACTGTAAATTTCAGCTTTCTCATACTGCTTTTTTCGTACGGATAGATGAATTCAAACTGTTCTTTCATCATATCATGAAGCTTTGGCTCGTAAATCTCATTCACATCCCAGTTTTCAAGAACAGCTCTGGAAATCCCGCTTTTTTCTTCCTCTTCTATGCTTTCTTTTACCACATCTTCTACATGTAAGATCTGAAGTTTTAATGGTTCTCCTTCTGTACGCAGAACTGCCGGTAATATGAAGTCCCAGTACGTCACCGCATGGCTCAGCTGCAAGAATGATAATTCTTTTCTCTTATTTCCCTGAAATACCCGCCCGTCAGATATCTTATCTTCGGGATTTGAAAGTGTTCCTGTAATGATTAGTTTTTCTTTTGCACGCGTAAGTGCAACGTACAATACACGAAGTTCTTCTCCAAGACTTTCCAGAGCTTCTTCTTTCTGGATCACCTTTTTGATAATGCTTGGTATCTTAGTCCTGTATTCCAGATTAACTGCATCCAGTCCAACACCCATTCCGGCATGAAGAGCCACAGCACTCCTTGCATCCTGCATATTAAATCGTTTTCCCATTCCGGCCACGATCACAACAGGGAATTCCAGACCTTTGCTTTTATGAATCGTCATTACCCGTACCGTGTCTGCATGCTCATCTTCTATACTTGCTTCTCCGTAATCTACATCGTATTTCTGAAGCTGTTCAATATATCTTACAAAATGAAACAATCCTTTGTAGCTCGTTGACTCGTACGCTCTGGCTTTTTCAATCAACATATCCAGATTTGCTTTCCTCTGTGCACCTCCCGGCATGGATGCAACATAATCTCCATATCCGGTTGTTTCCAATATCTTCCAGAGCAATTCATGCATCGGTGTATACGGTACAATCTTTCTAAAGTCATCCATCTGATCCAGACATTTTTGAAGTTTCAGTTGTATATCCGCATTCTCTCCTTGTTCTCTGTACTTCGTCACACTCTCAAAGAATGCAGTATCCGGATATGCACACCGTATTTCTGCCAGTTCTTCCTGAGATAGTCCGGCAAATGCTGAACTTAAGACAGCAGTAAGTGGAATATCCTGCCTTCTGTTATCCAAGACCCTCAAATAATCCATGAGCACCCCAATTTCCTGAGTCTGAAAATATCCCTCGCTTGTTCCTGCATAAGTCGGTATTCCTTCCCGGTTCAACACTTCGGTAAATACATCAGCAAATCCTTTGATACTTCTCGTCAGGATTACAATATCCGAGTAACGCACATTCCGAAGTTCCCCTGTCTCTTTATCTGTAACTTTCTGTGAACGCAGAAGTTCCCGGATACGCATTGCGATCATTCTTGCCTCCAGTTCCCTCTCGGAAGGAATTTTCTCCTCAAAGTCTTCCTCTTTTGACAATATTTCCAGGTCACTGTCCATCACAAGAATCTCTGTCTTAACATTGTCATTTTCTGGATATTCAGCTCCCGGATAAAGAGCTGCCTGATCATCATAGACGATTCCGCCCAGTTTTTCAGTCATGATCTGTCTGAATATAGCATTGGCACTTTCAAGTACTTCTTTCCGGCTTCGAAAATTCTTGTGCAGATCAATTCTCTGCGTCTTACTTTCTTCTATATTATATGTGCGGAATTTTTCCAGAAATAATTCCGGTCTGGACAGACGGAATCTGTAAATACTCTGTTTTACATCCCCCACCATAAATATATTGTATCTTCCGCTTCTGCAGCCAGATACACTGGTAAGAATTGCTTCCTGGATCAGGTTACTGTCCTGATACTCATCAATCATGATTTCTTCAAACTGCTTCTGATATTCTTCCGCTATTTTGGACGGAACAAAACCATTTTCCGTCTTCTGCGTCAGAATCCTCAGTGCGTACTGTTCCATATCAGAAAAGTCGATCATATTCTGGGCACGCTTCTGCTCTTCGAATCTCTCTGCAAAAAGCCGCACCAGATCCGCCAGTTCTTCCATTGCCGGAGCACATACCCGAAGATCTTCCACCAGTTCTTCCGGACTTTCATAGAAATACTGGGCGCTCATATTTTTCACAATCCCTTTGACCATTTCCCTGATCTTTTTGACCAGGTCAATCTTTTCTTCTGATACTGTTTTATCCTTGTTTGCTGCGATCCTCGCCCATTTTACATTCGAAAATGCTTCCGCAAGGCTTTTATAAGACGCCCTGTTACACAATTCTTCAATGACCCGCAGATCTTTTTCTAGTGTTGCTTCATATACGGCAGGCCCTTCCGGACTTAATGCCACATTTTCCGCATAGATAAGCAGTTCTTTTGCATCTTCCAGATTCTTTCTGATATCTCTCATCACTTTCTTCATGATGCTGCTTCCTTCCAGTGCCTTTACATCCGGGATTTCATAGGCTTTTACACAGGAATCCAGCCATGCTTCACTGTCCGGATAACTTCTGGAAAACTCATAAATTTTAAGTATCAGATCCTCAATCTTTTTATCATTCCGGCCGGTACTGTACGCTGCGGTAAAGTCAAGAAAACGCTTACTGCCTTCCTGATATTTTTCCTCCAGCATATCTTCCAGTACATCATGTCTTAGGAGCTTTAATTCGCCTTCTTCACCAATTCTGAATCCCGGATCAATATCAATCGCATGAAAATGATCACGGATCACGGAAAGGCAGAAACTGTGTATCGTTGTGATCTGCGCATTATGGATCAGAGTAGCCTGCTGCTTCAGATGTTCATTATCCGGATATTCCATCAGTTTCTTTTCGATTGCCAGCCGGATTCTTTCTTTCATTTCCGATGCTGCTGCCTCCGTAAAAGTAACGATCAGAAGTCGGTCCACATCCATCGGAGGGTCATCTTTTGTCAACATTGTGATGATTCGTTCTACCAGAACTGCCGTTTTCCCGGAACCTGCTGCCGCTGATACCAGAATATTGCGATTCCGTAATCGGATTACTTTCTCCTGTTCTTCCGTCCACTTCACACCCATGGCTATTCTCCTCCTTTCTGCTCCATCCGCATTGCTTCCATTGCTTCTTCTTTTCCCGTTGTTCCTATATCACGATATTCATATCCCGGGATTTTCACGTCGAAGCCGCACACCTGCCGGTATGGACAATAATCACAGCCGCTTTCCTGTCCTCTCTTATATGGAAGTGCTCCTACATCTCCATTTAATATCTTTGTTCTTGCATCTTTCATCTTTTTCCGGGCATGTACCATCATTGCCTGGAAATCCTCTCCCGCAACTACTTTAGAGTATCCGGACACACTGCCGTTCTTATTATATTTCACCGGGACTGCCATAGATTCTCCCGTTGTATCCCGGTCCAGATGCTTAAGGATCTCTGCCTTTAACGGTATGATCCCGTCTGGTTTCAGCTGCTTTAAGACTGCCTGTTCTGCTTCTTCTTTATCTTTCGTCTTATCTACAATCGGATCCTGGATCCGATAATAAAATACGCCCGCAGGAACAACTTCTTTCTCCGGGTGGCGTTTCTTCTGAAATTCTATTGCCGCATCCATATAGATCATAAGCTGAAGCTGCAGGCCGTGATACAATGCTACGATATCAAACGCCTTGCTTCCAGTCTTATAATCCATCACCTTAACATATACCTGTTCTTCGGTTTCACACACATCTACTCTGTCGATCTTTCCTCCAAAGAAACGAAGCTCATATGCCTCCGGCACAAAATCTCCTGCCTTAAGCTGATTCGTAAGTGCCCATACTGTGCGTTCCAGCATCTGTTTCATCCTGACGATCAGTTGTTCATTTCTCGCCGAACTGTATAACACTGAGTTACCATAGTCTGTGATCGCTGCCTCCACACATTCATCGATCAGTTCTTTCCTCTGTTCTTCTGTCAGGATCGTCCAGCCGCCTGCTTCAGATGCTTTTTTTGAAAATAATTCCAGGGCACTGTGACATACATTTCCAAGATCCACTGCTTTAAACTCATATACTGGCCGTTCTTTCAGCCGTAATCCATATGCAAGGAAATGTGCACACGCACAACTTGCATACCGTTCCATTCGGGTAATACTTCCTTCGAAATTTTCACCGTAAAGCTGCTTTGCAACGCTTTCCGACAATGGATCCTCCGGACGTCTGTAGTACCATGCCGTTAAAAGTTCGTCTACTTTTTCTTTCCACTTTGGATCTTTCTGATACCAGGTATAAAGCTCCTGCCATGTGACATCCAGATTTTTCTCCTGAAGACCACGGATCAGATATTTTACCCCTGTTTTTTCCGTCAGTTCTTTTTGCACCAGTTCCTTCTCATCCTCGTCCCGTACCTTCACATCCGGATACAGACGCAATAATTCCTGAATCAGATAGGAAGGTCTTAATGCCTTCCCGTCCGCGGACACCTTGCTGTAATATACCTTAAGCTTTTCCGATGGTTTCGTCAGATTCATATACAGATAGAACTTCTGGACATAAGCTTTTTCTTTACCTCCCGCAGACAACGCATGATCAGCCTGACGGAATTTTTCTCTGTCGCGTTCAGACAGAAGTCCCGTCCTTAAAAGCGCCCCCGGCAGGAAACAGTCATTGGCTCCCACAAAAAAGAGTGCTCTTATATCTTTCAGTCTGGTCCTTTGCATATCTCCGGCTACCACCTGATCTACACTTGGCGGAATAACGCCGACCCTTGCTTCTTCAAGACCTGCATCCAGAAGTTTACAATACTCACTTAAGCCCACCGGTTCCTCTCCAAGAAGTGCCACAAATTTATCAAACAACTCTATGATGATCCGGTAAATCTGAGAATATTCCTTTGCCAGAGCCAGTTCCCCTGCCTCTTGAAATTCTTCTTCTGTTTTCTTAAGTCTTTCCTGAATATTCTCCTGAACCATAAATTCATATACTGCCAAGGTAATATCTTTTACGGTTTTCCTCTTTTGTTTTAAAACAAACATCAGATTATCCACTTTTTCTACCATTTGTACTCGATAATGATTCAGCCTCTCCAGTTCCTCTTCTTCCATCCCTTTCATACGACGGATCCATCGGTTCTGCCAGCCCTTATAGCCCCGGATTCCGAGTCCGATCACATAATTTTCCAGTTCATCGACCTCTTCATAACTAAATCCTGCAAGATTCGTCCGCAGGAAACGGAATACACTTTCATAAGAGAAATTCTTCTCTGCCATATTCAGAAGACTTCTCAGGTATTCTACAAATGAATTCAGCAGAATACTTCTCTTATGATCCATAAATACAGGAATTCCATATGTTTCAAATGCCTGTTCCAGATAGTCTCCATATACATTCATATCACTGACTATGACACCAATCTCACGATAACGGTATCTTTCTTTTCTTACCAGTTTCCTGATCTCTTCTGCTACAGCCATTGCTTCTTCTCCCGGATTTCGCGCCACATGAATTCCAAGATTTTTCACTTCTTTTTCATATGTTCCTGCTCCATATCTGAAAATATTCCGCTCCAGAAATGCCAGCTCTTTATTTTTCTCAAAACGCTTTACCGGATATCCATACAGGCAGACCGGTTCCTCTACCGCAATGTGTTCTTCCCTCGCCAGACTGATTAATGTTGTCACCATCTGCTTGCTCAGTCCAAACAGCTGATATGGATGTCTGTAAGAATATGGATTCTCCCTTTCATCCATGATAACCGTTATCCATACACCCTTACAATATTTCATAAGCTCCAGAATCAGCCTGTTCTGCACCGGTGTAAAGCCTGTAAATCCATCCAGTACCACTGTGCTGTTCTTTAAAAGCTCTGATTCTCTAACTTCTCGGCTCAGCACATCTAACAACTCTTCCTTTGTGATATAACGTTCTCTTAAATAATCCTGAAAACCATCATATAAAAGCCGGATGTCTTTTAATTTATAATATAACCTGGATTCTTCATCCAGCGAATCTATCATATCATCCAGTTCTTCTTCCCCGATATCATATTGTGTAAATTCCGAAATCACGGATTTGACCTCAGAGATATACCCCAGTTTCTTAATATTCCCCTTTAGGACAGTCAGTTTATCCTCATAATTCCCTGCGATCTTTCGCAGGATCAGATTCTTTCCCTCATCATCCAGTACCGGTATTTTCTTTACTCCGGTCTCTTCAAACACACGGTATGCAAGACGTGCAAAGCTCAATACATCAATATTCATGATTCCGTGTCTCGGATGCATACGAACCAGATCTTTCTGTGTCTGCATTGTAAACTGCTCCGGTACAAGCACTATGAAATTCTCCTGTGGATTTTTTTCAGATTCTTCTATGACATGCTGATATAAATACGTTGATTTTCCTGAGCCCGACGGCCCAAATACAAATTTTAAAGGCATAAGGTTTCCTCCTTATGCCCTAGTATAACACGAATATATGTTTGTTGTATACATATTAGTCTACAATGCGCGAAGTCTTTCTGCAAATTCATTGCTTAATGTTACCTTTGCAATATAGAAGACATCACCTGTCATATATACATTCCAGTCATCTTCTACTTCTACCTGAAGTTCTCCTCCAGGCATATGAACGATCACTTTACTGTTAGTCAGCCCCAGTTTGTATGCAACTCCTGCCGCTGCACAGGCACCTGTTCCGGATGCTCTTGTATAACCTGCACCTCGTTCAAAGATCTCGATTGCGATATTTTCCTTATCGATCACCTGCATAATCTGTGTATTGATCCTGTTTGGGAAATATCTTGCGATCTCAGAATAATCACCGATCTTACATACCAGTGGTTTTGAGATCTCCCGCATCGGAATGACACAATGAGGATTACCGATCGATACGCAGGTAACCGGATACAACGTTCTTCCAAATACCATATCCTCATTGATCACTTCTCGTCTTTCTCCAATAACAGGAATCTCATCACTCCAGAAAGATAATTTTCCCATCGATACACGCAGGCGGCTTCCGTCCTCATTTAAAAATGTAACTTCGACCGGACCGTTTCCTGTATATAATTTAAAATTCTTTTTCTGTACATAACTTGCATCTTTCAGATATTTTGCAAAAATGCGGACACCATTTCCACTGGTCTCAGATTCACTTCCGTCCGGATTCCATACTTTTACGTGCATACCGTCTTCTTTCAGAATCGGGCCTTCAAGTACTCCGTCTGCTCCCAGTCCCTCATTACGGTCACAGAGCATTTTTACATTTGCCTCATCCAGTTTTAATTCGTTATGATTCGGATCAAATACCAGATAATCATTGCCAAGTCCATGATAACGTTCTACTACTACCTTCATCTTTTTTTCCTCCTGATCTTTGTTCCCAGCTTTTTTATATTGATCGCTTTTATATTTTCTGTTCTATATATCTTTATCATAACAGGCATTATTTCCATATTCTACGTAAATAATGCTGTATTTCTTGCAAATAATGCCGTTTTCATATAAACTTTCTATAGACAGTCCAATATATATCCGGGGAGGTACAGATAATGGAACAATATGAGAAAAAAGGATACCTGAACAGCGAATTCCGTCTCTTTCATCTGACAGATCAGGAGACAAAAGAAGTAGACTACCACTATCATGACTTTGATAAGATCACCATCTTCATCCGTGGCAAAGTAAATTACATGATCGAGGGCCGTTCTTACGATCTGAAACCTTATGACATTGTACTTGTAAAACAAGGCGATATCCACAGACTGACCGTTGACAATTCCTGCCCATATGAAAGAATCATTGTCTATATCTCACCTAATTTTATGAATGCTTATCAGACAGATAATTATGATCTGAGTTATTGTTTTCAAAAGGCTGCAAAAGAACATTCCAATGTTCTGCGTATCCCATCTTTCGAAAAAAGCTCTCTGTTTCGTTCTATCTCTCAGTTGGAGCATTCGTTTACGGATGGCGGCTATGCTTCCGAGCTTTACAGACAGGTTATGTTTCTGGAATTTATGATACATCTGAACCGGGCCGTAAGAAAGAACCGGCTCGAATATATCGATACTGATAATTGTAATGAAAAGGTGCTCGCCATCCTTGATTATGTAGGCGAACACCTCTGTGAAAATCTGTCAATCGATCTGATCGCAGATCAATTCTATATCAGTAAATATTATATGATGAGATTATTCAAGCAGGAGACCGGTTATACTCTGGGACAATACATCTCCCAGAAACGGCTCCTGCTTGCGAAAGAACTTTTATCTACCGGTGCGCCTGGCACACAGGTTTGTTATGATTGTGGTTTTAAAGATTACTCTACCTTCTCCAGAGCTTATAAACAATTGTTCGGTGTTACGCCTTCGGGCCGTACCTGTCCGTAAAGTTCTGCCGGAACAAAAGCCCTTACAAAGATACCATCTTCCCGGTATTCTTCTTCCTGCAGTTCCCCGTACTTTCGGATCAGTTGAATCTTTCCTGCCTCTTTATATGGATAAAGTGCCTCAATCTCTACTTTCTGCTCCCTTAATACTGCTTCTACAGCTTGAAGGAATTCGGTAATTCCTTCCCCTGTCCTGGCTGAGATCTTCACATAATAGTCTGCATGAAGATCTCTCGGCACCCAGATATCCTCCATACGGTCGATCTTATTAAATACTGTGATAACCGGTTTGTCTTTCACACCCAGATTCTGAAGTGTTTCATACACTGTATGCATCTGCTCATCCATCTGCGGATTAGAAGCATCTACTACATGCAGGATAATATCTGCATATCTGGCTTCTTCCAGTGTACTTCTAAATGCCTCGATCAGATGATGCGGAAGTTTTCTGATAAATCCTACCGTATCTGTCATCAGGATTTCCTGACCACTTGGCAGCTTCAGATCTCTGGTTGTTGGATCCAGGGTTGCGAATAATTTATCCTCTGCAAGAATCCCTGCACCGGTCAGCGTATTCAGAAGTGTTGATTTTCCCGCATTCGTATAACCAACAATCGCGGCCACCGGAATATGACTGCGGCTTCTCTGCTCTCTTGTTACTTCTCTGTGCTTCTTTACATCTTTTAATTCACGGTTAAGCTGTGCGATCCTGCTCTTGATCAGACGCCTGTCCATCTCAAGTTTCTTTTCTCCCGGGCCTCTGGTTCCGATTCCTCCTCCAAGCCTCGACATAGCCTTACCAAAGCCCGCCAATCTGGTCTGCTGGTACTTTAACTGCGCCAGTTCTACCTGAATCTTGCCTTCACTTGTAGATGCTCTTGCCGCAAAGATATCCAGAATGATCAATGTTCTGTCCATTACTTTTACATCCAGTTCGTCCTGCAGATTCTTCATCTGTGCCGGAGAAAGTTCATCATCACATACGATTCCTGTCGCCCTAAGCTCCCAGATCATACTTTTCAGTTCTTCAATCTTTCCTTTTCCGACATAGGTTCCCGGATGTTGCTGTTCTCTGTTCTGAATGACCATTCCGACGGTCTCAGCTCCTGCCGTGGACACCAGATCTTTTAATTCTTCCAGAGATTCTTTTGTATCATCCTGATCTGAAAGTGATACACCGACCAGTATTACTTTTTCTGTTTCATTTTTTATTTCTATCATACTGTTCCCATTTTCTATAGATTCATTCCATTTATCTTGTTTTCAGAAACTCGGCCTCTTTTTTTGCCGATTTGTCATTCGGATAATTTTCCAGATACTCTTCCAGTTTTACCTTTGCACTTTCCCAGTCTTCCATCTGTTCATATGCAACAATAATATTGTACTGCATCTCTTTTTTCATCTTTTTACCGGAATCTTCCTGTGCCAGGCCAAGATTATAATAATTTAATGCCTCTTTCGCTTCTCCGAGTTTCAAATCACAGTTTCCAATCATATTATAGATGGTTCCCGTCTTTTCGGCATCATTTTCCAGTGCTTTCTTAAAAGCTTTTCTTGCACCTTTGTAATCCTTCTTTTCCCATTTGGCAATTCCAATGCCACGATAGGCATCCCCGACATTTTTCTTCTTATCTACTGCCTGTTCAAACTGTTCGATTGCCTGATCATATTTTCCGTCTTCTAAGTATTCTACCCCTTTTTGGGATGAATTGCCGCAGGCTGTCAATAATACACCTGTGCAAACGACCACAAGTAATGCCTTAATTTTCTTCATACTTTCCTTATATTCTCCTCATCTACTCAATCTGCCAGTCAATTGGCTCTACTCCGTGAGCTCTCAGATAATCATTGGTCTGACTAAATGGCTTACTTCCGAAAAATCCACGATATGCGGATAACGGACTCGGATGCGGGGCTTTCAGGATCAGGTGTTTGGGATTCGTAAGCATCCTTGCCTTTCTCTGAGCCGGTGCTCCCCATAAGATGAAAACGATCGGACGATCCTGACTGTTTAATGCCATGATAGCTGCATCTGTAAATTCTTCCCATCCAATATCTTTATGCGAATTGGCCTGATGCGCCCTTACTGTTAATACCGTATTTAACATCAGGACTCCCTGCTCAGCCCACTTGGTCAGGCAGCCGTGATTGGGGATCGTACATCCCAGATCATCATGCAATTCTTTATAGATATTCACCAGTGACGGCGGAATATCTACTCCTTTCTTCACAGAAAAGCAAAGTCCGTGTGCCTGTCCTACATTATGATATGGATCCTGTCCCAGTATAACCGCTTTTACATTATGTAAAGGTGTCAGATGAAATGCATTAAAAATATCATCTGCAGGCGGAAATATCTGTCTTGTCCTGTATTCTTCGTTGACTGTTTCAAATAATTTTTTATAATATGGCTTTTTAAACTCTCCTTTCAGAGCATCCAGCCAGTCATTATTAATTGCTGCCATGTTTTACACTATCCTTTTTCCTCTTATCTTTGTTCATTCTTACAGACGAACGGATACACCTTTTCCTCTTAAATATTCTTTTACTTCTCTGATCTCCAGTTCCTTATAGTGGAATAATGATGCTGCCAGAGCCGCATCTGCTTTTCCTTCCGTCAATGCATCGTAAAAATGTTCCAGACTGCCGGCACCTCCGGATGCGATCACCGGAATATTCACTTCCCCGGCAATTGCTTTCGTAAGTTCCAGATCATATCCGGCTTTTGTTCCGTCACAATCCATACTTGTCAAAAGGATCTCACCTGCTCCAAGCTTCTCCACTTTTGAAGCCCATTCCACCGCATCAATTCCTACATCGATCCGTCCGCCATTCTTATAAATATTCCAGCCACTTCCATCTTCCCGCTTCTTTGCATCAATTGCAACAACTACACACTGGCTGCCGAACTTTTCTGCTGCTTCTGATATCAGATTCGGTGTATTAATTGCAGATGAATTAATTGAAATCTTATCCGCACCTTCTCTTAAGAGTGCCTTAAAATCATCTACTGTACGGATTCCTCCGCCAACTGTAAATGGGATGAATACGTTTTCTGCCACCTTGCGTACCATATCTACCACTGTACCTCTGGCATCCGATGATGCTGTAATATCAAGAAATACAAGCTCATCTGCACCTGCTTTATCATACGCTTTTGCAATCTCAACCGGATCTCCGGCATCTCTTAACGATACAAAATTTACTCCCTTTACAACTCTTCCGTTATTTACATCCAGACATGGAATGATTCTTTTTGTATGCATAATGATGTCCTCCCTATAATTCCACAAAGTTCTTTAATATCTGAATTCCGATATCACTGCTTTTTTCCGGATGGAACTGGCATGCGAATACATTCCCCTGTTCTACCGAAGCATGGATATGTGTACTGTATTCTGTCGTAGCAGTTACAATTCCCTCATCTGCTGCTTTCAAATAATAAGAATGAACAAAATATACATAGGAATCTTCCGGAATATCTTTAAATAATCTTCCATTATTCTGAAGATGCATGGAATTCCATCCCATATGAGGGATCTTGTTCGACTCGTCCCAGGATGCGTCGTTTTCCTTTCCGAACCGGACCACCTCTCCTCCGATCAGACCGAGGCCGTCACACTCGCCGTCCTCATAACTTCTGTCAAACAGCATCTGCATGCCGAGACAGATTCCCAGGAGGAGACGCCCTTCCGATACCGCCTTTTTTATGTAGCGGTCGAGCTCACCTGCTTTCAGGTTCTGTACCGCCTTCCCGAAGGATCCGACTCCCGGCAGGATGAGCGACGAACAGCCGTCCAGTACTTTCACATCCGATGTCAGTACCGGATTTCCGCCCAGCCTTTCCACAGCTTTCATGACGCTCTTCACATTGCCCGCGTCATAGTCGATTACTCCAACCATAATTTCTTCCTCTCTTTATCCTGACTTTCTTTCGCTGACTGCCTGCCGCATCTGCGGTTTTTCTCCTGTTATCTCTGTATATCCTGTTTTTCGCCTGTCCTGATTCCGTGCGCCGTCTTTTCCCGACACCTTACGCCTTCGCCTTTTTTCCTTCGTTGCCGAAACGGACTCTGACGGCATTTGCGTGAGCCGTCAGCTCTTCGCTTTCCGCCAGGCGGATAATTTCGCGGTTTACCTTCTGCAGTTCCTCTCTGGAATAGGAGATCACGCTGGTTCTCGTCAGAAAATCGTAGACACCCAGCGGGGACGCGAAGCGTGCCGTTCCGCCGGTAGGCAGCGTGTGATTCGGCCCGGCCAGATAATCTCCCAGCGGTTCCGGCGAATACTGTCCAAGAAAAACGGCTCCCGCGCAGTTCACCATATCAAGGCGCTTTTCCGCGTCCGGAATCATCAGCTCCAGATGCTCCGGCGCGATCTCATCAGCGATGAGAAAAGCGCTGTCCAGATCCTCTGTCACAAAGATCACGGCATTATTTTCGACGGACTGTGACGCGATTTCTCTCCTCTCAAGAACGGAAATCTGACGCTGCAGCGCTGCAGCCGCTCTGTCCGCCGTCTCTTCAGAATCAGTGATGAGGATCGAAGAAGCCATCTCATCGTGCTCCGCCTGAGCCAGCATATCCGCCGCGATATATTCCGGATCCGCGGTGGAATCCGCGATAATGCACACCTCGCTGGGACCCGCGATCATGTCGATGTCCACCTGTCCGAACACCTTCCGCTTGGCGGCAGCCACAAAGACGCCGCCGGGACCCACGATCTTGTCCACCTGGGGGACTGTCTCCGTGCCGTAGGCCAGGGCCGCCACCGCCTGGGCGCCGCCCACCAGAAACACCCGGTCCACACCAGCGATGGCCGCGGCGGCCAGAACGAGGAAAAGTTTTTTCATAACGTATTGGTTTGGTTTGTACTATACGCCTGTTGCGGCGTGTAAAAATCGAGGGCAAAAGTAGGAAAACTATCTCTGCCGCCCAAATTTTTTGGCGACCCGGAAGGCGCGGCCATACCGGAGGACGCTC
>OLQC01001713.1_pt1 | contig 16489 bp, 11 predicted proteins | sample 1672471 | NCBI WGS metagenome assembly OLQC01 (sample SAMEA3136689, study PRJEB25190) | human gut metagenome | biome: human gut; feature: human-associated habitat; material: faeces | place: Austria | collected 2013
GTGGAAAAGCAAAAGAGGATGAGGAGTACAGAGAGCGTGCGCTGCATGCCACATATTTACTCCAGAACGGACATAAAGGTTATACAGCAATCTGGAACCACATTATGCATGTATCTGTAAATGATTTGAAGAAGAACTATGCGAACCTGAATGTGGACTTTGATCTGTGGAAAGGTGAGTCTGATGCACAGGCTTACATTCCGGATATGATTGAGCGGCTGAAAAAAGAAGGATTTGCACATGTCGATGACGGAGCTCTTGTGATTGATGTACAGGAAGAGTCAGACACAAAGGAAATTCCACCATGCATGATCCAAAAGTCAGACGGAGCATCTCTCTACGGAACGACAGACCTTGCAACGCTGGTTCAACGAGTGGAAGATTACCATCCGGACAAAGTCATTTATGTTGTAGATAAGCGTCAGGAGTTACATTTTGTACAGGTATTCCGTGCAGCAAAGAAGACAGGAATCGTTCCTTCTGAGACAGAACTGAAATTCTTAGGTTTCGGTACCATGAATGGAAAAGACGGCAAACCATTTAAGACAAGAGAAGGTGGTGTTATGCGTCTGGAGAATCTGATCGCTGAGATTCAGGAGGAAATGTACAAGAAGATCACGGACAACCGTACTGTAGAGGAAGAGGAAGCGAAGAACACTGCGAAAACGGTAGGTATGGCTGCAATCAAGTACGGGGATCTGTCCAATCAGGCTTCCAAAGATTATGTCTTCGATGTAGACAGATTTACTTCCTTTGAGGGAAACACAGGACCGTATATTCTGTATACCATCGTGCGTATCAAATCTATCCTGAACAAATACCAGGAAGAAGGAAAAGCGGTCACAGGACTTAAGGTAAATCAGCAGTCCGGCGAGAGCGAGAAAGCATTGATGCTTGCGCTGGTAAAATATAACGAGATGATGGAAAATGCTTACGAAGAACTTGCACCACATAAAATCTGTGCGTATATTTATGATCTTGCAAATGCATTCAATCATTTTTATCATGAAACAAAAATTCTGGCAGAGGAAAATGAAGCAAAGAAACAGGGATACATTGCACTGCTTATATTGACAAAGAAAGTATTGGAGTCCTGCATTGATGTTCTTGGATTCGAAGCACCAGAGAGAATGTAATGATAACAAGGTCGAAAAGTCATTGCTGACGTTGTGCATAGCACGGAGCAATCTGAAGGTATCATGAAGAGTAGTATATATTACAGGAAGGATTTATAGGTAACATGACAGACAAGTTGTACTACGAAAGTAGTCATAGAAAAGATTTTGAGGCACAGGTAATTTCATGTGAGCCGGAAGGAGAAGGATACAAAGTAGTTTTGGATAAGACAGTATTTTTCCCGGAAGGCGGCGGACAGTATGCAGATACAGGAATTCTTGGAGGGGTTCATGTGCTGGACGCGCAGGAGAAGGATGGAATTATCTATCATTACACAGATGGAGCACTGACACCGGGCGAGATCGTGAAAGGCGAAATTGACTGGGAAAAGAGATTCGAAAGTATGCAGCAACATAGCGGTGAGCATATCATTTCAGGAATTGTACATGGAAGATTCGGATACAACAATGTAGGATTCCATCTTGGAGCTGATTACTGTACGATGGATTTTGACGGACCGATTACAAAGGAGCAGTTGAAAGAAATCGAAGAAGAGGCGAATCGCATCGTTTACAAGAATTTGAATATAGAGATTCTTTACCCGACAAAGGAAGAGTTGAAAGATCTGACTTACAGAAGTAAGATTGAAATTGAAGGACAGGTCCGTATTGTGAATATTCCGGGCGTGGATATCTGTGCATGTTGTGCACCACACGTAGATAGAACTGGGGAGATTGGAAATATTAAACTGGTGGATATGGTGTCATACAAAGGCGGCGAACGCATCACTATGTTAAGTGGAAGCCGTGCACTTACAGATCATCAGCAGAAAGAGGAGAGCGTGAAGAAGATTTCCGCACTGCTCTGTGCAAAGGATACAGAAGTTGCCGAAGCTGTAGAAAAATTAAAAGAAGAGCAGCTTGACTTGAAAAACCAGGTATCTGCTCTCAAACAAAAATTACTGGCTTATCAGGCAAAGGAGATTGACGTTACTCCGGAACTGGTAAAGGTATTTGACAGTGAACTTAGTGGAAATGAACCGAGAGAACTAATGAACATTCTATTAGAGAGAGGTGCAAAGATTTGTGCAATTTTTGCAGGAAATGATGAAGAAGGATATCGTTATGTTATCGGAAGCCATTCTGAAGATGTAAGAGTGATCAGCAAAAAATTAAATGAGGCTTTCCAGGGCCGTGGCGGTGGAAAACCTCAGATGGTGCAGGGATCCTTAAAAGGAACTGCTAAAAAAATTTCAGAAATTCTGTAGCTGCCTTGGTGATGGGAACGCGGTCATTGTAAGCAATGACCAGTTCTCTCACCGGCAGTTTTTCTTTTGTCTCAACAATAAATAATTTTTCCAGATCTTTTCCGGTAATACAGTAATCGGGTATACATGCAATGCCGAGCCCGATTTTTGCAAGGTCAATGAGAAGATCATTACTGCTCAGCTCAATTTCCGGCACGAGATCTAACTGGTGCTGTAAAAAGAGATTATGCAGGAATTCGCTGGTTGTACTTTTTTTATCCAGCATCAGAATCGGATGTTCTAAAAGTTCTTTGTAGCTTAAGCATCTTCCGACAAGTTTATCAAAAGAATGATTTGCAACAAACACGTCCTGGAAAGAGCGGATATGTTTTGTTTCACAGTTTCCGAGATATGGATTTGGAGAATTGACAACAATCAGGTCAACCTGTCCATTTTCTAATAGTTCTACACAGTGGATAGAAGTTGCATTCGTTACTTTGATGTGAGCTCCCGGAAATTCCTTATGGAAACGCTCCAGGTAAGGAACAAGAAAATAACGGCAGATAGTGTCACTGGCACCGATGCGAAGTTGTCCTACACCCTCAGAAGCTTCTAAAAGCTGGATTTCCCCACGGTGAATCAGATTCATAGCTGGTTCCACATGACGAAGAAGCAGTTCGCCTTCCGGTGTCAGGCGTACCTTTTTGGTACTCCTGATAAAAAGCTTTTGATTTAATTTCTTTTCCAACGCTTTGATAGACTGGCTTACGGCTGACTGAGAGATAAATAATTTATTCGCAGCTTCCGAAAAACTTAGTGTAGTTGCTACGTGGTAAAACACTTTATATAATTCGTAATTAATATCCATAATAAGACTCCCTAATAAATACTAATTTGATTATAAGGTAAATTAATGCAAAATGCAATGACAGAATTTGTTTTGAAGTGATTTTTCTATACAGATATGAGATATCTTGGTATAATACTAGAGATAAAAACCTGGATCGCAAAAATGCGCAGGTAGTTTAGGAAAGAAAAGGAAGATAACATGAAGATCTGGTACAGAGTTACCATTACATTTACGATGCTCCTGGTAATCTTTGCATTGCTGATCACTGGATTTCAGCTTGCAGTTTATGGAGACAGCCATTACGGATTTTATAAAAAGGAATATGAAAAGTACCGGGTTACGGACGATCTGAATATGAAGATTGACAATGTGATGGCAGTGACAGAACATATGATGTCTTATCTGATTGGAAAGGAAGAAAAGCTGTCAATTGTCACAGATGTGGACGGTGAGCATCAGGATTTCTTCAATGAACAGGACAGGCTTCACCTGGCAGATGTGAGGAATTTGTTTCTGGGAGGTTTGAAGCTTCGGAATTATGCGGTGATGCTTGCAACTATTTTAATGATTGTTCTTAGGGCAAAAAAAGCAGATTTCCGGAGACTGGTTCCGCTAGGATATTTGCAGGCGCTGTTTGTTTATCTTATTTTGACGGCAATTCTGGGAGTTGCCATGAGCATTGATTTTACAAGCTGTTTTACGCTGTTTCATAAATTGTTTTTTACAAATAATCTCTGGATCTTTGACCCGGAGACAGATTATATGATTCGCATGCTGCCGGAAGGATTTTTCTCAGACATGGTAATCCGGGTCGGCGTGATATTTATCGTATTACTTGCCGTGCCGGGAGTTGCAGCGGTCGTGTACAACTGGAAATGGAAAAAAGAAAGAAATTAGTAAAACTTATAAAAGGATTTAAATATATTAATTTTAATAATAATGGTGGGTATGTTACAATGAAATAAATAATGAAGATTTAAAGTAACAGAACTATTACCAAATATAAACACAATGGAGGAAGACGAATGAGTAATGTAAGAAGAGTGTATGTTGAGAAAAAGGGCAGCTATGATGTCCAGCAGAAGGCACTTGCACATGAGATTCGCAATTATCTTGGAATCAAAGACGTAGAGTATGTGCGTATCCTGAATCGTTATGATGTGGAGAATGTATCTGATGAGACATTTGAAAGAGCATGCAATGGTATCTTTGCTGAACCACCGGTAGATGTCCTTTGGAAAGAGGAGGCTCCTGTTGGTTCCGGAGACAGTCTGTTTTCCGTAGAATTTCTTCCGGGTCAGTTCGATCAGAGAGCAGATTCTGCTGTTCAGTGTATCCAGTTCGTAAAAGAGGACGAGCAGCCGGTCATCCGTACTGCAACGACTTATATTATTCATGGTAAGAATGGAGCTATTACAGAAGAAGAACTTCAGAAGATTAAGGAACACTGCATCAACCCGGTAGACTCAAGAGAAGCAGCAGAGGAGAAGCCGGAGACACTAGTGACAAAATTTGACGAGCCTGCTGATGTTATTGTATTTGACGGATTTAAGGATATGGAAGAGGAAGAGCTTAAAAAATTATATGATTCTCTTGGACTTGCAATGACATTCCGTGACTTCCAGCATATCCAGAATCATTTCAAAGGGGAAGAACACCGCGATCCTTCCATGACAGAGATCCGTGTACTGGATACCTACTGGTCAGACCATTGCCGTCATACAACATTTTCAACAGAACTTACAGAAGTTTCCTTTGGAGACGGAGATTATCGAAAACCGATGGAAGATACTTACAAGCAGTACCTTCGCGATCACAGCGAGATTTTTAAAGGGCGTGAGGACAAATTTGTATGTCTGATGGATCTTGCATTGATGGCTATGAGAAAGCTGAAAAAAGAAGGCAAGCTTCAGGATCAGGAAGAGTCAGATGAGATCAATGCCTGCAGTATCGTTGTACCGATCAAGGTAGATGGCGTGGAAGAAGAGTGGCTTGTGAACTTTAAAAATGAAACACACAACCACCCGACAGAGATTGAGCCTTTTGGTGGAGCTGCTACATGTCTTGGCGGAGCAATCCGAGATCCATTATCAGGACGTACTTATGTATACCAGGCAATGCGTGTGACCGGAGCAGCAGATCCGACTGTATCTATCAAAGATACAATGAAAGGAAAGCTTCCTCAGAAGAAACTGGTTCGTGAGGCAGCTCATGGATATAGTTCTTATGGTAACCAGATCGGACTTGCAACTGGTGCAGTTAAGGAAATCTATCACCCGAATTATGTGGCAAAACGTATGGAAATCGGAGCTGTTCTCGGAGCAGCACCAAGACGTGCAGTAATCCGTGAGACTTCAGATCCTGGTGATATCATTATCCTGCTCGGTGGACGTACCGGACGTGACGGCTGCGGTGGAGCAACCGGATCTTCTAAAGTACATACAGAGGAGTCTATCGAGACTTGTGGAGCAGAGGTACAGAAAGGTAATCCGCCGACAGAGCGTAAGATCCAGAGACTGTTCCGCAGAGAGGAAGTCAGCAAATTAATTAAGAAATGTAACGACTTTGGAGCCGGAGGAGTTTCTGTTGCAATCGGAGAACTTGCAGACGGACTTCAGGTAGATCTGGACAAAGTACCGAAGAAATACGCAGGACTTGATGGAACAGAAATTGCAATTTCTGAGTCTCAGGAGCGTATGGCTGTTGTTGTAGACCCGAAGGATGTAGATGAATTTATGGGATATGCAGCAGAAGAGAACTTAGAGGCAACAAAGGTAGCTGTCGTAACAGAGGAGCCAAGACTTGTATTATCCTGGAGAGGTAAGAAGATCGTAGACTTATCCAGAGCATTTTTAGATACTAACGGTGCTCATCAGGAGACAAAAGTAGCTGTAGATATTCCAAGCCGCAAAGACAGTATCCTCGTAAGAGAAGAAGTGACAGATGTCAAAGAAAAGTGGATGGAGACATTAAAAGATCTGAATGTGTGCTCACAGAAAGGTCTTGTGGAAATGTTTGACGGTTCCATTGGAGCATCTTCTGTATTTATGCCGCATGGCGGACAGTATCAGATGACAGAGACACAGGCTATGGTTGCAAAGCTTCCTGTACTGACAGGAGACTGCGATACGGTTACAATGATGAGTTTCGGATTCGATCCGTATCTGTCAACATGGAGTCCGTACCACGGAGCTATTTACGCAGTGACAGAGTCTGTAGCAAAAATTGTGGCAGCAGGAGGAGATTACAGTAAGATCCGTTTCACATTCCAGGAGTACTTCCGCCGTATGACAGAGGATCCACATAGATGGAGCCAGCCATTCGCAGCACTTCTTGGTGCTTACAGTGCACAGCTTGGATTTGGTCTTCCTTCTATCGGTGGAAAAGACAGTATGTCCGGAACATTTGAGCATATTGATGTACCACCGACACTGGTTTCTTTTGCAGTGGATGTGGCAACAGAAAAAGATATTATTACACCGGAGCTTAAGAAAGCAGGAGATAAGCTTGTATGGCTTCAGATCCCGACAGACGAGTATGATGTTCCGGTTTATGAAAAAGTTATGGACCAGTATGGTAAATTTACTGCTGATATCCATGACGGCAAGATTGTGGCAGCTTATGCACTTGACAGACACGGAATCGTTCCGGCTGTCAGCAAGATGGCATTTGGTAATCGCATGGGTGTAACATTAGATGCGAGCATAGAGGCAAAAGACTTGTTCGCACCTGCATTTGGAGATCTGATTGCTGAAGTTCCGGCTGACAAGCTGGATGGACTGACGATTGATTACACAGTCATCGGTGAAGTGACAGAAGAGCAGAATTTTGAATACAAAGATACAAAGATTGCCCTTGCAGATGCCCAAAAAGCATGGGAGAGTACACTGGAGAGCGTATTTGCTACAAATTCCAAAGCAGAGGGACAGGACGAGAAGATTGACACTGGTCTTTTTGATACAAAAGAAGTACATATCTGCGAACACAAGATCGCTCAGCCGACTGTATTTATTCCGGTATTCCCTGGAACAAACTGTGAGTATGACAGTAAGAGAGCTTTTGAGAGAGCAGGAGCAAAAACAATCGTAAAAGTATTCCGCAATATGAGTGCTTCCGATATTGTAGATTCTGTCGATGTATTTGAAAAAGCAATCGCACAGTCTCAGATGATCATGTTCCCAGGTGGATTCAGCGCTGGTGATGAACCGGATGGTTCTGCGAAATTCTTTGCAACTGCATTCCAGAATGCGAAGATCAAAGAAGCTGTTATGAAGCTGATCAATGAAAGAGACGGTCTGGCACTTGGTATCTGTAACGGATTCCAGGCTCTGATCAAGCTTGGTCTTGTACCTTACGGTGAAATCTGCGGACAGAAAGCAGATTCTCCTACACTGACATTTAATACTATCGGACGCCATATCTCCAAGATGGTTTATACTAAGGTTGTTAGTAATAAATCTCCTTGGCTGCAGAAGGCACAGCTTGGCGGTGTATACTGTAACCCGGCTTCACATGGTGAAGGACGTTTCGTTGCAAATGAAGAATGGCTGCAGAAGCTGTTTGCAAACGGACAGGTTGCAACTCAGTATGTAACTCCGGATGGACAGCTCAGTGTTGATGAAGAATGGAATGTCAATGGTTCTTATATGAACATTGAAGGTATTACCAGCCCGGATGGACGTATCCTTGGTAAGATGGCACATAGCGAACGTCGCGGGGACGGAGTTGCTATTAATATCTATGGAGAGCAGGATATTAAAATATTCGAGTCTGGTGTGGAATATTTTAAGTAAAATAGGGGAAAACTTTCCAGACGGAAGGTTCCCAGAGGAAGGACAGAAAGCGCTGTCCCTCCTCTGGACTCCACCCTTGCGCTTTTTTTAGGGCAGCGCCGGGATTGTGGTGTGCAGGAGTGTATTAACTTTGCGGATTCGCCTGGTTGGGCAGCGCCCTTTTTTGATGATGAAAATAATAAAAACTATTGCAATTTCGTGGCTTTTTGAATATACTATATGTAACAGAGTTGCCCGAAGCCTTTTTGGCATTGGGGACCAAGCTGAGACTTGTGCTCAGCTTTTTTACGTTAAGGAGTGATTTTATGGATTTGAAAAAGCCATTGACTTTTGATGAGCAATTGGATAAGTTAGCTGCCCATGGGATGATTATCAGAGACAGAGAAAAAGCAAAAGATATTTTGAATTTGTGACATAAACATATTTGCAGCAGTCAAAAGAAGAAGCAACATGTTTGAAAGAAAAATTAAGTCAAAAATGCCGCAGCCTTTGAAAATATTGGCTGCGGCATTTAAAATATATGATATGTTTGATGTAAAAAACATCAGGTTCTCAACCAGACATTTGGGTAAGTCAAGATGATGCTTCTGATATAAGATATGCAACATTAAAATCATCATATACTTGAGAATTTAAATGCATATCTTCATATAACTTGATATAGTCGCCGATTGTTTTGCCAAAAACAGAACTATTACAATTATTGCATGTGTTATCCTCTGCATATATATGAGTGTTTCCATCGTTGTCCTCAACAAATAAGAGAGTAACATCTATTTTATCTTCTGTTAACCAGAAAGAGATATATTTTGAAAGAGTCCCATCGATTTCTGTGGCACCATCCGGAATTTGTTCATCTGATTCCAGCTCATTAATATGTTCCCAAAAAATTTGAGGAGAGAACACAAGTAATTTTAAGTTTTTTTGAGAGTCTTCTGAGTACCATATATGTGCTTCTGTGTTGAGATAGTCGGTTATATTAATATCCGTATCTGCCGGTAACTCATAAGTTTCACCGACGTCGGAAGTCAGTGAAAAGGTTTTGGTATGATTAGAATAAGAAGTGACAATCCCCTTGACAAAATAGTAAGTTGTATCTGACTCACTGTCATAATAAGAGCCGGAACCATCTATATCATAAGATACATGTTGCCCCTCAGGCTCCTTAGGGGCGGAAAGGGTGATTAGATCTGAGGGGGCTTTGCCAAAAGCTTGTCCGGATAGCAATATACTACCGAGTACGATACTGCCTGCGATACATAGAATTTTTACATTATTCATGGTTAAATGGCCTCCTTGTTTAGTTGTTGAATATTATATCAATTAAAGTGTGAAAATTGTAATTTTGACTTATCGAAATATGTTTTAGAAATGAGTAGGATTTCGGTTATTTTTGAATATTTGTTTTTAATGAAAATAATGGTTTACATTTCGCCTGTAAGTTACTTTATATAAGACAGATAACCGGTTATCACAAATAAAAAACGGAGGTAATATAATATGGCAACAGCGAGTACAATTATCAAAACAGCGAGCAATGAGATTGGAGTAAAAGAAACCGGCAATAACAACGTAAAGTACAATACGGAGTATTATGGAAAGGCGGTAAATGGTGATGCTTATCCGTGGTGTGCAGTGTTCGTATGGTGGGTGTTTAAACATTCCGGCGCATCTAGCATTTTTTATGGAGGCGGAAAAACAGCATCTGTCTATGAAATTTGGAGATATTATAATTCATTAGGACGTGTTTATTCAAGCCCGAAGGTCGGAGACCTCGCAATTATTACTACGTCTGCGGGGGGAACTTATGGTCATGTTGGTATTGTTAAGTCAGTCAGCGGAAATACGTATGTAACAATTGATGGAAATTCTAAAGATCAGGTAAGAACAACTAATCGTACTGTTGGTTCTCCCAAGGCTTCGTTTTGCAGACCGGCATATGGAAGTGGATCTGGTTCCAGCACAAACCTCTCTATGGGCTCAAGTGGAACTGATGTGAAGGATATGCAGAAAAAGCTTATTGCATTAGGCTATAGTTGTGGTTCCTCAGGTGCAGATGGGTCTTTCGGACAGGGAAAACATATAATGCCGTTTGCAATTTTCAGAGAGACCATGGCTTGACGGGCATCTGTACTATGGGGAAAAAACAAACAGTACCATGGCTTGACGGTGGATGGTGTTATTGGGCCTACGACACGATCTAAAATAAATTCCGCATATTCAAATTTAGGAGGAAGTAGTTCCGGCACAAATCTGTCTATGGGCTCAAGCGGAACTGATGTGAAAAATATGCAGAAAAAACTTATTGCTTTAGGGTACAGTTGTGGTTCCTCTGGCGCAGATGGAATTTTTGGACAGGGAACATATAACGCTGTTTGCAAATTTCAGAAAGCAAATGGTTTATCCGTTGACGGAATTATTGGACCTGCTACTCGGGCGAAAATTAATGCTTTATATGCAAAATTGTAAAATGGATATAAGATAAAAATGACAGATGCAGGAAGTAGAGTTTTTAGAATCTACTTCCTGCATTTGTTTATTTGATAAATGTATGGTAAATGGTGTTTTAAAAAAAACGGGAAATACTAAAGAAAGACTATATATGGGCAGCGGTTTATGTAGCGGGGATCGGTCAGTATGGAAACTATCCGGATGATTATCTGCATGATGTAGAGATATGCCAGAGCTTTGCCTGCTAGAACCGTGAAGAAATGGTGGAGAGTGTTTTGGAAAAGATAAGAATGAAGTGCCAGAAGGTATTTCATACTATCCACAATTACATTGATACGGATGAGATGATCTTAAGGAAAAGTACGATTGCTGCTCATGCCGGTGAGAAAGTCCTGATTCCGATTAATATGCGTGATGGAAGTGTATGGCGGTGGGAAAAGGCAATCCAGAATTCTTCATCCAGCCAGAACAGGATTTCCATAAATTCCTCCGGCATGTCTCCGAAGAGCGGTGAGATTGAAAGCAGACTAATGTTAAGAACATCTGCAATTTTTTTAAAATTTCCGGTCTGGGAATCCGGGCATTCGTTTCGTATTGAGTAATTCTTGTGCCGAAGGCTTTGTTCAGACCGATGGCGCGGCCAAGTTGATTACCGGTCATAGCTCTGAATTTTCTGCATATCTTAATCCTTTTTCCAATAGTTATGTTGAAATTTTCTCCTTCTTTTGATATAAATACGTTATGATTTTTCGTGATTATTATTTTTAACAACAGCGTTGCTTCTTGAAGCAAATGCTGGATGGAGCGTCTCCTGGTTCTGGGAAATATCAGGCGCAGACGGTATCTGCTCCTCAACATTTTCAGAGTGAAGATGGATATCCTGCTGTTTCCGGAGTTTTTTCCATTCGTCTCGGGCGGTGGCCTGTTCAGCTTCTAATTTTTCAATCTGTGCGTCCAGTTTCTCCGGCTTTGGCAGAGCCTTTACGCCGAGCTCCTTCAGGGCCTCTTTGCTGGTAATGTGAAGCTCATACTCTTTCTGATGTTGTCCGCGATAGAGGGCAGGATTTTAGGTATTTTTTTCATTTTCTACGATTTCCCTGAAAGCGCGGTAAGCGGAGCATTGTTTTTTGATCAGCTGTTTCGTCTGTATCTGCTGGCCGATTTCATCAATCTTGTCCCGGGCGGAGGCAACGGAACCGTCCATATCTGCGATATGCTTCTGAAAATCCTCGTAGTTTAGTAGGTTATTCTCACAAAGATAATTAAATAAATCCAGGAGATATAGAATTTAATGTGGTAAAGCGATAAAAATATAGTTTTAAACTATAGCTGGTGCTAGATATTATGAATTGGCATATTTGGAAGTGTAGTGGTATAGTATGTTCATGCTCAACGGAGCGGGGAATAAGAGAGAGGGAGAATGAGATGTCTGGGATTGTGATTGAGAAGGTCCGGAAGTCTTTTGACACGAAAGATGGTGTGGTCGAGGCTTTGAAGGATGTGAACCTGAATATCGATTCCGGTGATATATATGGGATTATCGGTATGTCGGGGGCAGGTAAGAGTACATTGGTACGATGTATGAATTTTCTGGAGGTTCCCACAGAGGGACAGGTTCTGATAGATGGGAAGGCTCTTGGAGATTTGACAGAGAAGGAATTGAGGAAACAGAGGGAAGAGATTGGTATGATCTTTCAGCATTTCAATCTGCTGATGCAGAAGTCAGTGATTGATAATGTCTGTTTTCCACTTTATATAAAAGGAAAGAAGAAGGCAGAGGCCAGAAAGAGGGCAGCAGAGCTTTTGGAGATCGTTGGTCTGGGGGACAGGCAGAATGCTTATCCTGCACAGCTCTCCGGTGGTCAGAAGCAGAGGGTTGCCATTGCAAGAGCACTTGCATCGGATCCGAAGATTTTACTTTGTGACGAGGCTACCAGTGCACTGGATCCGCAGACTACTTCTTCCATTCTGGAATTGCTGAAAAAGATTAATAAGCAGTTTGGAATCACCATAGTGATCATTACTCATCAGATGTCGGTGGTGCGTGAAATCTGTACACATGTGGCGATCATGTATGAGGGTGAAGTGGTTGAGAAAGGACTGGTTGCAGATATTTTTGCAAATCCTCAGTCAGAGGTTGCCAAAGAACTGATCCGAAAGGATACAGGCTCTGATATCGACGCAGACAGCAGACTGGATGCAGGCAGGGAAAAAGGACAGGCAGAGATTAAAAGCGGTGAGAAGATACGAATCGTATTCTCCGAGAATTCAGCTTTTGAGCCTGTGATCGCAAATCTGATCCTTACCTTTGGAGAACCGGTAAATATCCTGAAGGCAGATACCAAGAATGTAGGTGGTGTAGCCAAGGGAGAGATGATACTGGAATTTATGGAAGGCAGTACCAGGACAGAAATGATGAAGCAGTATCTGAAAGAAAAAGGTTTAGCAATCGGGGAGGTGACAGAATATGTGGGATCATGAAACAATAATGATGATTGTCCAGGGTGTGGGAGAAACACTTTACATGACAGTTCTTTCCACAGTTCTGGGATACCTGTTCGGACTTCCTATGGGAGTGCTGCTGGCAGTGTCTGATAAAGAGGGACTGAAACCAAATGCAGTGTTGTATAAGATACTGGATGCAATTGCAAATATTGTGAGAAGTATTCCGTTTCTGATCTTACTGATCCTGCTGATTCCTTTTACCAGAGCAGTGGTGGGAAAGAGCTATGGATCAACAGCAACGGTAGTTCCTCTGGTAGTGGCTGCCATTCCTTTTATCGCACGAATGGTGGAATCGTCTATTAAAGAGGTGGATGCAGGTGTGATCGAGGCAGCCAGAGCTATGGGTGCCAGCAATATAAGGATCATCGTGAAGGTTCTTCTGGTAGAAGCCAGAACTTCACTGATCACAGGAGCGACTATTGCGATCGGAACGATCCTTGGTTATTCAGCCATGTCCGGTGCAGTAGGAGGAGGCGGACTTGGAGATATCGCCATCCGCTATGGATATTACAGATATCAGTCAGATATTATGATCGTTACAGTTATCCTGCTGGTGGTGCTGGTACAGATTTTCCAGTCAGTGGGAATGATGATCGCAAATAAGATTGACAGAAGAAAGTAGTTTTAAGAAATCGTTGATTATAAAATGGTTATGAAAAAAGTTAAAATATAAAATTCAGGAGGACAATTATTATGAAAAAATTAGTGGCAGCAGTTTTAACAGGAGTATTAGTGGCAGGAACATTAAGCACAGGCGTTTATGCAAAGGATGATGACAAAACCATCACAGTTGCAGCATCTGCAACACCTCACGCAGAGATCCTTGAGGAGGCAAAACCACTTCTTGAGAAAGAAGGATATGACCTTGAGGTTACTGTATTTGATGATTATGTAAGACCAAACGAGGTAGTTGAGAGCGGTGAGTTTGATGCAAACTACTTCCAGCATATCCCATATCTGGATCAGTTTAATGAGGAGAAGGGCACACACCTTGTAAATGCAGGCGGTATTCACTATGAGCCATTCGGAATCTATCCCGGAACAAAAGACAGCCTGGATGATCTGGAAGACGGAGATTCTATCGCAGTACCAAATGATACCACAAACGAAGCAAGAGCACTTCTTCTTCTCCAGGATAACGGAATCATCACACTGAAAGATGGTGCAGGATTAAATGCAACTGTTAAGGATATTGCAGAGAATCCTCACAATGTAGAAATCGTAGAACTGGAAGCAGCACAGGTAGCACGTGTTACAGGCGAGACAGCTTATGTGGTATTAAACGGAAACTATGCTCTGGAAGCAGGATTCTCAGTAGGGAAAGATGCACTTGCATATGAGAAATCTGATTCTGAAGCAGCGAAAACCTATGTAAACGTGATCGCAGTCAAAGAAGGCAACGAAAACAGCGACAAGATCAAAGCTCTGGTTGATGTACTGAAATCCGATGAGATCAAAGACTTTATCAATGAGAAATATGATGGTGCTGTAATTCCTTTCGATGACGGCGCAGACACTGAAGAAGCTGATGCAGAAGAAACAGACAGCAAGGATACAGACAGCAAGGACGAAGCAAAAGATGATGCTGCAGAAGAAAATGCAGAAACAACGGAAGCAGCAGAAGATGCTGAATAATAACAGATAATAATAACAGATAACAAGAGATTCCTTTTTCAGGTAAAACTGGAGAGGGAATCTTTTTTGAATAAACTGCGAAGCAGTTATTCGGTTATGAGCAAGCTGAGAAGCAGATGATTTTATCTGCTTGATGAAGTGCACTGTATATGAAAAAAACAGATAGGCTTTTTGTGCGATTTCTGATACAATTTATAGTAAGTTTACAAAATACTGCAGGCAATCTGGCTCATTATGGAATTAATACAATGACAACAACTCCGGGAAAATTTTACCGGCCTGTACCAAAGCGGGAGAGAGCGTATGAAAGAAAAACAGATATGGAAGGATTATCTTCCGGTAGAAATGAAAGAGCACTGGACAGTATATGAATGTCTGAAGGAAAATGAAGATTCCGCAACATTCCTGGTGAAAGAGACAGCTGCCGGAATTCTGTGTGTGCTTAAGTGGGGCCGGAACATGCAGGCAGAACTGTTGCGCAATGAGATGGAAATCCTGGAAAAACTGGCAGACAGGAAGCTGTCCGGGATTCCAAAGGCGTACAGGATATTTGAAGAAAACAGAGAAGTATATCTGGTCAGAGAGTATATAGAGGGAACACCTCTGGCTCAGATGGTTTTGCAGAAAGGCGGAATACCGGAAGCGGAAATCTGCAGGATCAGCAGGAAGATATGCAGGACAGCAGAGCAGTTTCAGAATCCGGATAATCTAATGATACATCGTGATATCAAACCGGAGAATATTGTGATCACGCCTGGCGGTGAAGCAGTATTTATTGATTTCGGCACTATGCGCAGTTACAAAAAAGATGGATCCCGCGATACCTTTGTGGTGGGAACCAGAGGGACTGCAGCACCGGAACAGTATGGCTATAAACAGACGGACCAGCGCACAGATGTGTACGCCATCGGACAGACAATGCTGTATATGGTTTCAGAGAGCTACGAAATGGATCAGCTTTCGGAATGTAACATCAGCAGGAAACTGAAGAAAGTAATAGAAAAAGCCTGTTCATTTGAGCCTGATAAAAGATATACAGATGCGTCAGAACTAAGCAGGGCGATTGAAAAATGTCAGAAAAACAGCAGGAAAACCCTCTGGAAAAAAACTGGTGCAGCAGTGGGACTGATAGCAGCCGGCTATATACTGGCAGTTCTTTTTCCTGGTATGGCAGCAATCCAAAATGAAAGAATAGTTGCAACAGATCAGAATGCAACAGAAGTATTGCAGGCAGCAGCGGAAACTCAGGATGAAGAAACGGAACAGATTCCAGAAAGGACTCAAAATCCGGAACAGACTGCAGAAAAGATTCAGAATCCGAAACAGGTTCAGAATGTAGAACAATCTCAAAATACCCCTGTAGTATTTAAAGAAGCATTGATAGAAAAAGCAGTCCGTAAGGAACTGAACCTTTCAGAGACAGATACCATAACTGCTTCCATGCTGGAGGATGTGAGAAAACTGCGCATTGTAGGAAAGGAGATCCTTGAGGAGGAGGACAGCTTCTGGGGTGAAGGGCATCATGTGGACGGAAAGGACAGCAACTTCGGTTCTGTGCGCGGAGATATTAAGGATCTTTCAGATCTGGCACAGATGACAAATCTGGAGGAGCTTGCGCTGTGCAATCAGGAGATTGAAGATATCTCAGGGCTAAAAGATCTTCCACTGAAAAAGCTCTATCTGAGCAAAAATATGATCACAGATTTTTCTGTGCTTCCCAACCTGATAGATCTGGATATTCTCTGTATTATGGAGAATCCGGCAGAGGACCTGTCACCGGTTGGAGAATGCACCGGTATTTCGCGGTTAAATATACAGGGGATGAATCTGACTGATATAGAGTTTCTGAAAAATCTGAAGCTGGATTATCTGGATATGAGTAATGCAGAAGTA
>OLQC01001714.1_pt1 | contig 16483 bp, 14 predicted proteins | sample 1672471 | NCBI WGS metagenome assembly OLQC01 (sample SAMEA3136689, study PRJEB25190) | human gut metagenome | biome: human gut; feature: human-associated habitat; material: faeces | place: Austria | collected 2013
TGAAAGAATATCTTTCATCTCTTCCAGAATCTTAATTATCCACTAATATTTTCAGACCAGCACTGGTGTGGTGGTCTTATTTTGATACCAAATTTTCAACCTGTATAAAATTTTCAATGTTCTTAAATTTAGCCTTGACTTTTTATTTGCAGGCTTGTTTGTCTTATACAGGCTCAGATAAATGGTTTTAAAAAACGGATAAAACAGAAAGATGCTAAAGATCACCATACTCGGGATCAGATACATATAAACTTCTGCTTTTTTACACTTTTCGATTACTTTTTTCACTTTCTGCTCCTTCTTATGCTGTTGCACGTTCTTCTTTTTCAACCGGCCGAGATAAAATATTTTCTTCTGTAAACGGATCAAAGATCTGTGCTTTTTCCATATCTGCATACAATGTAATGCTTTCCTTTGCAGTAACCGGCACCTCGGAAGGCACTCTTGCTGTAATCAGATTTTTTCCGGTATTCATATGCAGATACGCTTCTGCACCTATCATCTCCCGCAGGTCAACAAATGCCTTCAACTGATTCTCTTTATAACAGATCCGATGTGCGGAAGCGGTTATTTCGTCCTGTAAATCCTCCGGTCTCAGGCCTAAGATCACCATTTTTCCGAGATAATCGCGACGAAGCACCATTTCGTTCTCTCCTCTGGCACGAAGGGTAACTCCTCCGTCTCCTTCCAGATAAACCGCTCCGTTTCTTTCCGTCACCATCGTTTCCATAAAATTCATACTCGGAGCTCCGATAAAACCGGCCACAAATTTGTTTGCCGGATGGCGGTAAATCTGCTCCGGTGTATCCGCCTGCTGCACAACACCGTCTTTCATGACAATAATTTTTGTACCAAGCGTCATCGCCTCCGTCTGGTCATGTGTAACATAAATCACCGTCGTTTTCAGTTCCTTATGTAATTTTGCCAGCTCCACCCGCATCTGTGCCCGCAGCTTCACATCCAGATTCGAAAGCGGCTCATCCATTAAAAATGCTTTCGGCCGTCTCATAATTGCACTTCCAATCGCAACTCTTTGTTTCTGACCGCCGGAAAGTGCTGCCGGTCTCCGGTCAAGTAAATGCTCAATTCCAAGCATTTTAGCTGCCTCATGTACCTTTTTATCAACTTCATCCTTGGGCTGTTTCCGGATTTTCAGAGAAAACGCCATGTTTTCATATACCGTCATATTCGGATAAAGCGCGTAGTTCTGAAATACCATCGAAAGATCGCGATCCTTTGCTTCTACATAATTACAAAGCTGTCCATCGATCCAGAGCTCCCCGCTCGTAATCTCCTCAAGACCGGCAATCATCCGAAGCGTCGTCGATTTTCCGCAGCCGGAAGGTCCAACAAAAATCACAAACTCCCGATCCGGTATTTCAAGCGAAAAATCCTGAACCGCATAATGTTCCTTATCATAAGATTTACAGACATTCTTCAACACAATATTTGACATTCGTTTTTCTTCCTCCTCGTCTTGTCGAGATTCATTATACCTTTCCTTCCGTAAAGCCCACTACCACCGCTTTGTAAAATACCCGTTAATAAAATAACCGGTTACTTTACAAAAAATGTCCACATTTTCCCTTATCTCCGTCTCCATCCCCTTCTTTTCCAGCCATTTTTCCGGATCACTCTTTGTAAAATCCCCGAAAATCACCCGCAAAACCAATTTTCAAAACGAATTCTGAATAGCCATTCCTTTTCCTATACCAGACAGATTATTTTGATACACAAAAAAAGCGCCGTAACTATCAAAGTCACCGCACTTTTTCATCACAATATCTATATTCTTCTCTCATCTCAACGCAGTGGGCGCTCCCGCGCCCACATTCGTGTCCGTCCTTCGCACAGCCCCCACCTCAGAGCCTATTCCACCGGTTCCGCCGGCACAAACACCCTGCTGTTTTCCTGTTCTTTCGGTTTTTCCGCTCTTTCCGTTGCCTCCCTGCAGAAATACTCCTGTGAATTCACCAGCGTCTTTCCACGCTTATCCGGCTTTGTATACGTTCCGTCTGCCTGTAAAATACTGGCTTTCACATTATCCTTCATCTGGATATCAAGAATATGCATTACTTCTTTCTTAATCTGCTCATCCTCAACCGGGAACACGATCTCCACCCGTTTTTCCAGATTTCGCGGCATCCAGTCCGCGCTTCCCATAAACACCTCTTCATTTCCACCACTGTAGAAGTAGAAAATCCGCGCATGTTCCAGGAAATTGCCGACAATCGAGCGAACGGTAATATTCTCGCTGACACCCGGGATGCCAACCTTCAGGCAACAGATTCCCCGGATAATCAGGTCAATCTTTACTCCGGCCGCCGAAGCACTGTAAAGCGCCGCAATAATATCGCGGTCGCATAACGAGTTCATCTTCGCAATAATATGCGCTTTCTGTCCCTTCTTTGCGTGTTCCTCCTCCATAGCAATCAGATGCAGGAACCGGTCTTTCATCCAGAGCGGTGCAACAATCAGTTTGTTCCAGCGATCCGGCTCCGAATAGCCCGAAAGCATGTTAAATACTGCTGTTGCGTCCTCACCGATCTTTGCATTGCATGTCAGCAGACCACAGTCCGTATACAGCTTTGCCGTAGAATCGTTATAGTTTCCCGTGCCAAGATGTACATATCTGCGAATGCCTGTCTCCTCGCGCCGAACCACCAGTGTAATCTTACTGTGTGTTTTCAGTCCCAGAAGACCATAAATTACATGGCATCCCGCCTTTTCCAGCATCTTCGCCCAGACAATATTGTTTTCTTCGTCAAACCGTGCCTTTAATTCCACCAGTACGGAAACCTGTTTGCCGTTTTCCGCCGCCTGCGCCAGTGCCGCGATAATCGGAGAATTGCCGCTCACACGGTACAGCGTCTGTTTGATTGCCAGTACATCCGGATCCTTTGCTGCCTGTTGTACAAATTGCACGACCGGATCAAACGTCATATAAGGATGATGCAGTAAGATGTCTCCTTTTCGGATGTTTGTAAAAATGTCATCCTCATTCATCAGCGCCGGAACTGCTGCCGGAATGTATTTTGGAATTTTATACTCATCAAAGCCGTCGAGCCCATACATTTTCATTAAAAACGTCAGATCGAGCGGTCCCGGAATCCGGAACAGGTCGTCTTCATCGATGTCAAACTCTTTTTCCAGCATCTTCAGGAGCCGCTTATCCATCTTATCTTCCACTTCCAGACGGATCACTTCGCCCCACTGACGTTTTTTAAGCTGCTTCTGGATCTCTTTTAACAGGTCCGAAGCCTCATCCTCATCGATCGAAAGATCTGCATTTCGCATAACACGGTACGGATGCGCACAGACCACATCGTAGCTTAAGAACAGCTTTCCAATGTTCCGCTCGATGATCTCCTCCAGAAGAATCACATACCGCTGTCCCGTCTTTTCATCCTGCGGAAGCAGAATAAAACGCGGCAGCACCGAAGGAACCTGAACCGTCGCAAATTCCAGTTCTTTCTCTTTTTCCTTCTCCTTGCCTTTCTTCTCCTTCTTATCCTCCGCACGGCTCAGAAGCGAATCCTCTTTCTTCTGCACCAGTGCACCGATATTCAATGTTTTGTTCCGGATCAATGGGAACGGGCGGGCCGAATCCATGGCCATCGGGGTCAGAACCGGGTAAATGTTCTCCTCAAAATAGGAATCCACATACTCCGCCTGCTCCTTCGTCAGCTTCTCGTGCTCGCTGATAATCGTAAGGCCAACGTGCTCCAGAGACGGAACCGCCGAGCGATTGTACGTATTGTACTGTAGCTGCACCAGCTCGTGTGTCCGTTTGCTGATCCCGGCAAGCTGCTCCTTCGCATCCATGCCAGACAGATCCTTTTTCGTATAGTTTGCATGCACCTGGTCTTTTAGTGAAGCCACACGGACCATATAAAACTCATCCAGGTTGGAGGATGTAATGCTGATAAATTTCAGACGTTCAAACAGCGGAATACTCTTATCCCGCGCCTCGTTTAAAACACGCTCGTCGAAGCTGACCCAGCTCAACTCCCGGTTGCGGAAATATTCCGGTTTCTTATATGGTGCAATATCCATCTTTCTTCGCCTCCTTTTACATCTGCCGTTTCAGTTTGATGACCGGCTGTATGCTGAATACCTCATTGAAGAAATCTAATTTTTCCTGGCACAAACCTTGCTCAAGGGTAAAATCGCGGTTGACCGTGAGCGAAAGCTGCAGCTCGCGCTCCTTTAATGTGGCGCGGATCGCCTGAATCTTCTGCAAATGACTCCGGTCGAGCGCATTCGCCAGACGGACGATTGCGGTCAGTTCGGATACTGTCAGATACTGCTCGGCACTCAAGGACGATTCCATCACCAGCTCATCGTAGGAAGGGAGCGTAACCGTGTTGTATCTTGCAATCAATGCCACCATCTCACGCTCAATGTGCGACAATCCGATGATTTCATTTGACATGATAATATTATAGGAGGAATCCGCCACATTATTGAAACTGATGTATTTTCCAACGTCATGCAGCATCACTGCCATCTGGAGAAGCAGCCGTTCGCGCTCTTTCATACCGTGCATCTTTTTCGTCGCATCAAACATGGCAAGCGCTGTCATCTCCAGGTTCTGGACATGCGGACGGTTCACTGCGTACCGTTTTCCGATATTTTTTGCCGCCATCAGAATATCATTTTCGAAATTATGACCGCCTTTCAGCAGTTTCATCTGCTCCGCATACTCGTATGCAATACCACGTGTCATATGCACGCCCGGAATCCAGATATGCTCCGCACCCATCATATCAATCAGACATTTATAAATCACAGCAGACGGATACATCAGTGAAGCGTTTTCCAGCGGAATACCAAGTTTTACGGCGAGCTCCATCGGTGACTGGCGAATAATTTTCTCATACCAGGTATTAAAGTTTTCGCGGGAAATGATTTTTGTCGTTTTTTCTTCAATGTTCTGATAAACACTATCGGTGAAAACATCGCCGATCAGCATAATGTTTTCAATTTTGCGGTCTTTCAGATACATCTTTTTAAAGCTTGATACTTCGTTCCAGATCAGCTCCTCGACCATCTCTTCGTAATGTTCCGTCTCACTCTGAATTCCGGCAAGACGCTCGCGGATGCGAAGACTTCCCATACGGATGTTCTGTGTTGTGACAAGTGCATCCTTGTCGAACAGGGAAATCTGAAAACTGCCACCGTCAAGATCGAGAATCGCAGTTCCCTTTTCAATGATCTTGTTAAAATTGTCCTCCATCGCCGCGAGCGCCTTGTAGCCAAGGAAACGCTGCTCCGAGTTGGAAAGGACGGTGACGGAAAGACCGGTCAGTTGACGGATTTTTCCAAGGACATAGAGGCTGTTCGCCGCCTCACTGATTGCGCTCGAAGCCATGGCGCGGTAAGCATCCACGCGGTAGCCCTCCATGATCCGCACGAAATCTGCGAGCACGCGGCAGAGCTCCTCTTCCATCTCCGGGCGGATTTTCCCCAGCGTGTACGTATCTTTTCCAAGCTCCATCCGATGGCAGATCTTATCCACGCTTCGGATACCCTGCTTTTTGGAGATCTCGAAAATCTCCAGAATGACGTCGTAGCTGCCGATATCAATGGCAGCAAATGTGGAATACTGCATATACGCTTTTCCTCCTTCTTTTTCAAAGGATATCCCAAAAAGCCCGCTCCCAATACCAAGCGGACTTTTTGACCTTTTTCTTTTTACTGTTTTCCGAGCAGATAATCGATAAACTGCTGTGCGGTACGGCCGGACAGACCGCCGTGGGACAGTTCCCATTTGTTCGCTTCTGCCAAAAGCTCTTCCTCACGCAGCGTCACGCCGTATCGTTCGGCCAGTGTGGAAACAATCTTCTGGAATTCTTTCTTATCCGGTGCACCAAAATAGATGCTGACGCCGAAACGGTATACCAGGGATAGTTTCTCCTGTACGGTGTCGGAAGTATGCATATCCTGTCTTGTTCCTTCTTTGTCACTGTAATCCTCTTTAATCAGATGGCGACGATTGGAGGTTGCATAAATAAGAATATTGTTCGGACGTTTTTCCAGGCCTCCCTCAATGACAGCTTTCAGGTATTTGTACTCAATCTCAAACTCTTCAAAGGAAAGGTCATCCATGTAAATAATGAATTTATAATTTCTGTTTTTGATCTGTGCAATCAGCTCATTCAAATCCTGAAACTGATGCTTGTAAACCTCGATCATACGAAGTCCCTGATCGTAATACTCATTCAGGATACCTTTAATGCTGGAGGATTTTCCGGTTCCGGCATCGCCAAAAAGCAGACAGTTGTTTGCTTTCTTGCCCTCGACAAACGCTTTCGTGTTGTCGATCAGCTTCTGCTTTGGAATTTCGTAGCCGACAAGATCAGAAAGGCGCACATCCGGAATGTTGGTAATCGGGATAATCTCAACGTTCTCTCCTGTATGCGCAATACGAAATGCCTTGTGAAGTCCCAGTTTTCCCACTCCGAAATCTTTGTAAAACTGAACCATATCAGCCATAAATTCATCTGCGGATGCAGCCTTTGCCAGACGGATGGCCAGCTCACAGATACGATCCCGGACTTCTTTGTTGAACAGTTTATTCGGACTGTCCGTGTTCTCATAGGAACTGATGACAGAGGCATCGCCGGACTCAAAAATCTCATCAAAAACACAGATATCAAAGTCAAACAGTTCTTTGAAACGGACAAAGTCGTGTTTTGCCATCTGGTTGATGCTTCCCTCGACTTTTCCGACAATCTCGCACGAGGTAGAGAATGCATTTTCTTTGTTTACCAGCAGATACGTCAGATAATCATGCCAGAGATTTCCGGAGAAGCCGTAGCGGTTTGCCATCTCGACAAGGCGGTTCAGTGCCTCATAAAACTGCGGCTCATATGCGCTCATATTCTCACGGAACCGGCGGTCTTTTAAGGAAATCTGAGCGTTGACCAGCTTTTTGTAGGTCTCCACCAGTATCGTCATGTCGTGCAGTACCTCTCCCTCTGCAAAATCGCGGTAGAGGATACATTCTTCTATTCTAATCATCTTTTGTCTCTTCCTTCCTGTCATTTTTCATTTTATTTATGCGAAAAGGCCGCTTGGTACGGCCCTCTCTTCTGGATTAATAATTTCCGAAAATCCGGAATTTTGCGGATTCTGCCTGAAGTCCACGCAGTGCATTTTTGACCGCCGGATCACTTAAATTCCCTTCGAAATCCACAAAAAAACGGTATTCCCATTTCCGCTGCGAAATCGGCCGGGATTCGATCTTTGTCATGTTCAGATCGTTGTAAATAAAATGTGCCAATGCATTGTAAAGAGAACCGCTTTGATGCGGCAGTTCCATGCATACGCTGATTTTCTGTGCATCCTTTACAAAGCGTTTCTGACCGGAAATAATAACAAAACGTGTCGTATTGCCCCGGGCGTCAAAAATGTCTTCTTTTAAGATCTGCAGTCCGAAGTGTTCTGCTGCATATGGGCTTCCGACGGCTGCCATCGTCAAATCACCACTCTCAGATACTTCTTTTGCAGCGGCGGCCGTATTCAGTCGTTCCTCTGTTTTCCAGTTTTCATTGGAATCGAGAAAGCGGCGGCACTGGGCCAGTGCCTGCGGGTGGGAAATCACGGTACGGATGTCCTCAACTTTCGCACCCGGCAGTGCCATCAGCACATGCTCGACCGGCAGCTCCTGCTCGCCGACGATGTAGTGCGGGTATTCCACGAGAAGATCGTAAATGTCGGATACGATGCCTGCGGTGGAGTTCTCGATCGGAAGCACAGCGTAATCAGCCTCGCCCTTTGTGATCGCCTCCATCGCCTCTTTCCAAGTGTCTACGTGGAAACTGGTGATCGTATCATCGAAAAATTCTTTCATGGCACCGAAGCTATAGGCGCCCTCCACACCCTGAAAGACAACCCTTTTTCCGTGCGTTGGAAGATGATCCACCTGTGTGTAATCGGTCATCTCCTCGCCGCCGTTCTCGGTCAGCAGCTGATACTGGCGCTTCCGGCTGATCGACATGATCTGCTGGAACAGCTCCTGGATGCCTTTTGTATTGAATGCATTTGTTCCCTCGCCTGTCAGCTTTTCCAGCTTCTGGCGCTCACGTTCCGCATCAAAAACGGCTTTTCCTGTCTCTATCTTGTACTGCGCAACCTCCGCCGTCAGCGCCATCCGGTGCTGGAACAGGCGGACGATCTCGTCGTCGGTGACATCGATCTCGTCGCGGATTTTTCCTAAGTCTAGCATATCTGGTCCTCCTGATACTCTGCATTTGTTGCAGATATTAATATTTTACTCCATCTCCGTTTAATTTACAAGAAAAGATCTTCCGAAATTCGGCTTTTGTACAATCTTTTTCCTTTTTGACTGCTATTTCACTTTATTTTTTCACATTTCATATTACTCTGCTTTTCGACCTTTTTCCTGCCATTTTTTATCTTGCATTTATCCTGTTTTTGTGTTAAGGTGGAACACAGAAAAAATAAGTTACTGTTCACTCAGCAGGGAAACACCTGCTGTTTCGCTGCGTAAGAAAGTGATTCAGGCGTGAGCAGCCCTCCTTTTGCGAAGCAAAACTTTAAATGAGGGCTGCGAATGTTACAGTTCGCAGGGAACCTGTGAACGGTAACAAAAATAAGGATCTTCATAGGAGGTAATATATGCGACACTTAATGAGTCCCCTTGATTTCTCGGTCGAAGAACTGGATCAGTTAATGGATCTGGCGAACGATATTGAAAAGAACCCGGAGAAATATGCACATGCCTGCGATGGCAAAAGACTTGCTACTTTATTTTATGAACCAAGCACACGCACCCGTCTCAGCTTTGAGGCTGCCATGATGAATCTTGGCGGTACTGTTCTTGGTTTTTCTTCTGCCAATTCTTCTTCCGCTTCCAAAGGTGAAAGCGTAGCCGACACCATCCGCGTGGTATCCTGCTTTGCAAATATTTGTGCCATGCGTCATCCGAAAGAAGGCGCTCCGCTCGTTGCATCGATGTACTCCCGTATTCCTGTGATCAACGCAGGTGATGGCGGACATCAGCATCCGACGCAGACTCTTACCGATCTTCTTACCATCCGTTCTTTAAAGGGTCGCCTGAACAATCTTACCATCGGTTTCTGCGGCGATCTTAAATTCGGCAGAACGGTTCACTCCCTGATTGAAGCGCTGGTTCGTTATACCGGCATTAAAATTGTATTAATCTCCCCGGAGGAGCTTCGTCTCCCGGATTACATCCGTGATGATGTGCTGCGCGCAAACAATGTTCCATTTGAGGAAGTTATTAAAATGGAAGATGTTCTCCCGAAGCTGGATGTTCTTTATATGACCCGTGTCCAGAAAGAACGTTTCTTCAATGAGGATGATTACATCCGCATGAAGGATTTCTATATTCTGGATCAGTCCAAAATGGATCTTGCTTCTCCGGAAATGCTGGTTCTGCATCCGCTGCCGCGTGTCAATGAGATCTCCGTTGACGTGGATAATGACCCGCGCGCTGCTTACTTTAAACAGGTTCAGTACGGTGTTTATGCACGTATGGCCCTGATTCTGACGCTGCTGAACATCAAAGTCGATTAAGAAAGGAGCATCTTTCGCTATGCTGAACGTAGGACGTATTGAAGAGGGCTTCGTGCTCGACCATATTAAAGCAGGAAAGGCTATGACCATTTACCATGATCTGGGACTGGACAAGCTGGACTGTACCGTAGCCATTATTAAAAATGCCAAAAGTGAAAAAATGGGAAAAAAGGACATTCTGAAAGTTGAGTGTCCGGTTGATAAGATGGATCTTGACATCTTAGGCTTTATCGATCACAATATCACTGTCAATGTCATTAAAGACGGCGAGATTACGGAGAAAAAAGAACTTCATCTGCCGAAACAGGTGGTTGATGTGATTAAATGTAAAAACCCGCGCTGTATCACCTCTATTGAGCAGGGATTAAAACATGTCTTTATCCTGGCTGACCCGGAAAAAGAGATTTACCGTTGCAAATACTGTGATGAGAAGTATACAGGAAACAGAAATAAATAAGAGCTGTACGGCAAAGCGCCCGGAACCACGTTCGGTTTCGGGCGCTTTCTTTTATCCTTCCTATGCAGTTTTTGCTTCTTTCGAACCGAGGCACACAATCAGCCAGCCGATGAAGGCCGCAAGAGATGCGCAGATCAGCATCGCGCCAACACCGGCTGCATCGATAAGCCAGCCGCCAAACAGGGAGCTCATTACATTTCCTGCGGTGATGGTCATCGCCATATATGCCTGTCCTTTAATCGAATCCTGCGGCTCCATGATGCCGTCCACGTAATAGACGCAGGCGACGTTGAGCAGCGCCCAGCCGAACATCTGGAACGGCTGAGCAGCGTAGTACGTCGGAATATTAAAGGCCAGGAAGGTTCCTATGCTTTTCAGGACAAAAAACAGGCCGGAGAGGCGGAACCAGAAAACACTGCTCTTCTTTTTCAGCAGATAGCCGAACAGAAACATCGTTGGCAGCTCGGAAACTGCAGAGATGGTCATCGCATTTCCCATCTCACCGCTGCCACCACCTTTTGCCATTGCAATCTGATAATTGAAGCTGTTAATCAGGCTATGTGACATAAAGATCAGAATGCAGCCAAGCAGTACTACCGCGAAGGACGGATACCGTTTCAGAAAATCGACCGGACCGGCTGCTCCTGTCTCTTCTTTTTCTGCTTCTGCTTTTTTTCCGTCCTTTTTAAATGGAAAACGAAATACACAGGCGAGAAAAAGAATGGTCAGCGCGATAGCCCAGATCGGAATCATGTCTGCTCCAAAGGATGCGGTCAGCCGGCCGAGCAGCCATGATGCAATCGCATATGCAACGGAACCCATGCCGCGCCCGATTCCGTAATCAAGTTCCTCTCCCTGGCGGATCGTCTCCATACCAAGAGAATTAACGAACGGAATCATCAGCATCAGCATCGTAATGCTTGCGCCGTACAGCAGTGTCCTTGCCACCATAGAACTGCTTTCTGCCGTTGCAGCAAGGGAAATGATAAGAACAAGCTGAATCAGGTTCGCTCCAAGGAGCATTGTTCGTACGGACGGGCTTTCCGGCCGATCTGCGTAGGATGCCAGCGCAGGCTGCAGAACCGCTGACACGATACAGCCAACTGCCGTCAGAAGGCCGATTTGTGTGTTTGTGAAGCCTTTTTCAAGAAGATAGACGCTGGCATACCCCATCAGTGCCGCGTATCCCATCCAGTAGCAGCCCTGAATCGTGCCGTAGCGCACGGACAGGTGTTTTTTCATGTTTTTGTCCCCCTTTTTCTACAACTTTTCCCTTATCGTAGCGTATTCTACAGAAAATAGCAACTCAAAATCAACAATAAAACTATTTAGAATTTTTTCGAAATACTTATTGACTTTTCGCTTTCCATGTGATAAAAAGTATTTAGATGAATTTCTAATTAGATTGTATTCATACTAATGTACTCTCGGAGTCTTTCTGTGCTTGATTTTGTGAGATGATTTTTTGTCAGTTGTGCCCAAATTTCTGAGGCGTACGCGGTGCGTACGTTGATGAAATTCGGGTGCAACTGGCGGAAAATCAGCCGCAAAAGCAAGTGCAGAAAGATTCCGAGAGTACATACTACTGGAAAGGAGGTTCCATGGCATTCGCAGAAACGTTTAAAGCTCTCTCCGATCCTGTCCGGCGAAGGATTCTGGAGCTTCTGAAAAACGAAAGACTTTCTGCCGGGGAGATCGGATCGCACTTTGATATGACAGGTGCAACCATCTCCTACCATCTCGGTATTCTGAAAAAAGCAGACCTTGTGCTGGAATCCCGGGAGAAAAATTTTATTTATTATGAACTCAACACTTCCGTCCTGGAAGAAATCATGCTCTGGATTTCAGAGCTCAAAGGAGGCACTTCTGATGTGGAAAAAATATAAAACAACACTGATTCTGACAACACTCATTTCTCTTTTTCCGATGGTGATCGGACTTCTGCTCTGGAATCGCATGCCGGACACCATTGCCACCCATTTTGGCACAAACAATGTTCCAAACGGCTGGAGCAGCAAAACGATGGCAGTGATCGGTATTCCTCTGTTTCTTGCCGCTCTGCAGATTTTTACCGCTGTTCTCACTTTTTCTGATCCGAAGCGGCAGAACATCGGCCCGAAGATGATCCGTCTTGTTCTGTGGATCATACCTGTAACCTCCCTGATAATCTGCTGCTCCATCTACGCAAACGCAGTCGGCATCGCAGTTGATATCGGTTTTGTTAGCAATGGGATTGTCGGCCTTCTCTTTATTCTCATCGGCAATTACATGCCAAAATGCAAACAGAACTACACAACCGGCATCAAGGTTCCATGGACCCTTCACAGTCAGGAAAACTGGAACCGCACTCACCGCCTCGCCGGCTGGGTTTGGATCATCGGCGGCGTTGCCATGATCGTAAACAGCTTTCTGCAGCTTGAATGGATTTTATTTCTCACGATCGCAGCGCTGGTTTTGATTCCGATCGGATATTCCTTTCTCCTGTTTAAAAAAGGAATCTAAACCCGGAGAATTTTTTATAAGAAAATTCAACGAAGTTTCCTGTTTAAAAAAGCTTCTGTTCTTCCCTTTTTCCGGGAGGAACAGAAGCTTTTTTATTTCGCGATTTTTATATCTATAAGGAAATGATTCCTATTTTTATACTTATTCTACTGGATGCAGATTTTTCAATGATACATCAAGAATCGGTGCAGAATGCGTCAGTGCACCGCTGGAAACATAGTCTACGCCGGTGTCGAGGATCGTGGCGATATTTTCTTTTGTCACATTTCCGGAGCACTCGGTTTTTGCTCTGCCGTTGATGACGGCTACCGCCTCTTTCATCTGTGCTGGAGTCATATTGTCGAGCATGATAATGTCGGCACCTGCATCTGCTGCTTCGCGGACCATATCAATATTTTCGCACTCGACTTCAATCTTGCGCACAAACGGAGCATAATCACGTGCCATCTCGATCGCTTTTGTGACACTGCCTGCAGCTCCGATATGATTGTCCTTTAACAGAACGCCGTCGGACAGATTATAGCGGTGATTCTGGCCGCCGCCGATTTTGACTGCATATTTTTCAAAAATACGCATATTCGGGGTCGTTTTTCTGGTATCGAGAAGGGTCGTTTTGGAACCTTCGAGCAGCTTCGCAACGCTTCTCGTATACGTTGCGATTCCGCTCATCCGCTGCAGATAATTGAGCGCGGTTCTCTCACCGGACAGCAGAACACGGATATCGCCGTTTACGGTTGCGAGCAGATCGCCTTTTTTGACTTCATCTCCGTCTTTCACATACGGAATAATCTCGGTTTTCTCATCGAGCAGAGTAAATACTCTTGCAAATACTTCCATACCGGCAATGATGCCGTCCTGTTTGCAGAGAAGCTGTACCGTTCCCTGGCAGGCTTCTGGCATGACAGCATTCGTGGTTACATCTTCACTGGAGATATCTTCCTGCAGCGCCAACAGCAGCAGATTATCCACATTTAGTGTTCTTGTGATTGGATTCATATTTGTCTTCCTTTCTGATCGCATCCCAGATGCTCTCTTTGCAGCGTTCTGCATATTCTTCCATATCCTGGTAATCTTCTTTTCTAATATCGTACCGTTTTGCAAGGAGCTTCCATTCATCTTCCTTCGGCTCCGTTGCCGTTTCTTTGCGGTCTGCGTTCTCTACAAGACCCTCTGCGGCCCATTCGGCAGCCATCTTCTTTGCCGCGCGCTCTGCGAATACAAGGCTCTCCAGCAGAGAATTGCTTGCCAGACGGTTTGCACCGTGCACGCCGTTGCAGCTCGTCTCACCTGCTGCATACAGATGATCCATCGTCGTTTCGCTATTGCTGTCTACCTTGACGCCACCCATAAAGTAATGCTGGGCCGGTACAACCGGGATCGGTTCTTTTGTGATATCATATCCCTCTTCCAGGCATTTCTGGTAAATATTCGGGAACCGTTCTTTTACATCGAGCGGAATCGTTTTCAGAGAAAGCCATACGTGCTTCGTGTGGTCCTTTTCCATCTGGCGGTGGATCTCACGGGATACCACGTCACGCGGCTGCAGTTCATCGGTGAAACGCTCGCCATTTTTATCGAGCAGTACAGCGCCCTCTCCGCGGACAGATTCGGAAATCAGGAAACGGCGGCCTTTCTTTTGGGAATACAGCGTTGTTGGGTGAATCTGTACGTAATTGACATTTTTCAGCGCTACGTTCCTGTGAATTGCAATTGCAAGTGCATCTCCTGTCAGATGCGGGAAGTTCGTGGAATTATCGTAAATTCCGCCGATACCGCCGCATGCCCAGATCACATCCCTGGCATAAACCGGAATCAGCTTTCCTTCTTCATCCCGGATCAGAACACCCTCGCAGACATTTTTGCAGGAAAGAATATCACACATTTCCGTGTGCGCAAGAAGCGTCACGTTCGGCAGCTTTTTTACCTGCGCGAGAAGCTTGCTCGTAATCTCCTTTCCGGTTACATCGTCGTGGAACAAGATGCGATTGGTAGAATGTGCGCCTTCTTTCGTATAGCAGAGTTCCCCGTTTTCATCGCGGCGGAAATCCACACCCCAGGCGATAAGCTGATTGATGACATTCCGGGAAGAACGGATCATAATGTCGACGGATTCCGGCGTATTTTCATAGTGGCCGGCATGCATCGTATCCTCATAGAACGCATCGTAATCGTCTTCGTTTTTCAGAACACAGATACCGCCCTGTGCGAGGAAGGAGTCGCTGTCCTCGGTATCTGCTTTTGTTATCATCAGAATATCGGCTTCCTGGGGCAGATGAAGTGCCGCAAAACATCCTGCCACACCGCATCCTACAATCACTGCATCATAATACTTTTTCATTTCATTTCCTCTTTTCCGCTTCTGCGTTCTGCTTATTTTGTTACTTTGCAAGCTCGAGCATTCTTAACAGCGGCGCATGTGCGTCTGAAATTTCCTGTTCGCTTAACAGAACTTCATTCTCCTCATTTTCCAGTGCTTCTATTAATTTGTCCAATGTCACTTTTTTCATATTTGGGCAGATCTGCGTATTTCCCACTGCATAAAACTTCTTATCCGGGCAGCGCTTTTTCAGCTCTGCGAAAACGCCAAGCTCGGTTGCAACGAGAAACTCGGTATTTTTACTTGCCTCGGCATATTTGATGATGCCTGCGGTGCTTCCGACGTAATCGGCAAGTGCAACGACTTCACTTCTGCACTCCGGGTGAACGAGAAGCTTTGCCTGCGGACGCGCTTCCTTTGCAGCCTTTGCAGCTTCTGGACGGATGGCAGCATGTACGTGACAGAAACCGTCATTTAAGATGATATGTTTCTCCGGCACCTGCTCAGCCACATAGGTACCAAGATGCTCGTCTGGGATAAAGAAGATGTCGTGGTTCGGCAGTTCTTTTACAATTTTTACTGCATTGGAGGATGTGACACAGACGTCGGAATGACTTTTTAATTCCGCGGTGGAATTGACATAGCATACGACAGCCACATCCGGGTACTCTTTCCGGACTTCCTCGATTTTTTCAATCGCTGCCATGTGAGCCATCGGGCAGTCGGCATGCAGATCCGGGAGCAGTACTTTTTTGCCCGGGTTTAAGATTTTGGCGCTCTCACCCATGAAACGAACGCCGCAGAGAACGATGACACTGGCGTCCACTTTCGTCGCCATGTCGCTTAAGTAATACGAATCCCCGATGTAATCGGCAATTTCCTGCACCTCATCCGGCACGTAATAGTGTGCCATGATAACGGCATTTTTTTCTTTCTTTAATGTTTCCAGCTTTTCTCTTCTGGTATCCATTGGTTTTGTTTCCTTCCTATTTTTACTATAACGATTCAGAACCCTGAATCGTGATATTTTTTTAACACTTTAGCGCTTAGTATACCACAACTTTTGTCATGTGACAAGACAGTTGTAATATCCATTGTCCATTTTTTTCATGCCTTTTCCCTTCCCCGTGCTCTATAATAGGAAGTACTTGTCTAAGACATGAAAATCTGTGACGCAGTAATTCACGTTCTGCTGCGCTGAATTTTTGCATTATTTTCCGGGATTGCTATAAAAACACCCGGAAGTTTGACGGTTGAATAATGATCTACAAAAAAAAACGGCCACAATACCCATATTTACTGGGTTTGTAACCGTTTTATCACCATACAGCTGTCAAAGACGGGATTCTATCATTTCACCTCTGGTATCTCACTATTTACCATTTCTTCCGCCGTATCTTCTTCTATTTCTGTCTTTGTCACCTGTTTGATATGCTTTTTTTTCAGATGCAGATATACGAATTCCCGAAAAATAGTATAGAACACGGAAAGCAACGGAATAAAAACAAGCATACCTATAATTCCCATAAGATTTCCGCCGATCGTAACTGCTGCAAGAACCCAAATCGATGGAAGCCCTACAGACTCACCCACAACATGAGGATAGATCAGATTTCCCTCGATCTGCTGCAGCACCAGAA
>OLQC01001715.1_pt1 | contig 16482 bp, 15 predicted proteins | sample 1672471 | NCBI WGS metagenome assembly OLQC01 (sample SAMEA3136689, study PRJEB25190) | human gut metagenome | biome: human gut; feature: human-associated habitat; material: faeces | place: Austria | collected 2013
TGTTCGAGCTGGTGAACATCGGTACGCTGTCCGCGTTCATCATCGTGTCGGCCGGCATCCTGTGGATGCGCAAGACCCAGCCGGACGCGCATCGTGGCTTCCGTGCGCCGGGCGTGCCGTTCACGCCAATCTGCGCCATCATCTTCTGCCTGATTCTGATCTTCGGTTTGAATTGGGAGACGTGGGTGCGTTTCGCCGTGTGGTTCGCGCTTGGACTGGTCGTGTATTTCACGTACAGCCGCAAGCATTCTCAGCTTAACGAGCCGGGACTGTTCTAATCATCCCTTCATATGGAAAAGGACGTCTCCCGCAGTTTTACGGGAGACGTCCTTTTTTCTACGTTTCTATGTATGCGCAATCACCATTCGTGACGCTGGTAGGCGATACGCGTGGTATCGGTGGGGCGGTCAAGCAGTTGGATCAGGCCGCAGCGGGCGAATCCGTTCGATTCGAGCACGTGCTGCATGGCCTTGTTGTTCGGATGCGTGTCGGCGCGCACGTTGCCGTAATGTTCGATGCACCAGTTGATGCAGTCCTTGGCCGCGCCTTTGACGATTCCCGACGAGGCGATGCGGTGGATGGTCACATACGAGTCGTCGTCCAGCCAGGCGCCGTCGATATGCGCGTAGGTGGGATCCTCGCCCGTGCACAGGGCGAACTGGGCGAGCACACGCTCCTTGCCGTCAGCCTCGTCCACCAGCAGCATGGTGCGCTGCTGGCGAATGTCGTCAAGGATCACTTCCTCACGTGGGAACGTGTTTCCCCATTGCGTGGGATTCCCGTTGGCCGCCATAAGCTCACGCGCATGCTGGTAGATTTTCAGCATGACAGGCAGATCATCCATGGTGGCACGACGGAACCGACGTTCAGAAGTGGTTTCGCTCAACCCTTTCACCTCAATTCGACTGTGTACCTCTCTCAAGCATTCCAGCCGTCCAAACTACCACGCCCACCGCACAGGCATGGTAACGCTCACACAAGGCGGCGTTCGAACGGGTCGGAGCTGATGCCCTTGGCGAGGATGTCCTTGCACCATTCCTTGGCGGTGAACAGGCTGTGGTCGCGGTAGTTGCCGCAGCTTTCGATGGTGGTTGCCGGCACGTCGTCCCATGTGGCCTCGTAGGCGATGAATTCCAACGATTCCTTCAATGCGCGAGCCACATCCTCGGTGGAATGCTCGCCCCACGTCAGCAGGTGGAAGCCTGTGCGGCATCCGAACGGCGAGCAGTCGATGTAACCGGGGATGCGTTCGCGCAGCAGCACCGCGATGGTGTGTTCGATGGTGTGCAGTCCGCCGGTCGGAATGGCGTTCTCGTTCGGCTGCACCAATCGCAGGTCGTAGTTCGAGATCACGTCGCCGTGGGGGCCGGTTTCCGTATCGATGTAGCGCACATACGGCGCCTTTACTTTGGTGTGGTCCAATTGGAAGCTTTCCACCACCGGCTTGTCTTCCGCCATGTTCTGTCCTTTCGTTGTTGTGTTCATATTCCACTATTCACGGTTCGCGGGCTCAACGTCAACCGTCGTGCCATGCGTGTCGGTTATGGCCGGTTCAAGCCTCGTCGCCGGAATCCTCCCGAATCGCGGCCATGAACCGTTCGCCGTACTGTTTGAGCTTGCTTTCCCCCACACCGTTGACGGCAAGGAACTGGTCGTCAGTGATCGGCTTGACCCGTACCATGTCACGCAACGTCTTGTCGGAGAACACGATGTACGGCGGTTTGCCGAGTTCGCGCGCGATGTCCAGTCGCAGCGCACGCAGCTTCTGGAATAGCGCCTCGTCGCCGTCATCCGGCACGTACGATCCGACAGCGGGAGTGGACACGTCGGGCGTTCGACGCGCACGGGCGTCAGCACGTTTGATCTTCTTGATGTCGTAATGGAATTCGGGTGCGACCGTTTCCGCCGCACGGGGTCCGAAGCCGACGATCGGCAGGCGTCCTTCCGCGATCGTCAGGAAGCCGTCGGTGGCCATCTGGCTCAGCACGTCGCGGATGCGCGCTTCCGGCACTTCGTCGAGCATGCCGAACGACAGCAGGCTTTCGGGGTTGAGATAGCTTAGATCCTGTGCCTTCGAGCCGCGCAGCACCTTGACGATTTTGCCGCTGCCGACATGCTGGTTCACATCGTGCACGCAACGGCTGATGGCTCGGGCGATGTCGGTGACGTCGATGGTTTCGAATGTGTGCTCGCAGTTGGCGCAACCGCCCACGCATTTGCCGTCCGTTTTCGCCGCCGCGCCCGCGGTTTCGCCGAAATACCGGGTCATGTACGCGTGCAGGCAGTCCGTGGTACGGCAGTAGCCGACCATCGCGTCGAGCAGCCGGCGTTTCGACGTGCGTACGGCCTCCTGCTCTTCGGGAGTCAATCGTTCGTTTTCGTAATCCGAATCGAGCAGCCGGCGGCGGGTGACGATGTCCGATTCGTTCCACAACAGCGTGCAGCGGCTTGGTTCGCCGTCTCGTCCGGCGCGACCCGCCTCCTGGTAGTACGCTTCGATGGATTCGGGCATGTTGTGGTGGATGACGAACCGCACGTTGGATTTGTCGATGCCCATGCCGAACGCGTTGGTGGCCACGACCACGGGCACACGGTCGGTGACGAAATCGCGTTGCGCCTTCTCTCGTGCGTCGGCGCTCATACCGCCATGGTAGGCGACGGCGATGGTGCCGATATCCGACACATCCGCACCCCCTGCGGCACGCAATTCGGCGACGGCGCTGTTAAGCGATTCGGCGAGCGCTTCCGTTTCCTTGCGCGTGGCGCAGTAGACGATGCCGGATTCGTCCGGATGGCTGGCGATGTAGGACGCCACCCAGGATGCTTTGTCTTTGCGTGGCATGCTGATGACGTCGAAATACAGGTTCGGCCGGTCGAAACCGGTGACGGTGATGGACGGTGTGTGCAGGCCCAGAATCGAAACGATGTCGCGGCGCACGCGTTCGGTGGCGGTGGCGGTGAACGCGGCGACCGTTGGACGTGTGGGCAGTCCGGCGATGAATTCGCCGATGCCAAGATATGAGGAACGGAAGTCCTGCCCCCATTGGGAGACGCAGTGCGCTTCGTCGACGGCGACGAGCGAGATCGGCACACGGACGGCGAAGTTGCGGAATCGTTCGGTTTCCAAACGTTCCGGCGCCACGTACAGCAGTTTGATCTGGCCGGAGAGCGCCTGCGCGAAGACGAGATCCTGTTCGTCCGGCGTCTGAGTGGTGTTGATGAACGCGGCCGGAAGGCCCACGTCGTTCAGGGCGTCGACCTGGTCGCGCATGAGTGAGATCAGCGGCGAGATGACGATGGCGACGCCCGGCAGGATCGCTGCGGGAATCTGATAGCAGATGGATTTGCCGGCGCCGGTGGGCATGACGCCAAGCACGTCGTGTCCGGTGAGGATGGCCGAGACGATGCCGGATTGTCCAGGACGGAACGAATCGTAGCCGAAATAGCGGTTCAGCGCCTCCAATGCGCGGGGGTCTACGGAATCGACGGAATCAACAGCTTGCGTCATGGTTTCCAAGTGTAGCAATGCCGTGCGTTGACCGCGGAGAGCGAAACGGCCGGCGCGGGTCTTGCCCATGCCGGCCGTTTCATGCTTCTATCGGAAATAGGGAATTCAGATCTGGCGGAACGCCTGCTCCAGGTCAGCGATCAGATCGTCCGCGTCCTCAAGGCCGACGGACAGGCGGATCAGGTTGGCGGGCACTTCGAGCGTGGTGCCGGCCACGGAGGCGTGGGTCATGGCGCCCGGATGCTCGATCAGGGATTCCACGCCGCCCAGGGATTCGGCCAGGGTGAACACTTCGGTGGCTCCGGCGAACTTCTTGGCCGCTTCGAAACCGGCGGCGATCTGGATGGAGATCATGCCGCCGAAACCGCCGTGCATCTGGCGTGCCGCGATGTCGTGGCCCGGGTGGGATTCGAGCCCCGGATACCATACGCGTTCCACTTCGGGGCGGGTTTCGAGCCACTGGGCCACTTTCATGGCGTTGCGGCTGTGCTGCTTGACGCGCAGGTCGAGGGTTTTGAGGCCTCGGATGTCAAGCCAGGAGTCGAACGGGGACGGAACCGCGCCGGCCGCGTTCTGCAGGAAGGCCACCGCGTCGCGTGTTTCCTTGTCGTTCAGGACCACCGCGCCGCCGACCACGTCAGAGTGGCCGCCGATGTACTTGGTGGTGGAGTAGACGACCACGTCGGCGCCGTCTGCGAGCGGATGCTGCAATACCGGGGATGCGAAGGTGTTGTCCACGACCACTTTGGTGCCGTGCGCGTGCGCCACGGCCGCGGTGTCGGCGATGTCGGTGATGTTGAGCAGCGGGTTGGACGGGGTTTCCACCCAGATGTACGCGTACTGCTTCTTGGCGAGCGCGGCTGAGACGGCGGCCGTGTCGGTGATGTCCACCACGTCGAGGCCGATGCCCCACGGCACGAACACCTTGGACAGCAGACGGTAGGTGCCGCCGTACACGTCGTTGCCGAGCAGGATGTTGTCGCCGGGCTTCAGGGTGGAGCGCAGCAGCACGTCGATGGCGGCAAGTCCGGAGGAGAAGCTTAACGCGTATTTCGCGCCTTCCACGGCGGCGAGCTGCTCGTCGAAGCTGTTGCGGGTCGGGTTGATGGAACGGCTGTAGTCGTAGCCGTTGCGCAGGCCGCCGACGCCATCCTGCTTGAAGGTGGAGGTCATGTAGATGGGGGTGACCACGGCTCCGGTGGTCGGGTCGGGTTCCTGGCCTGCGTGGATGGCGCGGGTGGCGAGAGCGGTGGCGTTGAGGGCTTCGGTGTTGGTCGAGATGGTCATGATGGGAACTCCTTGGAAGTATCGGATGGTTTGGGTCGTTCGGATGATTGGCATTGGTTTCAAAGGTGCGATCGGGCTGCCGGACAGTCGTTTGACGGTCTTTTACAGGTATTGTTCGGCGAGGCTGGGCTTGGTGGTGCGTTCCACGACGTCGGCGAATCCGTTGGCGCGCATCCAGTCGTCGTTGAAGATCTTCTCCATGTAGCTGCGGCCGGAATCGGGCATCAGCACCACGACGAGCTGGTTTTCGTCGAGGTCGTGCTCGCGGGCGTATTTCAGCGCGGAGAACACGGCCATGCCGGATGAGCCGCCGACGAGCAGTCCTTCCTCGTTGGCAAGGCGTCGGGTCATTTCGAAGGCTTCCGCGTCGGTGACCTGCACGATCTCGTCGGGAAGGCTCCGATCAAAGGCCTTCGGATAGAAGTCCTCGCCGACGCCTTCGATCTGGTATTGGTGCACGTCGTTCGGGTCGGAGTAGATGGAGCCTTCCGGATCGGCGCCGATGACCTGCACCGCGCCGTTGGACACGTCCTTCAGATAGTGTCCGGTGCCGGAGATGGTGCCGCCGGTGCCGATGCCCGCCACGAAATGCGTGACCTTGTGGTCGGTGGCCTCCCAGATTTCCGGACCAGTGGTGTGGTAGTGGCTTTCGGGACCGTTCGGATTGTCGTACTGGTTGGGGCGGTAGCCGCCGGGAATCGCCTTGGCGAGACGGTCCGCCACCTGGTAGTAGGAGCGCGGGTCGTCCGGACCGGCGTCGGTGGGGGTTACGACCACTTCGGCGCCGTATGCGCGCAGCACCGCACGCTTGGCTTCGGAAACCTTGTCCGGCAGGGTGAAGATCGCACTGTATCCGCGCTGCAAAGCCACGAGCGCGAGTCCGACACCGGTGTTGCCGGAGGTCGGTTCCACGATCACACCGCCGGGCTTCAGTTCGCCGCTGCGTTCGGCCGCGTCAATGATGCGTTCGGCGATGCGGTCCTTGGAGGAGCCGCCGGGGTTGAAGTATTCGACTTTGGCCGCGATGGTGGCCTTGATGCCTTCGGTCACATGGTTGAGGCGGATGAGCGGGGTGTTGCCGATGAGTTCTGCGGTGCTGTTGTGGATGGTCATGACGTTTCCTTTGGGGTTTTGCGGTTTCGGGGATTCGGTTGGGATGCGCTCCCGGGAAGCCACGTCGTCATGTGCAGCGGTTGAAACAGGACCTGTTGGGATTTTCGCGTTTGTGCGAAGATTACCGTATACGGTTACGGTATGCCGTATGCCGAAGGTTGGCGATCATGCCGATACGTTACGGGAATCCGGAAAATCGAAGTTCTGGCGACCACGCCGAACGTTCTGGAATGTCCTATCTCAAGTTATGCGTCGATGAACCACGCGCCCCTCGGGCGGTTGGTTAGCGACAGCAACAACATGAGAAATTGAACATGGCTCATACGATAGCACGGACGTGGACATCGGCGTGTTGCCCATGCCGAGCATCGTCACCACCATACCGGCAGCAACTGCGGAACACGCACCTCACGACGCCGGATCAACAGCCAGCACAACAAGTTGCCGAAGATCATCACACCTACGAAAAGCACCATCATCGGCCAGAACGTGTAGGCCTGATCGTATACGAGACGCTCGTTGGACGTTCCGTACATCGCCGCGGACGCCGCTTGCCCCTCACGCCACATCAGACACCAGCGTCCCCGCAGTGCCTCGAGCAGTTTCCATATCATCGGATTGACATCGGTGGCGGTTCTGTTCAACAGCCATGGACGCGCGACCCATGCTATGCATGCCGACACCGCCAGGGCGATTGCCCCGTACCGATTGACCTGCGCCAGCAGTTCCCCGACGCATTGACCCAGAATCGCCACCGAGGCGGTCAACAGGAACAGCGCCAGGAACAGCAGCATCGGATTGGCCGTATAATCCGACCCGGACCGCATATACGCGTAGGAACCGCCCCGATCGCGGTTCAGGAAGCGCAATCGTCCGAACGCGTCGGATGGAGGCGTGCAGGCCAGCCACTGCAGGTCACTGCCGACACGGAACGTGATGAGGATATCGGCATCATGGTTCGGCGTCAGCACGAACCCCAACGTCATGACCACCGAGCAGGCAAGGGAGAAGCAAAGATTGGCGAACATCTCGGTCCAGAAATACACGGCCCGGCCCACGCCCATGGATATCAGGGAACGAAAGCCACTGACAGCCGGAACCGCCGTCAGAACCGCGCACATCACCAACGTCGGGCCAAGCACATGGTATTCCACCACATAATGACCTCCGGATACCAAGGCCAAAATCAGACCCCACAGCCACGGCACGCAATAACCGGCCAACACGTACGCCATCAACACGACGCAACGCGCGGCAAGCTGCCTTGTCAGCGCGAACCGCATCCCGGCCGACAAGCCTTTCACTTCATCCATCATGACGCATACCCCTTGTCCATGCCGGTAATCTGGATGACATACTCATTGAGATCGAAAGACCTCATGACAACGTCCTCCGGCATCGGTGCAGATGGCACGCCACGCACGCCGACAGTCAGCAGACCACCGAGAACGGTTTCCGACAGCGTACGCAAACCATTGTCGGCCAAGTACCGCCGCACCGATCCGACCGGCCCCGACAGCATCCGCCCACGTTGTGCCAACTCGTTCATGTCGAAGGATTCCAGCACCCGCCCATGGTCGAGGACCACGGCATGTTCGACCAGTCCCTCCACCTCCGTTATGAGATGGGTGGATATGATCATGGTGCGAGGTCTGTCGCCATACGACTCAATCACGAAGCGGTAACACAGGTCACGGGCCGCAGCGTCAAGACCATCAGTCGCTTCATCAAGCAACACGATATCGGTCGGCGCGCAAAGCGCGGCAACCAGCTTCGCCGCGCCACGCTGACCGGTGGACAGTCTCATGAAACGAGCATCAGGCCGCAGCCCGAAAGCCTGCATCATACGCCCCGCCAACACATCATCGAATCCGCCGTATCGCCGCGAGATCAGACGGAACACCGATCGCAGACGCCATTCGACAGGATATGGCCAAGTCTCGTCCATCAGCATGAGACGTTCCCACATGCCGCCGCCATCCGTCATACGGTTGCCGTCGAACGACACACTGCCGGCATCGGCCACGAGTCGGTTCGCGATGATGTTCAGCAATGTGCTTTTGCCGGCACCATTGCGCCCGAACAGACCATGTATCGCACCGCTCCGTAATTCCAGATTCACTCCGTTGAGCAGGGACGTTCCATGACGGCTCTTGCTCAGATCGCTGATGACCAGACTCATCGATAGGTCCTTCCGATGATGCGCTGTAGTTGTTCGCAGCTGATGCCAAGCGCCTTTGCCTGCGCGACGAGTTCGACGACCCGCGTGGTGAGCAGTTCCTCACGTTTGGCGTCACGAGCCTTCTCCCGTGCTCCCGTGGTGACGAACATGCCAAGGCCGCGTCTTTTCTCCAGCAGACCCTGATCGACCAGGAGATTCATGCCTTTGAGCACCGTGGCGGGATTGATCGCATACGTGGACGAGATCTCGGTGGTGCTGGGCACCTGTTCGCCTTCCGCGAAGGCACCGGAGACGATAGCTTCGCTGATTTGTTCGGCCACCTGCCGGAACAATGGCGTCGTTCCCGAAAAATCGAATCGCATCCGACGCCTCCAGCCGCCTAGTCGGTTCAATATCAACGTCATCCACTCTAACCGTTGGTCTGCCGCGATGCGGCAACGAACAGCCGGCGAAGCATCTCTCAAGGACACGGCACACGTCATGCGCGTGCCTTGAAATAGGCGAACAACTGCCGTTCGCGGATCGTCATACCCCCAACCGCAGTCCCGGCAAGCATCCCGACCGACATGGCGCCCGGAACACGGCATAGCATCGCGACAACCGGCATCGCATCACCGGATCCGGTCAATATGAGCGGCACAATCGCGACAACCGGCAGACATGCCACGCAAGACGCCGCCACCGTGGCCAGCGTCTCCAAAAACAGCTGCAGCAGCATCGCGGTTTTCGGATACCCCGCATGCAACGCGCTCGCTATCTCGATTCTGCGCATGCAAACCGATGCGAACCCCAACGCCATTGCGATGACGAACATCAACAGTGGCGCATACCGGGTGATGCGGGCATCGAAATCCGCCGGGCCAGGCATATGCGACCCCAGCATGGTATTGATCCGGCTGATTTTCGCATGCGGCGTTTCGTTGCTTCCACTCGTCCCGGCAGAGGTGGAGCTCGCAGCGGCGCCGACACCGGATTCGGCATCGGCGCGAATGGAGACACGCAGCAGGCTTTCGATACCGTCGGGAACCGGCCACGCACGGACCAGACAGGTGTCATAGGCCTTGGTATCGTTGCCGGGCGAGATAATCGCATAGCCGTATGTTGGTTGCCTTCCGTCGCTTGGCCAATCGAACGTCGCGGAAACACGCATGCGTGCGCCACCGACGAGCGGCAGCACCGTGCCGGCATGCGCGCCATACGTGCGCGCCACAGCCGTCGACATGATCACACCGGAATTGTCCTTCCGTATCCCTGTCGCCGCGAATACCTGCGCGACATGTGCGCTTGCCTCGTATGTCGGAATCTCGGTCGCGGGCAATGACGCGATGCGCACGCGGTCGGACGACTGCCGGAGGGCGGCGGCGCCCAACACTCCGTTCGCGGAACGCAGCCCTTCGCAGGCCGCGCCGTCGATTCCTCCCTGCAAAGTGATCGCATAGGTGGAGGCACCTGATTCCTTCCATTTCCGGGCGTCGCCGATCAACCCCGTCATCTGCGTCAGGTCTGCGCACATGCATGCGACCGCGCATATCGACAGCAACAGCGAGATAAGCGCGCATCGGCTCGTACCAGTGGCGACGTTGCGCCAAGTCTCACGCAGCACCGCTTTCAACCGCATCGGTTTCATTGGTAATCCTCCAAATCGATGACATCGGTGGCGGCGTCGCGCGTGCGATGATCATGCGTGGCGACCACCACGATCATGCCCCGTCTTGACAACGCGTCCAACCTCGCGTTCACCGTATCCGCCGTATGCACATCGAGCTGCGCGGTCGGCTCATCGACCAGCAGCAGATCGGCGCCCGACGCCACGCCACGCGCCAGCATGAGCCGTTGAGCCTCTCCTCCGGACAGCTCCCGGTATTCGCTGGACGCGCGCTCCGCCAGACCGAACTGGGCAAGCAGCTCGCGCGCGCATGCCTCCGCCTGCGGCACATCCAACCCCCGCGCAAGATAAGGCAGAGTCACATGGTCGATCACGCTTCGGCGCGCCACTCCGATGGGATTTTGGAACACCCAGCTGGTTTTCCCGATGTTCAGCCGCTGAATGGATCCTTCCGACGGCTTCACCCATCCCGCCAATATGGACAACAATGTGCTTTTGCCCGAACCGGAAGGCCCCACCAGCGCGTACACGCGATCGGGCCGCAGGTCAGCATTTAACGAACGGAACAGCCAAGTGTCTCCAGTGAATGTGTGCCCAACATCGCGCAACGTCACCAGTTTTCCCGGCGTCCGCTCATCATCCCCCTTCATCAGAGGACCCGTGGAATCAACGGGATCACTCATCGGCATGGCTTGCCTCCTTGCGGATTCGTGCGCACTTTGCCCAATGCCACTCCGGAATCGACCGTGGCCATTGAGCGCCCCAAACGGGAGCCGATCACGGTGACCGCGACGGGCTTGCCATCGGACACCACGCAGGCCTGTTCATCATGTTGCGCGTAGAAAGCGGTGGGTGGCAGCGACCATACATCGATTGGAGTTTTTAGACGCCATTGCAGGGTGAAGGTCACATCCGACGCGCCGTCCGACGCGCTCCCGGAGGACTCAGCTGTGCCGGCCGCCTGCCGATAGGCGTCGCTGCCCAGCAATGCCGCCAGCGTCGATGAGTCGGTAATCACCGTCGTTTGTTGCGGCATGTCAACCATTCGACCGTCCACGTCAAGCACCCGATCTCCTGCGACCACCTCGTCCTGCGGCATGGTCACGGATACCGATTGCGATTGCGAATCGGTGGTCAACAGTTCGGATTTCACGTCGATTGATGCGCCGATGCCGGCAACGCAGGAACGGATCGTCACGGATTGCCCATCCAACCACACGTAAGCGTCTTTGGCTAGCGTCCACCCGTTGTCCTTGACCAGCCGTGCCGCGCCGACGGTATCGGCGAGCGCATTGTATGCGAGAATCGTGTCCCAGGTCATCGCATCGCCGTCGGGGGCCGCATATCCAAGCCGTCGCAGCTCGGCGTTCAGCGCCGCCACGTCGCGGCCTCGCATACCGGACTGCAGGTCGCGGAACGGCGGAACGGCGGTATGCAACGACAGCAGCGGCACTTCATCCACTGCGATGAAGCTTGTTCCGGAATCGATGGTTTGTCCGGGCGCGCAACCATAGGCGGTGATGGTGCCCGATTTGGGCGAGGCCACGGTGCGCCCCGTTCCGGTATGGACCGTGACGGTGACGTCTCGAGCATCATCGAACCGGCTTTTCGCCGCAGTGATCGAGCCGGAGGCCGTTGAGGATCGCAACGATTGGGGTATGGCCGGTCGGACCAGCAGGAATCCGCATCCGACGCCTGCCGCCAATGCGATGACTACCAACAGTGCGACGACCGACATGGCCAATGGCTGACGTCGTCGCGTCGCCGGCCGCCGCTTTCCATCCGCATCCGTCCGTCGGTTCCGAACATGCGACCATGCTCTGGCGGGCGTTTTGCCGCCCGCCATCACAATGCCCCACATTGTTCGATGATGGCCGCTTTGCGTTTGTCGTAGGCGGGATTGTCCTTGAGGGCGTATTTGCCGATCAGGTCATCGAAGCTCGTTCCGCCGGATTCGCCCATCGTCGTCAGCTCGTCGTAGGCGTCGGCGGTCACGGAGTCGTCCACGATGCCGTGTTTTTTCAGGCAGGCCAGTGTCTTGTCGTTCTGCTGGCGCGCGAGTTGGTCGTTATCGACGTTCTCGGGATTCTCCTTGAGGCTCAGATACAGGTCGACGATGTTCTTGTATTGGGTCTCATTCTGGCAGGCTTCGTCAGCGGCATTGGTGGCGGCAATCTCATCTTCGCTCAAGTTGCGCTTGTCAAGCGCGTCGTCTCCGTAGGACGGGCTGATCGACCCACCGGGGTATCGCGCCTCGCCGGTGTCCACTGTGATGCCTTTCGAGGTCAGGCATTGCGCGTAGCTGGAACCGAGCTGGACCAACTCCTCTTCCGTGATTTTGCCGTCCTCGAGAATCTGGGCGGCTTCAGTGCTACCGGAGTTCTTGATTTTTGCGATTTCGTCCCGATACGACGCGTCCGCGGCGTTGGCGTCCGCATCGCCGCTGATGGCGGACGCCTGGCCCCGTGACGACTGCTCTTGCTTCCGATCTCCTGCCGTGCCGCACGCGCCCAACGATATGCTCAAAGCAAGAACCGTCAGTATTGTCACGATTCGCCGTGGCCGTTGCATCCCGTGGCTTTGATATGTTCCATGCGTCATCGCAGTCCCCCGATCATGAACATCCGGTCATGCCGGACCATCCATCCTGTTGGTTACATGGTTAGTTACATAACTAACTAACCATGTAACCAACAATATCGACCGACACGCAATCGGTCAAATCGTTATAGAAAAGAGACGCACCACGAATATGCGAGACTGTATGGCGCGCACGGATGAGGCATGCGGAGCGACACCTACAGCGAGGCGGCCTGCACCAATCGCTTGGTGTACTCGTCCTGCGGATGGCCCAGCACCTGGTCCGTCGGGCCGACTTCGACCGCGCGCCCGTCGTGCAGGACCAGAATGCGGTCCGCGATGTGCTGCACCACGCCCAGATCGTGGGACACCATGATGATCGCCATATCGGGCTGCGATTCGCGAATCGCGGCGAACGCGTCGAGGATGCGCACCCGCGCGGCCACGTCGATAGCGCTCATCGGCTCGTCGGCGAGCAGCACCTTCGGCCCGTCCACGATGGCGCGGGCGATCGCGGCGCGCTGCGCCTGCCCTCCGGACAGGTCGACAGGGAAACGGTTGGCGAACGTTCCCGGATCGAGGCTCACCATTTCCAGCACTTCGGTCACACGTTCCGCGACGCGTTCCCGTGGCCAATCCGGATGATGCATGCGCAATGGCTCGCCTATGGATCGGCCGATGCGCCATCGCGGATCCAACGAATCGAACGGGCTTTGGAACACCAATCCGGACTGCAGGCGCAGACTGTGCGCCACGTCGCCACGGACCGGCTCGCCGCAGTATTCGACGCTGCCGCCGTCCGCGGATTCGAGCCCCAGCAGCACGCGGGTCAGCGTGGTCTTGCCCGACCCGGAGCTGCCGATCACGGCGAGGCACTCCCCCGCCCGTACATCCGCATCCACGCCGAACAGCGCCTGACGGCGGTCATGTTTCGCGCCATACCATTTGTCGAGGCCGCGGCCGCGCAGCACCATTCCTTCGTTCACGTCAGTCATGGTCCACCTCCTTTTGCGCGGGATTCCGCACGGATTCCCGCCCGGCATCCTGCCCTGCGTGCAACGACAACGCGCGGGCCGACCGGACCAGCCTGTGTCCCGCGTCGGTGCGCGGTTGGTCCAGAAGCGCGTCCGTATCGCCGGATTCCGCGATCCGCCCGCATTCAAGCACATAACAGCGTGTGGTGGCCCTGTTCAGCACCGCGAAATCGTGCGTGATGAACAGCATCGACGCGCCCGACTCGTCCACCAGCGACGTGAGCAGGTCCACGATCTGCCGTTGCGTGATCGAATCCAACGCGGTGGTCGGCTCGTCGGCGATGATCAGCCGCGGCGAAGTGACAAGCGCCGTGGCGATGCCGACACGCTGCCGTTGGCCGCCCGACAGTTCATGCGGGTATTTCACCAGCACGTCCTCGCCGAGGCCGACCTTGGCAAGCACCGCTGTGACGCGTTCCGACCGTTCGGCGAGCGACAGATCGTAATGCAGGTACAGCGGAAGACCGACCTGCTGCGCCACGGTCATCACCGGATTCAACGCGGCGGACGGATTCTGGAACACCATGCCCACGTACCGTCCGCGCAGGTCGGCGACCGCTGCATCCGACGCGCCGACAATCTGCGTACCACCCAATTCGACGCTGCCCGTCACCTGTGCGGTAGCCGGCAGCAGGCCCATCATGGCGCGGGCGATCATCGATTTGCCGGAACCGGACGAGCCGACCAAGCCGACACGTTCGCCGTCGGCGATGTCCAAATCGACATCATCGACGATCGGCTTGCCGTTGATGGCGATGTTCAGATGACGTATGACGGCGCTCATGCGGCCTCCCTCAACGCGGGATTGGTTAGCGGATCGAGCGCGTCGCGCAACGCGTCGCCGAACAGATTCAACGCGACCACCACCATCGTGACGACCAGGCCGGGCCATAGGACGGCCATGGGATAGATGCTGATGAATTTCACGGACGTGGACAGCGAATGCCCCCAACTGGGCACGCCGGCTCCGACGCCGACGCCCAGATACGTGAGTCCCGCCTCCGCCAGCAGCGAGGTGCCGGCGCTCATGGACAACTGCACGCACAATACCGGCAGCGTGTTCGGCACGATATGCGTGAAGAACACGCGGACGGAGCTTGCCCCCGACCATAATGCCGATTCGACGTATGCCGAATGTGCGGCGAGCAGTGCGGAGGGCCGTAGGATGCGTGCCAGGTTCAGCCCGTACGCGCAACCGCAGGCAGCCACGACCACTGCTGCGGACGCGCCGAACGGCACAGTGAGGATCAACGCGATCAGTACCGTCGGAATGGAGATCAGCGCGTCGACCACCACCACCGACGTGGACGCGAGCGCACCGGAACGCGATACCATGGCTGCCACCAACAGCAGTCCAATCGCGGCCGCGACGACGACGGTGAGCACGGCGATCATGAGATTCGTGCGGGAGCCGGCCATCAGCCAGCTCAGCACGTCCGCGCCGGTGCCGTCGGTACCCAACGGGTGCGCTGCGGACGGGGAGGCCCACGCGTTGAATCCGTTGGTGTCGAGCAGCGAATACGGCGTCCATACGAGGGACAGGGCGGATACGAGCAGCCATGCTCCGATGACGATCAGCGCGTATTTGCCGCCGGCCTTGGCCCAGATGGTCGAAAGCACGGTTTTCATGGTGGCAGTGGATGTCACGTCGATGACGGATCGCATGGGTCTCGACGTAGTTTGCGCGGACGACACCGGTTGCGAGGATGGTGCGGGTTTCGATGCGTTCATGCTTCCGCCTTTCCCGAAACGACGCCGGAATGTTTCAACCGCGGGTCGAGCGCGCGGTGCGTCAGATCGACCACGAGACCCAGCAGCAGGAAGAACGCGGCCAGCAGGAACAGTTCGCTTTGCACTGCGATCAGGTCGCGGTTGCCGACGTCGGTGACCAGCATGGCGCCAAGACCCGGCAGGGCGAACAGGTTTTCCACCACCATCACGCCGGTGATCATTTGCGCGAAGGTCAGGCCGACCACCGACACCAGTTGCGCAGTGGCCAGACGCAACGCCACGCGCAATACCGCCTGTTTGCGGGTCATGCCGCAGGCCATGGCCATGTCCACCGCCTGCGATGAGGCCATATCCCCCACTGCGGCACGCGTGTAGCGCATGATGGACGCGCCAGCTGTGATGCCGGTGGTGAGCGCCGGCAGCAGCAGACAGGACAGGGCCTTTCCCGGCGTGGCCCAGCCGGTGTCGGGGAAGCCTTGCGCGGGCAGCAATCCCAACAGTCCCGTGCCACGGGAGAACAGCAGGATCAGCAGTAGGCCGCCCCACAATGCGGGCACCGCGCCGCCCACGATCGCAATGCCGTGGAACAGGCCGCGCAGCCGCGGATTGCGTGTCAGGACGGCCGCGCAGCCAAGCGGCAGGCCGATCGCCAGCGCGATCAGCAGGCTCAGCACAATCAGAGGGAACGTTACGGCGGCGCGCATGGCGATCTGCCGCGCGACCGGCCGTCCGCCGACTGCGGACACGCCGAGGTCGCCATGCAGCATGCCCGCCATCCAATCGCCATATTGTGCGACGAGCGGCCTGTCCAAGCCGAATTCGGCGCGCAGCGACGCAATGCGTTCGGGGGTGGCGTTCGTGCCGGCGATGACCGCGGCGACGTCTCCCGGCAATACGCGCAGCATCACGAACACCAGCGCGGACAGGCCCACTAAAGCCGCTACGAACAGCGCCAGCCGCTTTCCCACGAATCGCATGGAAATACCGTTCCCTTACTTATTCTTGGAGATCCGCCACAATGGCAGCACCGTCTGGCTGAGCTTGCTGGGGAAGCCCTGCACGTGCTTGTTGACGGCCACCGTCACGCGGTAGCCGAACAGCCAGTCCGCCGGCGCGTCCTCGCTTACGGCCTTCGCCGCCTGCTTCAGGTATTTCGCGCTGTCGGCCTCGTCGGTGGCTTCCAAAGCCTTGGCGTACAGTTTCTGCGCCTGCTTGCCGTCGTAATGGTAGTAGTAGTCCGGCGTGGTCCACTTGTAGAAGTCGTGGCTTTCGGCGTGGTCCACCAATGACAGCTCGTAGTCGCCGTTGGCGTGCACGTTCTGCAGCCATGTGGAGAATTCCACATAGTCGATCTTCAAATCGATGCCGATTTTGGCGAGCTGGCTCTTGAGCTGGTCGCCCAGTTCGGTGCCGTACGTGTTGGCGTAGGTGAGGGTGAGCC
>OLQC01001725.1_pt1 | contig 16411 bp, 17 predicted proteins | sample 1672471 | NCBI WGS metagenome assembly OLQC01 (sample SAMEA3136689, study PRJEB25190) | human gut metagenome | biome: human gut; feature: human-associated habitat; material: faeces | place: Austria | collected 2013
AGGATTGTAGAAACATCAAGGAGTGTGTCAGAAAGGCTTTTAATACGGTTCTTCGGAAACACGGATGGAATGACTGTGAAGATTCAACATCATCACTAACTACGGAGAAGCGCTGTTTCACTCAGGGCAATGATACAGATTTTTCAATAGATGTCTGTATTGTCTGTGAGGATGTTGACGGCAATTATCACCGCTTAATTCACGAAAAAACAGGCTTTTCTTATTATGATAAGTATTTTTGGAATCAAGCACCTAATTCAAGGCGACTCAAAGAAAAGGCTGATTATATTAAAAGCAAAGGCAAATGGGCATTAGTCAGAGAACAGTACAAAAGAATAAAAAACAAGTATTTGACCTCAAATGACTATAACCATTCTTCGTTTATTTGTTATATTGAAGCTGTAAACAATGTTTATAACTCAAGAAAGCACTGGGATTAAAACTTAACAACACTAATTTTTATCGTCACTTAATTAAGTGGCGATTTTTTTATGCAAAAGGAGGCATACAAGAACAATGATTAAAACCCTTACAAACCTGTTAAAGCAGGACAAAGAAAAGTTTGTAGTACCGAAGGGCGTACAGGATTGTATTCCCATTACCGCCATTTATGATGACGGTATTTTCCGTGTGGGCAAGGACAAGTATTCCAAGAGCTTCAAGTTCACGGATATTAACTTTGCCGTAGCAAGCCGTGAGGACAAGGAAGCAATGTTCCTTGAATACTCCGAGCTTCTCAACTCTCTTGACAGCGGAGCTACTACAAAGCTGACTATCAACAACAGACGGCTTAACCGTTTGGACTTTGAGAAAACCATTCTTATCCCCGAAACCGGCGATGAGCTTGATGTTTACCGAGAGGAATATAACAAAATGCTTCTCGACAAGGCGACCGGTGCAAATGCGATCGTTCAGGATAAGTATGTTACTATCTCCATCAACAAAAAGAGCGTGGAGGACGCAAGAACCTATTTTGCCCGTGTCGGTGCTGACCTGATTGCCCACTTTGCAAGACTCGGAAGCAAATGTGTGGAGCTTGAAACCGATGAAAGGCTGAGAATTGTCCACGATTTCTTCCGTGTCGGTGAGGAAACCGCCTACCACTTCAATATTAAGGAAACGAGAAAAAAGGGACACGATTTCAAGGATTATGTTTGCCCGGATACAATGGAATTTGAAAAGGACTACTTCAAAATGGGAAATCGTTACGGGAGAGTCCTTTTTCTTCGTGAGTACGCTTCCTATATCAAGGACAGTATGGTAGCTGAGCTTACCGACCTGAACCGCAACCTGATGATGTCTATTGACATTGTTCCCGTTCCGACCGATGAAGCGGTGCGAGAAGCAGAGAGCAGACTGCTCGGTGTTGAGACGAACATAACCAACTGGCAGAGAAAGCAGAATCAGAACAATAACTTTTCCGCTACCGTTCCTTATGATATGGAACAGCAGAAAAAGGAAATGAAGGAGTTCCTTGATGACCTTACCACTCGTGATCAGCGAATGATGTTCGCTGTACTCACTATGGTTCATACTGCGGACTCCAAAGAACAGCTTGATAACGACACCGAAGCTCTGCTTACTACGGCAAGAAAGCATTTGTGCCAGTTTGCCGTTCTCAAATATCAGCAGATGGACGGACTGAATACGGCTATGCCCTTTGGAACACGCAAGATTGACGCATTCAGAACCCTTACCACAGAAAGCCTTGCGGTCTTTATTCCGTTCAGGGTTCAGGACATTTACCACGAAAACGGCATTTACTACGGTCAGAATGTCATCAGTAAAAATATGATTATCGCCGACCGCAGACAGCTACTCAACGGTAATTCCTTTATCCTCGGCGTATCCGGCGGCGGTAAATCCTTTGCGGCAAAGGGAGAGATTGAAAACATCATTCTTTCCTCCAACGCAGATGTTATTATCATCGACCCTGAGCGAGAGTATTCACAGCTTGTAAAGGCTCTCGGCGGTGAAATCATCAATATCTCCGCCACTTCTCCGAGCCATATCAATGCAATGGATATGAACAAGGAATACGGCGACGGTGCAAACCCGGTTATCCTGAAATCCGAGTTCATTATGTCCCTTTGTGAACAGCTTATCGGCGGCACAAACCTCGGAGCAAAGCAGAAATCTATCATTGACCGTTGTACGGCGAGCGTTTACCGAGACTATCAGCAGAGAGGATATACCGGTACTGTTCCTACCTTGCAGGATTTCCGTGCGGAGCTTCTGAAACAGGACGAGCCGGAAGCAAAGGAAATCGCCCTTGCTATTGAGCTGTTTACACACGGCTCTTTGAATACCTTCGCAAAGCCGACCAATGTTGATACGGATAACCGCCTTATCTGTTATGACATTCTTGACCTCGGTAAGCAGCTTATGCCTATCGGTATGCTTGTCGTCCTCGATTCTATCCTTAACCGAATCACACAGAATCGTGCTAAGGGTAAGCAGACTTTCATCTTCATTGATGAAATCTACCTCCTGTTCCAGCACGAATACTCCGCAAACTTCCTGTTTACCCTTTGGAAGCGTGTAAGAAAGTACGGTGCTTATGCCACCGGTATTACGCAGAATGTGGACGACCTTTTGCAGAGCCATACGGCAAGAACTATGCTTGCAAACAGCGAGTTTCTGATTATGCTCAATCAGGCGTCAACCGACAGAATTGAGCTTGCCAAGCTCCTTAACATTTCCGACCTTCAGCTTTCGTATATCACGAATGTTGACGCAGGACACGGACTGATTAAGGTAGGCAGTTCGCTTGTGCCGTTTGCAAACAAGTTCCCGAAAAATACGAAGCTGTATAAGCTGATGACAACCAAACCGGGCGAGGGTGCATAACCCTTGCCCCATTCTGTAAAAGAGAAAGGAAACACCTATGAAAAACAAAATCTATATTGCCATAATCTGTGCTTTCAGCATTGTATTTGCCGTCAGTTCAGGTTTTCTCATCAAGCACTATTACGACTCTGCAAGGCAGGCGGAAATGTACGACAATCTGATTGAGGTTGTGGAGACCGAGCCTGAAGAAACCAAAGAGCCGATGAACTACTCCGAAGAAAAGACCTTTATCCCGGAGTATCAGGAGCTTTATTTACAAAACAACGATATGGTCGGTTGGATAAAGATTGAGGACACAAAAATCAATTATCCCGTTATGCAGTCAAAGGACAACCCGAACTTCTATCTGAAGCACGGCTTTGATAAAGCATACACCGACTACGGCTGTCCCTATGTTCAGGAAAACTGCGATATGGAGCTGCCAAGCGACAATATCATTATCTACGGTCATCATATGAACGACGGCTCTATGTTCGCCGGCCTTATGAAATTCAAGGACAAGAGCTTTTGGGAAAAGCACAAAACAATATCCTTTGACACGCTGACCGACAGACAGACCTATGAAGTAATTGCCGTGTTCAAAACCGTAGTATATACGGACAGTCCCGACAGCTTCAAATACTATCAGTTCGTCAATGCGGACACCGCCGAGGATTTCACAGCCTATGTTGAGAAGTGCAAGGAACTGTCACTTTATGATACCGGCGTAACAGCCGAATACGGCGACAAGCTCCTGACCCTTTCCACCTGTGAGTATTCCCGGACAAACGGCAGACTTGTTGTAGTGGCAAAGCTCATTAACGAATAACGCAACAGGTGGTTCAGCCTGCATAGGAAGGAGGGATTGTATGGCTGATATTAAAACGAAGGACAATGCAAAAGGTACAATACGAACCATTGATAAGGCTGCCGTTGCAACCCAACGAATGAAGCAGGCGTATATCGCAACAAAAGAAAAGGCAGAGCGGTCGGTAAATGCCAACAGCAGTTCTGCCGAAGAATACGCTTCCGATAAACTGGAAAGTGGTATTGATGAGGTGGTTCACGATGGTGTTTATGCGTTTGACAAGGCGGGACGAAAGGGACTTGAAACCACAAAAGAGAATATCCGCACCGCAAAGGATGGTATTCAGCGTTTCAAGCAACAGCGAGCCGAGCAGTCTTTGCGAAAACAGGCTTCGCAGAATACAAGCTCTGCCATTAAGACTGTTGATAAGGCAGAAAAAACTATTAAGCAGTCGGCTACTTCCTCCGGAAAGAAAACCATAAAGTTTGCCGGAAAAGAAGCAACCAAAACCGCACAGAAATCAGTTAAGACGGCTGAACAGACTGCAAAAACGGCAATAAAAACAAGCCAGCAAGCGGCGAAAGCGGCACAAAAAACAGCTCAGGCGACGGTTAAGGCTTCGCAGAAAGCGGCACAGGCGGCAAAAGCTACCGCCAAAGCAACAGCCGCTACGATTAAAGCCGCAGCTAAAGCCACCGTTGCCGCAGTAAAAGCAATCATAGCGGCGGTAAAAGGTTTGATAGCCGCTATCGCTGCCGGCGGCTGGGTTGCGGTGGTAGTTATTATTGTTCTGTGCCTTGTCGCTCTGATTGCGGGTTCTGTGTTTGGTATCTTCTTTTCGGGAGAGGATTCCGGCACGGGTATGTCAATGCAGACAGTCGTTCAGGAAATCAATCAGGAATATGATGACCGGTTGGAGCAAGAAAAGAACTCCATAAGCTATGATGTGCTTGAAATGAGCGGCAGCCGAGCTGTGTGGAAGGAAGTTCTTGCGGTCTATTCCGTTAAAGCGAATACAGACCCCGACAATCCGATGGAGGTTGCTACGGTTGATGAAACCAAGAAGCAGCTACTGTCGGATATTTTTTGGGAAATGAACGATATTTCTTCCCGAACGGAATCGAAAATTCATACTGAAATCGAGGAAAGCGACGACGGACACGGCAACATCGTACAGACCGAAACCACCGTCACCGAAACATTTCTGTATATCACGGTATCACACAAGACCGTTGATGAAATGGCGGCTATGTACGGCTTTAATCAGGAGCAGAAAAATTATCTTGCCGAGCTGTTGAAGGACGAAAACAATCAGCTATGGTCACAGGTGCTTTACGGTATCGGATACAGCGACGACCAAATCGTAACGGTTGCCTTGTCTCAGGTAGGTAATGTAGGCGGTCAGCCTTACTGGTCTTGGTACGGATTTGACTCCCGTGTAGAATGGTGTGCCTGCTTCGTCTCTTGGTGTGCCAATGAGTGCGGATATATCGACGCCGGTATTATTCCGAAGTATGCCGGTTGTGTAAACGGAGTGCAGTGGTTCAAAGACCGTGGACAATGGAGCGATGGTTCGGCCGAACCTGCTCCCGGTATGATTATCTTCTTTGATTGGGACAACAAAGGCTCGTCAGGACCGCAGGACGGTCAATCCGACCATACGGGTATCGTTCAGAAAGTGGAGAACGGAATCGTCTATACGATTGAGGGCAACTCAGGAGATAGCGTCAGAATAAACCACTATTCTGTCGGTCACTATGAGATACTGGGCTACGGAATTCCGGCATATTAAAAACGATGGCTGTTCGCAAGAGCAGCCATCAAGTACATTATGAGAATTTTGTGAGTTCTCTGCCGTTTATAATAATGTAATGTGAGTGGTATTTTGCATACAATAATTTTCAATTTTGGGAACTCTGCACAAGTGAAAAAATAGGCTCTTGAAAAAATGCGAGGAATATGCTATACTAATGGTGTGTTTTTTGATGATAAATTGAAGGAGGTATACAGGTAAATGCTATCTAATGCAATTAAAGATATAAGGCAAAGAGCTTTTGTTTCTCAAGAAGAGTTCGCAAAAGAGCTATCAGTTTCAGTATCTACAATAAATCGATGGGAAACAGGCAAAGTAAGACCCAATTTATCAGCAATGAAAAGAATTAAAAAATTTTGTGAGAAGAATGGTTTGCCATTTTCTAATATAGAAGATGAATGGCGCAACTTCTCATTGGAGGATAAGAAATAATGAATAAACTTAAAAAGCACGATACGATAAGAGTGTTTGAAGGCTTTGCGGGATATGGCGGAGCTACTTATGGCCTGCAAAGAGCCGGAATAAATTTTGATGTTGTGGGTTATTCGGAATTCGATAAATTCGCATCTGCTCTTTACGATGCTAACCATAAAGACAAAAACGGGAATCCTATTAAAAACTGGGGAGATATTACACAAATTAATCCAGAGGAACTTCCTGACTTTGATTTGTTTACTGGAGGCTTCCCTTGTCAACCATTTTCTTCAGTTGGACTTCAACACGGAGAAAAAGACCGCTATGGAAGAGGAACTCTTCTATATGATATAATAAGAATATGTGCGTGCAAAAAGCCTCAATACATTCTGTTAGAAAATGTAAAAGGTTTGGCAACAAAAAAATTTGAAAACACCTTCAACACCTTAAAAGAAGCTCTAAAAGAAATTGGCTATGGCGATATAAGGTATACGGTTCTAAATACAAAAGATTATGGCATTCCTCAAAATAGAGAAAGATTGTGGATTTTTGCAAGCCTTGGTGGACTTCCAGAAGATTTCTCGATGAACCCACCCAAAATTGATAATGGGCTACGATTGAAAGATTTCGTGGACAAGAATCCACCAGAGAATTTGTATTTGTCTCAAAAACAAATTCAAAGATTAAAGGATTTTTACGGAATTCCTAATTTTATAGTTGATGAGCCATCTTGCTTCGATTTGTATAACAGGAAAATCAGAGATGATGGTATTTGTATCACAATCTTAGCACCCGAACATAACAAGCTTAGACTGGTGGAACCGACTAAACCTGATGGGACAGAAGTTGTTCGAAAGTTCTCTGTTGAAGAACAATTCCGTTTGATGGGATTTAAAGATGGAGAAATTGATTTCAACAACCAATCATATACCCAGTTATCGAAAAGAGCGGCAAATGGTTGGGATGTTAATGTTGTGGGTATATTATTAAATCATATTTGGGGGCAATTATTATGAGATTGGATTTTGCAACATTGGCTTTTGGATATACAATTCGTGCAGGTGGAGCAACACCTAACTGGGCAACTTCTTTAGGACAAGGCGCTGGTTATAAAATCAATCCTTCTGATGATGTGAATGAACTCTTAAAAGGTATGGTTTATCGTTCAGTGCCATTAAGTAAAGTATCAACCAAAATCGGTAAAGGCGGAAAACAAGTATCGGGTGCAGCACAAGATTCACCGATTCTTGTAGCAGCCTTATTTGAAAAAGTTTATATAAATGAGGAGTTAATAGATGGTGGAAAATATATACTCCTTATTACAAAAGACACTTCAAAATCTCACTATGGAAGATTGCGATTGAAATATGGCCCAAGCAATACTTATGTGGATGAATCTGTTTCTTATTCAAACGAGAAATTCTTTACTGTTGCAAAAAAACAATTATCGCTTGCCGAGGATGCTTGTTTCTTCGTTTCGGATATAAATATTGTCGACCAAGACAAACTTGTATTAAAAACGTTCATAGTAAATAAGTACGACTCTGTATCTTATGCCGATAGTTCTGAATTGCATTCCGCTTGGAGTAAATTAACTGATTTTGAAATCAATCTTCCTGAGGATATTACGGAGGAAGAAACAACGCAATCTGACGAAAAGAATGAACAAAATGACAATAAAAAAACCAAATGCACCTACGATGCAAGTAAAAAGGTTGATTATATAAATTTGATAGTATATGGAACTCCGGGATGTGGTAAAAGCTATTATGTTAAAAATGAGCTTTTGAAGGATTATAGAACCGAAAACATAATTAGGACTACATTCTACCAAGACTATACCAATACAGATTTTGTCGGTCAGATTATGCCTATTGTGTCTGGAGAAGATGTAACATACAAGTTTAATCCGGGACCATTTACTCTTGCTTTGAGGAAGGCTATTGAAATTCCAAATGAGCCAGTGGCTCTTGTCATTGAAGAGCTAAATAGAGGAAATGCACCCAGTATCTTTGGCGATATTTTCCAGCTCCTCGACAGAGAAAACGGAAAAAGTGAATATCAGATTACGAATGTGAACATTCAAAAATATTTGGCTGATAATATTCCAAATATGGAGTTTAACTACATTATGCTTCCTGCAAACTTGAGCATAATCGCAACAATGAATACCAGCGACCAAAATGTTTTTACTTTAGATACTGCATTTAAGAGAAGATGGGATTTTAAGAAATTAAAGAACGAATTCAAAGACGACCATCCGTATAAAGACTATTTTGTACCGGGAATGGATAACACAACTTGGGAAAGGTTTGTCGAAGATATTAACACTTTTATTGAGGATTCTTCAGACTTACAATCCGAGGATAAGCAGTTAGGTGTTTTCTTTGTTTCGGAAGAACTTTTATGTAAAGATGTAAATGATATTACCGATGAACTCAAAGAAAAATTTGCATATAAAGTGCTGGAATACCTTTGGGACGATGTTGCAAAATTTGAAAGAGATATTTGGTTTAGCAGCAATATCAAGTCACTGGATAAACTTGTAGAAGAATATGTGAAATCGGGCAAAGAGGTGTTCAAAGATGGCATCTTCGGAAAACACACTTCATAATTTCAAAGGTCATAGTGTAACCGGCAGTATTGATGATTCATTCATTGGTATAAAAATAAAAAATGATAGAATAGATTTCTATTATCCTGAAGCTTATGATTTATCCAGTGTCAGTGACATCAAAAGTTTTAGGAAAGATGTAATTGCCATACTGAACACTATTTCAATAGCAAAGTCTCTATCCATTGACAAGGCAAAGATAGAATCTTCCTTGGCGGATAATTCTTCTTTTGCTCTTCATTCATATCTTTGGATAATTAAAGATTATCTTGTGAATGGTGTGTATATAAATAGAGAAAAGGAGTACAAATCTAATCAAAGAGGAAGAATTAACTGGAAACGAACCTTGCAGAATCAGCCTATCATTTCAAAAGGGAATGTGATTTATAAAGATGTAGTGGTTGAAGTGCCGAACCAAAGAGACAATATTATTGTGGAGATACATAAGCATTGTATCAAAAAAAGCATTGAATACATTGGTTGGCTATTCGGTTTAACACCGAACATCATCGAAACCGCACCTTTTAGTGAAGGAAAGAAGCCATACTATCTTTCTGTTATAAAAAAAGAGCTGAACAATACCTTTGATGATATGAAGAAGTTACGACTAACGCATATGTTGAAGGTGTTGACTGGCATTGATGGAGATTCTGATGGCACAGAATTTGTGTATGGTGTTGACTCCTACTACTATATCTTTGAGAGAATGATTGATTCTATTTTTGGCAATGTTGAGGACATCAGCAAGTTCAACCCTAAGTCGAACTGGTATTTGAAAAAAGACGGCTTTACAAAATCTCCGAGTTCAGAATTACGTCCGGACACAATTCTAATTGATGAAGAGACAAAGACTGCATATATACTTGATTCTAAGTATTATCGTTTTGGAACAACTGGACTCAACAGCGATTTACCTGAAAGTACCTCTATACAAAAACAAATTACTTATGGCGAATATATAAAAGAAAACTACTTAGGAAATAATATAGAGAACATCCGTAGTGCGTTTCTTTTACCATATAATTCTCATAAGAATAAATTTGGACTGACTCAAGACCTTGAATATATTGGTTATTCAAAGGCAGAGTGGAAAGATAACAAGGAAGAACATCAAATTATCTATGCTTTCTTGATTGACCTCAAACATACTATTCAGACTTGGAATGTACGCAATAGTCACGGAAATGATATTCATTCTTTAATAGAAAGTATTGAGCAAGAGGTTCAATGCCGTATTGCCTCTGAAAGTTAAGTGAAGCATTTGGGGAAATTCGCAATATTTACATTTGCTGTTATGAAGAATCACTTCAAATCAGTAAAAAGAAAAGAGGACAGGTTATGGGAGATATGATTAAACTTAATCACGATATGCAAGAAAGCAAAGAGAATGAAATATTGCGGATGATGAATGACACTTCGCTTTGCCCTTTGTTAGCAGAATCAGAAGTGGGTGTAGCAAACTATACCACACTTCCATTGTCAAGGCTTGCTGCATACGGTACGGCTTTTCAACCGCTTGCAACGGCAGTACAAACAGCCGTGGGCGGAGCCGGTGGAAGTGGAATATACTATGTTAACACTGCCGGAAAATCAATGTTCCAAATGAAAGGCACAAACAATTTCATTGGTTCACTGAAAAGTCCGACCGGTATGGTTGGCGGTGGACAGGCTCAGATGACACCACTTGCCTGTGACCCTACAATGCTGTTTATGGCAGCGGCGTTGGCAAACATTGATAAGAAACTGGACGCTATTCAGGAAATGCAGCAGGAAATGATGGATTTCCTTGTTCAGAAAGAAAAGGCAGACTTAAAAGGCAACCTTATTTTCCTGTATGATTTGTTTAACAACTATAAGTACAACTGGAACAATGAGATGTATAAAAACAGCAACCACATTAAGGTGCTGGATATAAGACAGGAAGCAGAAAAGAAAATTGCCTTCTACCGTGAGCAGATAATCGCAAAGGTAAATAAGAAGTCATTTATTCACAGCGACCAAACGGTAAACAAACAGCTTCAGGCAGTTCAAGACCAGTTTAAGGATTATCAGCTTGCTCTGTATCTGCTTGGTTTCTCGTCCTTCTTGGAAGTAATGCTTTTAGGAAATTTCGATGCGGACTATTTAACCGGAATATCTAAGAAGCTTGAAGATTATTCGTTGAAATATAGAGAGCTATATACGAAATGCTTTGTCGAAATCGAAGGCTATTCCTCTACATCAGTACAATCTTCTGTGTTAAAGGGACTGTCAAAGGCAAGCAGTTCAGTTGGAAAGTTCGTTGAGAAAATACCGGTAATCAGTAAGGGACAAGCTGATGAAGCACTTATTGCTGCGGGAGATAAACTGGAAGAAATCAACTCCGGAAAGCTCAAAAAGCAGATGAAACTTCTTATTGAACATCAAAGCAATTTTGTGAGACCATTTATTGAGAATATAGACACCATCAACGAACTGAATAATAAATCGGTGCAATTAGTGGTAGATAAAGAAAATCTGTACATTGCAACGATAGCATAAAATAAGACCGTCAGATCTCATTCGAGACTTGACGGTCTTATATTTTTTTACTGTATTTAAGAAAATCGTTTTGGTGTTCCTGTTTGCGAAGTTGATAGCCTTGTGCAATCAGCGTATCTACTTTCAGAGCAATTAGGTTTATGTCAGAACACATTGCCCGTGCAATCTGCTGAATGTCATAGCCGTTTTCAATGTATTCCAAAATGGTGTCGTCCGGGAGCGAAGCCTGAGAAGCGAAGATATTTGCTTCATACTCCATACGGTTCTCTCTCATATCAAAGATGTTGAACTCTTTGAACCCGCCAACAGCAACCGCTTCTTGCCTGTGTAGAACATCGTGCCCGATTTCGTGCCATAGCACTATCTGCTCCACGACCGGGTGCATACCGTTTTTAAGAAAAACAAAGCGGTTCTTCAGAATAACCTTGTATGCTCCACGCTGCTTGTCAAAATTCCGGTAGATGACATTGATACCAAGCTCTTTTGCGACCTTGTACGGGTCACGAGTACCGCAACGGTCAATGAGCTTGTTTACGATTTTCACAATCTCAGCCGTAGTGTAATACCCCAATCCGGCTCACCTCCCATATTATAGTATATCGGATATTAACCCTATAATAAATTATAAACTATTATGTGTCCCATATATTGGACTTAGTTCACTGTGAGGATTACTCGTCTTTGCGGTATTTCTTCGGGGTGTATTTTTTATTGTTCTTCTTTGCAATAAGATATGCTTCCTGAATAGCGTCAACCATTTCACGCATATCTTCGTCAGCCATTTCGCCGCCGGCAAACAGACCGGTAACTTCTGCAAGCAACTCCTGAGCCTGTCTTGCCCCTCTGCGTCCGTATTTATCCTCTACATCGGCGATGAAAGCGTCATCCTCAGACAGCAGATAATTCACATTTACATTTAATGCTTCTGCCAGCTTCTTGTATCTTTCCGTTCCTCTCGGACGGGATTTATCATTTTCATAAGAACAAATTACACGTCGGGTTACGCCTATTTTTTCAGCCAATTCATCCTGATTAAGACCGAGTTTAGTCCTCTCTGCTTTGACTTTTTCACCGAATGTCATCTTTGATTTCACTCCTTAAAAGAATATTTACAGTTTAACTTCTCATTTACTCTTGACAAGTACACTTAAACTGCGTATAATAAGAAACAGGAAGTTGAACTACTCATAGTTTACACTAAACTTCCCAAAATGTCAAGGGGGGTTCAAAAAATGTTACGAAGCATACTTCATTGTGATATGAACAACTTCTATGCCAGCGTCGAATGTATGCTCGACCCCGCATTGAAGAAATATCCGATTGCTGTCTGCGGCTCTGTGGAGGAACGACACGGTATCGTGCTTGCAAAGAACTACAAAGCAAAGGCTTTTGATGTGAAAACCGGGGACGCAGTATGGCAGGCTAAACAGAAGTGCAAGGACTTGGTTGTAGTGCCGCCCCATTATGAGGAGTATATCAAATACTCAAAGCTTGCGAGAAGCGTTTATGAGCGATATACCGACCAAGTTGAACCGTATGGTATGGATGAGTGTTGGCTGGATATTAGCGGGACAGAAAGCCTTTTCGGTTCGCCGGAAAAGGTGGCAAATGAAATTCGTGAAACGATGAAGTTTGAACTCGGCTTGACGATTTCTGTGGGTGTTTCCTTTAATAAGATATTTGCGAAGCTCGGCTCGGATATGAAGAAACCGGACGCAGTAACCGTAATACCAAAGGACACATTCAAAGAAAAGATTTGGGGACTTCCTGCCGCTGACCTGCTCGGTGTAGGACGGGCAACCCAGCGAGTGCTTGACAGCTATTGTATTCGTACCATCGGGGATTTAGCGAATACCGACCCTGATTTCTTACGCAGAAGATTAGGAAAGAACGGAGTAGTTTTATGGAACTATGCCAACGGCAACGACCTTTCCCTTGTTGCCAAGAAAGACTTCGTTTCCCCTATAAAAAGCGTAGGACACGGTATAACAACAGTAGCAGACTTAGAGAAACCGGAGCAGGTGTGGCCCGTGTTTCTCGAATTAACCCAAGACATCGGACACAAGCTCCGTGTTCACGGACTAAGTGCAGAAGGTGTCGCAATACATATTAGAGACAACACACTCAATACAAGGCAATGGCAGACGAAGATTGCACTTCCTACACAGTCTCCGATGATTATTGCAAAGACCGCTTTTCAGTTGTTTGAAAAAAGATATGGGTGGAATAACCCTATCCGTTCTGTGACGGTACAAGCCATAAATCTTGTTCCACAAGACACGCCCCGTCAAATAGATATGTTTATGGATGCCGCAAAACAGGACAAATTGGAGCGAATGGAAAAGTGCGTTGAAGAAATCAGACGGCGCTTCGGAAAGGACAGCATAAGGAATGGGGTTCTGTGTCAGAACCTGCGGCTACCACCGGAAAAAGCCGAAATCACTATGCCGACAGGTATGGTCGGTTAAGGAGGGCTTATTGTGATTGACGAAAAAGAGGTTACGGCTTATGTTACGATACCCGACTGCTTTTTGCAGGGGTGCAGCGAAGATATTGTTATCTTCCGTGCGGACGGCGGAAACCATTTTACCGACTATGGTATATATGAGGGAATGTTCCTTTTCTTTGACCGGAAAAAACGCTTTAAGAAAGGAAGGCTTTCCTGTTACATCAATACTGCCGTAGATGACCGACCTAAGTACAGGGTGTCGGATAAGAACATCGACGGATACAAGCACTTGGGAAGATTAGTTTTGACTTTGAGAAATTACGAGGTATAAAAATGGAATCCGATAGAAGAAAAGTTTATGTTGAAGTAAATGTAACACACAGACCTGATGGAACGGCTCGTCCGAATTTCATCAAGTTTGAGAATGATGAAAAATATGAGATAGACCGTGTAATTCAGAAATGCCGTGCGGCTTCCACCAAAGTCGGAGGAACCGGTATCCGCTACACGGTACAGATTTGCGGCAAGCCCACATTTCTGTTCGACGAAGAAAACGGAAAGTGGTTTGTAGAAGCAAAATCCTAATGGTAGGAGGTTTTGTAACTTGAAACATTTATCGAGATTTGACATCGAAGCGATAGCCGACAAGTATGTTCAGGCATATATGGCACTTCCCGATGTCCGTAACACACAAATATACAGAATTGACCCGGAGCTTCTCTTGGAGAAGGTTCTCGGATTGAATGTCGAATACCAGCACCTATCCTATGACGGTAGTATTCTCGGAATGACCTCATTTACGGAAATGGGTGTTCAGGTATTTGAAGATGATGATAACGAAGCCTTTTTCTTTTTGGACGGGAAAACCGTTCTTGTGGAAAAGGACTTGAACTTTGACAGCAAGCTGAAAGGCAGAAAGAATTTCACCTTAATGCACGAGGGCAGCCATCAGATATTTAAGATGTTGTTCCCGAATGATTACGGTGTAACACAGAAGTCTGCCGGAGTACATTATTACAAGGCAAATTCCGAGAGGAATAAGCCAATATCAGATTGGGAGGAATGGCAGGCAAACACGCTTGGAGCTGCTATTCTTCTTCCTGAAAACCTCATAAAACAAGGAATGTATCTGTTCAGTCTCGGCGAAAAGATTGAATGCCTGAACAAGATATACTATCCGAGTGTATATAAAAGGTTTGACGCACTTGCGGATTTTTTAGGGTGTTCCAAAAAGGCTCTTGCCATACGAATGAAACAGCTCGGACTTTTGAAAAAGGAGTATCTTGATAATCCTTTTGATTTGGTTACGGTTTATCCGGAGGTGAGCGAGCTATGAAATCGTTGGAACAAAAGATAATCGTAAGGTGCAAAAACTGTGGCTGGCGTATTTTTGACAAGGTAACAATGACAACAGGCGTTATTGAACTGAAATGTCCGAACTGCCACAGAGTAGTAGAGGTTGACTTGTCCCTCCGCAAAGGAACGGTCAAATACAGATTAACAAGAAGTAGTAACAGAGCGAACAATTAAATATCGGACAGATGTACCGAGCCACGAGTCCTTGAGCGAAAGCTCTTGAGTCATCAAATTGCCGGACGCTGAGAATTAAGGGATAGAAATATCCTAATGTTCTTGGTGTCCGGCTTTTTTGTCGCTCCCGAAAGGAGCAAGACCGTGACATATAAGTGGCTGGCATATATCGCCAAGTATCCGTAATCTCCGAATTTTTGATTTCAACCAAATTCAAAAATTCAAATTCAAGGAGATTACGACAATGACAAAACTTACATTAGAACAACAGGAATTATTATTTGCGAATGACTGCAAACTCATCAATCTGCGGTATGAATACCACGGTTACACCGGCACGGAGAAATGGGCGATTGTAACAGAACTGGCGGAAGAAGAATTGTGGGTTAAATACCCTGATGTTATCCGTCGGTACACTCCGTTCATTCTGCTTTCTATGGCTCAGGGCGAAGTGATTGACGAGTCATACAGAAACAACGATAAGTACGAAAAGCGAGCAAAAAGAACAATCGATGTGTATGGGTATGAAGATGACATCTCTGAACAATTCCACCGGGAACTGATTACTCCGTTTGTTGACCCGTTTGAGCAAGCGGAGGAAGAACGGATTGAGGAAGAAAAGGAACAGCTCCGCCAGTTAGAAATTGCGAAAGTCAGAAAGGTATTGGAAATGCTGAAACCTGTTCAGAGAGAAAGACTGATTAAAGCGATTTTATTAGGTATGAGTTCAAGAAAAATCGCAAAGGAAGAAGGCGTATATTACAGCGTTGTAGATAAGTCGATTGCTGCCGCAAGAAAAAATTTCAAGAAATTTTATGAAAACCTCTGATTTTGGGTGTGCATTTTGACCCCCTTTGTCCAAATGAGTGAAGGGGTTATTTAATTCCGGACACGAATGACACTTCAAAACTAAAAAATGTGAGGTTTTACATATGAAAGAAAGAATGATCAATCGTGGAGATTTATTCTATTACGATTTTGGAAACAGAGTAGGTTCCGTACAGAGTGGAGAACGTCCGGTGCTAGTGGTACAGGCAGATGATTATAACAAAAATGCACCGACTGTGATTGTGGCTGCTGTTACAAGTGTGATTAAAAAGAGATCACGAACTTTTTTGTCGTCTGCAAATACAATATCAATAATATTAAGACAATGTACGCTTTCTTGTGTCCAACCATATATTCGTGAAGTCATAAGTACTTTAAAAATATGCATTTTATCTTTTCTTATTTCTGCTCTATTTTGTAAATGTTGTCCAACTATAACAGCAACTACAGGAATTATAAATATAGCTATTAAATTCAAAATATCTTTAAGCTCCATTTTTGTTCTCCTATCTTCTCCACCTGCCATCAGCGGCAGTCCATTTTTCTTCAAATTCTTTATTTTCAACCGCTGCTATAAACGGCTCTATCAAAAACTCTTTGATAGTT
>OLQC01001726.1_pt1 | contig 16409 bp, 19 predicted proteins | sample 1672471 | NCBI WGS metagenome assembly OLQC01 (sample SAMEA3136689, study PRJEB25190) | human gut metagenome | biome: human gut; feature: human-associated habitat; material: faeces | place: Austria | collected 2013
AAGAGGTCAGCGGTTCGATCCCGCTATTCTCCACCAAAAAAGCACTGTACTTCGTTTGAAGTACGGTGCTTTTCTTTTTGCCTTCTTGGTAGTTGCGACGAGAATCAGGAGATTCTGCCGGGCCTTTGACTCGCCAGACCTTCATCCCAAACACATTTTCAAAGAATCGGGTATACTCGGCAATATTTTTTACATCAATGGAAGCGTGATCGATGGGGCAGAAGGTTTCTGCATACTCGCGCATAATTTTTCTCCTTTTGAACTATTTATTATTCCCGGAACAGTATAAAGGCGGGTCTCCAACGAATCAAGAAGTCTTCTATTTGTATTTTGCATGGAAACTATTCTGATTTTGATATTCCAATGGAGTCAGAGAAATCAAGTTCTTTTTGTTTCAGAGAAAGCTCACAAGAAAAGTCACTGCATATCAAGCGGATTGCACAAACCGTGGGATACTTCATGGGGCGTTATGCAAAAGCTGCATAATGCCCATACAGAAACCGTCATTTCAAAGGGAGGTGAAAAGATGCTAGAATGTTGTCAGAAAAGCCGGGCTTCAAATCGTCAGAAAAATGTCAATGCGTCGTCAACTGTCCCTGCGCAAGGCAGTGCGTTCGCAAGGAGGAAAAGCAAAATTTATGGCAAACGAAGAAAAGAAGATCCTGCGGCTGGGTGGTCTGCCGTGGTGGCAGGCACTGGCAGTCGTGCTCATCAGCATGGCCTGCATCTATCTGGGCGTGCAGTCCAGCAGCCTTTCTGGTACGCTGTGTTCCGCATTCGGTCTGGGTGTCATCCTGTATGAGCTGGGCGAGCGTCTCCCCATCTGGAACAACTACATCGGCGGCGGCCTGCTGATGGCATTCTTTGGCACCGCACTGCTGAAATTCTTCAACATCATCCCGGAAAAGACGCTGGAGAACATCAACCGTGTCATCTCCGGCGATGATGTCAACCTGCTGGAGGTCTATATCATCTTCCTGATTGCAGGTTCTGTTCTGGCTCTGGACAAGGATATCCTGCTCAAGAGCTTTGTTGGCTATATCCCGGCAATTCTGGGTGGTCTGGCTGTGGCCACACTCTTTGGTGTTCTCGCTGGTCTGGCTGTCGGTGTTGACCCCCAGACCACTATTATGAAGTACGTCCTGCCCATTATGGGCGGCGGCAACGGCGCTGGTGCCGTTCCCCTGAGCAACATTTACGAGACGGTCACCGGCGATGCCGCTGCAAACTTCTACGGCTTCGCCATCATCATCCTGACTATCGGCAACATCTTCGCTATCATCGGTTCCGCTCTGCTGAACACGCTGGGCGAGAAGTTTCCCTTCCTGACCGGCGACAAAAAGACCATCGTTCGCGGCGGTGAGCATCTGGCCCGTGAGGACAAAAAGGTCGTCTGCACCATGCAGGATGAGCTGGGCGCAGTCGTCCTGACCCTGGGCTGCTATGGTGTGGGTCGTCTGATGAGCAAAGTCATTCTGCCCAAGATCGCAGGTGCTTCCATCCACGCTTACGCTTACATGATCATTTTCGTCGTTATCCTCGCCGCTTCCGGCATCATCCCGGAGAGTGTCCGCGCCGGTGCAAAGCGGATGCAGAACTTTATGGGTACCGTTATGGGCATGGTCATCATGGTCGGTATGGGCACGGATTTTGATATTGCCGAGCTGTTCAGTGTCATGACCCCGGGCAATGTAGCTATGGCTCTGGCCATCGTCGTGGGTGCCGTCATCGGCTCCGGTGCCGTGGGCTATCTGGTCGGCTTCTATCCCGTCGATACTGCTCTGACCGCCGGTCTGTGCATGGCCAACCGTGGCGGTTCCGGCGACCTCGCCTGTCTGGGTGCCGCAAAGCGTATGGAACTGATGGCCTATGCACAGCTGTCCTCTCGTCTGGGCGGCGCTATCGTCCTTATCATTGCCTCTTTCGTGTTCTCTTTCTGGCTCTGAGACGACAGCTTCAGCAAATCTTCGATATTATCACCAAGACTTCCTTTTCATATGGCAGAGCCGGGATTTTCATAGAGTCCCGGCTCTGCTGCTTTCTCACAGGGTTGCGGAAAAGGTCGGACATGAGTATAATAGCAGTAAATCAGCACAAATTGGGAAACGGAGTGAGCAGACGATGGATCTAGACCAGATGCGTTATTTTATCGCCGTGGCAGAATGTCGGAGCGTAACCAAGGCGGCGCAGCAGCTTTATATTTCTCAGCCTTCTCTCAGCCGTTGCATTGCGGCGGTAGAGGAAGAAGCAGGCACGCTTTTGCTGGACCGCACCAGCCGCCCATTGAGCCTGACCTTTGCAGGACAGCAATATTACGCCACCGCAAAGAAAATGCTGGAACTCAACGATGATCTGAACCGACAGCTGAAAGACATCACCGACTGCTCCAGCGGACAAATCATCATCGGATGCTCCAGCCAGCGGGCGGCATATACTCTGCCCGCCGTCCTGCCCAAATTTATGGAGCGGTATCCCGGCATCCAGATACGCACCTGCGAGCAGGATTCTTCCTATCTGGAACAGGCACTTCTGAAAGGTCAGGTCGATTTGGTTATTTTTCCTGACCAGACCTCATTGCAGGCCAATGAGCTTATCGACATCATGGTGCTGGGCCGGGAGGAATTTCAGCTGGTCTGCGGCGAGGGTGTGCTCAGTCGGGAAAACTGTCTGGATGGCTTCAGCAAGACGGTGGATTTTTCCCGCCTGAAGGACTATCCTTTTGTTCTGTTGACTTCTGGCCATGGCAGCCGTCGGCTCTGCGATAAGCTCTTCAAGCAATATGGCTTTGAGCCCAAAATCTCGTTTGAGTGCGACAGCAACGCGCTGGTGCTGCGGATGGCGGCGGCAAAAATCGGACTTGCTCTGATACCAGACCGTATCGTAAAGATGCATCAGGGCTGTGTAGCTGTGAACACTTACTCGATTTCCAACCCGCCTATCGTCTGGGGTGTGCTGGCCGCTTTCCGCAAGGGACGCTACCAGACCAGGGCTGAAAAGTATCTGCTCTCGCTTCTGCTGGAATTCTATCAGTCCCGTTCCTGAGGCTCTATTTTGAATGAGGTCGGTGCATGGCATCGACCTCATTTTTTGTTTGACAAAAATTTATTCAATATATGGATGCAAAGTATGCCATTTTTGTTATACCAGAAAAAGCGACCTGCCGGATTTGTCTGATTTGCTCAAATTTCTGGTGCTGAATCGGCATTCTGCCGAATTTTACCACAGATTATGCAAATTTCGAATGAGTATTCTGTAAAAGCACTATTTTACATTATAATTATCTCCTGATACAATGAAATCACAAGATAGAGCGGTGTACCGCTCAGCGCAGGATAAAACGAGTATTCAGGAGGTAACATCATGGCAACGACTGAGCTTCAGGAACAGCAGATCAAGGCTGCACAGGAAAAGCTGGCAGAGCTTATCCGCAGCGATTTCGCCCGCATTGAGCGGATGAAGGCCGACCAGGAAGTGACCGATTTCTCCAAGCTGGAGACCATCACCATCGGCGTGATGCCCGGTGACGGCATCGGCCCCCTCATCATGACCCAGGCTCTCCGCGTTTTGAACCAGCTGCTGGCTCCCGAGATTGCCAGCGGCAAGGTGAAGATCCGCATCATCGAGGGCATGACCTTCGAGCGCCGCGTGGAGCTGGGCGAGAGCCTGCCCGCCGATGTCCTCGCCGCCTGCAAGGAGTGCAACGTCCTTATCAAGGGACCCTTCACCACGCCCCGCGCCGGTGATAAGTTCCCCGACGGCACCCCGATGCCCAACATGGTCTCCGCCAACAGTCTGCTCCGCCGCAGCCTCGATCTGTTTGCCGCTGTCCGCCCCATCAAGATCCCGGAGAAGAACATCGACTGGTGCTTCTTCCGTGAGAACATCGAGGGCGAGTACATCTGGGGCAACAAGGGCATTCAGGTCAACGATGACCTCGCCATCGACTTCAAGGTGCAGACCAGGCAGGGCAGTGAGCGCATCGCCCGCGCTGCTTTCGAGTACGCCCGCAAGAACGGCAAGCACAATGTGACCGCCATCACCAAGGCCAACATCGTCAAGCTGGCTGACGGCAACTTCCTGAAGGCTGTCCACCACATCGGCGAGACCGAGTACCCCGACATTGAGGTGCAGGAGCGTCTGGTGGATGCCATGACCGCCAAGATGGCAGACCCCGAGTTCACCAAGGGCTGCGAAGTCTTTGTTCTGCCGAACCTCTATGGCGACATCGTGACCGACGCTGCTGCTGAGATGCAGGGGGGCTTAGGCAGCGCTTCTTCCTCCAACATCGGCAATAAGTACGCCCTGTTCGAGGCCATTCACGGCACCGCTCCCTTCCTCATCAATCATGGCCGCGGCCAGTACGCGAACCCCTGCTCCCTGATCCGTGCCGCCGGCCAGCTGATGGCCCACATCGGCTACGGCGACCGCACCGCAAAGCTCGAGAAGGCGCTGGACATCTGCTGCAACACCGAAAAGAAGCTCGTCGTCACCACCGACAAGGACGGCGCTACCAGCGAGGAGTTCACCACCTACCTGCTGGATACCCTCAAGTCTCTGTAAATGAGTACGCACGGTCTTGAACTTCCGTCTATAAAACGATATACTGAAAGAAATACCACGAAAAGGACGGAACATCACATGGACGAAAAAGACCTGCAGATCTTCCTGACGCTGGCTGACACCGGCAACCTGACCCGCACAGCGGAAAAACTCTACCTTGCCCAGCCCACCCTGAGCAAACGGCTCCAGAACATGGAGTCGGAGCTTGGCGCGACGCTGTTTCTGCGCAGCAAACAGGGTGTCACCCTGACCCCTGCCGGTGAAGAGGCACAGAAAGTCATCCAGCGCACTGTTCAGGACTTCAGCACTCTGCGGGAACAGTTACAGCTGAGAAAAAACACCATCTGCGGCACCCTGCGCATTGAGGCGTCCATCGACTACTCCAAATACCGCCTGCCGCAGGTGCTGGTCGCCTACACGGCCCAGTACCCGGACGTCACCCTCAAAGTCTCCACTGACCACAGCCGCGACTGCATCAAAAAGCTGCAGGACGGCAAATTCCACCTCGCCATCGTGCGGGGCGAATACGACTGGGACGAGGGCAAGATCCTGCTCGAGCGGGAACCGGTCTGTCTCATCCGCAGCCGGGAGAATGCCGATGTCCCCCTGAACGAGATGCGGTACATCGGCCGGGACGCCAACCCCGAGCATATGAGCATGAAGGCCCGCTGGCTGATGGAGCACAAGATGGAGCCCTGCTCCCAGCTGAACGTGGACGGCCTGTCCACCTGCGTCGCCATGGTGAAGGCGGGCCTCGGCTGGAGCATCGTACCGGAGATCTGCCTGAACTATTTCGACGGCATCTCGGAACCTCTCTTCTTTGCCGACGGCACGCCGCTCTCTCGCTCTACTTATCTGCTCTACCGCAAGCGCGAAAGCGAGCTGCCGCAGGTACGGGAGTTCATCCGCATGGTCTGTACCATGAGCAAACATTAAAGAGATCTATCGATTCTTCCCTTCCGATCGTTCCAAGTCCCCTCTGCGCTTCAGGGCGCAGGGGGGACTTTTCTTTGCTGTTTCTTTGCTTTTTCGGCGGTATTCCGGCGTTTTTGTGATAATTGACAAAATTGTGTCGATATTTTCGTCAGTCTGCATGGCAGGTCAAAAAGGGGTATCCATTCACCCGCTTTCGCTTTATCGATTCCAGTCTTCTATGGAAGTTTCATCCATTCTCTTGCATTGACGCATTTTTGACGATATTTCCAGCCTCGTTATTCAATTCTGGCATTTTCGTCATTCATTTTTGGAATGATGCCAGATGAAAACACGATATTTAACAAAATTTTTATTTTCGATTATCCTAAATACAGGAAAAGTGCTCCATGCACAAGAGAGTTTCGTCGAAAGGAAGCTGAAAATCTATGGAAAACGTAATGCAGGGCATCATTGATATGCACATCCATGCAGCCCCGGACGTCCGTGCGCGGAAACTGGACGATCTCGAGCTGATGGAAGCCTCCGTTCAGCGGGGTGTGCGTGCCATTGTGCTCAAGTCCCACAACTTCCCCACTGCGGACCGTGCCTATCTGGTCAACCGCGTGGCAGCTGAAAAGTACCCGGACGCAAAGTTCACCGCATTCGGCGGGCTGTGCCTGAACCATCCGGTGGGCGGTCTGAACCCCGACGCGGTGGAAACTTCGCTGAAGCTGGGCGCAAAGGTCATCTGGCTGCCCACCAACACCGCCGAGAACCACTACCGCAAAAACGGCAAAGACCCCTCCAAGGGCGTCGTCGTCACCCGTGACGGCAAAGCCGTGGACGAGCTGCAGGACATTTTCGCCCTCGTCAAGCAGTACAACGCCGTGCTGGCCACCGGCCACATCGGTGCAGAAGAGTGCTTCCCGGTCGTGGAGGCTGCCCGCGCCGCAGGCGTGGAGAAGATCGTCATCACCCACCCCGAGTTCTGGGTGGTGGGCATGACTCCCGAGCAGCAGGCCGACATCGTGCGGAAATACGATGTCCTGCTGGAATCCGTCTACGCACAGCCCGTCAACGGCGGCTATAAGATCAACATCCCCGACAACATCGCTGCCATGAAAGCCATCGGCCCGGAGCACTTCGTCATCTCCACCGACAGCGGCCAGACCGTCAACCCCTACTGGTACGAAAGCTACACCACCTACTTCAAGGCGGTGTCTGAGGTATTCACCCCCGAGCAAGTCTGCAAGATGACCCACGACAATCCGGCATGGCTGCTGGATATTGACCAGTAAAACGGAGGAAACAACAATGAAGAAATTGAATTCCATTCAGTTCTATGGAATGCCCCTTCCCATCTATGCGTTTTTCGCCATCATCGTGCTGGCCTGCGCCTACTTCAACATCATCCCCAACCAGATGATCGGCGCGGTCGCCGTCCTGTTTGCCTTCGGCATCCTGATCGGTGAGATCGGCGAGCGCCTGCCCATCTGGAACAAGTTCCTCGGCGGCGGCGCAATGCTCTGCTTCCTCGCTGCCGGTCTGCTCAAGTACTTCAACCTCCTGCCCGAGTGCGTCACCAATGTCTCCGACGGCTGGATCAACGGCTACAGCTTCCTGAACGTCTTCATCACCTTCCTCGTCGTCGGCTCCCTGCTGGGCATCGACCGTGATGTCCTTATCAAATCCGGCTCCCTGTACATCCCCACGCTGCTGTGCTCCCTGCTGGGTGCCTGCGTGTTCGGCGTCGTGGCCGGCCTCATCTTCGGCAACGACCCGCTCTACCTCATCACCTCTTACGTCCTGCCCATCATGGGCGGCGGCGCGGGCGCCGGTGCCGTGCCTATGGCTCAGGTCTACTCCGACGCCACCGGTCAGGACTCCGCAGGCTACCTGAGCTTCTGCATGGCCATCCTCGCTCTGGGCAATATCGTCGCCATCCTGATGGCTGTCGTCATGGACCTCATTGGCCGCGCTTTCCCTAAGATGACCGGCCACGGCGAGCTGCTCCGCGTCAAGAACAAGTCTCTGGAAGTCGAGTCCAAGAACCCCGCTCCCGCTGTCACCGTGGATGACATCGCTGCTGCCATCTTCATCTGCGCAGGCTTCTTCATGCTGGGCCAGCTGGTCTCCAAGAAGATCCTCCCCACCGTGTTCGGTGTTGCCATCCCCAACTTTGCTTACATGATCATCTTCGCTGCTTTGGCCAACATCTTCAACCTCATCCCGGAAAACCTCCGCGAGGCCTGCCGCCGCTGCCAGCACTTCTGCGGCAACAAGCTGGTCTGGATCCAAATGGTCGGCATGGGCATCTCCGCCATCAACTTCTCCACCATGTTCTCCGTGGCAAGCTGGCAGAACGTCGTCATCGTCCTGATGATCGTCATCGGCTGCTGCGTCGGCTCTGCTCTCTTCGGCTGGATCGTTGGTTTCTACCCGGTTGAGAGTGCGATCACTGCCGGCCTGTGCATGGCAAACATGGGCGGCGCAGGCGACCTGGCCGTTCTGGGTGCTGCAAAGCGGATGGACCTGATGGTTTATGCACAGATCTCCTCCCGCATCGGTGGTGCCATGGTCCTGCTGATCGCTTCCATCCTCTTCGCATTCCTCTAAGATACCACAAAACCTCTTCTCAAAGAGAGACCGGCTTTGCCGGTCTCTCTTTTTTGCTGTCAAACCTGCGTGAATGGGGTCGTTTTCTGCGTGAATCGCTGTGTCTAAGCCCCGATGGTTATGTTATAATATGGTCATAAGGGAGGAACTGAGGATGGAGCTTCGATTTGCGGTCGTAGAAGACCGCCTGCCCGACGCTCAGCGGTTGGAGAGCCTTTTGCGGCTGGCTTTCGGCGGCGGGCAACCATTGGTCTGTGACCATTATGAGAGCGGCGACGCCTTTCTGGCGGCGTTCCCCTCAAAAAATTATCAGGTCGTTTTTCTCGACATCTGCATGGAAGGCACCAACGGCATCGAGACGGCGCGCGTCCTGCGCCGGACCGACCCCGACCTGCTGCTGGTGTTCGTGACCTCGTCCCCGGAATACGTATGGGACGCATTCCCCGTCCACCCCTTCGATTATCTGCTCAAGCCCTACCGGGAAGAAAAGCTCTTCCAGCTGGCCGACGAGCTGCGGCGGGTGCTCTTCCGGGCCGAACCGGAGCTGGAAGTCCGCATCGCACGGCAGCAGGTACATCTCCCCCTGCGGAAGATCCAGTACGCCATGGCCCAGAACCACTACGTCCGCATCGTCAGCGACGACGGCGAGTGCCGGACCGTCTCCACCTTCTCCCAGGTGGAGCAGCTGCTGCGGGCGCAGGAGAACTTCCTCGTCTGCAACCGGGGCGTCATCCTGAACATGGACAAGGTGCTCCGGCTGGACTGTGACTGTTTCGAGATGCTGGACGGCACCTGCCTGCCCGTGCGTCAGAAGGATAAGAACACCCTGTTCGCTCAGTTCACACAATATCAGTTCCGCCATATGCGGCGGGAGCTATGACGCCGAGAGGAGGCCCGACCTTGGACTTTTCTTTATTTGGACGCTATTTTCTGGACCTCGCCGTCTTCTACCCGGGGGCATTCCTCTGTCTCGCGCCCCTGTGGGAGCATGTGAAGGCCCCCCGGCGCACCGCTGTGCTGGCAGCCACTCTCGTCACGATCATCTGCCTTGCAGCGGCGGCCCTCTGCGCCATCTTCGAACTGGACAGCAACATCCTGCTTCTGCCCACCCTGCTGGCGGCGTTCTGGCTGCTGCGCTGGCGAGTGGGTCCGGAAGTTTCCGTGAGCCAGACTGCCTTTCTCTTCGCCGTCTCCTGCGTCATGATGGCAGTCTGCACCCTGCTTTCTGCGGTGCTCAATGCCCGGGCTGAGGTGGGCAACGACGCCCCGGCCTGTCTCGTCTCCACCTCTCTGATCAAGCTGGGACTCTCGGCAGTGCTCTGCATCATCTTCTGGTTCACCGCCGTCCAGTGGAGCCGCTGGCTGCTGCAGGAGTACCGGGGCGAAGCCTTCTGGCAGTCGGCCTGGCCGCTGCCCACCATCTACGCGGCTTTCCTCGTCTTCTGTATGCCGCTGGACCCGGCCGTCGTGCTCATCAACCGTCTGATGATCATTTCTGTTCTGGCCGTCTCCATCTCGCTGCTGGGCATCTTTTTGCTGCTGTACGAGATGTATCAGGTGGCCCGGGAATACACCCGCAGCGCCCAGCTCGACCGGGAAAACCAGCTTCTGGCCGTGGAATCCCGCCGCTACACCGAGCTGCGGACCTATATGGAGCAGACGCGGCATCTCCGCCACGACTTCCGCCAGCACCTCCACGTCATCGCCGGACTCACCGAGGCCGGGCAGGTGGATGAGCTGAAAAACTACCTGCACCAGTACGAATCCGAGCTGAGCGAGGAGCGCCCCACCCTCTGCGCGAATCCTGCCGTGGATGCTCTGGCCGGTCACTACGACCACGAGGCTCACAGCCTCGGCGTGCCGGTGGACTGGCGGCTGGAACTGCCCCGCCAGCTGGCCATCCCGGAGGCCGACTTCTGCATGATGCTGGGCAATCTGTTGGAAAATGCTTTCCACGCCAGCCAGAAGCTGCCGCCCGAACAGCGGCAGGTGAAGGTGCTGGCCCGAATGCTGAGCCCCGCCATGCTGGGCCTGCTGGTGGAGAACCGCTATGACGGCGTGCTCAAGCGCCAGCAGGGCATCCTCCACTCCACGAAACACGACGGAATGGGCATCGGCCTCGTCTCCATCCAGACGGCCGTTTCCAGATATGGCGGTTCTATGACCGTCGAGACCGAGAACGGTTTGTTCCGGGTGAATATTTTATTGAACCTTTAACCTCTCCGTCACGCCTGCGGCGTGCCACCTCCCCTATCGAGGGGAGGCTGAGAGGTCATGTTATCAAAAAAGGAGGACTCCACTATGAAAATGACCCGACGCAACTTCCTCAGCGCTTCCGCTCTCACACTGCTGTCCTGCCAGCTGGCTCCCGCCGCCAGGGCAGACTGCCTTCTGTCCGACCTTTTCCACGGCGCAGACACCGCCCTGCCGCCGAAGCCTCTGACGGCAAAAGTCGTGGACGCCAACCCCTTTATGGGCCGCAGCGAGTCAAACATCCACCACGACTGCTACAACACTGACTCCACCGACGCCATCCTCCCCGTAGGCATCTGCCCCGAGGTCAACGTGGCAATGGAAAAGACGAACCCCAACGCCTCCCCGGCCATCTTCTTCGACAACTTCGATAACCCCGTCAGCCCGTTCCTGGGCGGTCTGGCCATCCGCGACCTCGACGCAGAAGAAGTCCGCACCATCGGCTTTTTCTCTCCCGCCAAGCACGACGGCGGCGGCTATCTCATCCAAAGCTCCTATTCCTTTGTGGACGGACGCAACCTCATCGTCTGCCCCACCAGCCACAACCATGTGCTGATGCTTCGTGCCACCGACGAGAACGGTACGCCTCTGCCGGTTTTTGAAAAGGTACTGGACATCAACATCAAAGAGGCCGCCGAGCGGGTGCTTGGCCGCAGCCTCGAGCAGAATCTGCTCTCCATCGTCTTCGACTACGACGGCAACCTCTGGTTCGTCACCGGCGGCTTCCGCATCTACCCCAGCCGCGGCCAGCAGGGCGCGATGGGCTACATCTCCCACAATGCCATCGACGCCATCCTTGCCGGCGGCACTGCCGACCTCGACCACGAAGTCCATGTCTACGCTCCCGCTCCGGGCGAGGGTGCTGAAAACGGCATTGCCTCCTGCCGGGAGGGTGCGGTCATCCTGACGAACCTTGCCTGCTACCTGCTGCGTGCCAACGGCGGCGTTGAAGTCGTCTGGCGCACCCCCTACGACAGCGTGGGCGCAAAAGACAGCCGCGAAGGCGCTGCCACCACCGGCGGCGGTCTGGCATGGGGCGGCGGCTGCTCGCCCTCTCTGAGCCGGGAGCTGGTCTTCTTCACCGACAACCTCGAGACGGTCAGTCTGATGGCTGTGGACATCCGCACCGGCGAAGTCGCCGCCAGCCACCCGGTCATCGACGAGCTGCCCGCCAACATGCCGGTGTCGGTGGAAAATTCGGCCATCGTCTACGACCACGGCAATGGCCGGGTCAGCACCATCGTCTGCAACTGGTTCGGCGCAGGCAGCCCCAACCTCGCAAAGCCCGACAGCGACTCGTCCATCCAGAGCTACGAGAACATCTACGACCGCAACTGGCTGCTCAAGGGCAACTGCATGATCATGCCCGGCGTCGAACGGGTGGACACCATCCGCACCGCCGACGGCTGGACCATGAAGAGCATCTGGTGCCGCGACGACCTCAGCGACACTTCCATGATGAAGCTCTCCACCGCCACCGGCTACATCTACGGCTTCGTGCAGGACGTGGACAGCGGCATGTGGCAGTACATCGTGCTGGACTTCGACACCGGAAAGACCGTCCTCACTGTGGACGTCGCCTCCCTCTACGGCTACAACAACATGGCCATCGGCATGTACGCGGGCCGTGACGGCAACAAGCTCTACTGCCCCACCGGCTACAAAGAGCTTCTCCGCCTGCAGGACCGCTTCGTCTTCCTGCCCGAGATGCCCTACCGGAAGGTCGATCTGGACAAGACCTCCCGCCGGGTGCTTTCGGCGGCAGAGTTCCAGGCCGCAGGCGGCACCGGCACCCCCGCCAGCTGGCTCCACACCGCCACCCTCGACAACCTCCACCCCGCGACGACTGTTTCTTTCCGCATCAACGGCCTGACCGGAAATGCCGCCGACTATAAGCTCTTCGCCCTCGGCACGGATGGCCGCTACCACGAGGTGTCCGACTGGCACTTTGACGATGCCCCGGCCCGTCTCAGCGCGAAGAAGGTCTACACTATCTGCCTCACCGCACAGGACGGCGGCAGCTTCGACCTCTCGCCCGACGCCAAAGAAGTCACCCTCTCGGTGGTGTTGGCACGATGAACCTCTAAACCAAAAGCCCATCTGTACCACGGTGCAGATGGGCTTTTTATCACACTTTTTATCACACTATCGTATTTTCCAGGGTACTCAGCAGGCGGCGGCCGCCGTTCTGGTCGGCGGCATAGCGGGTGGTGCGGTTGACCTGATTGTCCAGCGGAAGACCCTCGGCGTAGCGCTTGAGGTTGTGGATGAAGATGTCCACGATGTTGTCCAGCAGTTCCTCCAGCTGGATAGGCTCGTATCGCGGATTCCGGGCCAGAGTATCGATCTCCAGCCGCTGGCGGAAGTCCGCTTCCACAGCCTCCCGCCGGGTGTGCGAGTCCATCGATCCATCGGGGTCCGCACCTCGTGCGGATAGATAGATTTCCCCTATAGGTTTCCCTATAGTATTACTGGGTGGCATTTTGCCACGGGTCTGAGTCGCATTTTGCGACGGGTATCGGTCGCACTTTGCCACGGGTGACATTTCGCCACCGGTCGCATTTTGCGACGGGTCAGGAGGGTGAGGAGTAGGGCGATTTTCAGGTCCCGCCGGGTCAGTCTGGACAGGAACAACAGCCTCCGGGGTCTCGGCGATATACCGGTTGGTGGCCTTGCCGCCTACCAGCTCCTGCCGCTTGGTCAGCAGGCCCTTGGATTCCAGCCTGTTCAGAATGCGGATCGCTGTAGCGCGGTCGATGCTGAGCCACTTGCAGATGTAGGAGTAGCTGCCCTTATACTCGCTTTCCTCCTGACTGAAGCCATAGATGAGAGCGTAGGCCAGCAGCTCGTTGCCCTTGAGGTGGTACTTCTCCACCATCCAGTCGAGCACGACAATATAACTCTGTTTCTTTTTGACCGTCATGATTCTTCACCCTCTCAGAATGGCAAATCGTCGTTGTCGTCGATGACCTCGAAGTCCTCTGCGCTGCCCTGCGAGTAGGCCGATGTCGTCTCGGGACTGTTGCTGGGCGGTTCCTCCCCGCCGTCGTCCACGGCCTGCCCGCCGGGCTTCTTGTTCGAGCCTGCAAAGCTCAGGCTGTCCGCCACGACCTCCACGGCTGTACGGTTGCTGCCGTTCCTGTCCTGATACTGCCAGGTCTGGAGACGGCCCTGCACGGCCACCATGCTGCCCTTGGCAAAGTATTTGCACAGAAAGTCTGCATTGTGCCGCCATGCAACGACGTCGATGAAATCGGCCTGCCGCTGCTGGCCCTGCTGCACAAAATTGCGGTCACAGGCGATGCGGAAGGTGCATACGCTGATGCCCGCCGGGGTGATTTTAAGCTCAGGGTCGGCTACGAGCCGCCCCATGATAGCTACAACATTGAGCATTTCAAATAATCCTTTCCGGTTTCAGCCATCCAGCGCTCGTGTCCATATCGGGCCTCAAAAGCGGCCTGTGCCTCTTTTTTGAGCCAGAGGCGGCAGTGGTGGTCAAAGTGGGCGCTGTAGCCCGGCTCGTTGTGGTGTCGATGGCAAAGCCAGACTTTGAGCCCATAACGCTCGGCCATCGGCCGCAGCGGCCCGTTGAGCACATGGTGTTCCTCAAGGCCGCGCACGGTGGAGACGTTGTATTTTGCCCGGCAGATGTAGCACTCCTGCCGGGTCTGCATAATTGACGCGGCCATTACTTCAAAACGAGGCTGCTCAAACAGGGAAGCAGCTCAGGGCCGCAATCGTTGATATGCTTCTGAGCAACGATCCAGTAGAGCGCATTGCTCACTTTCTTTGAGCCTTCACGGCGCTGTGTGTTTACCATACGGTTGACCTGATTGCGAGACAAGCCAAGGCCCATCAGCAGTTTCTTCATACGTTTCGTTTTCATCTCGGCACCTCCTGCCATTCCTGCCAGTAGGCCGTGACATTGGGGTCATTTACCCCCATCTCGGCCAGCCGGTCGAAGATCCCGTCAATAAAGGCGGTCATCTGAGCTGTGGAGAAGCTGCTGGAACCCATCGACGCCTTGACGGTGCAGCGGTCGTTGTCCAGCAGTTCTACGATATGTACCAGCCGGTAAGCATTGCGCAGGATAGCCACCGGAAGCTCCAGAAAGTCGTATTCGAGGCCGTATTCCTCCAGCATCTCGATATAACAATCCTCCGGCTGGATGCCGCCCGCCCTGCCTGCATTGTAGGCGTCGGCCATGATGGTGAGCAAGGCCCACATCATACGGTTCTGGTTAATGCTGCGGCCCTTGCGCTCCAGTTCAAACGTGACTGTCAGCCGCAGGGGCTTCCCATGGGCCAGCTCGTCGAGCTTCTGGCGAATCTGTGTTTTCACAAATTCCGCAGAGTTTTCCACGGCAAAGCCCCGCCGGGCCGGGTCATATACCACAGGCAGACGCCCGACTATGCTTTTTCGTCCCATAAGACTTTCTTTCCGTCCGAGAGGGCAAACTGCACCATGCTGATATGCCCATCCTCAGCCCGGGCAAACTTGTCCACGGAGATCTTCACGGCAGGGTAGAATTTGCCCTTCTCGCTCTTCATCACCGGCACCTGCTCGGCCTTGAGAGCGATGGGACCAAGCTCCATGACGTCCTCGGCAAAGCCCAGCATAGCCGCTGCGCACAAAAAGCTGGTATTCTCCTGCATCCGGTCAGGGTCGGATGTGGGCAGGCTCAGCGGCCCGGCGTCCTTGCGGACATACTGGCCGGTAGCAGGGGAGAGTACCTCGATTTGGCATCTCCACCAACTTCCGGAGCGATAGTAGGTGTCCCCCCAGCCCAGTACGCCATAAACACTGTCCAGCATATGCCGGACATCGACCACCCGGGGAAGCACGACGACGCGCACGCCGTCGGCAGATGCCTCAATGCAGCGGGCCACGCATTCCTGCGGCTCGATTTGGCGGGGAGCAGGGCTGTTCACGGGAAAAGTGATGGGCGGAGGCAAAACAGCCCCAGAAGCCTTCTTTGCACTTGTGGACGGCCCACGCCGACCGCTTGCGGGTTTGGTTGCGGCCATATCCTCATTCCTTTCAGTTTCGAATTTACGCTTCTGCGCTGGCAGCGGCTTTTGTTTACTCACCTGCCGCCATTGGTGTCGCTGTTTACCTCTCCTCCAGCAGTTTCTCGAGGTCCTTCAGAAAGTCCCGGCAGCACGCAGCCTTGACGGCGTCTGTGCCGGGCCAGTTCGAGGAATGGATAGGACCAGCTTTTTCACGGTGGAAAGCCTCCTCGGCCTGATATTTGCCAATGAGCTGGCACACCTTATCACGCATGGCTTCTTTCATGGTAGACCTCCCTAGTACGTTCCAAATTCCTGATCCAGCAGTGTATCGAGCCGGATGCGCTTGCCACGGCCATCACCGGCCCCGTTGTTGTTCCAGCCGTCAGGGTAGCGCCTGCAGACGTCGCGCTTGGGTACGCCCATATATCCAGATACCTGGTCTACCGTGAGCCGGAGGCAGCCGGTCTTGCTGAAGATGGCCTTGTAGGCCTCATGCCACGCTTCGTTTCTAGTCGTTTTTGCCATGTAACAACAACTCCTTCTGACGGCGTTCAAACTCTACCTGCTGGCCGTAGCTGCGTCCTGCAGCATCTGCTCGGGTACAGACATCGTGGAGGCTATTGCCTTGCGGCAGGGCCTGCTTTTTCTTTTCCTCATACTGAGCCTTGAGCTTCTTGTTGTGCTCCTCGGCCTGTGTCTTGCGCACGGCGCTCAGACATTCCGGGCAGTATTTGCGGCCCCGAGCCACGTTGGCCGAGCCGCAGAGGGCGCAGTGATGTTCTTTTGCGGGTGTGCTCATCAGTGTGCCGTCCTTTCCATCCGCCGGCGCTTTGCAGCGCGGATCCGGGCGTTGTCGGCCCGTTTGAACTGGTCCCACTCCACCAGTGCCAGAGGCAGGCCCGCCACGATGGGCGCGAAGACGAAGAGCAGCGTCAGCGTCTCGATGCACTGGGCCTGCCACGGGTCGCAGCCGGTGAGCTGCAAGAGGTCGGAGAAAATAAACATTATGCCGTTCATAAGATGAGTGCACCTCCTAACTTATAAGCAAGAGCA
>OLQC01001732.1_pt1 | contig 16393 bp, 10 predicted proteins | sample 1672471 | NCBI WGS metagenome assembly OLQC01 (sample SAMEA3136689, study PRJEB25190) | human gut metagenome | biome: human gut; feature: human-associated habitat; material: faeces | place: Austria | collected 2013
TTTTAGAGGTAAAAGAGTATAAAGACAAAGGTGTACCTGTTGTTGGAATGTATTGTGCATATTTTCCAACAGAGCTTGCAATGGCGGTAGGTGCAATCCCGGTCGGCTTATGCTCTTTTTCGAATGAAACAGTTACGGCAGCAGAGCGTGAACTTCCTAAGAGTATGTGTCCACTTGTAAAATCGAGTTATGGTTTTGCAATCGAGGATAAATGCCCATTTTTCCATTTTGCAGATCTTGTGATTGGTGAGACAACTTGTGATGGAAAGAAAAAAATGTATGAACTGATGGCTGAATTTAAGCCGGTGTTTGTTATGGAACTTCCAAACAGCCAGTCTGAGAAAGGGCTGGAATTCTGGAGACGGGAAGTCATAAGGACAAAGGAATACTTTGAAGAATTTTTCCATGTTATTATTACGGATGAGATGATTCATCATGCAGTGCATCTGAGTAATGAGATTCGCAGATCCCTAAAGGAATTATGCGAAGTGATGAAGCTTGATCCGGCACCGGTTTTTGGTACGGATATCCAGAAGATGATCAATGGATCTAAGTATCGGTTTGATTTTAAGACGACACCGGAGCTGGTGGATGCTGTTACAGAAAAGATATTGGAAGAATATCATCAGGGAAAGCATCTTGAGAGCAGACCGAGAATTTTGGTGACAGGCTGTCCGATTGGCGGAGATACAATGAAGATTCTGGAAGGAATCGAAGAAAATGGCGGAGTAGTTGTTGCGGTAGAAAACTGCAGTGGGGTAAAGACGCTTGACCAGATGGTGGATGAGACTCAGGAAGACATTTATGGGGCAATAGCGAAAAGATATTTATCTACAGGTTGCTCTATTATGACGCCGAATGACAATCGAATTGAATTAATCGGACGAATTATTGAGGAATATCATGTAGATGGAGTTGTGGAAATGATTTTGTCAGGCTGCCATGCGACAGGTGCGGAATCTATTTATATCCGAAAGTTTGTAAATGAAGAAAAGAATCTCCCATACATTTCTATTGATACAGATTACTCGTCGGCAGATAAAGGACAGATATCTACGAGACTTGCCGCTTTTATTGAGATGATTCAGGCAGATAAAAGTGGCAAGAAAGAACTGGATATGAATTATTGCTATAAACTGATCGTATCAGGCATTTCAGGTGGAAAATGTTTTGAAGAGATTTTGCAAAACGTATGGGATTATACTGGAGTTCCGGTCAGATTTTCAAGGAGAAATCAGGAAGTTCTGTATGAAGTTGGAAAAGAACAGGTCACAGTAGATGCGCAACGTATAGTACATGAATGTTTAGATGGTGTTTGGATTGAAGCAGTGATTCTTGATGATCAGCGAAAGATACAAGTGCAGGAACTTGCAGATATTCTTGCAAAGAGCTTTTCCATGTATCAGAAGAACAGGAAAAATACAGGGAACAATCAAAAACGTCAGCCGGACTATTTGTGGATACTGGCGACAGATACTTCTCTGGCAGCAAGACTTGCAGGAAAAATTGAAGAAACTAAAGAGTTTTCTTCGGTTGTTGAAAAGCAGAAAGACAACAGTATCTTAATAACCAATATACGAGGTAAAGAGGATCGTGCCTTGCTGATCCGGTTGTGTAAAGAATTCATTTATGATTGTGATGGAAAGATACTGATTGGAAATGGTGTTAAAGCCGAGCAAAACTTAAGTGAAAATAAAAGGTTACAGCAGGAAGTGTTTGAACTTGCAAGGAACCGTGCACCGGGGAAACATTTGTATTTGATAGAGCAATATTATCATGAACTGGCTATTTCTTACATCAGCCGGAAAGTTGGCGAAAATGGATTTAAGTTAAAAGAGCTGGAGCAGATCAGATGTGAAGATGAAGAGACAGGAAGAAATCTGTATGAGACACTCTACTGGTATCTGAGAATGAAAAGAAATGTGTCTCAGACAGCGGCAAAACTAAAGATTCACAGGAATACGCTACTTCCACGTCTGACCCGGTTAAATGATATGCTGGATCTGGACAATCGCGACGGGGCAGAGTGCGAAAAACTTTTGGTTGCCATGGAAATAGAAAGAATGAAAAACAGTGATGGATAATAGGAACAATCTATAAATACAATACAATTATAGAAAAAACCAATTTGCATATTATGCTATAAAAGTCTAAAATTTTAAACAGAATGGTTAATTGTGTCCGTTTATAGATACTAATAAATTTGATGAGGTGAAAGACTATGGAGATTATTAAAGATTTGCCAGAGGTTTTTGAAGAATTTGCTGAGCAGAGACAGAAATCATTTCTTATGATGAAAGAACTGAAAGACAAGGGAACACCAGTAGTAGGAGCTTATTGTACATATTTCCCAAAAGAGATTGCTATGGCTATGGGAGCTTCAACAGTCAGCCTGTGTTCCACATCTGATGAGACAATTCCGGAAGCAGAGAAAGATCTTCCGAAGAACCTCTGTCCGCTGATCAAATCAAGCTATGGATTTGCAAAGACAGATAAATGTCCGTTCTTCTATTTCTCAGATGTAGTAGTTGGGGAAACAACCTGTGATGGTAAGAAGAAGATGTATGAATATATGTCAGAATTCAAAGATGTATTTATCATGGAACTTCCGAATAGCCAGAGAGAACCGGGACTTCAACTCTGGAAAGGCGAGATCATCCGTTTCAAGGAATATCTGGAACAGAAATTTGGCGTGACGATCACGGAAGAGCAGATCCGTGAAGCTGTAAAGACAGAGAATCAGGCACGTCGATCCTTAAAGAAACTTTATGAAGTAATGAAATATGATCCGGCTCCGATCAAAGGACAGGATCTGTTCAAAGTTCTGTACGGAAGCACCTTCAAATTTGACCGTTCCCTGATCCCGGGTGAAGTGGATGCTCTTACTGCGAAGATTGAAAAAGAATATGCAGAGGGCAAGAGAGAAGAGAAGAAACCACGTATCCTGATCACAGGATGTCCAATCGGAGGAGCAACTGAAAAAGTAATCCGTGCCGTAGAAGACAACGGCGGTATTGTTGTAACTTTTGAAAATTGCAGCGGTGCAAAATCTATTGACAAGCTGGTAGACGAGGACGCAGAAGATATCTACGATGCAATCGCAAGAAGATACCTTAGCATTGGATGTTCTGTTATGACGCCGAACCCGAATCGTCTGGAGCTTCTTGGAAGACTGATCGACGAATATCAGGTAGACGGTGTGGTAGATATGATCCTTCAGGCCTGTCATACCTACAATGTGGAGACTAATACCATCCGCAAGTTTGTGACAGGTGAAAAGGGAATTCCGTATATCAGTGTTGAAACCGATTACTCTCAGGCAGACATCGGACAGCTGAACACCAGACTTGCTGCGTTTGTTGAGATGCTGTAAATGGAGAGTATGACGAAGAGAAATGCGTTTCAGTTCCGCAGGGCGAATGAGGAGGATCTTCCTGAAATTTGTCGTATAGTAAAGCTTGCCGGAGAAAGTGTTCCCGTGAAAGAATGGTTTGAGGCAGAGGATGAAGAATTTCTTGCAAAGCATATCCGTGAGGAAGGATTTACCCTTTTGGCAAAGAAAAATGGACAGACTGCAGCAATCATGATTGTCCGTATTCCCGGACTGGCAGAGGACAACCTGGGAGAATATCTGAAGATTTCCAGGGAAGAAATGAAGCGGGTTGCGCATCTGGAGATTGCTGTTGTAGTACCGGAGTATCAGGGATACGGACTGCAATATGAGCTTTTCTGTCAGTCAGAAGCAATCGTAAAAAATAAGCAGATGAGGTATCTGATGGCAACAGTTCATCCGGATAATATATACAGTTTTCGCAATATGGAAAAGCTTGGAATGAAGGCAGTTCTCGAGACAAAGAAGTATGGCGGGAAACGAAGATATGTTATGAGTAAAACATTAGAATCTTAGAAAGAAACGAAAGAGCTTATGGAAAATGTAATGGCACATTTTCCATAAGCTCTTTTTGAATACAAGTATGAATTGTAAAATGAGAAAGTTTCTTAACTAACAACTTCAATGTTGACATACTAACTTCGGGTAATATAAACTATTCTAAGTTAGAAAATACAAACAAGAGGAAACAGAATGAAATTCAAAAATAAAATCATTGTGGTCTGTCTGTGCGCATCTGTATTCGCGGGTGGATGCGGTCAAGGTGGTCAGAATACAACAAAGAGTAAAAATAGTGAAGGAACAGCCAGTTCGAAGGAAAGTACAGAACGAATCTCTCAGGATAATGAGGCATCAAAAGACATTTTTGCAATGGATACCTATATGACAGTGACAGCATATGGAGAAAAAGCACAGGATGCGGTGGATGCCGCTGAAGCAGAGATTGAAAGATTAGATACACTTTTATCAACGGGAAATGCAGACAGTGAGATTGTAAAACTGAATGAACAGAAAAGTGCAACACTTTCAGAAGATGGCGGATATCTTGTGAAGCGCGCACTGGAACTGAATAAGGAAACGGATGGGGCATTTGATATCGCAATTTATCCGGTTATGGAGGCGTGGGGATTTCCGATACAGAATTTTCGTGTCCCATCAGCTGACGAACTGACAGGGCTTCTGAAGCATGTGGATGCAGCGAAGATCTCATACGATAAGGATACGAGAGAAATCTCTTTTGAAGATGACCAGATGAAAATCGACCTTGGAGGAATTGCAAAAGGCTATACTTCTTCGCGGATTATGGATATTTTCAAAGAAAACGGGATTACAAGTGGTCTGGTAAATCTGGGTGGAAATGTACAGGCACTCGGAACCAAGACAGACGGAAGTAACTGGCGGGTTGCGGTACAGAGTCCGGACGACACAGAGGATTATCTGGGAGTTTTATCCATTCGGGATAAAGCGGTGATCACATCTGGTGGATATGAACGCTATTTTGAACAGGATGGTGTGACCTATCATCACATTATTGATCCAAAGACCGGATATCCGGCAGAGAACGGACTGGTATCTGTCACGATCGTAAGCTCGGACGGAACCCTTGCAGATGGGCTTTCCACCTCCCTTTTTATCATGGGAGAAGAAAAAGCGGCAGAGTTCTGGAAGGCGCACAGTAATGAGTTTGAGGCGATCTTTGCGACAGATGATGGGACGATTTATGTGACAGAAGGTCTGAAAGACAGCTTTACAACGGATCTTGACATGAAGGTCATTACGAAATAATTTGCGTGAAATGAGAGGATAATGAGAGATGGACATCAAAGAAACCGGTAAAAAATTAAAACCGTTTGCACCCGTTCTTTCAGTTGCACTGGTTACGGCGTGCGTGGCAGGCTCTTTAAGTGGATATGAGGCTCCGGTCTATGCAGCGACACAGGAAGAAACACCGGTAAAAAAAGAAGAAACAAAAGAGAAGAAAGAAGAAAAAAAGACAGCAGCCAAAGGAACATTTGACTTGGAGGATGGTGTGTATAAGGGAACCGGAACCGGGTATGCAGGAGACATCACCGTATCGGTACTGATCAAGGACAAGCAGATCGTTTCGATTGATATTCTGAGCTCTTCCGATGATGCAGCGTTTTTCACGCGTGCGAAAGCGGTGATCGACAAGATCATCGAAGGACAGACGCTGGATGTGGATACTGTATCGGGAGCAACGTTCAGTTCCAGAGGAATCATCAGCGCCGTAAAAAATGCGCTGACCGGGGAAAAGGATACCAGCGAGACAGGACAGGCGCAGTCCGGTCAGACAGGGGCGGCGGCAGGAAGCTCAACTAGTGTGGCAAAGGTAGAAGATGCGGCAGCGTATAAGGACGGAACTTATTACGGTTCTGGAACCGGATTTGGCGGTCCGCTGAAGGTTATGGTAGAAATCAGCGGAGGGAAGATCGCATCCATCCAGATTGTGGAGAACAGTGACGGAAGCGATTATATTTCCAAAGCAGCTTCTCTGATCGATTCTATTATTACGACACAGAGTACCAATGTGGATACGGTGTCAGGGGCAACCTACAGCTCTGTCGGAATTATCCAGGCAGTCCGGGATGCGCTGGGTCAGGCGGTGGTAAATGGTACATCGGACAGCACACAAAATAGCAATAACAACAGTAATAACAATAGTTCGTCAGATGACGATAGTTCTACTGTAACCGGAACTGTTCCGTACAAGGAAGGAATCTATTACGGAACAGCAGAGGGTTACAGCGGAGATGTATCCGTTGCGGTCGTGATCCAGGAAAAGACGATCAAAGCAATCCTGATTACAGAAAGCTCAGATGATGAAGCATTCTTTAATCGTGCAATGGATGTTGTGAAAAAGGTGATCCAGATACAGAAGACAGACGATGTAGATACAGTGTCAGGAGCAACCTACAGTTCCAAAGGACTGTTAAATGCAATCAAGAATGCACTGAAACAGGCAGAGAAAGTGACAAATGGAGAATCCATTGATGAGAAGCCGGATCTGACTGATCTGAAAGAGCTGATCGAGAGAGCAGAAAAGTTGGAAGAAGATAAATACACAGAAACAAGCTGGGCAGTTCTGCAGACCAGACTTGCGGACGCAAAAGATGCACTTGAGGAAACGAAACAGACTGCGGTTGATAAAGCGGTGGAAAAGCTGAAAACAGCAATTGCTCAGCTGGAATCAAAAGATGGAAAAGACGAAGAAAATACAAAATATGTCAGTGGAACTTATGAAGTGACCGTTCCGTGTACGCCGGATGAAGACGAAGACTTTGAAGAGTATGAGCTGACAATGTCGGTGGTGATCCGCAACGATAAAATTGTGTCAATTACGGGTATCACAGGCGATGGTGCAAGCAGTAATGACAGCTATATTAAGAGAGCGGCAAATGGTACTTCAAGCATAAAAGGTGTGGTATCCCAGATCATAGATAAAGGAATGCCGGAGGATATTGATACTGTTTCCCGTGCAACCTGTTCTTCCAATGCAATCCTGGAAGGATGCAAGAAAGTACTGGAAGCAGCAGAAAGACCGACAGATATGGAGGCTGAATAACAATGAGAGAATTCTGGGTAAGACTGGTAAGTATGCTCGCGATCGTGGGAGTTCTGCTGGGATACAATTCAGTGCTGGATGCGCGTGCGAAAGAAGATGAGATTGCCCGGCTTTCCGCACAGATTGCCGGAAACGGACAATCAGACAGCGGAAATGGAGGTTCCGCAAACTACAAGGACGGAACCTATACCGGGGAAGCTGATGGATTTGGCGGAACGATCCAGGTAGAAGTGAAGATTGAGAAAAGCAAGATTGCAGAGATCAATGTGATATCGGCAGAGAAAGAAGACGGAGCATACCTTTCCATGGCAAAGGATATTATTCCCAAAATCATCGATGCACAGAGCGCAGATATAGATACGATCAGTGGTGCGACATTCAGCTCGACCGGAATCAAAAATGCATCGGAACAGGCTCTGGAAAAGGCGGTAAAGTAACGTGAAAAAGATGGATATTCATAATTTAACGGCGAAAGATATAAAAAAATTACATATATGGCTGAGAGCATTGATCCAGGTACTGTATTTCCTGTTTATCCCATCTGTGTATACAGCGGCATTTGCCGGAGTGAAATACATCTTTACACAGATCGGTGCAGGCGAAAAGGTTGCCATGACCTCTTTTGTGACAGTACTGGTTGTGATCTGCATTTACACCATTCTGTTCGGAAGATTCTTTTGCGGATTCGCTTGTGCGTTCGGTACACTGGGAGATGGTGTGCATGCACTCTATGTGTGGATCTGTAAAAAGATGAAAAAGAAACCTCTTCAGATTGCGGATGCATGGACAGAAAAGCTCTGTTATCTGAAATATATTGTACTGGCACTGATTTCAATCCTGTGCTTTGCCGGCGTCTACAGCAAGGCAAAAGGAACCAGCCCGTGGGATGTATTTTCCATGCTCCATGCCGGCAACTTTAAGCTTGGCGGATATCTGGTGGGAATCGTTCTTCTGGTTCTGATCCTTGTGGGAATGTGTTTTGAAGAACGGTTTTTCTGCAGAAATTTCTGCCCGATGGGAGCTGTGTTTTCCCTGCTTCCGGTGTTTCCGTTTTTCGCACTTCACAGAGACCGGGAAAACTGCATCAAAGGATGCAAGGCATGTACAAAGAAATGTCCTTCTAACATCGGACTTCCGGAAGATGGATCTCCGAAGGTAGAAGGAGACTGTTTCCAGTGTCAGAAATGTATTGATACCTGCCCGAAAGGAAATATTCATACCGGAGTAAAAGGACTTCGTGGAAATGAATTCTGGTTTACGATTTTGCGGGCAGTAATCTTACTGATTCTTCTGCTCTGGCTGGGTGTATAGAAGATGAAGAAGAAAGATCTGATACTTGGAGCAGGAATTATTGTGATTGCGCTTGCGATGCTGCTTGTGATGCAGCTGACGAGAGGGGAAGAAGGAAATCAGATCCAGGTTACGCTGAATGGGAAAATCTATGGAACGTATTCCTTATCGAAGGATCAGACCATCGAAGTAAAGGATGGCGATTTTTATAACCGGATCCGGATCGAAGACGGAAAGGCGTATATGGAAGAGGCAAACTGTCCGGATGGATACTGTGAAGAGCAGGGAAAGATCAGCGGGCATACACAGACGATCGTCTGTCTTCCGCATAAGCTTGTGGTAGAGGTTCTGGAAAATGAAAGCGATCAGAACTCGGGAACTTCGGATTCGGAAGATGCAGCTCCGGATACGATCGCAAAATGATAAAGGGAATAGCAGATGAATAAAAACAGAAAACTTGCCAATATGGCAATGCTGGTTGCACTGGCGATGATATTCAGTTATGTAGAAAGCTTAATACCGATCAATTTCGGGATACCGGGAATGAAGCTCGGAGTTGCCAATCTGGTGACTGTGACCGGGTTGTACTTCCTGGAGCTTCCGGAAGTATTTCTGGTGGTAGTCATGCGGATCCTGCTGACCGGCTTTTTATTTGGAAATGGAATGTCGATCATTTACAGTCTTGCCGGAGGAATCTTAAGCTTTCTGGTTATGGCACTGATGAAGAGGCTGAAAGGATTTTCCGTAGCCGGAGTCAGTATCGCCGGAGGCGTGTCACACAATATCGGTCAGATCATCGTGGCATCCATTGTGGTAGAGAATCTGAAACTGGTTTATTATCTGCCGGCACTTCTGATCGCCGGTACAGTGACCGGATTCGTGATGGGAATGATAAGTAAAAAGCTGCTTCCGATTGTAAAAAGAGAATCGGAGAGAGCAGCACAGATGGTTTAAATTTTTTTGATTATAGGTTAGCAAAAACTAACTTAATAATAAATATTATCAACAACAAGGAGGTAATTATGGGAAAGGGAACGATTAAGACAAAGGCTATGACGATGGCTGTGGCAATGTCGATGGTAGCGGGACTTTGTCCGTCGACGGTGTTTGCGGCATCAGGTAGTGTAGTTGCAAAGGATGGAACTTATACAGCAACAAAGCATGTTGTTAATAATCCGGATGATGAAAATGATTGGGATGAGTATGATGTGGAGGTAAGCCTTACTGTTTCCGATGGGAAATTTTCAAATATTACGGTTACGCCTAAGAATGGATATGATTCAACTACTAATGACTCTTATTTTAACAAGGCTTATAATAAGTCAAAAGGAATCAACACATTACTAAAAGATAAAGATGCGACAGAAGATACAATAAACGGTTGGGATACAAAGACTGGTGCTACATGTACAGCAACGGCAGTTAAAGCAGCTGCGCTTGAAGCGATTCAGTCTGCTCCGGCAGCATCAACTGAAGTAACAGTAGATACGACAGCGTTAAGTGGTGCAATTGCATCGGCGGAGGCACTTAAAGATAAAGAGGAAGATTATACTGCAGAGTCATGGAGTAATATGCAGGAAAAGCTGACAGCAGCAAAAAATGTTTTTACTGCAAAAGAATCTCAGGCAACAGTCGATGCAGCAGCAAAAGCTTTAACGGATGCAATGAATGCACTTGAAGCAAAAACTCCAGATGTACAGAAAGAAGTCTATGTGTTAATGAACATTCCATATGCTGATTTTTACAAAGCAGATGGTGTGACAGGTGCGGATGCTGTTTCATCAGCAACAAAGCAGAAAACGAGAGGAACACTTGTAGCAGGATCTTATCATGTAAACAGTGATGGATCGGATATTACAGGTGTAACTTTCCCAGTTAAGATCAGTGATGCCTCTTCCCTTGAAAAATATACACAGATTACAGACGAGAGTAAAGTTGATATTACTACACAGTCAAAAGCAGGCGAAGCGACAACAACCTATACTGGAAAGGATGCATTATTTGAAAGCGCAAGCTATTCCTACTATGTTTTAAGTGAAGCACCATCCTACTATAAAGAAGCAACAGTAAATTCTGATGGAAGCCTGAGTTTTGGTGAAATAAAAGGAGCAAAGGTACAGACTTTATCAGATGCCACAACAAAATTTTCAACTTCATCAAGATATGGTGATTATCAGTTAAATATAAGCGGACTTCCGTCAGAGATTAAAACTGTATATGGTGTAGTAATCAGTACCGAGGAAGGCAGCAAATATGGACTTCGTCATCTGGAAAATATCTGGAAAAACAAAGAACTTGCATGGAGTACCGGATTTGTAACACAATCAAAAGGAAACAACCTTAATTATAAAGACTACGCTGCCATGATGGGACAGACAATCAATAAGGTAACTTACTATACAGATGCTGGTATTTATGAAATTCCGATGGATCAGAAAGTTGCAAAGAAATTTGACGGAGAAGTATCAGTAGAAGATGTATCTGTGAAATCAGAAAAAACAGCTATAACGGTAAGTGGACTTCCGAATGATTTTGAAGAAGAATATAAAATTGATGGAATCGATGAAGATGCATATTCTGTTGAGATCAAATCAGATGGCAAGACAACTACAAGAACAATTAATTTTAAGAAAGCACTTGCAAAAGGTAGATATACAGTTACGCTTAGCGATAGGAATGGAAATTATGCACCAATCTCCACAACATTTAATGCTTATACAGAAACAATGCCGGCAAAATATAATGAAAATGACGAAGATCCGGCTGTGGTGAAAGCGGATGGTGTTGATGAAGAAGAATTCCAGACATATTTAAAAAATATTACATCAGTAACTGTGAATGGAAAAGAATATGCAGCTTCCGGAAAAAAAGGAGTAAAACTAATTACAGAAGACGGAAAACTGGATCTTTCAAAGGATGCATTTAAAGATGCAAAAGCAGGAGAAGCATTTGCTGTAACAATCGCAGAAGACGGTTATCAGGCATATACATTTACTTATAAAGTACCGGAAGAAAAAAGTGAGTATTCTTATGTTTATGTTGGTATGAGCTGGTCTGAATACTGGGCAAAAGAAGGTGTCTATGCAGCAGGTGATACAGGATCTTCTTCTGATGTAGATTCTCGTAACGAGTATGACAAGGGTGCTTTTGATGCAGTAACAAGAGCAACAGCAAATCATGGATTGCATCGAGGCAGTTTCCAGTGTAGTGCAGTTATTGAAGATACAAATGGAAACAAATATGAGCTCGCATACTGGAATGCAGACGGAAAAGCTGTAATGTCAGACGGAAGTGTTTATACGAGATCAACCAATGAAGATAAAAAAGCAGTGTTTACTGCTGAGGACGGAAGCTCATTTATCCAGGCTGATTATAAAGTAACAGGTATCAAATATGTTCCGGTTAAAGTAAAAACAGCAGATCTGAATGCATTACAAGAAGAATATGCAGTTGTGGAAAACGGAGGCACATTAAGTGGAGGATTTTCTGAAAATCAGCTTCAGTCTTACACAGCAATTGCAGATGTAACCCCAAATACAAATGGCCTTAAGACCGCCGAAAAGCAGGATGATGGAAGCTTTACATTTTCTGAAAGAACAACAGGTTCCTATTCCGGATTAAAAGACACACAACTGGCAGTGGCAGCTGATATCACACCGAATGTCAGAGAGACAAAAGATGTGGGAAGTTTTGGAGAATTTATCCGTGTAGATTTAAATGGAAACTATGGTGGGCTTGGTTCTGCGATGCAGGCTGTTGAATGGACCTATTATGGAGATGATGCAAGCTATACAACACCGGTAAGAACATTTGGAACAAAATTTGCGGCAGATAACTGGATGCATAAATCTAATGGAATCCAGCTTGGACTGACAGACTCTCTCAGATGCCAGCTTCCGGAAGGAACGGATGGTACAGGTTACTGGAAACTGACAGTCTATGGACTTGGTTATGCAGATTACAGCTATAGTTTCAAGATCGGAACAGAAAATCTTGCGGCACCAAAAACTGCAACCAAAGAAGATATCAAAGCATTACAGGACAAAATTGATGAAGCAAGTGCATTAAACGAATCTGATTATACAAAAGACAGCTGGGATAAGATGATAAGTGAACTGGAAGAATCGAAAGAGCTTCTTGCACAGGAGAATCCGTTACAGTCAGCTGTGAAAGAGCAAACGCTCCATATGACAGCAGCAATTGAGGCACTTGTGAAAGCAGATAAATATGTTCTCATGAACATCCCATACGCAGAATTCTACAAAGCTGAAACAACAGGTAATGATACTAAGGTAGATGCATTTACTTCTGCGACAAAGAACAAGACCAGAACCAAAGGTCTTGCAGGTGGATCATACCATGAAAATGCAGATGGATCCAGTATTGATGGTATCACTTATGCTGTAAAAGTAGACCCTTCGGTAGATCTTTCAAAATACAAAGAAGTGAAAGACGATGATTCCGTAGAAATTACAGTTACAAACAGAGGACAGACAACTACCACAACACTGACTGGAAAAGACACATTATTTGAAAATGCATCTTATGCATACTATCCACTTACAGAAGCACCGGCAAACTATAAAGAAGTTTCTGTCGATGCAGATGGAAAACTTGTGTTCAGTGAAGTAAAAGGTCAGGAAGCAACGAAGGTAGAAGGAGTTACAGCAAAACTTTCAACCGAATCATCTTATGGAGATTACGAGCTTGATCTTGATGGACTTCCAGAAGAAATCACATCAGACAATGTAAATGCAGTTGTAGTAAAGACAACCGACGGAACCGCTTATGGTATGCGTCATTTAGAAAATATCTGGTTAGGTACGAAACTCGCATGGAGTACCGGATTTACAAGTCAAGTACATGGTTGCCCGACATCATCTGGACATTACAAATCTATGATGGGCAAGACCATTGACAGCATTGAGTATTATACAACAAATGGTGTGTATACAATGGATATCGCAGATATCTATGTTCCTGTAAAATCAGAGATTACAAAAGTGAAAGTCGCCGATGCAGACATTACAGCAGGCAAGACTAAAATCAATGTACAGCTTCCAGATGAATTTAAACCGGAATACAGTGTGGATGGACTGGATGTGTCGGTAGAAGGTAAAGTACTGACTTTTAAAGCAGCGACAGAGAGCAGAGCAGCAGCTTCTGTAAAACCTGGGAAATATACCCTCACAATTAAAGATAAGAACAAGAAATATGCAGATGTTGTTACAACATTTACATTGACAACAAAAGATATGCCTGCAGCATATGATGAAGAGAATAAGAAACTTGTAGAGGCAAAAGGATTTGACACAGATGCGCTTAAAGCTTATCTTGGAAATATTACTTCTGTAAATGTAAATGGTAAAGATTATGCAGCAAGTGGAAGAGGCTCCGTAGTTATTATCAATAAGGATGGTACGATCAAGACAGATGCAGATCCGTTTAAGGATGCGGTAGCTGGAACGGAATTCCAGATTACAGTAGCTTCAACAGGTTATACAACTCCTCTTACATTTACTTACAAGATAGCAGAGACTCCGGCACCGGCAGAGGTTGATACAACAGCACTGGAAGCTGCAATTGCAGAAGCTGATAACCTTAAAGAAGCAGACTACACAGCAGAAAGCTGGAGTGTATACCAGGCAGCACTGCAGAGCGCACGTACTGCACTGGAAGCAAAGGAAAGTCAGGATGCAGTTGATCAGGCACTTGCTGCTTTAAATGCAGCAAAAGATGCACTGGTTAAAGCTGAAGAAGAACCGGTTGCAATCAATACTGCTTCTCTTGAAAAAGCAATTGCAGATGCAAAAGCGCTTAAAGAAGCAGATTACACAGCAGATAGCTGGAAAGCACTGCAGAGCGCACTTTCAGATGCCCAGAAAGCACTGGAAGCAAAAGAAAGCCAGGAAGCAGTAGATAATGCAACAAACAGCCTGAACAAAGCGATCAAAGCACTTGTAAAGAAAGGCAGCTCATCTGTAAAGAAGACAGATGGTACAACCAATGGATCCAAGACAAGCGGAAACGATTCTGTAAAAACAGGAGATCCGGCAAGTGTACTTGGCTGGCTTGGACTTGCAGTTTCTTCGCTCGGAGCAGGTATGGGCGGCTTTGCCTGGAAACGCAGAAAAAGAAAATAAGACTATACGATAATTTGTAACAAAGAATCAAATTAGAATAAGAATTAGAAAGCTGACAGACAGATGAGAAAAAATACATTTGTCTGCCAGCTTTTTTTTTATAGGAGATTCCGAAGGAACTGCAGATTATGTAATTTCTATTACAGAAAGCTGGATGACACCGACGATCCTTATGACATTGACTTTTGTAGTATCTGCTTTTATTGCATTCTTTACAGGAACTTCATGGGGAACCTATGCGATTGTTACACCAATCTGTGTACAGATGGCTCTGAATATATCTGGTGGAGCTTTAACACCGGTCGTATATGCTACAATAGCAGCTGTAATGGGTGGAGGATGCTTTGGAGATCATTGTTCACCGCTTTCTGATACCACGATTTTATCATCACTTGCAACCGGATCTGATCATATCGATCATGTAACAGCTTTTTTTAATTTCTTGCTATTTATTTTTCCGAAATGTATAATTTTTGGTAAAAGTATGATTTTTTGCATCAAAAGTATAGTTTTTGATAAATTCTTTATCATGTCTTATCTAAAATAAGAAGTAGGAAGATTATCAGGAATGGGGAAAATGGTATGAAATTATTAAAACTTGTGATTGTAGATGACGAACCAATCCTTCTGCAGGGACTGGTTAAGACGTACAACTGGAATGAGATGGGATTTGAAGTTGCCGGTCAGGCACAGAGTGGGGAGCAGGCAATCGAAGTGATCAAAAAAGTGAAGCCACATGTCGTACTGACGGATATCCGGATGAAACAGGTTTCCGGTCTGATGGTGATGGAAGAGATCCAGAAGACAGAGCTGGATCCGGTTTTTATTGTGCTCAGTGCATACCGTGATTTTAATTATGCACAGCAGGCGTGTGATCTTGGTGCATATGCATATCTGCTGAAACCAATCGAGGAAGATAAACTGCAGGAGACCATGCAGGGCGCATACCAGACCTGTATGGAGAAACTGGAGAGCGAAGAGCGTTATGAAAGCTGGGAAAATATGATCCGAAAAGATTCCACCAGTTTTCTTCAGGTTGTTGTACAGAAATATTTACAGAATAAAATTTCCTATGAAAAAATGCAGGAAGTATTTGCGATCTTGAAAGATGTGATCGAAGAGGGCGACCGTTTTATTGCAATGTGTGTGGATCTTGATCTTACATATAAGATTACGGATGCACTGAATTACGAAGCAGCCAGGCTGGAATTGATACAATCTCTGGAAGAAATGTTTTCAGAGCGGTATTTTTTCTGGCATTTTGAAAAGGCAGAAGGTTGTCATGTATTTCTGATCAAGACAAAGGAAAATGCGACAGTGCGCGAGATTGCGCAGATTCTGGAACAGGTTAAAAGGGAACAGAAAAGTCCGGTTACTGCATCGATTTCCAAACCGTATAAAGGACTGGATGGAATCCGCCGAAGTTACGAAGAGGCGCAGGGACTTTTCGAGCCAATCTGCAGCAGTGCCACAAATGAGAATACTTTTTCCATACCTGTGAAAAAGGAAGAAAAAGCGGCAAAAAGTGATTGTGAAGAGGCAGGACTTACGATCGTCAATGCTGTTCGGAAGAATGCGTTTAAAGAGTTAAAACAGGCTTTTATTGCGTTGATCTACGCACTTCCACATGAGGAAGAGTTACAGATCCGTTATATACATAAGGTTATGCTGCAAGCGGAGATGATGCTGAACGATACTTACGGAATGACGGAAAAACTGCAGAAACAGTTCCGGAATTATTATTCGAATATGGAGAGTCTGACAGCAGCACAGGCGGTAGATGTCAGTTATAAGATTCTCGGAGAAGCAATTGAGGAACGGGAAAAATACGCAGAAAGCGGAGAAAATAAATGTGCAAAGGAATATATGACAGTGGCACTTTCTTATATCGGTGAGCATTTGCAGGAGGAAGAACTTTCTATTGTTCAGGTGGCAACGCAGATTTATCTGAATCCGGTATATTTCGGGCGTGTATTTAAAAATACA
>OLQC01001741.1_pt1 | contig 16369 bp, 7 predicted proteins | sample 1672471 | NCBI WGS metagenome assembly OLQC01 (sample SAMEA3136689, study PRJEB25190) | human gut metagenome | biome: human gut; feature: human-associated habitat; material: faeces | place: Austria | collected 2013
CAAAACAGGAGTAAGTACTTTCTTCTTTTCATCAGGAGTCAAAGGTTTCATGTTGCTCTTTTCTACAGTACCCCAATGAATATCAGCGAAGTAGTAATCAATTGCATGGTCTTTCTTACCCTTGTTCAAGTTGAAGGCAATAGCCTTCATACCATCACCCTCAGCAGGGATTGTACCAGTAGCCTCATACTTCTGCCACTGAGTGGTGAAAGAAGGGTTAGGGCTCAAGCACTGCCAGTGCTTATACTCACCAGGCTTACCATGACACTGTGTGTCAGCGTCAATATTCTCAGAAGCCTTGTAGTAGAAGGTAATCTTATATTTATCGTCAGCAGACCAAGTCTTGTTAGGAGTGTAGATAAAGAACTGAGTATCATATTCATTTAATGCATTAGCATTAGCATGAACAACAACACAATTCTTTCCGTCAGGACCACCTGCGATAGGAGTACCAGCAACATCACCCTTTCCAGCCTCCCGAACAACAAAGTTGCTCATATCACCACCAGTTTTCATCTCACCATTGCTAATACAATCAGTAAAGATTTCTTCAGAAGGAGCCTCGAAATGAGTGATTTTAACAGACTTCCAATAAATCTTACCTACAAATTGTCCGTGCTGGAAGAAGAGACCATTACTATCCATGGTAGGTGTTACCTCGAACGGAACTTCTTTATAATCACCACCTACAGGAATCGTGAAGTCCTTTTCGGCGCCACCGCCCCAGTTACCCAACTTAAAGTGGATTTTAGCAGGCGATTCACCTTCTGCCTTGCAAAGGAAGGTAATCTTATATTTTGTACCCGTTTTAAGCTGAATGCCATTTACCAGCCAGTACTGAAGCTTATAATTCTCGATCGCCTTCTTATTGGTTATGACCACTGCACCATCTTTGTTCCACTCTGTAGTTATAGAAGAAGAAGGAAACTCATGCCAATCGTAAGATGAAAGAGTAGAACAGTCAAGTTCATAATCAGTCTTCTCAACTTCAGCACCAGGATTTACTTTATCTGCAATCAGCCCCTTCAGATACTTGTTAGGCTGCTGAGAATGCCAAGCCAAGGTATGGCCATAAACAGAAAGGCCTGCATCGGTAGCTTTCTTAACATATTCACTTACATTATCAAAATTCATGCGACCATCATCAGCAACACAAGAAGCCATCTTCATGGCGTTGCCGGCTACAGTCTCATTGAAATTGCTACCAGCAAGACAATATACAAGTCCCTGCTTGTTGAATTCGGCTGCTTCGAGCGCAATGCCCAACTTAAAGTTGGGATTGCACTTGCCGGCAGCTTTCATATCTTCCACGTATTTCTTCAAAGGCTCGTAGTTATTCAGATACTGATATTCCTTCAAATTCTTGGTCATATCAGTTCTGTACTCCGAGAACTTGTCATCAGCACAAGAAGACAAAGCCAAGAGAGCCATCAAGCCTAAACCTAAATTAATATTTTTCAATTTCATAATAATCAAATTATTAGAATGACACTTATCTATCAAGAATACTACTTCCTGATATACTGAGGACTGAATTGAACAATACCATTGGTGTTACCACGAGTCTGGGCAACAAACTGATCGGATGTTTCCAAAACAATGCCTGAACCGAAATCAACCTTGTAATTGAGAGTCAGGATGTCACGATCCTTGTTACCCCAAGCCAACTTTGCTCCCTTTTCTACAAACTTACCTGTACCAGAAGCAGTCATGCCCTCTGTATCAGAAGTAACGGTACAATTACCATTATCATCGAACGTAAGTTTCAAGTTGCAAGTGACCTTAGAGCCGTCAGCTTTATTTACAGAGACTTCGAAATTACATTCCTTCAAACTCTTGGTTGTAATGCGACTCACTTCATCCTTTTCAATAGTTGCACCTTCACGCTTTACCTCATGAGTTTGTCCATTCTCTGTAATCTTGTCAGTTCCTCTACGGAAATAAAAGCCATCCCATGGATTCATAAACTTAACGCAATAAAGGATATAATCCTTAGGAGCAATTAACCAAGCTGAAGCATCAGTACGAACAGGAGTTGTACCTGCAACGGCAGGAGAACCCGAAAGAATAGAATCGGCTCCCACCATTTCCTTGATGCGAACTGGGATTACATATGTATTCTTTGCACAATCAGGGTCAGCAAAAAAAGCATCCTCCAACTTAACCTGAAGACGTCCCTGCAATTTTCCATTATACGCAACCGTCTTGGTAGGAATTGTATAATAATTGCTAGGCATTGGCTTTACAGGAGTGACTCCATCCTCAAAATACAGATTGTCACACAATGAATTATCAACATCTACATTCAATGTGATGTTTTTTCCATTATATGCTCCACCCATTGTAGATACGATATACAATACATGATTGTTATCATCCGTATTATCGCGATTCTCATCATTGCCTAAAACTACAGAACGTACGATATACTGATAAGGATAATATACAGTAGTACCGCCCTCATAATCAGGAAATTCTTGGTTGCCATTCTCACAAGAGTTAAAGCCAAAAGCCAAGATTCCCAATGCAGCCATGGACAAATATTTGCTTATCTTCATTGTTTTCATCATTTTAAATATTAGTCGTTATTTTTTACTTCCCAGCCCTTATTCTGCTGCAAGTTGCTCCACTTCAACATTTCGCTCTGTGGTATAGGACCGTAATACATGTAATCTTTATAGTTGCGATCCTCAACCTTCATGACTTTGTATAATGGGGCACCAGCCTCTAAAGTGATTTCTATACCACGCACAGCCTCATTTAGAGGAGCTTTCCAACGGCGAAGGTCGCTAAAGCGCTTATTTTCAAAACAAAGTTCCAAACGACGCTCGTTGCGAATCAACTCACGCATTTTAATTTTGTCACCAGCGCACTCTTCCAAGTATGGATCCCCGCCAAACTCGCCAATTCCGGCACGCTTACGGATTGCCTTGATTACATCGTAAGCTGAGTAGTTGTGAGATCCCCTACCCTTTGGTCCCCAAGCCTCGTTGGCAGCCTCAGCGTAATCGAGGAATATCTCAGTATAGCGAATATACACAGGATAATGATACTGAGCATTCTTTGCATTAGGGTCAGGATTACAATCCTCACGCAACAGCTTTTTCATGTAATAGCCTGTACGAGTAGAATTGGAAATCTTATTCAAACCATCATTGTTATTAGCCGTCGTAATGTCTGTATGAATGGTCTTTCCCTTATAAGTACTACCATCATGAATGATATAAAGGTCAAGACGAGGATCTCGATTGCTGTAAGGATTCAACTTATCATACTCAGAACGATCATCGGTGATAGGATAACCATTTACAGCAGGGAATGCATCGACCAGATTCTGAGTTGGGTTGATTCTACCCTTACCATAAAGAGACGGAGGGAAATTATCAGACTCTTGGTTCAGACCAAGATCCCAGTCATCTTTACCATTGGTACGACTGCCACGCCAAAGAATTTCAGCAGGACAAGCACCTGAGCCAAGCGCATCGATTTCCCTGGTTTGCATAAACCAATTATTACCTGTAGCAGACAAGCCATTCACACCATTGATACGATCAAGAACGGTAGCTGCATCGTCAGCAGCCTTAGCATAATCCACGTTTGTACCTTCAGAGAAAGCAGGACTAGCTGCAAGCAAAGATACCTGTGAGCGAATAGCCTCAGCGATACGACCGCTGATACGACCACGCATAATGGAACCAAACACACGGTTGTAGTCTCCTGCGGTCCTTACTCCGATTTCCTTATACTTGGCAGGAACATCGTTATCATCAGTCAAATCATTGTAATCAAGAGGGAGAAGCTTGGCAGCCTCGTCCAAATCGCTATAGATTTGATCCAAGCACTCTTGGAATGTATTACGTGGCTTGTTGAAATCATCAGTAGAAGTCTCTGGTTCTGTCAAATTAGGAACGCCAAGCAGTTTGCCATCGGCTGTCCATCCACCATGATTCATCAAAAGATAATACAAGTTGAGAGCTCTCAAAGCATAAGCTTCACCTTTACGGCTATCACAATACATCTTACGGGCATTCTCGTCCTTTGCCCAGTTTACCTTATCTACCTCCTGAAGGAAGATATTGAGATATTGGATACAAGCACGACCATTTGCCCATCTAGACATAGGATCGCTATTAGCAGTCCAAGAACCTGTAGCCATCTTGAGAAAGCTATTTGTCAAGTCATTGCTTACAGCGTCATCTGTAGCAATATCAGTAACACTCTTGGTATTGTAAGGAAGCATCGCATAACCATATCCCAATAGTCCCTGAGCGTATGTTGGCTCATTGTAAATCTCATCCAAGCCACGGTTGTTTTCATCTGCAGGCTCGAAGAGATCTGAGCAAGAAGCCAAAGTAAGCGACATTGCTGCTAATATAAATATATTTTTTACTTTCATTTCTTTCTACATTTTAAAATGATTAGAATGTTGCCTTTACACCTATATTATAATAGCGTGTCTGAGGCGCAGACCCAACGTTCATCTCTAAGACTTCGCGCTCTCCTGAAATGGTAAGCAAGTTAGCTCCGCTTACGTATGCCGACAACGCCTTAAGCCATGTCTTTTGGAACAAAGTACTAGGCAAGTCGTAAGTTATCTGGACCTTAGCCAAGCGGAAAGCATCCGTCTTGTACATCCAGAAGTCTGATGTCTGGAAGTTGTTGTTACCATCAAGAGATGTCAAACGAGGATAGGTTGCAGTCTCTTTGGTTTCCTCTGTCCATCGGTTACGAACTACAGCAGAATATTTGCTATCGCCCTTTACCCACCAATAAGAATTATTCTTGACTCCCCAAGCACCGAAGTTACCGGTACCAAGAGCGAAGAAGGTAAAGTTCTTCCACTTAGCTGTAAGATTGACACCAAGCGTGAATGGTGCTCCATACCAACCACCCTTACCCAAGAAGACTTGGTCGTATTGGTCAATTTTATTATCACCATTTACATCCACATACTTGATGTCACCAGGTTTAACTGTTCCACCAAAATAGCTTTGGTCTGGAGAAGTTTTGATTTCCTCCTCGCTTTGGAAGAGACCTGCGCTCTTGTAACCCCAAATGCCATCAAGTGCCTTTCCTTGTCTGTTCTGATACTGCTCTACGTTGTTCTCATCTCGTTTGGTAGCCTTGGTTGTATAGTAAGTACCTGTCACACCAAGTGAGAGATCCACATCACCTACCTTCTTATTGAAGTTGGCTGCGAAATCAAATCCTACTCTACGATTATTGTTGTAATTCAGTACAGGCATAAACGAAGCCGCTGGATAACCAGTATTCAAATGAGATGGATAGAATGTTGGTGAAGAGATGAGACAACCCTCCATCGAATTGATGAAGAAACTTGCATCCAATGTCACCAATTTCTGCCACAAGGATGTCTTGAAATTCAGAGACAACTCTTTGCGCTTGATAAAATCAAGGTCTTTGTTCTCACCTCTTTTTGAATAGGTGTATTTATCGCTAGATCCATCATACCATCCATAGCCGTAATCAGAAGTCCAAATACTCTGATAGAGATAGTAGCGATTGTCACCAACTGCTATATCAATATCCTCATTGATAATACTACCTGATACACTAATCATCATGTCATCTACCACCTTGGAATTCTTCAAGAAAGACTCATTCTTGAGTCTCCAACCCAAAGAAAGTGATGGTGAGAGAGCCTCACGATGACCTGGAGCCAACTGGGCAGAGTGAATGGCAGCTAATCCAAAATCTGCGTAATACTTCTGGGCATAATTGTAAGAAGCATCGAATGCAAGATTGGCACTAGAGTTCTTATGATACTGTCCAGACTTCGACTGCTGGAAGCCAGAAGCTATCAACATTGCCGACAGATTGTGAACCTTGTTGAAAGTATTGTTGTAGTTGAACTGACCAGAGAAAAACATGGTCTGGTTATCTGTACTTCCGCTGATGTTCTGGTTGCCAGACTTTTTATCCTCACCTTCCTTCTTCAATGCGACAATCATATCCTTGCCATCAATGTTAGCCCATGTTGGGATATAAACAGCATAGCTATTATCGAAAGAAGTATTATAAGAGGTAGCATAGTCGACTGCGAAATGAGTCTCGAAAGACAAGCCCTTCAACACCTTGTGCAAGTTGATATTGATACCCGTATCAAACTGGAATTGACGACTAGTAAATTTACTACTTCCTGCAGAATAGATATCAGCAAAAACATTGGAGGAGTTTGCCTGAGTACCAGCAAGGAAGTATTTGCCATCTACCAACTTCGCAACGCTCATCAAGTCCCAAGCAGCCTTAGCATTAGGGGCTATCATATCTGTGGAGATAAGAGGAGCTGCATTCTGTGGAAAATTAGGACGCCAAGTAGCAGCAGCTTCCCAGTAATTACCCTTTGCAGAATGAGAATCATAAAAGGTTGCACTGGAGTTGACCCAAGCCTTAATATCATCAGTAATGTCTATATCCACATTACCACGAACGCTGAAGCGCTGGGTATTATTATTCTTAGCCTCACCAAACTTGAAATAATCGCCCTGGCGATAATAGTTGATATTGCTATAGAAATGAGCTCGCTTACCACCACCGCTGATTTCTGCAGTAGCCTCATAACGGCTGTTCATCTTTCTGAGATAATCAGAAGAATAGAAATCGAGATTAGGATAACGATAAGGGTTCAAACCTGCTCCATGATTATAGATGTCCTCAGCAGAATAAAGCTCAGACAGACCATCATTACGACGAGCCTCGTTATAGAGAGTCATATACTCTGCACTGCTAAGATACTCAGGATAAGACTTTGCTACATTCAAACCTGCATTAGCCTGCACCTCGACCTTCAAGCCGTCATTATGACCACGCTTGGTGGTTATGACTACAGCACCCTTGGCAGCCTTGCTACCATAGAGCACCACAGCCTGCGCACCCTTGAGGAAAGAAATCTGTGCAATCTCACTTGGTTGAACGTTGTTAGCTTCACGAGGCACACCATCTACCAAGACGAGATAACCAGCGTTGTCGGCATCCATACCCCAGAGAGAATTGCCATTCCAACCACCTACATAACCTTGCATATTGTCGAGGCTATAAGTATGGTAGTTCTTCTTCATCAAGTTCTCTACATCGACTACAGACACACCGCCCAAGATGTCATCCTTGGCTACCTTTCGGTAAGCCACCTGAACCATCTCCTTGTCGGCACTGGCTGTATCGGATTCGCTTGTCTGTGCAGTCTTGGCATTGGCACCAAGAGGAGCCAAAGCCACGAGACTTGCTACAAAAAGCTTATAATTATATGATTTGAATCTTGAATTCATACTATCATTATTCATTTAGTATTACTAATTTATAATTTTAAACCTTACCAGCCTGGATTTTGTTTAAACTCTGAACTGATCTGAGTCTCCTTGATTGGCAATGGGAACCAATAGTGCTTGGTACCAAAATTACGAGTCAATATCAACTTTCTACGATAATTGGCAACCCGAGCGTCCTTAGGATCTTTCTTCGTATAGAAGTCTGCACTTTCCACACGGTCAAACTCCTGTGAGAATTTTTGATTATATGGTGCCTCTGTCAGAAGCAACCAACGCTGCAAGTCACAAAAACGGAATCCTTCGAAAGAAAGTTCTACCTCACGCTCACGACGGACCTCATCCATGAACTTATGGTTGTCTGCAACAAATTCTGGAGCAACATGACCTGCACCACAACGGTCGCGAAGTGTATTAATTGCATCTTCTGCGGTCTTACCAAAGTTTGAAGACTTGCCAGAAGCACCACCGAATGCAGCACAAGCCTCTGCATACATCAAGTATATGTCTGCAAGACGCATATATGGCAAATAGCAGTGTAAAGCTGAACCCCAATCGTAATCTTTATCCACTTCATTACAAGTATGAGGCACCAACTTCTGAATGAAATAACCCGTACGGCTTGCATTTGCTATTGGGCGCATATTACCACCCGTATATAATTGGCAATACTGTAAATCTGCATACTGACCAGGTGTTCCGTTCAAATACTTAAAACCATCGAAGACGATATCGTGGTAGAAACGGGGATCACGATTTTTGAAAGGATGCTCAGGGTCGAAACCAGACTTTGGATTGGGTACATACTTACCATTCTCAACCAAATAGATTGGTTCTCCGTTAGCCATTCCATAAGCCTCTACAAGGTTGGCCGTAGGTTGGTGAATGACATTATCATGAGTAACTACTTTCTGTACCTTAGGGCCAAAGACCTTAGAGGTATTCCAGTTAGAGCCATTAGAATCAGGAGATGGACCACGGAAGATAGCTTCAACCGTTCCAGGCATTTTCCAGTTCTGCTTCTTGGTATAGAATATATCAGAAAAACAGCTATTGGCATCAGCAGATTTCTCATGATTGTAGATGTCTGAGTACTTAAACTCTGCCAATGCATATTGTGTCTGACCAGCTTCCACAAGAGAGAGCAGTTCACCAAAAGCCTCAGCTGCCTTCTTAGCATATTCCTGATCATAATCATAAGTCTTGCCATTCTTGCTGGCACCAATCTGCGCACCATTCTTCATCAAAGGACTAGCAGCCCAAAGATAGGTTTTACCAAGATAACCAAGAGCCATGATCTTATTGATGCGAAGATCATTCTTACCTTGTGTGGCAGCACCTGCAGAAGTCTTATCCCAATTAATAGGCAACAAATCGGCAGCCTTGCGGAAATCAGCTGCCGCTCTATCAGCGCATTCCTGATAAGAAAGACGTGGCAATCTCTGCTCGGCATTGGCATCGAGATAAGTATCCACATAAGGCATACCACCAAAATACTCCATCATTTCCTCATGCCACCATGCACGGAAGAAATAGAGCTGACCCTCTATCAGTTTTTTCTCTTCAGCACTTCCAGTCACAAACTTGTCGATATTCTGTAAACCGAGATTACATTTTCTGATGCAATACCACGCATGGTTCCAAATACCGTGTGCGAACTTATCTGTGGAAGTAGAAGAACCATCACGCTTTAGCCAGTTACCAGTAGATTCCCATGCACGGAAGTTACCTAAATCAACCTGATGGGTCATTCTATTATCAGCCTCAGGATTGAAGATTTCATCATCACCCCAGTTCCATGAAGGACAATAGTTACATTTCTCTTTATCAGGGATACAGTTGTATATTTCCTCAACGAAACCTTGGAAATTACGGAAATTGGCAAAGGCATCGTCTGCAGAAACTGTTGAGTCTGGCTCCTTGTCCAAGTAGTCTTGACAAGAGCTCAGCGAAGTACCGAGAGCCAGCGAGACGCATCCCGACAACAATAATGTCTTTATCTTATTTTTCATCTGAATATTTTTTAAATAATTACAAAGAGAATTTAACACCTAAGTTGAAGCGGCGAACCGTAGGGTATGCTCCCAACCAGCCACCACCACCGAGGTTTGCCTCACGGTCATCAGGCATACGAGTCCAGAGCCAGAGGTTATTACCATTCAAGTAAATCTTGAGGTAGTTTACGCCTAATGCCTTAATCCAACCCTTGGTCCAGGTATAAGCAATCTCGACATTCTTCAAACGAATGTAAGAACCATCATACATAAACTGTGTACCATAGGTGTAACTTGAAGCAGTGGCACCCCAACGAGGAAGGATACATTCTGGATTGCTTTGATTCTTATTCCACCAAGTACCAGTATCATAAACATTATCAAGCATATTACCAAAGCTTGTCAATGATACGTCACGGGTCACATTAGTTACTCCATAGAACTGAGCGAAAGCTGAGAACCCTTTCCATTCGAAACCAATAGTAGCATTATAGGTGTTCTGCGGACTACTGCTATAACCTACAGGAGCCGAGTCCCTGCTATCAACAACACCATCACCATTGAAATCAACAATGTAATAGTCACCAACCAAACGGTGATTGTCATTGGAGTCGTGCGCCGGAGAACCAATCAAATCATCAATATTATTGATAAAGCCCTTATCTATATAAGAGTGATACTGATTCATGGCAAATCCTGCCTCCTTTTGATAATTTGGAGTAAAGAGGGCATCATCCTTCAAAATCACCTTATTCTTGGCATGGGTCATATTGAAATTACCCCAGAGTCGCAAGCCATTAGCAAACACCTTATTAAGTTTCAATTCCCACTCGTAACCACTGGTACGAACCTTACCTTTATTAATAGTAGGTGCTGTCGTTCCGAAATAAGAAGGAACAGAACGGTTGGAGCCGAAAATCAAGATGTCATTACGACGATCACAGAAGAAATCCAAAGAACCAGTAATCAAGCCTCCCAAGAAACCATAATCAATACCGAAGTTGGTTTTCTTAACTGTTTCCCATTTCACATTATCATTTCCAAGAGTGTTCTGTCGATACCATGTATAGATGCTCTCTGTATGGTCGAGATCCATCGTAGTCTTGCCGCCATACGCCCACTGACTCATATACAACCAGCGACGACTAGAATCAAATGGGTCACCTATGTTGTCATCACCAATCTCACCATAGGAAGCACGGAACTTCAACATATGGATGATGTGATTGTCACGCAGAGATTTCATGAAGTTTTCCTCAGTGATGGTCCATCCGATAGCACCTGAATTGAAGAAGGCAAAACGATTGTCCTTGCTGAACTTTTCTGATCCGTTATAGGCACCATTATACTCGATGTTATAACGACCTGCATAGCTATAGGTAGCACGGAACGCCCAGTCCTCACGGTAAGTTGGCATCACACTACCACGTGCATTCTCCTGACGTGAGAACAAGCCCATGGCTGATACATCATGCTGTCCAAACTTGCGAGCCCAGTTGAGCTGCAACTGATAGTAGAGGTTGCGAACAGTCTGGTTATTATCTACAGAACCACCTTCCGTTGACCAGTTCACACCTTGCTGCCAATCAAACTTATTATTTCCTTCAAGTTCTTTACCATAAGTAACCTGACCTGTTTCAGGATCAATATACTTAGTCTGGGCTTCATTATTCAAGTCATTGATACCTCGTCCTGTCTCAACAAAAACATTATCCCAAGAGATAGTACCACGGAAATTCAAGCCTTTGGTTATGAAATCCAATTTCTGCTCAAGGGTAAAGTCTGTATTGATACGAGTGGTTGTAGCCTGTGCTGTACCACCGATAGCAAGATTCTGTGCAGAGTTACTTACATTGGAAGCAGATGGATAGAATCCCCATGTGCCGTCAGAATATTGTGGCAAGAACACATCTGGGGCGATGTTATAAGCACCAGCCCACTGCTGACCAATCTGCCACTCACTATTGCTCATGTTACTCCAAGGAGCTTTTCTTACGCCATTGCTACCAGCCACATTTACCTTCAAAGTAGTGCTACTTGTGATGGCAAAGTCCAAGTTACTACGAACATTGATACGATTGTATCCATAGCCAGAGTTGTAGTTACGACCATTGTCATACTCACGGAAGAGGTCACCCTCATGCACGAAATCAGCAGAAGCGAAGTACTTAACGAATTTTGTACCACCACTCACGTTCACGTTGGCATTATAGGACACAGCAGACTTTTTGAAAAGTGCATCCTGCCAATCCACATTGGCATAACGTTCACGCTGCTCCTGCGTAGTCTGGTTTCGATAGTTGTCTATAAAAGACTGAGGACGAAGATATGAAACACCTTCAGGATAAATGCCCAGTTCACGCTCTATCACTTGGTTGCGAAGCATCAACGCATCATAAGAATCGTACTTGTTAGGCAACTTAGAAGGAGCTTTCAACGTAGCATTGAAACCAACATCAATCTTAGCCTTGCCTTCCTGACCACGCTTGGTGGTAACCAAGATGACACCATTGGCACCCTTCACACCGTAAACGGCAGTTGCGGATGCATCTTTCAAGACTGAAATAGATTGTACAGAACTGATATCCACTGAACTCATAGGGCGTTCAATACCGTCAACCAACACAAGTGGATCTTCATTATTATTCCAAGAACTTGCACCGCGAATCGTTATTTTAGGTTCTTCCGCGCCCGGCATACCTGTACCTGTGGTAGTAACCACACCCGGCAAATTACCTGTCAGTGCCGCACCAATATCGCTGATACCGGCTGCACGTTCCAGTACTTTACCTGTAGTTTGTGTGATAGCACCTACTACACTGGCCTTCTTCTGCTGGCCATAACCTACCACAACGACCTCTTCAAGCTGTTGTGAGTCATCTTCCAGAGTGACCTTTAAAATCTTTTGACCCGCAATTTTGACTTCCTGCGATTTCATTCCTGTGAATGAGACCACAAGAGTTACTTTGTCATTAGGAACAGCCAACGTGAAATTTCCATCTATATCTGATATCGTACCTATTGAACTATTGTTTTTTACAACGACGGAAGCCCCAATCACCGTTTCGCCATTTCCATCGACGACTGTTCCTTTCACTGTTACTCCATTCTGTGCTAAAGTCGGCAAACAACTCAATAGCAACAAAAGAATCAAGTAAGGAATCTTTTGAATTTGTTTTGTTACATTTTTCATTACCATTAGTTTAAGATATTAATAACTACATTCTCTCCATTACATTAGCTATTTAGAAATAGCATTAACTGTCATCATACATGCATTTCATAATTACACCAGTCTTTTAAGATTAATAATTCCAGCAATTAGTATTTGCAATATTTTACATAGATTTACATTCTTAGTTATATAGAAGTCAGAGACATATCATTAACAACTACCTCAGTTATCAAAACCTTTCTCTTCTCGGCAGCAAATGTATCCAACAAAAACGAAACAATCCACACATTCATGCTACACGTTTTTTTGACAGTATTACATCTTTCTTTTTGATGTTACATTTTTCTTTGAAAGCATTACAAATTAGCATATACAATACTCATTTTCAAATAATTACATCTCAAGCACAATCTTATAAATCCAGAAGATATTTTCCTAAAAATTCAGTCTTTCAGAGTATCTTGAAACTGATAAAAAAGAACTCAAAAAACGGAAGAAAAAACGATTTGTAACGCACCGCAAAAGATATGTAACCCATCTGTTAGAAGCGTAAAAACTCTCTTGGCCGATTCATTTAGCAAAAGAGCAATTAACACATTTAAAGAAATGGACAAAAAAAACACGGTTATCTATATTAGATAACCGTGCACCTTTACTGCAAATTACAGATTAAAACCGGGCGATTGGTAAACCTATAAAATCCCTATCTACTTTACTACCTCCATTTGAAACGGCGAAGCCGGAAGCCCTGACTTATTCCTCAGGTTAGCCTCCTGTGGATTATCATCCCAAGCGTAACGAACCTTTATAGGCTGAGTAATACCTTCGCTCCAAACCATCACTTTATTGCCTTCTATGGTCGCCTTTGCCCATTTAAAACGTCCATCCGCTCCCGCCAGTGCAAAACCTTTGAGTTCAGTTACAGGCATTAAATCATTCGTTCCTTCTTCAAAAGAGAGAATGATCTTTCCACTTTCAACAGATGCATCAGTACACAACGGACCACTATGAACTACATCCCTATGACCATATACCTTCTTTTTAACTTGAAGTGCCACTCTTCTTGCCAGTTCTTTCTTATTTAATGGATGAATATCATTCCACTCTCCCAAGTCTATTGCTACTACTAAAGAAGTATTAGGCAACTTCAAGGTCACTTGCCGTTGAGCCTCTCGCATACCCGCCCAACCACTTTCTACAGGTTGCAGATGCGTCTGCATAAAATTGGGTAGTTGCATAATAAAGAACGGGAGATTTTCATCTGCAAACTTCACTCGCCAATCTTTTATCATCGCAGTTAATAAGGCCTCATATTCACTTGAACGTCCTGCATTCGTCTCTCCCTGATACCACAAAGCTCCTTTAAAATGCAAATTTCGCAAAGGAGAAATCATGGAATTATACATGCCAGTCGGAATATTCTGAAAAGACACCCCACCTCTTCCGGCAGGCATTTCACAACCTAATCTATATTTCCACTGTTCCGCCAAACGAACTGTGTCTCCATCTATCGCCATACAATAGGGCTTGTCTTTTACAAAGCTAGGGCGACCACCCGAATTGATAAGACGAACCGTCACCAGATTCTCACCTGCTTTCAATACCGATACAGGAACTTTATAAATACGTGGCGGATATTGATACGAAGTGGTACCTACAAATACACCATTCACATACACTGAGTCCGCATTCACCATACAACCCAAACGCAATATGGCATCTTTATCAGCTTGCTCAGCCGTAAGACGAATATCCTGACGGAACCAATGTGAGCCACTTACCGGATAGCCATTCTTAGTGCCCAATTGATAGGAAAACATATTCACTTCCTCCCAATCGGAATCATCCAATCCCGGTTCATACCACTTGACCGGAGCATGAAGTCCTTCATCCCCTTTATACAAAGAGAGATTCCAAAACCTCGACATCATACCACCTGCCTTATTCATCAAAACCTTATATTCGTCAGAGTTATAAATATCCCTTTCACGCAAATTCTTTGGGAATTCCTGTAGAGCATCCTCACTCATCCAAGCTTCAATAGAACTTCCTCCCCAACTTGAATTAATAATCCCCACAGGAACTTTCGTCTCATTATACATCTCTATAGCAAAAAAATAAGGTAGTGCGGCATAAGACTGAGCAACCTCCGGATTCAAGGATGTCCAGTTCATCCGGGAAATATCTTCTTTCGGACCCTGCAAATCATTGCCATAGGGAGTTTTCACGTAACGGATCATTGAATTTTCATAAACAACCGTTTCCTTGCCAAACATATCCGCTACACGTGCCACGGTCAGTTCCATATTCGATTGCCCTGAGCACAGCCACACATCCCCTACCAGAATATCTTTTACTATCACTTCATTCACCGTCATCTCATAAGGACCGCCAGCCTTCATAGCAGGAAGTATGACCACCCATCTGCCATTCTCATCAGTCTTTGCCGTGTATTTCTTCCTCTTAAAAGTTACCACTACATCTTCACCCGGTTCAGCTGTCCCCCATATCTTAATGGGCCTTTCACGTTGCAATACCATTCCATCCGAAAGAACAGAGGGGAGTTTAACCTTAGCTTCAGCCCATACAGAACATATACAGACCAATACTACCAATAAAGTAAATTTATATCTCATAATATTGTAATTTTCAACATTCCTACTCTTTTATCAAACTTTCAGGTGCTCCCAGGAAAGAAGGTTTCAAACCTCCCAGGTCAATCATGATTTTCTGCATAACAAGTGCCGGATCAAGCGGACGGATACGCAAAGTATGTCTCCCCTTCTTATCAAGTAAGTGTTTGGTTTGAGTAGTAATAATGTGCTCTGCCTGCAACTTACCAAGCTCACCTTTATAATCACTGTTGATATTGACTATCTGTTCTTCCCCACCATCCAAACTGACCGCATAACGCAATCCTTTATAATCATTGAAATTCAAAGTTGAAGAAAAACGGACGATAACTGTAGCATCCCCACTTTTCTCCGTTTCAAAATCATATTCCAAATACATATCTGCTCCCGGAACGGCTGTGGTAGGTAAAGTAGTGACAGCAGACAACGTACGCCCCAAATTTGGAATTGTAACCCAATTAGCAGATGTACTGTTAGCTGAACGGGTATAATGTTCCGCTTCAATAGATACATATCCATCCTTTTCTACAAATACAGGTGGTGCAGGAGCAATACGAGGTTCCGGAACAAAAGTAACTTTAGGCATAATATTATGTTTCGGATCGTTCCAGGATTTATATCCAATATGTGTCTGATCCATGATATGATTCCATTTGCCACCACTCATTATATGGTTATAGTGATAAGTCAATACAGAATCACGTTCAAAACACGCACGAGCCTTATCAGCCCATTTATTGGCTTGTACATTATTCTCCTCTGCCAGTTTGCGATTCATTGCTACGGCATAATACATATCATACAGGTTGGCACATGCCTGTATCGGAAAGAGTACCAGTTGGTCGAAAGTATCCCGGTAACCGGCAGGCATCAGATAGTAGAGTTTCAGGGCATCCAGACTCAAAGCCGCATAATCATCTTTCACACGCCGCCACTCATCATAGTTTTCCAGGCTGTACGTTCTGTCATTCAGCATTTCAGGAGTAACTCTGCGGTTATATTTGGTATATGTATCTATAAGACGCGCCGCCTCTTCCGCATAATTGCCACCAAACTGCTGCTTGCAGAAGTCTACCGTATGCTGGAAAAGATTGTTTTCATTGAAACGTCCGGGATTCCAGGCCATGTCCAGGAAGAAGGTTATCGGATATTCCATAGGCTTCAAGTCACCCACGTTGACTACCCACAGTTCACGGACACCATATTCATAAGTCAGCATCATCTGTTCCCAGGTGCGCTGTATCTGGGTAATGTTGATCCACTTAGTATTACGGGGAGCTCCTA
>OLQC01001757.1_pt1 | contig 16260 bp, 14 predicted proteins | sample 1672471 | NCBI WGS metagenome assembly OLQC01 (sample SAMEA3136689, study PRJEB25190) | human gut metagenome | biome: human gut; feature: human-associated habitat; material: faeces | place: Austria | collected 2013
GTAGGTCTACGTCGCTGGACTCCGTCATATCCCGGCGGGCGTAAGAGCCGAAGAGATAGACGCGCTGGGCACCGTACTTTTGGGCCAGTGGGGTCACAATGTCTTTCAGTTCTTGAATGGAATATTTTTCCGTCATGCGGTCCACCTCCATCTTATTTAGGGCATTGACTCAAGTTCAGTATACCAAGACTTTGGGAAAAAAACAACGAAAACAGCGCAAGCCACCCCGCCAGCGTGTGTGAAAACGCGGCGGGGTGGCTTTTTGAAAAGGGTTACATCATGAAGAGAGACGGGGCGTCAGGGGCGAAAGGTGCGTAACGCCTCGATGGTTTGTGTGATGAGGTCGCCTCCTCAGGCCTTCACGGCGGCGAAGCCCTGCTCCAGGTCGGCGATGATGTCGTCGATGTGCTCGGTGCCGATGGAGAGGCGGATGGTGTTCTGGTGGATGCCCTGGTCCTCCAGCTCGGCGTCGTTCAGCTGGGAGTGGGTGGTGGTGGCGGGGTGGATCACCAGAGATTTGACGTCAGCCACGTTGGCCAGCAGGGAGAAGATGGTCAGGTTGTCGATGAACTTGTGGGCCTCGGCCTGGCCGCCCTTGATGTCGAAGGTGAAGATGGAAGCGCCGCCGTTGGGGAAGTACTTCTCATACAGGGCGTGGTCGGGGTGGTCGGGCAGGCTGGGGTGGTTGACCTTCTCCACCTGGGGATGGTTCTGCAGGAACTCCACGACCTTCTTGGTGTTTTCGACGTGGCGGTCCAGCCGCAGGGAGAGGGTCTCGACGCCCTGGAGCAGCAGGAAGGCATTGAAGGGAGAGATGGTCGCGCCGGTGTCACGCAGCAGAATGGCCCGGATGTAGGTCACGAAGGCGGCGGGACCGGCGGCGTCCACGAAGCTCACGCCGTGGTAGCTGGGGTTCGGCTCGGCGATGGGGGCATACTTGCCGCTGGCCTTCCAGTCGAAGGTGCCGCCGTCCACGATGATACCGCCCAGGCTGGTGCCGTGGCCGCCGATGAACTTGGTGGCGGAGTGGACCACGATGTCTGCGCCGTGCTCCAGGGGCCGGATCAGGTAGGGGGTGCCGAAGGTGTTGTCGATGACCAGGGGCAGGCCGTGCTTGTGGGCGATGGCGGCGATGGCGTCAATATCGGGGATGTCGCTGTTGGGGTTGCCCAGGGTCTCCAGGTAGATGGCCTTGGTGTTGTCCTGGATGGCGTTCTCCACCTCGGCCAGGTCGTGGGCGTCCACGAAGGTCGTGGAGATGCCGTACTGGGGCAGGGTGTGGGCCAGCAGGTTATAGGTGCCGCCGTAGATCGTCTTCTGGGCAACAATATGCTCGCCGGCGCCAGCCAGCGCCTGAATGGCGTAGGTGATGGCGGCGGCTCCGGAAGCGGTCGCCAGCGCAGCCACGCCGCCCTCTAATGCGGCGATGCGCTTTTCCAGCACGTCCTGGGTGGAGTTGGTCAGACGGCCGTAGATATTGCCGGCGTCCGCCAGACCGAACCGGGCGGCGGCGTGGGCGGAGTTGCGGAAGACGTAAGAAGTCGTCTGGTAGATGGGCACTGCGCGGGCGTCCGTGGCGGGATCGGGCTGCTCCTGGCCGACGTGGAGCTGAAGGGTCTCAAACTTGTAGTTGCTCATGATCATAACCTCTTTCTATATGTTATATCAGAATTTTGAAGAATGTTTGGAGTTAAGAATTCAGATGCGGGGGTCAACTTTTCTGCCAAGAAAATGGAGGTACCCCCCTCACGCTGGGCAACAAAAAAGCCCGGCGAGTCAACACTCCCGGACCGAAGATGAGAAGACCGCGCGACCCCTGGCCTCTTCGTGCCTCTCACGAAGCCACCAGCAGCTTGCCAACACAGGAACGTAGCTCAGCAAGCCAGATCGCAGGCAGGTGCGACGAGCCGCCCGGCCTTTCTCTCAGTCCGGGAGCAGAACATTCGTCCAAAGCGGAAATTGCTCCGCAGCAGCTTCCCAAAGCACTGTGCCATTTCGACTCGCCTCCTTTCTCCTACAATACCTATCTGTTTGATTGGTTTGGCAGTATAATACCACAACCCCACTGGGTTGTCAAGCCATTTTTCAGATTATTTTGGTGGGAATTGGGGTTTTGTGAAAGAGGGCAAACTCCCATTGTGATATGAGTTGCATTTGTTGTACAGACACGCTATACTTGTAACATAAGGAGGGAGTTCTGATGATCAATACCAATGTGACGCATTTCCGCAAAAACGTATCCACGCTTCTGGAGCAGACCCTCAAGTTTAATGAACCCATCCATGTCAGCACCAGAAACGGCAACGTCGTCGTCCTCAGCGAAGATGACTACCGCGGCATCTTAGAAACGCTGGAGATGAACGCCAACCCCGTCATGAAACAGAAGCTCCTGGAAGGCAAAGACACCCCCCTTTCCGAGTGTATCCCGGAAAGCGAGGTCGAGTGGTAAGTGTATCAGATCGCCTACACCAAGACGGCCCTGAAAGACATCCCCAAACTAAAAGCCGCACACCTGGATAAAAAAGCTAAGGCCCTGATCGAAGTCATTCGGCAGAACCCCTATCAAACGCCGCCGACCTATGAAAAGCTCGTCGGCAACATGTACGGCTTATACTCCCGACGCATCAACTACCAGCATCGCTTGGTCTACAAAGTACACGAAGAAGAAAAAATCATCCAGATCATCTCGCTCTGGACGCATTACGAACGATAAGAAACAGCCACCCCGCCAGCGTGTGTTGATACGCAGCGGGGTGGCTCGTCTATCCCTACAAACACATTGACAGAGTATATCGTATATGATATTCTAATGACAGAGAAAGAAGGGAAAGAGAGGTGCTACTATGAACTATAACGAATACAAAGCCAAAGCCTTTGCCGAGCGTCCAGAAGTAAAAGCCGAATACGACGCCCTTGGCCCTCAGTACGAGATCATCCGGGCTGAAATTCAAAGCCGCAAAGCCGCCGGCATCACCCAGAAAGACCTAGCCGAACGCATGGGCACCGCCCAAGCCAACATCTCCCGTTTCGAGAGCGGAAACTATAACCCCTCCCTGGCATTCCTCCAAAGAATGGCGGAGAGCTTGGGAAAGACGTTGAGAATTTCATTAGAGTAAACAGAGGCCACCCCGTAGCGTGTGTAATTATGCTACGGGATGGCTCTTTTAATAATTGTTTCTTACGTTACTGTGACGGATGGATTGATTACATATCCTTCAGTCTTCGCAACGGCTCTTTGAAGTTATCGACCAAAGAGTACAGCGGGTCAGACCCTCTGAAAATATCCTTGTAGCTTGCGAACTGATCGTACAGGCCTAACGCACGCAGTGTGTCACGAGCTGTTTTAGGTCCAACGGTACGAGTCCAGCCGCCGAATGGAATTGAGAAGCTTTGTTCTTTCGTTTCAACATCTTTCCATTCGCCTGGAGTATGGTACACGAACTTCATCTTACCATTATCCTGTGTGCAGGTAACATCGTAGTTGCTCAGCGCATCACAAAAATCTTTCATGGTTGGGCAGATATGGTACGAGTTATCCTTTTTCGCAACCAACCGTTTGAGCACACTGGAAATTGTCCGAACAATTTTGTCTGTGTTGTCATCCAGCTTCTTGAATTTTTTGTAGTATCGCTTGTAATCTTCATCAATGCTATTATTAGCTACGCTAACCACAAGCTTCTCAAATTCTTTTTTAGGCTTTGTGGGATAGTAGCCGTATAACTGAAGCTGATAAAGAAGGACAAGTAACGCAGTCCGCTTGTTTCCGTCATTAAACGAATGATTCTTCACCATACCGTAAAATAAGGTTGCGCAGATATGGAGAGGCTCTGTATACTTAATTTTTCCTTCAAACTGTGTCACTTGTCTACTCAATGCAGAAGCAATGAGGTCTGTGCTACGAATTCCGACAAGCATCTTTTCCACTGCCTCATCACCAGAATCATCAGAAAAGTAGTGAACTAAGATAAAGTAAGCTCGTAGCGTATCAGACATATTGATCAGAGGATGCTCTAACCCTTCTAAGTCAGGACATGCCTTGGTGTAATAATCGTACTCTCGTCTCAAATCTTCAGGTAAGTATTTCATTGTCTAGTCGCCTTTCTTTATATCAAGTTAAGCCACAGGCCTCCCCCAGAAAATCCAAGGATAATTTGAGGGAGGCCGTGGCAATATTCCTAGAGCTTAGACAAGCTCTTTCTTACGTAGGAACCTTCCTGAATCAGATTCGGGGAAGATTACTGATTTGCTTCAGCAACAGTGAAGTTGCGGACAACCTTCTCGCTGCCAACAGTCAGGGTCAGAACGTACTTACCAGCAGGAGTGTCCTGCTTAACCTTAACAACCGGAGTGATTGCAACCTTAACATCCTTGTCAATCTGGGACAGACCGGCTACGGTGAACTTAGCAGTAGCATCGTTGCCAGACGCATCAGCGATGGTCAGAACCGGAGTGACACCCAGCATACCGGAAACGGTAGCAGTCAGCTTCAGCTCCTCGGAAGTGTTGCCAGCCGTCAGAGCGCCAGTCATCGCGGTAGCAACCGTGATGCCATCGGTGTTGGAGTCCTTGGTGCTATTGTTGGTGTTGTTGTTGGTATCAGCAATCTTGTGGCCCTTGAACGCACCGGTGGAGTCGATGACCAGAACGGCGATCTCAGTATCATCGTCCTTTTCGTCGGTCTTCTCATCCATGACGAACATGACGTTCTCAGTGTAGACATCCGGGTTGCTGGACTTCTTCTGAGCCTTGGTCATCGTGGTGGTGCCATAGGTGTAAGCCTGACCGATATCTGCGTCTTCATCTGCGTCAGAATCAACACGCAGGACAACAGTGTCAGCAGTGATCTTGAACTTACGGTCGTTCACGGTGATGTACTTGGTGTCGGTGCTCTCGTTGCCGCCGATGTAGGTGTCCTTATCGTTCATAGCATCGGAGTCAGGGACAGTGACAAACTTAGCAGTACCGTTGGTGGTGCTGTTCGTGGTAGAAGTGATATTACCATAATAGGTGATATCAGAGATCTTCTTATTGCTGTCGATAGAGGAGTAGCCAATCAGAGACCCCTTGGTACGGCTGGTAGAAGTAGAAGCGTTCTCCTCAATCACATCAACGTTCTTGGAACCATCCCAGATGGTGAAGTACAGGTCGCCATTGTTCTCATAAGGAGTGCTGACGATGTAACCGTAGTTGTCGGAAGAGTTACCGGAAACGTCGGTCTTGGAAACCTGGATGGCTGCCATCTGAACACGATTCAGGCCGTTGGACTTCTTAGCAAAGACAGCATAGGATTCCTTGTTGCCCAGCTTGGTATCATTAGTATCCATTGCGTTGAACTGCTTACCGGTGATGATCTTGGAACGACCATTTTCAGTATACAGGATAATGACGGCGTTGTCATCAACCTTGGTATCACCAATCTTGCCGCTGGAAGGATCGGCAGTCACATTACCAGATTCCTTCTTTGCAACAACAATAGCCTTATAACCGTTGTACTCTTTGTCCTTGGTCAGAGATTCCAGCTTAGCATTGTCGTCAGGGCCAGTGATCTTGTAAGCAACGCCCTGGGTGGGAGTTTCGCTCTTGTCAGACATGGTCAGGGTCTTGAGGGTGCCGTCGAAGTAACGAACACGAACCTGATCGCCGTTCAGAGAACCGCCGCCACCGACACCAACAGCAACAGCGATGTTGGAGGGGATGCCCAGATTGCCGTCATCGGTCTTGATCTTAACTGCAACGCCGTTCACAACGTAAGCCTTCACGGTGTCGCCGGTGGAGATGCTGGCCTCATCCTTAACAGTCTTGGAGACGTTGTACCAGGTGCCATCGATCTTATACTGGACGTAAGCACCAGTGGTGTTGGAAGAGTCCTTCTGGCTAGCGCTGGTCTTGTCCTTCTGGCCGTCAGCAACAGCGGTCACAACGTCAGCCTTGACGATGGTCTTGCAGTCCTTGTACAGGTTAGCGGACATAACAGCCCAGTCATCCTGTGCAATGTTCTTGTCGATCTGCTCATCAGCATACTTGTAGGTCTTGCCCTTGAAGGTGATCTTGTCAGAAGCTACGTTGGTGACCTCAGCAGCAACCTTCTCAATGACCAGAGCGGTATCGATCTTGTTGTTGTCATCGGTATCCACGAAGGTGACTTCGGACAGAGAGGTAACGCCGTTGGACTTGTCAGCGTTCAGCGTGCCGTCCTGATCGAAGTACTCGATACCAACGGTCTCGGTCTTGGTCTCGTCAACACCGATGAAGGTCAGGGCGATCTTCTTGGTGTTATCAACGGAGTAGGAAGTGCCGTCGAACTTGATCTTCTGGCCGTCCAGCTCAACGTTGTTCATCTGGGTCTTGTAGATGTTGTTGTCGGAGGTAGCATACACACCGATCACATCGTTGGTCTTGCCGTTCTTGAACAGGACCTTGATCTTCTGACCGATCAGAGCGGAATAGTCCTTATCGACCTTGGAGAAGTCAATAGAGCCATTGTTGGTGACCAGGTTGCTGGTAGCCTTATCAGCGTCGTTCATGGTCAGGGTGATGACATTGCTCTTCACGTTGGTCAGAGTGCCGACGTTGACCCAAGCATCATACTTGTCGCGCAGCAGGGTGATCTTGTCGTTGTTGGAGCCAACGACCTTGTCCTGCACGGTGATCTGAGAGGTCAGCTGGCCGTTCTTGTCGGTGGTCAGAGTGGTCTTGTACTCGACTTCATAAGCCTGGAGTGCGTTCCAGATCATGCGGGCAGCGCTGTCGCGGGTCAGAGCAGCGGAGACATCCAACTTTTCCAGGCCCTCGTACAGGCCCTTCGCGGAAGCGATGGTGTTCACGTTGGTAGCCCAAGCGTTGCCGGTGAAGCCCTCGTTCTCGGACTTGTAGCCCAGAGCGACCAGCAGCATCTTGGCCAGCTGGGTGCCGGTCACGTTGCCAGCGGGGGCAAACTTGCCAGCGCCGACACCAGAGACGATGCCCTGGGAAGCGCAGGACTCGATGTACTTCTCAGCCCAAGCGGAGTTGGCGTTGGTGCGCACATCGGAGAAAGTGGGGGTGGCGTTGGTAGCCAGGTTAGGCTCCTTGCCGCCGTTGAGTGCCACGCAGATCATCTTGGTGACCTCAGCGCGGGTGATGTTGCCCTCGGGCTTGAAAGAGCCGTCGGGGTAACCGCCGATGATGTTCAGTGCAGTACAAGCATCGACAGCCTCAGTGTTCTTGATCTTGGACTGATCAGAGAACGCCGCCCCGGCCCCTACGACCATGACGGACAGCATCATAGCCACGCAGAGAACCAGGGACAGAACCTTCTTCTGTTTCCCCTCCCCTATTTTTCGGCTGATTTTTTGCGCCAAAACCGGATGTTTTGGTAAGAGTGGTTAGGGCATAAAAAAGCCCTCCGGCCGAAGCCGGAGGCTGCATGATCCAAAAAATAGACCTCCGGCCGAAGCCGGAGGTCTAAGAAATTCAAATCAAATTGAATTAGTTGGCACCCTTGGGGTTCTGGGGATCGGTACGATCCTCGATCCAATACTTGCCGATGGGATCCTGAGAAGCGTCCTTGTTGACGTTGTGGGCGATCATCAGGGTCTGGTTGCGGTTCTCGACCTGCAGAGCGTTGTCGAAGCCAGCAGCGTCGACGTTAGCACGCATAGCCTCGCGGGTCAGACGGACAGCCATAGGATCCTTAGCAGCGATGACGCGAGCCAGCTCCAGGCCAGCGGGAACCAGAGCAGCACGATTCTCAACGACCTTGGACACCAGGCCCAGGTTCCAAGCCTCATCAGCGTTGATGAAGTTACCGGTCAGCATCATCTCGAATGCACGGCCGGTGCCGATCAGACGGGGCAGGAAGTAGGAGGAGGACATGTCGCAGCCGCCGATGCCGACGTTGGCATAGAAGCAGGAGAAGCGAGCAGTCTGGGTGCAGATACGGATATCAGAGCACATAGCCAGAGAGAAGCCGCCGCCAGCGGAGACGTTGTCGATCAGGGTGATCCAGGGCTGAGGAGTCTTGGAGATGAACCACTCCAGCTCGCCCAGCTTGATCTGATAGTGATAGAAGCCGGGGACGGTCTCCTCGTAGTCGGTCAGACCCTGCTTGACGTCCAGGCCAGCGCAGAAGCCCTTGCCCTCGTCGCCGCCATACAGCAGGACAACGCGGATGTTGTAGTACTCATCGACCAGCCACTTAGCCAGCTCGGTCAGGTCAGAAACCAGGCCGTGGGACAGAGCGTTGTAAGCCTTGGGTCTGTTCAGGGTGACCTTCAGGATGTTGGGCTCGACCATCTCGAGCAGCAGGTTCTCGTAAGAGGGCAGCTCTCTAGCAGCAGGATACACGGGTTTCATAGTAAAAATCCTCCATTGTTATATTTGGCCTTTGAGGGGCCATTGGACCTATTTAACTTACGCCGACCGGCCCACAGGGGGCCGGCCAGCGGAAGCAACAAAACAATAGATCGCTTAAACTCAGTTGGTGTTGCCGTTGGCAGCGACGTACATGCCGTGGATCAGGTACTGGATGTCGCCGGAACCCTCGATGTTGGGGGCCACAGCAGCATCACGCACGAAGCGCTCTGCCTGATACTCGTCGCAGACACCGTAAGCGCCCATTGCGTTGACAGCCATGGTAGCGACCTTGGTAGCGGTCTCAGCAGCATAGCCCTTAGCCTGAGCGGTACGAGCCTGAACGGCACGCATGGTAGCGATGTCGTCGTTGGCGAAGTGGTTGTGGTCGCAGTAGTCAGCAGCCTCCAGCAGCAGCAGCTCAGCGGTGTGAGCATAGGTCAGCATGGTGGACAGACGCAGCTGGGTGGTGGGGAACTTGGTGATGGACTTGCCGCGGTGCAGCTTCTCCTGGCAGTACTTCAGAGCGATGTCTGCAGCGCCCAGAGCGGTACCGACGAACACGGCGGTGAAGCCCAGCTTGCCGTAAGCAGTGGTGCCCAGCAGCTGAGTGAAGCCGTCGCCGGGCTTGCCCAGGATCTGGTCCTCGGTGACCACGATGTCGTCCATGAAGATATCATAGACCTCGGAGCCGCGATAGCCGATCTTCTCCCAGGGGGAGGAGATGGAGTAGCCCTCGCAGAACTTGTCGATGACCAGGCCAGTGACCAGGTCCTTGCCGGACTCCTCGTCCTTCTGCAGAGCGAACAGGACGCAGGGGCCGTCATAACCAGCGTTGGAGATGAAGCGCTTGACGCCGTTGAGCTTGTAGGTGCCATCGGCCTGCTTCTCCAGACGGGTCTTCAGCATCTTGGGGTCGGAACCGGTCTCGGGCTCGGTGAAAGCGAAGGAGACGGTCTGCTCGCCGCTGCAGCAGGGAGCCAGATACTTTTCCTTCTGCTCGGGGGAAGCATACAGGTCCAGAGCCTCCAGGCCCAGGATGTACACGTCCAGGCACTTACCGACGGAGGGAGACACGCGGCTGAGTTCCTTGATGACGATAGCCTGCTCGACGTGGCCCATGCCAAGGCCGTTGTACTCCTCGGGGAAGGAGATGCCGATGAAGCCGCACTCAGCCAGCTGCTGGTGAATGTCGTGGGGGAGCTGGGGATGCTTCTGGCCATTGCTGACCTCAACCATCTCACCCTGCTCGATCTCGTCGATGCGGGGCTGCAGAACGGTCTCAGCAAAGTCCTTCGCAAGGTCGTGGATCATCTGCTGGTCTTCATTCAGTTTGAATTCCATGTTAAGATTCCTCCTGTAAAATAATTCTTACGTAACAGGCCATATCACATTGCCTGGGCAAGAGAAGGATGCCCGCGGCAATGCTTACAATACGGCTTACAATACGGGCAACTTCTACACGGCCTATTATACCATAACAAAAAAGGCGGCGCATGCCATAGTTTCATTATTTTTGGCTTTTCCCATACTGTAATCGTACTATAAATTTTTTTCATTTTCCGAAACTTGCAAGCGAAATCAACAAAAAATCAAGGCAGAAACCTTACAACATAGACAAAAACTGAGATTTATCCCCCGCTCTCCCCCCGACAGAAGGAGGAAGGCTGTCTACAAAAAATTTGTGAAAAATTTAGAAACAGCCCTTGACGGAGAGGGGTTCATCCTGTACAATGAGACAAACAAACGCTGAAAATGGCGGGGTTTGGCCTTTTGTGCGCCCTGCTGCTTTTTCTTTTTCCTTCTTTCTCATTGAAATGAAATCTTTTTGAATGAAAAAAGCGTCTCCGGCTCTGCCGGAGGGCTATGTATTATAGCATTCCCCCGCACCGGGGGACCCATTGTATTTTTATGGAAATTAAAGGAGTTGCAACAACATGGAAGTTAAGACTGTTGGTGTGTACGGCGCCGGCCTGATGGGCCGCGGCATCGCCCAGGTCGCTCTCGAGGGCGGCTACGACGTGGTTCTCTACAACCACCGGACCCCCACCCTGGAGAAGGGCGTCGCCGGCATCCAGAAGGGCTTTGACAAGAAGATCGCCAAGGGCAAGATCACCGAGGAAAAGAAGGCCGAGATGCTGGGCCGCCTGAAGGCCACCACCGACCTGAACGACCTGGCCAACGTCGACATCGTCTTCGAGGCCATGATCGAGGATATGGAGCTGAAGAAGGACGCCTTCGCCAAGCTGGCTCCCATCGTGAAGCCCGAAGCCATTTTCGTCTCCAACACCTCCTCCCTGAGCATCACCGAGCTGGCCACCGCTTCTCTGCGTCCCGAGAAGTTCCTGGGCATGCACTTCTTCAGCCCCGTGCCCGCCATGAAGCTGGTGGAGATCATCAACGCCTATGACACCTCTGCCGACACCATCGAGACCGGCAAGGCCATCGCCAAGGGCTTCGGCAAGGAGTTCGTCACCGTCACCGACGTGCCCATGTTCATCGCCAACCGCGTCATGTGCCCCATGATGAACGAGGCCGCCATCCTGGCCGGCGAGAACGTCTGCTCTTATGAGGACATCGACAAGGCCTGCGAGCTGGGCTACAACCTGCCCATGGGCCCCCTGAAGCTGGCCGACGCCATCGGCATCGACATCATGATCAGCGTCATGGAGTCCCTGTATCAGGAGACCGCCGACTCCAAGTATCGTCCCGCTCACCTGTACAAGGTCCTGTACCGCGCCGGCCGTCTGGGCCGCAAGAGCGGCAAGGGCTTCTACGACTACACCAAGTAAGAAGCTTTCCTATTTAATTATTGAATGAGATCGAATCGCACTGCAAAGGCCGCTCCCACCGGGGGCGGCCTTTCTGACTGGCCCGCGCCCCCTTGCTTTTCCCCTCAAATCCTCTATAATCAAAAGCAACAAGCCTATGAAACCGATAGAAGGAGGCCCCTCCCCATGTTCACCCCCATCGACCAAAGCACCTGGCCCCGCCGGGAGCATTTTGCCTATTACCGCAACACCCTCCCCTGCGCCAACTCCGTCACCACCCACCTGGATGTGACCAAGTTCCGGGCCATGCTGCAAAAAAATCACATCAAATTCTATCCTGCCTTCATCTGGTGCGTCTCCCACACGCTCCTCTCCCACCCGGATTTCCGGCTGGCCGTGGACCAGAGCGGCACCCTCGGCACCCACGATGTCCTGCACCCCAACTACACCGTTTTCCACGAGGACGACCACACGTTCTCCGACCTCTGGACTGCCCACGATGAGGACTTCCCTACGTTCTACCGGGCGTTCCTGGCTGACCTGGAAACCTACGGCAACGTCCACGGCATGAAGCCCAAAGGCGGCCAGCCCTGGAATTTTTACTGCATCTCCTGCGTCCCCTGGCTGGACTTCACCGGCTATGCCACTGTGGTCCCCGGCGGGCAACCCCATCTCTTCCCCGTCCTGACCTATGGCAAGTTCACGGAGCACGACGGGAAGCTGACCCTGCCCTTCTCCCTGAGCATCTCCCACGCCGCCGTGGACGGCTGGCACATCAGCCAGTTTTTCCAGGGCATGCAGGACCTGCTGGACACCGTCGAGCTGACGGCGGAGGGCTGAGACCATGGCGACACAAATGCCCCCTGAACTGACCCCCGCGCAGGCTGCGGCCCTGGTAACAAGCGGGCAAAAAGTTTATATCGGCTGCTGCACCAGCTATGCCCGTGCCATCGCCGATGCCTTGGCCGCCCGCTCTGAGGAGCTGGAGAACGTGACCATCGGCTGCTCCAACATCATCCCGCCCATGACGTTTCTGGACTGCGCCAACCCGGATGCCTTCCACATCTCTACCTACTTCATGGGCTATGAGGAGCGCCGGGCGCTGAAAGCAGGGCGGACCGACTTCACTTCCGTCCACCTGGGTCAGGTGGACACCTGGTGTCACGAAACGTTTTTGCCGGATATCGCGTTTCTGGATGTCTCTCTCCCCGACGAAAACGGCTTCGTCAGCCTGAGCGCCTCCGGCTGCTGTATGCACCCCTATATCATCGAAGAAACGCCGACGGTGGTGTTTCAGATCAATCGCTTCTCCCCCTATGTGACGGGGCTGGATACCCTCGTTCCCCTCTCCGCCGCCCAGTACCTTGTCCGGGCGGATGTGGAGAAAGAGACGATCCCCGGCGGCGTCATGGAGGCCGACCCGGAAACGGCGGCCATGTCCCAGTATATTTTGGACGAGATTCCGGACGGGGCTTGTTTGCAGATCGGCATCGGCGGCGTCGCCAACGCCGTGACCTACGGCCTGCGGACAAAAAACGACCTGGGCTGCCACACGGAAATGATGTCCGACGCCCTCATGGTCCTGATGCAGGAGGGCGTCATCAACAACAGCCGGCCTAAGTTCATCCCCCACCGGTCCGTGGTGGGCTTCGCCTTCGGCTCGAAGGCCCTGTATGAATTTCTGGACCACAACGAGAAAATGTACTTCGGTCCCTTCCCCGTGGTGAACCACCCAGCCAACATCGCCCAGAACGAAAACATGATCTCGATCAACACGGCCATGTCCATCGACCTCTTCGGCCAGGTGGCCGCGGAGGGCATCGGCCCCCACCAGTTCAGCGGCACCGGCGGACAGGGAGATTATATCCGCGGGGCGCAGATGTCCAAGGGCGGCAAGTCGTTTTTGGCCTTTAAGTCCACGGTCGGCCAAAATCCCGATGGCTCTCTCAAGAGCCGCATCGTCCCCTACTTCCCCCCGGCGACCATCGTGACCACCCCCCGGTCCGACGTGCAATATGTGGTCACAGAGCAGGGCGTCGTGAACCTCAAGCCCCTGACCACGCGGGACCGCGCCCGCGCCCTGATCGACCTGGCCCACCCGGACTGCCGCCCGGAGCTGGTGGAGGCCGCGAAAAAGCTGGGCATTTTCTAAGCTTCTCCAGGCAGACAAACAGACAGCAGCCTGCCCCGCCTGGGGCAAGCTGCCATCCTGTTTTCTATGAGATACTTAGATACAAAGGCCATGCAACCGGATCACTTGCAGATCACTTGGTCATGTCCAGGAAATACTGGTGGACGGACGTGTCCTCATCCAGTTCCGGGTGGAAGGCCGTGACCAGCTGGTTCCCCTGGCGGGCGGCGACGATGTGGCCGTCCACTTCTGCCAGCACCTGGGCCTTGGGGCCGACGGCGGCGATGTAGGGGGCGCGGATGAAGGTCATGGGGATCTCGCCCACGCCTTCCATCTGGGCCACAGTGTGGAAGCTGCCCAGCTGCCGCCCGTAGGCGTTGCGCTTGGCGGTCAGATCCATGGTGGCGAAGCAGGGGATGCCGCCCTCCACCTGGTCGGCCAGCAAGATCAGGCCCGCACAGGTGCCGTAGACGGGCAGACCAGCCCGGATCTTCTCCTGCAACGTCTCGAACAGGTCCAGGTCGCGCAGGAGCTTGCCCATCACGGTGCTCTCGCCGCCGGGCAGGATGAGGCCGTCCAGGGGCTTTTCCAGATCGCGCTTCTGGCGGATCTCAAACCACGCGGCACCCAGCCGATCGAGCATGGTCTCATGCTCGGCAAAGGCCCCTTGCAGGGCCAGGATCCCAATGGCCATCTTACTTCCCCCGTTCTGCCATCAGCAGGGCGATCTCGTCCTCGTTGATGCCGACCATGGCCTCGCCCAGATCGGTGGACAGCTCGGCCAGCTTCTTGGGGTCGTTGTAGTTGGTGACGGCCTGGACAATGGCGGCGGCACGCTTGGCGGGGTCGCCGGACTTGAAGATGCCGGAACCAACGAACACGCCCTCGGCGCCCAGGTGCATCATCAGGGCTGCGTCAGCGGGGGTGGCCACGCCGCCGGCGGCGAAGTTGACCACGGGCAGACGGCCGTTCTCCTTGACATAGCGCAGCAGCTCCACGGGGACCTGTAACTGCTTGGCAGCCTCGAAGAGCTCGTCGTCACGCAGGCCCTGGACGCGGCGGATCTCGGCGTTCATGGCACGCATGTGGCGGACTGCCTGGACCACGTCGCCGGTGCCCGGCTCGCCCTTGGTGCGGATCATGGAAGCGCCCTCGGCGATGCGGCGCAGGGCCTCGCCCAGGTCACGGGCGCCGCAGACGAAGGGCACTTTGAACTGGGTCTTGTCGATATGATACACGTCGTCGGCGGGAGACAGCACTTCGCTCTCGTCGATGTAGTCGATCTCAATGGCCTCCAGGATCTGGGCCTCGGCGAAGTGGCCGATGCGGCACTTGGCCATGACAGGGATGGAAACGGCCTCCTGGATCCCCTTGATCATCTTGGGGTCGCTCATGCGGGACACGCCGCCAGCCGCGCGGATGTCAGCGGGGATCCGCTCCAGCGCCATCACGGCGCAAGCGCCGGCTTCCTGGGCGATGCGAGCCTGCTCCGGGGTCGTGACGTCCATGATGACGCCGCCCTTCAGCATCTGGGCCAGTTCCTTGTTCAGCTTATAACGATCATTCATAGTGTATAACTCCATTCTCGGTTTCCTTCCAGAACACCGTTGATTTTGTTGGGATACCGGCAGTATAACACCATCTGGATATATTAAAACCCTCAGTTTTAACATTTTTTATAAGGTCAGTTTTCCTAGATTCCCAGATCTGGCCATATCCATCTATTCCACAGAACTTATTTTTACCAGGTCAGATCCCATATCACATCCCAGGAGGTTTTCCCCATGAAACTCGCAATTCCCTATGAAGAAGGTCAGATCTTCCAGCATTTCGGAAAAACGCCCGCCTTTAAGATCTATGACATCGCCAACGGCCAGGTGGGTGGCTCCATGGTCTTCCCCCCCGGCGGGCAAGGTCACGGGGCTTTGGCTGGCCTGCTCCGGGCCTTGGGCATCGGCGCCGTGGTCTGCGGCGGCATCGGTCCCGGCGCCATCGACGCCCTCTCTCAGTTGAACATCCTCCCCCTCCCCGGCGTCACCGGCTCCGCCGACCAAGCCGCCCAGGACTTCGCCGCGGGCAAGCTGGTGGCTGACCCCGACGCCCTCTGCCACCACCACGACGGCGGCCACACCTGCAGCCACCACGGCGAAGGACACGGCTGCGGCGGAGGCTGCCACTGAGGCGCGTCCCTCGCCCAGCCCGGCCCGCCTGTCAAGGTAAGCCGGGCGTTTTTCTGTGTCTTTTCCCCCCTGTCCATTTCTGCAAAAAATCCTGCAAAATACCAGCGAATTTTTTCGGAAAAAATCACGGAAAATGGGTGCAATTTGCAGGAAGTTTTGTTATAATAGGCGCAGAAAGAGATACTGTCGGCTTGCGGCAGGAGAAAACTCGTGACGACACCGCTAGATTGGCTCAGCGGTCCACCTGCGAAATACTTACGAAATCGAGAGGGATGTAACGATGATCTCACATGGCAAAGATCTGAAAATTTTCAGCGGCAACTCCAACCACGCTCTGGCGGAGGCCATCTGCAAAGAACTGCGGCTGCCTCTGGGTGACCTGGAGTGCGGCAACTTTTCGGACGGAGAATGCTTCGTCTCCATTTACGAAACCGTTCGCGGCTCCGATGTGTTTGTGATCCAGTCCACCTGTGGCCCCGTGAACAACAACCTGATGGAGCTGCTGGTGATGATCGACGCCTTCAAGCGTGCTTCCGCCGGCCGGATCACCGCCGTGATCCCCTACTTCGGCTATGCCCGGCAGGACCGCAAGGCCAAGCCCCGCGACCCCATCTCCGCGAAGCTCGTGGCCAACATGCTCACCACCGCCGGCGCCGACCGTGTGCTGACCATGGACCTGCACGCTGCCCAGATCCAAGGCTTCTTTGATATCCCCGTGGACAACCTGCTCGGCAGCCCCCTGTTCGTGGACTACTTCAAGTCCCGCTTCGGCGACGACGAGAACACCATGGTCGTCTCCCCGGATGTCGCTCTGTCGCCCGCGCCCGCGCCTTCGCCCAGAAGCTGG
>OLQC01001760.1_pt1 | contig 16224 bp, 11 predicted proteins | sample 1672471 | NCBI WGS metagenome assembly OLQC01 (sample SAMEA3136689, study PRJEB25190) | human gut metagenome | biome: human gut; feature: human-associated habitat; material: faeces | place: Austria | collected 2013
CGCTGACCAGTCCGCTGCCGCGCACGCAGATCTCACCGGCCTCGCCGTCCGGAACAGGCTTGCCGTCCTTGTCGAGCAGTATAATCTGCATATTGCGGCAGGCTTTGCCAATCGGAATGGCTTCATCGTCGCGGTAGTCGCGGGTGAGATGGAATGCGGCACAGTCCACGGTGGTCTCGGTCGGTCCGTACATATTGACAACCTCGAGACCCGGAATCGCGGCCTTCCACGCGTTCACATAGCGCGCCTGCAGCGCTTCACCGCCGAGAGCGGCTTTGCGCAGCGTGGGCGGCGCGCACTTGCTCAGTGCACCCGAGCTTGCCACAAAGTGGAACGCGCTGGTCGCCCAGTTGATGGCGGTCACGCCGACACGCTCCATCTCCTTGAGCAGCAGCATCGGGAAGGTAAACAGCTTTTTCGAGAAAATATGGCAGGTTGCACCGAGCGAAAGGGTCTGGTACAGGTCCTTGCACGAAAGATCAAAGTAAAACGGCGCCTGATTGCCGAAAATATCATGCTCGGTGTAGCCGCAGAACTCGCTCATCCAGTCGGTGAAGTCGATGACCGCACGGTGCGGAATGACGATTCCCTTCGGCGCACCGGTCGAACCCGAGGTGAACAGCAGGTAAACCGGGTCAATATCCAGTACGCTCTCACGGATGGACTGCAGCAGGTCTGCGTCAGCCGGTGCTGCAAAGCCCTCGTCCATCGAGATGAGCGGCGCACAGTCGGCAAGCGGCTCAGCCTGCTTACGGTTGCCCTCGGCGTAGACGATGGCAACAGGATGGACCTGCTCGAAAATACGGCGGATACGCGCTTCCGGCATGTGGTCGTCGATCGGAACGTAGCAGCCGCCCGCATACAGCACACCCTGCATCGCGGCAACGCTTTCGGCCGTGCGGCCGATCAAAACCGCGACCGGCTTGTGCAGCGTATCGACGGTCTTGGCAAGGTGCGTGCCCAGACCCTGTGCGGCCTTCAGCAGCTCGCCGAAGGTGAACACGCGGTTCTCATCGCAGAACGCAGGCTTGTCCGCGTGCATTCGGGCAGAGGATTCCAAATATTCGAGTACATTTTTTCTCATAGACATACTTCCTCATTATGATAGTCTATTTTATCATAGAGGGCGGAAAAAGTAAACGGAAAACGGCGGTCACGCCGGAGAATCCATCCAGTGTGCGGTTTCATCCATAATATCGTGCAGAATAAAAATATCGTGCAAGGTATCGCCGGTTTCCATTGAGTGGTTGGCGTTTTCGGTCAGATAGAGCGGAATGCCGATCTTCCGGCAGCCGTTCGTGATCATCTCGGTGTTCGCCCACGGATCGGCGGTGCCGTGAAAGGCGATGCCGGTCGGATCGAGATAGGGCAGGGCCTGTTCAATCGGCGTGTAGTATACCTGCCGCGGATGAATGTTGTGCTGAACAGCATACCGTGCGGCAATCGCAGTGCCGATGCTCTTCGAGAGGAAGAAAACACGGTTGTAAGCGGTCCAGTCGATGGCGGTAAGCTGTTCCTCTGCGGCAGAAAGCGCGGTCTGCACAGCCTGTTCGATTTTTTCGGCGTGACCTCTCAAACCGGTCGGCAGAGCGGGATACTGCACCGCGAGCAGGTCGCAGCCGCGTGCGCGTGCAAGTTTTGCGCTGTAATACAGCAGCGGTTTGTCGATATGGTAGCCGATGCCGGGGAACAGCACGGCAAGCTGGTTGCTCATAGGTAAGGCTCCTTTTGGGGAAATACAGGGTTACTCCGCCAGCTCCCGCACGGCGGCAATTGCGGTATCGACCTCGTTTTCCGTGTTGAAATACGAAAAGCTGAAGCGTACCGCGCCCTGCTGCACGGTGCCGAGCGCCTCGTGCATGCGCGGCGCACAGTGTGCACCGGCGCGTGTGGCGATGTCATAATCGGCAAACAGCGCGTCCGCAACCTCGGCGGAGTCATAGTCGCGGATGTTAAGCGCGACAATAGCCGCACGTTCCGACCGGGAGAAATCGCCGTAGACGGTCACGCCGTCAAGGTCCTTCACACCGTCGTAAAACCGCCGCATGAGTGCACGTTCGTGTGCTCCGATGGCCTGCACGGTCTGTTTTTCGATAAATTTCAGCGCGGCATGCAGTCCGGCGATGCCGTGCGTATTGAGCGTGCCCGCCTCGAGCCGTGCGGGATACGCCTGCGGCTGCTCGCGGTCGTAGGAGTGAATGCCGGTGCCGCCGCGGAGCAGCGGCCGAAGCTCTACACCCGGCCGGATGCACAGGCCGCCGGTTCCCTGCGGACCCATCAGGCCCTTGTGGCCGGTGAAGCAGAGGACGCTGATGTGCTGCGCGCGCAGATCGATGGGGAACACGCCTGCCGTCTGCGACGCGTCGACCACGAACAGCAGTCCGTGCGCTGCGCAGAACGCGCCGATGCGCGTCAAATCAAGCAGATTCCCCGTCAGATTTGAGCCTGCCGTGCAGATGACGGCTTTGGTATTTGTTTGCAGCAGCCGATCAAAATCGGCATAGTCGATACAGCCCTTCCGGTCTGCGGGCAGGAAACTGACCGAAACGCCCCGCTCCATCTCGCGGTACAGCGGGCGCAGGACGGAATTATGCTCCAGATCGGTCGACAGCACGTGGTCGCCCGGCGCAAGCAGCCCGGAAATGGCGATGTTCAGTGCCTCGGTCGAATTGGCCGTGAAGCACACATGGTCGGCGCGTGCGCAGCCGAAGAGCGCGGCCAGCGCCTCCCGCGCGGCATAGATCGTCCGGGACGCGGCAAGGCTTTCCGCGTGCGCGCTGCGTCCGCTGTTGCCCATGGTTTGCATCGCGTTCACGACCGCATCGATCACGCACGGCGGCTTATGCAGCGTTGTGGCCGCGTTGTCAAGATAGATCATTCCGTCGCCCTCCCGTCAGATGGAACTATTATAATACAGAAACCGGGCGGACTGCAATGCAGTCGGCCCGGTTTTTGTTCGGCTATTTCGAAAACGCGCCGCTCACAGATGTACGTCCGTCTGTGAGGCGCGGCGCAGGCCGCAGTCCGCCGCGATGAAAAACGCGACCACAAAGCAATAGAACACGACTGTCGCCCACGGTCTGCGGACGGCAAGCAGAACATCCCAGATCCCGTGCAGCACGACCGGGACTAGGATCGCCAGCGCGCACAGAACCGTCCGCCTGCGGCCATTCCCCTGCTTTTCGGCCTGCTTGCCCCGGCTGAGGAGCAGTCCCATCGCAACAGCAAAGAAAAAGTGCCCCGGCACGGACAGAACCGCCCGCGATACCGCCGTCCGGAGGTCAGACTGCACGACATACAGAATATTCTCCACCGCCGCAAAGCCCAGCGCGGAGGACACGGAGTAGACCACCGCGTCGAACCGGTAATCGAACGCCGGGTGCTTCCACGCGGCAAGACGCACAGGGACGATCTTGCAGACCTCCTCGCTCACGGCGACCACCAGAAAATTGTCCAGCAGCAAAAACACCGCCGAGCGCCGGTTCAGCGCACTGCCCAGCGTCCGCGACGCAAGAAGCTGGATACCCGCCGCCGGGAGCGCCAGCAGCGCGCCTGACAACAGCAGGATACCGAGCAGCCTGCGCGGTTCTTTTTCAATGCGGTCGAGCTGATAAATGCGGACAAACAGAATGACCGCCGGAACCAGCGCCGCAAGGGACAGGTAATAATTCAAAGCGACTCCTTTTCTATGTGCGCTGTGTCCCCGCCGCCTCCCGCAGCAGCTCCTCGGCGGATACGCCATAAAGCCTTGCGAGGGCGAGCAGATTGGATGTTGACGGGTCGGACGCGCCGGACTCCCACTTGCTGACGGCCTGCCGGCTGACGCCGAGCGATTCTGCGACAAACTCCTGCGTCATCTTGCAGCGCGTGCGGTGCGCTTTTAACGCTTCGCCGAGCGTTTTCTTCGTCTCGGCCTTTTCCTTCCGCACCTCGCCGGAACGCAGGTATTTGAGCAGCGCCCGGATCAAAAGCACGAACAGAAATACGGTCGCGCCGAACATGCAGATGCCGAACAGTCCAAAAATCAGTGTTCTCATGAGAGGATCCATCCTTTCTGTATTTGGGATGGCTTCAGTATTGCAGAAATCCCCGGTTTCCGCCACCAACTATCGCGCAAAAAGCGGTTGCGGCGGGTTATTTCAGCAGCTTTTTCAGATACTGCCCCGTGAAGCTCTCCGGGCAGGCGGCGATCTGCTCCGGCGTGCCGCAGGCGACGATCTGCCCGCCGCCGGAGCCGCCCTCCGGCCCGAGATCGACGATATAGTCCGCGACCTTGATGACATCAAGATTGTGCTCGATGACGAGAACGGTATTGCCCGCGTCGACCAGCCGCTGCAATACCTCGATCAGCTTGTGCACGTCCGCCATGTGCAGGCCCGTCGTCGGCTCGTCGAGGATATAGAACGTGCGGCCCGTCGCTCTTCGGGAAAGCTCCGTTGCGAGCTTGACGCGCTGCGCCTCGCCGCCGGAGAGCGTCGTGGCGCTCTGGCCGAGCTTGATATAGCCGAGGCCGACGTCGACGAGCGTGGCGATCTTATTGCGGATGCGCGGCAGATTGTCGAAGAAGGCCAGCGCCTCCTCCGCCGTCATGTCAAGGATATCCGCGATGTTCTTGCCCTTGTACAGAACCTCGAGCGTCTCGCGGTTATAGCGCTTGCCGCGGCAGACCTCGCAGGGGACGAAAACGTCGGCCAGAAAGTGCATCTCGATCTTCACAAGGCCGTTGCCGCTGCACGCCTCGCAGCGGCCGCCCTTCGTGTTGAACGAGAACCGGCCCGGGCCGTAGCCCCGCGTGCGCGCGTCGGCCGTCGACGCGAACAGGTCTCGGATGTCGTTAAATACGCCCGTATACGTCGCCGGATTGGAGCTTGGCATACGCCCGATGGGGCTCTGGTCGATGCCGACGACCTTGTCCAGATGCTCCAGCCCCTCGATGCGGTCAAATTTCCCCGGACGGGTGCGGGCACGGTTGAGGCTGCCTGCAAGCTTTTTATAGAGAATTTCATTGACGAGGCTCGACTTGCCGGAGCCGGACACGCCGGTCACGCACGTAAACGTGCCGAGCGGGAATTCGACGTCAATGTGGCGCAGGTTATTTTCCGCCGCGCCGAAGATCTTCAGGCTTTTCCCATTGCCCTCCCGGCGCGTTTCGGGCAGGGGGATCTTCTTTGCGCCGGACAGATACTGGCCCGTGATGGAGCGCGGGGCGGCAATGATATCGTCGACTGTGCCCGCGGCGATGATCTCGCCGCCGTGCACGCCGGCGCCCGGGCCGACATCGACGATGAAATCGGCGGCGCGCATGGTGTCCTCGTCGTGCTCGACGACAAGCACGGAGTTGCCGATGTCGCGCAGACGGCGGAGGGTGTCGAGCAGCTTGTCGTTATCCCGCTGGTGCAGGCCGATGGACGGCTCGTCGAGGATATACAGAACGCCGATGAGGCTCGAGCCGATCTGCGTGGCCAGCCGGATACGCTGGCTTTCGCCGCCGGAAAGCGTGGCGGCAGAGCGCGAAAGCGTCAGATAGCTCAGGCCCACCGCCTGCAAAAACGACAGCCGGGAGCGAATTTCGCGCACGATCTGCTCCGCGATCACGGCCATGGAGCCGGTCAGCTTCAGATTGTCGATGAATTTCAGCTCCTCTGAGATGGGCATGGCGCAGAAATCCATGATGTTCATGCCGCCGACCGTGACGGCAAGGCTGATGTCGGACAGGCGCTTTCCGTGGCACTTGGGGCACGGGCGCTCGGACATACACTCCTCAAGCTCCTTGCGCATGGCGTCGGACTGCGTCTCGGTGAGGCGCCGGGAGACGTTATTGACAACGCCCTCAAACGGCCGCTCCAGCGTGCCGCGCCCGTTGGCGCGCTCATAATAGATCGTGAGATTTTCCGTGCCCGTGCCGTAGAGAATGACGTCGAGCGCTTTCTGCGGCAGCGCATCGATGGGGTCGCTCAGAGAAAAGTGATATTTTTTCGCCAGCGCCTCAAAATACATCCGGGAGATGGAGTCGTCGCGGACGTTGTTCCAGCCGCTGGCCTGAATCGCACCCTGCAGGATCGACTTGGAGCGGTCGGGGATGATGAGCAGCGGGTCCGCGACCTGCTGCGTACCGAGTCCCGCGCAGACCGGGCACGCGCCGTAGGGGTTGTTGAACGAGAACATACGCGGGGACAGCTCCGGCATGGAGATGCCGCAGTCCTCGCAGGCGTAGTTCTGGGAGAAGAGCGTGTCTTTGTCCCCGTCCAGCTCGTTGAGAATGACGAGGCCGCCGGAGAGATTGGAGGCTGTCTCCACGGAATCCGTCAGTCTCCGGGCAAGATCGGGCTTCATGATGAGCCGGTCGACGACGACCTCAATGTGGTGCTTTTTATTCTTGTCGAGCGCGATATCCTCCGTCAGCTCGTACAAACTCCCGTCGACGCGCACGCGGGCGTAGCCGCTGCGCCGGGCATCCTCGAAGACCTTCTGGTGCTCGCCCTTTTTGCCGCGCACGATGGGGGATAAAATCTGGAACTTTGTCCGGTCGGGCAGCCCCATGATCTGGTCGACGATCTGGTCGACCGTCTGGCGGCGGATCTCCTTGCCGCACTTCGGGCAGTGCGGCGTGCCGCAGCGCGCCCACAAAAGGCGCAGATAGTCATAAATTTCCGTGACCGTGCCGACCGTCGAGCGGGGATTCCGGCTGGTGGTCTTCTGGTCGATGGAGATGGCGGGAGAAAGGCCGTCGATGGAGTCAACATCCGGCTTGTCCATCTGGCCGAGGAACATCCGCGCGTAGCTCGACAGCGACTCGACATACCGCCGCTGGCCCTCGGCAAAGATCGTGTCAAAGGCCAGAGACGACTTGCCGGAACCGGACAGACCGGTCAGGACGACCAGCTTGTCGCGCGGAATTTCAACGGAGATATTCTTCAGATTATTGACGCGCGCACCCTGCACGCGGATACAGTTTTCCATGGTTCGCTCCTGTGTAGAAAAAGTAGAAAAATGAGAAATCGAAGAAATCAGTCTGCTTATTATACCAGATTCTTTTGAAAACTACAACATGATTTTCAAACAAAAGTTTTTAAATCTCAAAAGCAGAGACTTGCGGCTTCTGATGGAACATGCTATAGTATAGAAAATTCAAGCAGCGGGGAGGCAAGCGTATGCGAAACCTGTTAAAGCTGGTGTTTCAGCGGGTCGTGGCGGTGTCGTTCGGCATTGCGCTGCAGATCATATTTCTGATCGTGATGGCGACGTATCTGCGGACCGACTTTTTCTGGATCCGGATCGCCATGAACGTGCTGAGCTGGGCAGTCGTTATTTATATCATCTCGTGCGGTGTCAATCCCAGCTATAAGATCGCGTGGATCGTGCTGATTCTGGCCTTCCCCGTGGCGGGACTGACGATCTATCTGCTCTTCGGCGGCAACAAAATTTCCAGCTACGAGCACCGGAAGATGCAGTCGATCGAGGCCGTCACCATGCAGCAGCTGCGGCAGGACGAAGCGCCCTTATGGGAGCTGGCCGCCGCTGAAACGCCCGCGTTCAACCACGCGCGCTACCTGCTCTCGGCCTCCGGCTACCCCATCTACGACGACGCGGACGCGGAGTATTTCCCGAGCGGCGAAAGCTGCTACGCTGCGATGCTGGAGGAGATCAAAAAGGCGGAGCGCTATATTTTCATCGAGTTTTTCATCATCGCCACCGGCAAGATGTGGGACCCCATGCTGGAGCTTCTGCGCCAAAAGGCGGCGGCAGGCGTCGACGTGCGCGTCGTATACGATGATTTCGGCTGCATCACGCGGCTTCCCATGGGCTACGCGAAAAAGCTGCGCGAGATGGGCATCCGCGCCCACGCGTTCAACCCCTATATCCCGATCCTTTCCGCCCGCCTCAATAACCGCGACCACCGCAAGCTTCTGATCATCGACGGCAAGGCCGCGTTTACCGGCGGCGTCAATCTGGCCGACGAATATATCAACGAATACAAGCGCTTCGGTCACTGGAAGGACTGCGGTATTCTCGTGCGCGGCAAGGCCGTGTGGTCAATGACGGTCATGTTTTTGTCCCTCTGGGGCTACGTTGACCGGTCGGAGGAGGATGTGAGCCGCTTCCGCGCAGACTATCCGGAAAAGCGGGGCGGCACGGGCTTTCTCCAGCCGTTCGCCGACAGTCCGCTCGACAACGAGGACGTCGGCGCGACGATTTTGCAGTCCGTCATTTCCTCTGCGCAGGAGCGGATGTGGATCATGACGCCCTATCTGATCCTGGACGATAAAATGACCACGGCGCTGTGCGTCGCGGCAAAAACAGGCGTCGACGTGCGCATCATCACGCCCGGCATCCCGGACAAATGGTATGTCCACGCGGTCACGCGCGCAAACTATGAGGAGCTGACGCGCGCAGGCGTGCGTATCTTCGAATATACGCCGGGCTTCATCCACTCCAAGGTCTATCTGGCCGACACGAAGCAGGCTGTTGTCGGCACGGTCAATCTGGACTTCCGCAGCCTGTATCTGCATTTTGAAGACGCCGTGTATCTCTATGACACCACTGTGAACGCACAGGTGCAGGCGGATTTTGAACAGACGCTTCCCCAGTGCAGAGAGATCACAGCCGAGCAGTGCCGCCATACGCACCTGACGCAGCGTGTGCTGCGGGCGCTGCTGCGGCTGCTCGCGCCGCTGATGTGAGCGGAAGCGGAAAGGAGACGCCCATGTCCATTCACGACGGCCACCGCGACCGGATGCGCAGGCAGCTCAAAACCAGTGGCATGGACTCCCTTTCGGACGTGCAGGTGCTGGAGGTGCTGCTGTATTACGCCGCGCCGCGCGGCGATACGAACCCCGCTGCGCACGCGCTTTTGACCCGCTTCGGCACGCTCGACGGCGTATTTTCCGCGCCGGAGGCCGAGCTCAAAAAGGTCGACGGCGTGGGCGACGCCGCGGCGCAGCTCATCGCGCTCGTGCCGCAGGTGGCCCGGCGCTGCCTCATGAGCCGCAGCGCACAGATCGAGATTCTGGACACCACGTCCAAATGCGGTCAATACCTGCTGCCGTACTTCCACGGCGAAAGCGAGGAGGTCGTGTACCTTCTCTGCCTCGACGCGAAGTGTAAGGCGCTCGACTGCGTGCTCATCCACCGCGGCGGCGTGAACGTCGCGTCCATCGCCGCGCGCAAGGTGGTCAAGACCGCACTGGACGCCAACGCGACCTCCGTCGTGCTGGCGCACAACCACCCCAGCGGCCTTGCGCTGCCCAGTCCCGAGGACCGGCAGACCACGCTGGTATTAAAGGCGGCGCTGGAGGCAGTCGGGATCGTGCTGGCCGACCATATCATTGTCGCGGACGACGATTTTGTCTCCCTGCGCGACGACGGCATTCTGGAGGACCCGTATGAACTTTAAGCTGCACTCCCAATTCAAGCCCACCGGCGACCAGCCGCAGGCCATCGAGAAGCTGACGCAGGGTCTCAATATGGGCCTGAGCGATCAGGTCCTGCTCGGCGTGACCGGCTCCGGCAAGACGTTCACCATGGCGAATATCATCGCCAACGTGAATAGGCCTACGCTGGTCCTCGCGCACAACAAGACGCTGGCTGCGCAGCTGTGCTCGGAATTCCGCGAGTTTTTCCCGGAAAACGCCGTGGAATACTTCATTTCCTACTACGACTATTACCAGCCTGAGGCGTATATCGCCCAAACGGACACCTACATTGAAAAGGACTCCGCCATCAACGACGAGATCGAGCGTCTGCGCCACAGCGCGACGAGTGCGCTGTCCGAGCGCCGGGACGTGATTGTCGTCTCGTCCGTGTCGTGCATCTACGGTCTGGGCGATCCGATCGACTATAAAAACATGGTTATTTCGCTTCGCCCCGGCATGGAATACGACCGGGACGAGCTTATGCGCAAGCTGACCGAGATCCGCTATGAGCGCAACGACCTCAACTTCGTCCGCAACGCCTACCGCGTGCGCGGCGATACGCTGGAGGTCTATCCCGCCTACTGGTCTGGCCGGGCCATCCGCATTGAGTTCTTCGGCGATGAAATTGACCGCATTTCCGAGGTCAACGCCGTCACCGGCGTACCGGAACGCATTCTGAACCACGTCGCCATCTACCCCGCGTCGCATTACGTCGCATCGAGAGAGAAACTGGCCCGCGCCATGAAGGACATCGAGGCCGAAATGTGGGAGCAGGTGCGCTTTTTCGAGGAGCACGACAAGCTGCTTGAGGCGCAGCGCATCCGCCAGCGGACGCAGTACGATCTGGAAATGCTGCAGGAGATCGGCTTCTGCTCCGGCATCGAGAATTATTCCCGCGTCATTGCCGGCCGCGCCCCCGGCACCCCGCCGACGACGCTGCTGGACTACTTCCCCGACGATTTCATCCTCTTCGTCGACGAGAGCCACGTCACGCTGCCGCAGGTGCGCGCCATGTATAACGGCGATCACGCGCGCAAGAAAAGCCTCGTCGACTACGGCTTCCGCCTGCCATCGGCGTATGATAACCGCCCCCTGACCTTCGACGAGTTTACAGACCGCATCCATCAGGCCATCTACGTCTCCGCCACGCCTGCCGAGTATGAGCGTTCCCGCGCCGGACAGATCGCCGAGCAGGTCATCCGGCCCACGGGCCTTCTTGACCCGGAGGTCTTCGTGCGCCCCATCGAGGGGCAGATCGATGATCTGATCGGCGAGATCAACGCCACGACGGACAAGGGCGAGCGCACGCTCGTCACGACGCTGACGAAGAAAATGGCAGAGGACTTGACGAAATACCTGACTGAAAACGGCATCCGCGTGCGCTATATGCACTCGGACATCGGGGCTATGGAGCGCATGGAGATCATCCGCGACCTGCGCATGGCGAAGTTTGACGTGCTGGTCGGCATCAACCTGCTGCGCGAGGGCCTTGACCTGCCGGAGGTATCGCTGATCGCGATCCTCGACGCCGATAAGGAGGGCTTCCTGCGCTCGGAAACGAGCCTCATCCAGACCATCGGACGCGCGGCCAGAAACGCGCAGGGCCGCGTGCTGCTCTACGCGGATAAGATCACGCCCGCCATGCGGGCCGCCATGGACGAGACGGCAAGACGCCGCCAGATCCAGGACGACTATAACAGGGCGCACGGCATCGTGCCGAAGACCATTGTAAAATCCATCCGCGACCTCATCGAAATTTCCGCCTCCCCCACGCCGGAACACAAGGGCAAGGGCGGCGTAAAGATGACGCGGCAGGAGCTTGCGCGTGAGATTGAAAAGCTCGAAGCGCAGATGCGCAAGGCCGCGCACATGATGGAATACGAATATGCCGCTGTGCTGCGCGACGAGATCATCCGCCTGCGCACGGAGGCAGACAAGAAATAACATGACGACAAGAAAAGAGCTCCTGCCGGGCGTGTTCCTCACGTCGATCCAGGACGGGCGGTTCAAGACCGCCTGCTTCAGCCTCAGCTTCCTCAGGCCGCTTCGCGCAGGCGAGGCGGCCATGAACGCGCTGCTGCCGAGCGTACTCCTGCGCGGCAGCGAAAAAACGCCCTCCATCCGCGCCATCGCCGACCGGCTGGACGAACTGCACGGCGCGTCCATTGGTGCGCTGGTGCGCAAAAAGGGAGAAATTCAGCTCACGGGCCTGTTTGCCGACTGTCTGGAAGACCAATATGCGGGCGAGGCCGTTTTTTCGCACCTGCTGGACTTTGTCTCCGAGCTGCTGTTCTGCCCGCGAACGGAACACGGCGCGTTCGTGCCGGAGCTTGTCTCGCAGGAATGCCGGAATCTGCAAAACGCCATGCAGAGCGTACTGGACGACAAGAGCGCGTACTGTGAGCGGCAGCTGCTCCGGGCCATGTGCCGGGGCGAACGCTACGCCTGCGGCCGTCTCGGAGAGCCGGAAGAGCTTGATAAAATCGACGTGCGCACGCTCTGGGCGCACGATAAGTCGGTGCTGGCCTCGTCGCGCGTGGAGCTTTTCTATCTCGGCAGCAAATCCGTCGGAGAAGCGGAGGCGCTGCTGCAGCCGCTTCTGGCGCATCTGCCGCGCACGGCCTGCGTCCCGGTCGGGACAAACCCCGGCCCGCAGCCGCAGGCGCTGCGGCGGTTTTCTGAAGTTATGCCGCTTGCGCAGAGCCGGATCTCGCTGGGCTTCCGCACGGATGTGACGCTGCGAAGCGCGCAGTATCCCGTGATGCTGCTTCTGAACGCGATGCTCGGCGGAGGTGAACAGAACCGGCTCTATACCGTCGTGCGCGGGCGGATGGCATTGTGCTACGAGGCCGGGAGCTGGTACGACGGACACAAGGGCATTCTCACCGCGTCCGCAGGCTGCGGACGCACGGATCTGCCCGCTGTCGAGCAGGAAATTCTGCATCAGCTTGCGGAGCTGGCCGCGGGCCGCTTTTCACAGTCTGAGCTGGAAACGGCCCGCACGGGGCTGCTTTCCGATCTGCGGCTGCTGTGCGACAGCCCCGGCAGGCTCGATGAATTTTACACAGGCCGGGCAGCGGAGGGCATTTCGCAAAGCCCCGCCGAACTGGCCGCAGCGCTCTGCGCCGTCACGGCGGAGGACGTCTGCGCCGCTGCGCGGCGCGTGCGGCCCGATGCGGTCTATACGCTGGAGGAAGCATGAGTTGGAAGGACTATCCCGCGCTCAGTGAGCGCTGTTATCTGGAAACGCTGCCGAACGGCCTGCGTCTGCGCGTCGTGCCGAAGCCGGGCTTTGCCGGGAAATTCGCGTTTCTGGGCGTGAATTTTGGCTCATGCGACACACAGCTTCCGCAAAGCGGCGGCTGGCAGACCGTGCCGGACGGCACGGCGCATTTTCTCGAGCACCGGATGTTCTGCCTCCCGGACTGCGACCCGGAGACGGAATTTTCCCGCCTCGGCGCGGAGGCGAACGCCTTTACCGACTATGCCATGACCGGCTATTATTTCACCTGCACCGACCGCTTTGACGACTGCCTGCGCCTGCTTCTGCGCATGGTATCGACGCCGTACTTCCCGCCGGAAGCAATGGCAGCGGAGCGCGCCGTCATTGCCGATGAGATCGCGCTCTATGATGATTCGCCCGAGGACTGCGTGCAGGAGCGGCTGTGCCGCGCGCTGTATCGCAGCCACCCCATCCGCATCCCCATCGCAGGCTCCCGCCGCTCCATCCGCGCCGTCACGCCGGAGCTACTGCGGCGCTGCTTTGACGCGTTTTACGTCCCGTCCAACATGGCGTTCACCGTCATGGGCGACGTGGACGCGGAGGCCGTCTCGCGCCTTGCGCGGGAGGTCCTGCCGCCGGACTTCTCGCCGCCTCCCGCGCGTCCCTGCGGTGAAGCGGAGCCTGCTCGCGCGTTCCGGCACAGAAAGCGCCGGACGCTCCCGGTCAGCCAGCCGGTGTTTGCCATCGGCTTCAAGACCGCGCCGTCCGACGACCCGCTCCGGCAGGAGCTGACCGGACAGCTTGCCGCAGAGCTGCTGCTGGGCGAAAGCTCCGCGCTGTACGAAGACCTTTATACACGCGGCCTGATCGACGCGGACTTTTCCTCCGGCTTCACACGCGTACCCGGCGCGGCGTTTTTGCAGGCCGGCGGCGCGGGCCGTGACCCGGAGGCGGTGCTGGAGGCCATTTTGCAGGCGCCGAAGACCAGCTTTTCGCCGGAGCGCTTTGCACGGCTGAAAAAATCCGTGCGCGGCAGACTCCTGCGGGAGCTTGACGGATTCGAATCGACCTGCTATCGTATATGCGAGGCCATATTCGCAGGCGGAGACTGCTTCTGCGAGTTTGATCTGCTGGATTCCATCACGCTTTCCGACACAGAAGCGCTGCTGACGCAGACAGTCACACCGGAACGCGCCGCGCTCAGCGTTGTTGCGCCGGAAGAAGCGTAGATTTTGGACGCACCAATTGCAGGGGCTGATGCCCACATCAGCCCGGCAGAATGCACTATTTTAACGGAAATCTTCGGTGAATCCGTACTGCCCTGCAAATTTCGAATGCAAAGCGTTTTTACCGCAGATATTAAAACGCAGCTGCCTACAAATCTGTTGTACCATAACAGGCGGCGCGTACCACAGCGCACGTAAGGTGACTTGGTGTGTTCGCAGGGACTAAAATTCAGGTCCTCGCCTGAATTGTACCCGCAGCAGGCACCAAACGCGTCCCAGCACTCTTTTCTCCCCTGTCTTTTCTCTTGCGAGCGAAAAGACAGGGCCGCCGGAGGCAAACGCCTCTCAATTCATTAGGAGGAATTCATATGTTTCTCGCATCTCCCATCACATTCCCGAATCTCGGCATCGAGATCGATCCAAACCCCGTGGCCTTTACGGTCTTTGGGAAGGACATCTACTGGTACGGCATCATCATTGCCGCCGGGTTCCTGCTCGCCGTGTTCTATATGCTCGCGCGGGCGAAGGACTTCGGCATCACGCAGGACGACGTGCTTGACATGATCCTCTGGGCCGTACCCATCGGCGTGATCTGCGCGCGTCTGTATTACTGCATTTTCTATTGGGAGCTTTACGCCGACGATCCCATTTCCATCCTCTACATCTGGGAGGGCGGGCTTGCCATCTACGGCGGCATCATCGGCGGCGCGATCACGCTGCTCGTCGTTGCGAAGCGCAAGAAAATCCCGGCTCCCGTCCTGCTCGACGTGGCGGGCATGGGCGTCATCATCGGCCAGCTTATGGGCCGCTGGGGAAACTTTATGAACCGCGAGGCGCACGGCGCTGTCACGGATACGTTTTTGAAGATGGGCCTGCGGGATGCGTCCGGCGTCGTGACGTATTACCACCCGACGTTCCTCTATGAATCCGTCTGGAACCTGATCGGCTTCATCGGCCTGCATTTCTTCTCGAAAAAGCGGAAATTCGACGGCGAGGTGTTCCTGGCCTATGTGGCGTGGTACGGCCTTGGCCGCGTCTGGATCGAGGGGCTGCGCACCGACAGTCTGTATCTTTTCCACTGGACGCTGTTTGGTCAGCGCATCCGCGTGTCGCAGGCGTTGTCGCTCGTGATGGTGCTCGTGTGCGCAGGGATCCTCGTCTATCAGTTCAAGGTCAAAAAGGCTGACGGGTCGAATCTGTTTGTCAAGCGTGTGCAGCAGACAACGGAGGCGGAAGAAGCCGCCGCTGAGCCTACCGCGCCGGACGAGAAGCAGTAAGCTCTATGCACTATCACATCGACAAAACCGCCGCGCAGAGCGCGTATTTACAGCTCTATCACCAGCTGCGGCGCGACATCGTCAGCGGTGTTTACCCGCTGGGAACGAAAATGCCCAGCAAGCGCCTGATCGCAACAGAGACAGGCGTGAGTGTCATCACAGTCGAGCATGCGCTGGCAATCCTATGCGACGAGGGGTATTTGGAATCCCGCGAGCGCAGCGGCTTTTTCGTGAGCTTCGCCGCGGCGGACTGCTTTCCGGTCTCCGAGACGGAGACCGAGCGCCGCACGACCGTTTCTCACGGGACGGAGGATGAATTTCCGTTCCCGTCGCTCGCCAAGACGATGCGGCGTGTACTCAGCGAGTACGGCGAGAGTATTCTCGTCAAGTCGCCGAACAACGGCTGCGCCGAGCTGCGCGGCACCATTGCGGCGTATCTCTCCCGCTCGCGCGGCATCAGCGTCCAGCCGGGACAGATCGTGATCGGCTCGGGCGCGGAATACCTCTACGGACTCATCGTGCAGCTTTTGGGGCGCGAGCGCGTGTTTGCGCTCGAAGACCCGTCTTACGACAAGATCCGCAGGGTGTATCAGGCGCACGGCGTCACGTGCGAGATGCTGCGCCTCGGCAGCGACGGCATCCGCTCCGATGAGCTCACCCGCGCGAGCGCGACGGTGCTGCATGTCACGCCGTTCCACAGCTTCCCGAGCCAGGTGACCGCAAGCGCGGGCAAACGCCGCGAATATCTCCGCTGGGCGGAGGAGCGCGGCGGCTACATCGTCGAGGACGACTTCGATTCGGAATTCAGCGTGTCGAGCAAGAGCGAGGATACGCTCTTCGCCCTCGAACCCGAGCGCTCGGTCATCTACATGAATACGTTCTCCAAGACCATCGCGCCGTCGATGCGCGTGGGCTACATGGTGCTGCCGCCCGCGCTCTCCGAGCAGTTTCGGCGCGAGGTGGGATTCTATTCCTGCACCGTGCCGGTCTTTGAGCAGTATGTGCTTGCCGAGCTCATCGGCAGCGGCGACTTCGAGCGCCACATCAACCGCATCCGCCGCAGACGGCGGAAAGAATGAAAAAGC
>OLQC01001768.1_pt1 | contig 16174 bp, 10 predicted proteins | sample 1672471 | NCBI WGS metagenome assembly OLQC01 (sample SAMEA3136689, study PRJEB25190) | human gut metagenome | biome: human gut; feature: human-associated habitat; material: faeces | place: Austria | collected 2013
CGTAGGCGGTCGAACATCTGACGATTGCCGGGCGAATTAGTGGATGAGCAGCCAAACGCGAGGAAAGGTTGGCATATATGTTCGGCAAGAGGAACGGATTGTTCTCCGACGGCAAGATCACACTCGAACAGGGCGATCCCGAATTCATCGAATTATTCTCTCGTTTCGCCTACGACGAGGTGGTGAACGAGCCTGGCGCGCAGCATCCCGATCTTGACGATGCCACCCGTTCCATGGCGATTCTTGCCACGCTGATCGGCTGCCAGGGCGTCGATGCCTACGAGATGATGCTGCCCGTCGCCCTGGAGACGGGCGTCACCCCGGTGCAGGTGAAGGAAGTGGTCTATCAGGCCGTCGCATATCTGGGATTCGGACGTGTGCTTCCGTTCCTGAAAACGACCAACGAGGTGTTCATCGACAAGGACATCAATCTGCCGTTGGAAGGCCAATCCACCACCACGCCCGAGACCCGTGCCGCTGCCGGCGAACAGGCGCAGATCGACATCTTCGGCGAGAACATGCGCGGTTTCGCGCAATCGGGGCCGGAGGAGACCCGTCATATCAACAAGTGGCTGGCCGACAACTGTTTCGGCGACTACTACACGCGCAACGGTCTGACCATCCGCGAACGCGAGATGATCACCCTGTGTTTCTTGGCAGCTCAAGGCGGCTGCGAGCCGCAGCTCGTGGCGCATGCGAAGGCGAATCTGGCCGTGGGCAACGAGAAGCCGTTCCTTATCGCGGTAGTGTCCCAATGCATGCCGTATATCGGTTATCCGCGTACGCTGAACGCCATCCGCTGCATCAATGAGGCAGCACAGTCCTGATCAGCAGTCGTTTCCCCGTTCTCGGCGGGCGGCCTAGACGCATGCGGAATGTGGAGGGTCGGGTGTTGCTATAGTATTCCCTTGGCTTAAGTAACACACGATATCGGAAAGAGAAGGGCGAAGCATGGCGATTGAGGCAAAGGGTCTGGAGATTCAGATCGGTGCGCGTACGTTGCTTCATCCCACCGACTTCCATGTGTCAAAGGGGGATAAGATCGGTCTGGTCGGCCGCAACGGCGCAGGCAAAACTACATTGACCCGTGTGATTACCGGTGACATGCTCCCTACCGCGGGCAAAGTGCGTGTTTCCGGAAAGCTCGGGTATCTTCCGCAGGACACTCATGCCAGTGACCCGACGCAGACTGCGCTCGACCGCATGATGAGCGCCCGAGATATCGCTTCGATCATCAGCCGCATGCGCAAGGCCGAAAAGGATATGACCGATCCCGACCCGGATGTGATGACCAAGGCCATGAACCGCTACGACAAGGCCATGCAGGATTTTGACAAAGCCGGTGGCTACGCCGCGCAGTCCGAGGCCATCACCATGGCCGCGTCCCTTGGCCTGCCGCAGGATGTTATGGAACAGCAGCTCGGCACGCTGTCCGGTGGTCAGCGACGTCGTATCGAGTTGGCCAGAATCCTGTTCTCCGATGCCGACACTCTGATCCTCGACGAGCCGACCAACCATTTGGATGCCGACTCCATTGAATGGTTGCGCGGATACCTCAAGAAATATGAAGGTGGCTTCCTGGTCATCTCTCATTCCACGGAGCTGCTGGATGAAGTGGTGAACAAGGTATGGCATTTGGACGCGCAGCTCGGCCAGATCGACATGTATTCCCTCGGCTGGAAGGCCTATCTGCATCAGCGCGTAGTCGATGAGGAGCGTCGTCGCCGCGAACGCGAAGTGGCGGAGAAGAAGGCCGAACGTCTGATGAAGCAGGGCATTCGTCTGCATGCCAAGGCCACCAAGGCCGTGGCCGCTCAGAACATGATGCGTCGTGCCGAAAAGCTGCTCGAAAACACCTCAGAGGCGCAGAAGGCGGAGAAAGTCGCCGATATTCGTTTCCCCGAGCCGGCCCCCTGCGGCAAGACCCCCATCATGGCAAAGGACATCTCCAAGGCGTATGGCTCGAACATCGTGTTTGCCGGCGTGAATCTTGCCATCGACAAGGGGTCTCGTGTGGTGATTCTTGGCTACAACGGCGCCGGTAAAACCACTACGTTGCGTCTGCTGGCCCATATCGAAAAGCCCGATACCGGTTCCGTCGAGTATGGGCATGGGTGCAAGATCGGCTATTTCGCTCAGGAGCACGACACTCTCGATCTTGATGCGACTGTTCTGCAGAACCTGGTTCACGTCGCTCCGGAACTCGACGACACCCAGGCGCGCAGCATTCTGGGCTCGTTCCTGTTCTCCGGCGACGATGCCATGAAGCCTGCCCGCGTGCTTTCCGGCGGTGAGAAGACGCGTCTGGCCTTGGCCACGTTGGTCACGTCGAGGGCGAATGTACTGCTGCTTGATGAGCCGACCAACAATCTCGATCCAGCGTCCCGTGATGAGATCCTCAAGGCCATCGCCAAATATGAGGGCGCCATTGTGCTGGTCACGCACGATGAGGGTGCGGTGCAGGCGCTCAATCCCGAGCGTGTGCTGCTGATGCCCGATGGCGACGAGGATTTGTGGAACGATTCCTATCTTGATCTGGTCGCCGAGGAGTGAGCCTACGCGACTCGCCGTCGGGCCCGGCTCCGATGGTTATGGTCGGAGCCTGACGGTTGCCGTCCGATGCGGCGAATACCCAGAGCGGGTAGGAAACATGGCATGCGCCAGCTGATTTGTATCCGCCGTGAGGTAGCAATAGGGGTATGGCTGAACATACAGATCAGAAGACGAACTCGACCACTATGGTCGAAGAGTTCACCAATCCGCTGAACACACCGATTGATAACGACATCAATCTGTTCGATTTGCTTGATGGCCGTGCGCAGCGCGACCCTGAGGGCTCGATGGTGGAATACAAGGACGAGGAAGGCCGGTGGCATTCCTTCACTGCCCGCGAGTTCCGTCAGAAAGTCATTGACATCGCCAAAGGTCTGATCGGTTGGGGCATCACAAAAGGCGACGCCGTGTCCATCATCGCCCGCACCTGCTGGGAGTGGACGGCTCTTGATATGGCCATTATGGCCGTTGGCGCGATTACCGTTCCGGTCTATGAGACCAATTCCGCACAACAGATCAGGAACATCTTCAACGATTCGAAGGTGGCGCTTGCCATTGCGCAGGATGATACGCAGCGCGACAAGATCGAAAGCATCAAGGACGAAGCGCCAAGTCTGCGTGAAGTCTTCATGATGGAGGCCGGCGCCGTCGACGCGATTATCGCCTTCGGCACGGATGTCAGCGATAAGGAGTTCTGGGACCGCAAGAATGCCGTGCATGGCGATGCTCTGGCGACCATCGTATACACGTCAGGCTCCACGGGGACGCCCAAGGGTGTGGAACTCAGCCATGGCAATTTTGCGTTCCTGTGCCTGTCCGCAAAGCAGTACATGCCTGGTGTGGTTGATGCGCCCGGTCGTCGTCTACTGCTGTTCCTGCCGTTGAGTCACGTGTTCGCCCGTTATATGTCGCTGCTCAGCTATGCCGGCACGCTGACACTTGGATTGAGTTCGAGCATGAAGACCATTGTCAAGGATTTCGAGGGGTTCGGTCCGACCCTGCTGCTTGCCGTGCCGCGTGTATTCGAGAAGGTCTACAATGCCGCTTCCCAACGTGCCGGTTCGGGTGTTGCGGGCAAGCTGTTCGCCCGTGGCGCGAAGGTCGCTCGCGAATGGTCCCATGTGCAGCAGTCCGGTATGCGCCCGTCGCTGCGCCTGAGTCTGGCTCACGCTGTGTACGAGAAGCTGGTCTATAAGAAGATCCGCACCATTTTCGGTCCGAACGCGCAATGCGCCATTACCGGCGGCGCTCCGATGGATGCCGAACTGTCCCACTTCTTTAACGGCATCGGCATGCGGCTGCTGGAAGGCTACGGCATGACGGAGACCTGCGGGCCCGTATGCGTGAGCCTTCCGGAAGACAACCGGATCGGCACCATCGGCAAGCCGTTGAACGGTGTGACCGTCGGCATTGCCGAGGACGGCGAGCTGTGCATCAGCGGCTCGCTGGTATGTAAGGGTTACCATAATCAGCCTGAAGTCACCGAGCAGCAGATCACCGATGGCTGGCTGCATACAGGCGACTTGGGCAGCATCAGCGAGGATGGTTTCGTGACCATCACCGGGCGCAAGAAGGATCTGATCATCACTGCCGGCGGCAAGAACGTGTCTCCCGGTATTCTTGAAGCGGCCGTCATGACGTCTCCTGTAGTGAGTCAGTGCCTGGTCATCGGCGACAAAAAGCCGTTCGTCGCCGCTCTGGTCACGCTGGATCTTGCGGATGCGAATGCGTGGCTTGCCTCCCAGGGCGCTCAGGGGGAGCCTGATCGTGAGGCGTTGGCGAAGAACCCCATCGTCCATGCCGAAGTCGAGCGTGTGATCAATGCGGCGAACGAGGGAGTATCCCGTGCCGAGTCCATTCGCAAGTTCGAGATTCTGCCCGATGAGTTTACCGAGGCCAACGGCATGCTGACGCCAAGTTTGAAGACTCGGCGTGTGCAGATCATCAATCATTACCGCGAATTGATCGATACCGTCATCTATGTTCCGCGCAAGAAGTAGTGGAAGCGAGAAAGACGAATGATGTTGTAAGGCCGCCCATGGGGGCGGCCTTACGGCGTTTAGGCATACCATGGAGCCGCAACGCCGCAGGCGAACATCTGTTCGAAAAAACCGTTGGATTGAGGTATTCTAAGTCAAGCACAGCGAACGCTCAACGTATGAGGAGACGTGTATGGCCAGATCAAACGGTGGTAGCCACGGCAGGAACGGTGAAGTCGTCGTTGAAAAAGTGATGACCAGCGACTCCTTTCTTTCCAGGGAGATAGCGAAGGCTCCGCTTGTGGAACGCAACGGCTGCCTTGTAGCGGATATCTCGCATATCCCCAATGATCTGAAGATCACCATTCAAGGCGCGCGAGAGCATAATCTCAAGAATGTGGATCTGTCCATTCCCCGGAACTGTATGGTGGTGTTCACCGGCTTGTCCGGCTCGGGAAAATCCAGCTTGGCGTTTGATACGATCTTTGCCGAAGGGCAGCGCCGTTATGTCGAGTCGTTGTCGGCCTATGCACGCCAGTTCCTTGGCCAGATGGACAAGCCGGATGTCGATTTCATCGAAGGACTGTCGCCGGCGGTGTCCATCGATCAGAAGACCACCAATCGTAATCCGCGCTCCACGGTCGGCACCATCACCGAGATCTATGATTATCTGCGATTGCTGTTCGCGCGTACCGGCGTACCGCATTGCCCCGAATGCGGTGAGCTGGTGCAGGCGCAGACCCCGCAGCAGATCGTGGATACCCTGCTTGCCAAGCCGGAACGCACACGATTCCAGATTCTTGCGCCCGTGGTCAAAGGTCGTAAGGGTGAATTTGTGGACATGCTCGAGCTGCTGCGTTCCGACGGCTACGCCCGTGCACTGATCGACGGCAAGATGTGCCAGCTGTCCGACGATATCAAACTTGCGAAGACCCGTAAGCACACCATCGAAGTCGTGGTGGACCGCCTGGTGGTCAAAGATGGTGTGCGCCAGCGGCTTACCGATTCCGTCGAAACCGCGTTGCGTCTCGCCAACGGCAGCATCGTCATCGACTACGTGGACGAGGAGGAAGGCAGTGCGGCGCGGCGGCAGCCATTCTCCGAACACCGTTGCTGCCCTAACGGCCATACGCTTGAACTGGACGAGATCGAGCCGCGCACGTTCTCCTTCAACGCACCGTATGGCGCCTGCCCGGTGTGCACCGGCCTTGGTTTCAAATTGGAGATCGATCCGGAACTCGTCATCGCCGACCCCGACAAGTCGTTGAATGAGGGTGTCATCGAGCCGTGGTCGAATACCAAGATGACGTCCCAGTATTATCGGCATGTGCTTGAAGGCTTGGCTGAAGACATGGGCTTCTCCATGGACACCCCGTGGAAGGATCTGCCGGAGAACGTACGGCATGACATCCTGTTCGGTCATGATTTCAAGGTCAACGTCTCCTATCGCAATCGTTGGGGGCGTCTGCGCGAATACTCCACCGGTTTTGAGGGAGTGGTACGCACATTGATGCGTCGCCATGAGGAAACCGATTCCGAGGCGATGAAGCAGTACTACGAGTCCTACATGCGTGAGGTGCCGTGCCAGGAGTGCAAGGGGCGCAGACTCAAGCCCGAAGTGCTGGCCATCACCGTCGACGGGAAGTCCATTTTCGATGTGTGCGATATGCCCGTGGTGCGGGAATTGGAATGGGTGCGTGGCCTGAAGCTCACCGGCTCCGCGGCGTTGATCGCGGGCGAGGTGCTCAAGGAGATCAAGGCGCGTCTTGGCTTCCTGAACGATGTCGGTCTTGATTATCTGACGCTGTCGCGTGCCGCAGCCACGCTGTCCGGCGGCGAAGCGCAGCGTATCCGTCTTGCCACGCAGATCGGCTCCGGTCTGGTCGGCGTGATGTATGTGCTGGATGAACCGTCCATCGGATTGCATCAGCGTGATAACGAGCGTCTGATCGAGACGCTGCATCATCTGCGGGATCTCGGCAATACGCTTATCGTCGTCGAACATGATGAGGATACGATTCGTGAGGCCGATTGGCTGGTCGACATTGGACCGGGCGCCGGCGAACATGGCGGTGAGGTCGTCTATTCCGGCCCTGCCAAGCAGTTGACGAGGGCCAAGCGATCGATTACCGGAGACTATATCGCCCATCGGCGTGAGATTGCGATGCCGAAGCGTCGCCGTAAGGTGCGTAAGACCGCGCAGCTGCGCGTGGTCGGTGCACGCGAAAACAACTTGAAGAACATCAATGTCAATTTCCCGCTTGGTGTTTTCACCGTTGTCTCCGGCGTCTCCGGATCCGGCAAGTCGTCGCTGGTCAACACGATTCTGTACCCCGTTCTGGCCGACAGGCTCAACGGTGCGCGCATTGTACCGGGCAAGCATACGCGTGTGGAAGGCCTCGACCAGGTGAAGAAGGTCATCCACGTCGATCAGAACCCCATCGGGCGTACGCCTCGTTCGAATCCGGCCACATACACCGGCGTATGGGATAAGATCCGCGCCCTGTTCGCCAAAACGCCAGAGGCCCAGGTGCGTGGCTATGGCCCCGGCCGCTTCAGCTTCAATGTCAAGGGCGGGCGCTGCGAGGCCTGCCATGGCGATGGCACATTGAAGATCGAAATGAACTTCCTGCCCGACGTCTACGTGGAATGCGAAACCTGCCACGGCAAGCGCTATAACCGTGAGACCCTCGAAGTGACGTACAACGGCAAAACCGTTGCAGACATCCTCGACATGCCCATCGAGGAGGCCGCCGAGTTCTTCAAGGCGTACACCGGCATCTCGCGTTATCTGAACACGCTTGTGGATGTCGGGCTCGGCTATATTCGTCTCGGTCAGCCTGCCCCGACGCTTTCCGGCGGTGAATCGCAGCGCGTCAAGCTTGCCACCGAACTGCAGCGACGTTCCGATGGCAAAACCGTGTATATACTCGACGAACCGACCACCGGTCTGCACTTCGAAGACGTCAATAAGCTGCTCAAGGTATTGCAGGGACTGGTCGATAAGGGCAATACGGTTATCGTCATCGAGCACAACCTCGATGTGATCAAATCCGCCGACTGGGTGATCGATCTTGGACCGGAAGGCGGCGACGGCGGCGGCACGGTCATTGCCGAGGGCACGCCTGAGCAGATTGCCCAGTGTGAGGGATCCTGGACCGGTAAGTTCCTGAAAACGATGCTATGAGTTCGATATTTGAGAAACACAGTCCCGACGAATGGCAAAAGACGGCCTCGGCCTTGCTGCATGAGCAGCGGATTCAGCGCCCAGGAACCGAGGAAGGCAGGGGAGTGAATAGGAACGGTGCGCCCCTGCTGGGTGACACGCGTGATCTGTTCCGGCCGAAGACCTCCGATATTCCGGCCGAGCCGGGCGTCTATAAATGGCGCGATGGCGAAGGGCGTGTCATCTATGTCGGCAAGGCGAAGAACCTGCGCAATCGTCTGACCAATTATTTCCAGCCGCTGTATCAGCTGCATCCACGCACGCAGACCATGGTGCTTACCGCCCGCAGTTTGGAATGGACCGTGGTCGGTAGCGAGCTGGAATCGCTGACATTGGAATATACGTGGATCAAGGAGTTCGATCCACGGTTCAATGTGCAGTTCAAGGATGATAAGACCTACCCGTATCTGGCGGTGTCCATCGGCCAGGATTATCCACGCGTATGGGTGACGCGCAGTCGCAACCGCAGGGATAGCAGGTATTTCGGCCCGTATGCCAAGGTGTGGCCGATGCGGCATAGTCTTGACGCGCTGCTGCGCACCTTCCCTGTCCGCACCTGCAACAACAACGCGTTCCACAAGGCCGAGCTGACAAATCGTCCATGTCTGCTTGCATCCATCGGCAAATGCTCTGCGCCATGTGTCGGGCGTATCGGCAAGGCGGAGCATCGTCGCATGGTCGAGCAGCTGGTGGGGGTGATGACCGGGCGTATTGGCAAATCCTATATCGCACAACTCACCCGCGACATGAAGTCGGCCAGTGCCGACCTGGAATTTGAGAAGGCCGCGCGTCTGCGCGACGAGATCCAGCTGTTGTCCACGGTGGTGCAAAGCAATGCCGTGGTGATGGACGATCAGGTCGACGCCGACGTATTCGGATTCGCCACCGATGAGCTTGAGGCATCCGCGCATGTCTTCTTCGTTCGTGCGGGTTCGATTCGCGGCGAGCGTAATTGGAGCGTCGAACGCGTCGAGGACATCGATGATGCCGATCTTATGGCCGATCTTATGGTGCGTGTGTATGCGGAGTCCGTCGGTGCTGACGAATCGGGATTTTCCACTGTCGCCGCCGGCACGCGTATCGTCACATCGCGAGATGCGCTGGCGCCTACGCAGACGGTTACCGCTACGGATGCCGTATCCCGTGCGCAGGCAACACGCGAACGGAATCAGCGGCAGGAGCAGACGGGGCGTGCCGATCTGCTGGCGCCGGTGGCTCCCGTGCCACGTGAGGTCATCGTTCCCATTGAGCCGAATCGGCGCGAGGAGATCGAACAGTGGCTGACGGACTTGCGTGGGGGAACGGTATCAATACGTGTCGCCGTGCGCGGTGATAAGAAACAGCTCATGGATCGTGCGAACGAGAACGCCTCGCAGGCGTTGCAGCGTGCGAAGATGAGTCGTGTCAGCGATATGGGCGCCCGCACACGCGCCATGAACGAGGTGGCGGAGGCCTTGGGTTTGGAGGAGGCGCCGCTGCGTATCGAGTGCTACGACATCTCGAACACGGTGGGCGGTGCATTCCAGGTTGCCTCCATGGTGGTGTTCGAGGACGCGGTCGCGAAGAAAAGCGAATATCGGCGTTTCGCCATACGAGGCGATGATGGCAAGGGTGCGCTCGATGATCTTTCCGCATTGTATGAGACTCTGACCCGACGATTCCGCCATGGCAATATCGCAGGCGATTCGGGGGAAAGCATGGAGGCGGAGCGTGCGGTTGCCGGCGCTACCGGTGGCACGAAGGCCGGGCAAGACGGTCTGGATGATGAAGCGGAGGTCGTGCGGCAGAATCCGGATCGGCGTCATTTCGCCTATAAGCCGAATCTTGTGGTGGTCGATGGCGGCAAGCCGCAGGCTATGGCCGCGGCGAAGGCCCTGAAGGATTGTGGGGTTACGGATGTCGCGGTCTGCGGACTGGCCAAGCGTCTCGAAGAGGTCTGGGTCCCCGACGATGACTATCCGATTATTCTCAAGCGCCAGTCCGAGGGAATGTATCTTCTGCAGCGTGTACGTGACGAGTCCCACCGATTCGCCATCACCTATCATCGTCAGATGAGGAGGAAGGGCTCGCTGCGCAGTGCGCTTGACGGCATCCCCGGTATCGGCGAGCAGTATCAGAAACGTCTGCTTGCGCAGTTCGGTTCCGTTAAGGCCATGCGTTCGGCCAGCGTCGAGGATTTCGAAGCGGTCAGGGGCATCGGACATGCCAAGGCGCAGGCGTTGTATGATGCTCTGCATGCCGGTGAATCGGCTGATGATCGCTGAGGGGCGAACGGCGGCACGGTATGGGCGTGTGGTGACGCTACCATGGAGGCAGAGAGAAGGAGATAAGGGTATGACCATTATCAACCATCGCTGTGCCGTACTGGGCAAGCCCATCGCGCATTCGTTGTCGCCGGTGCTGCATAATGCGGCGTACCGTGCTATGGGTCTTGACGATTGGCATTACGGCAAATACGAGGTGGGCGAAGGCGATCTCGAGGGGTTCCTGCGGTCTCTTGATCCCCAGTGGGCCGGGTTGAGCCTGACCATGCCGTTGAAAAAGACGATTCAGCCGTATGGGGAACCGTCGAACATGTGGGCGAAGGAGCTCAATGTCGCCAATACCGTCGTGTTCGACTGGGCAGCCCCGCATCCCTCAGGTATTTCCGGTATTCCGGCGGTCAGGCTGTACAACACCGATGTGCTGGGCATCCAGCTTGCCTTCGAGCACGCCTATGGGGTTCGTGGGGTTGTCGTCCCAGGCGATCGATCGAGAGAGGCCGTCATTATCGGCAACGGCAACACGGCGACCTCGGCACTGGCCGCCTGCACGATGATGCCGGATATCGGCCATGTGACGGTCATGGCCCGCCATCCGGGCAAGAATCCCGATCTCGAACCGTTGGCGCGCAAATTCCTGCCGGGCGAGCACCCCATTGATATCGTCGGCATGGACGATGCCGTTGGCGTGCTGAGCAAGGCGGATGTCGTCATCAACACCATTCCCGGTCATGCGGCCGACGGCATCGCCCAGGAACTGTCCGATGCCGCCTCGTCCGTGACGGGAACATTGCTGGATGTCGTGTATGATCCGCGTCCCACCGATCTGATGAAAGCCTGGAAGGGGCACGGCGGTGCGACCATAGGCGGTGAGGAGATGCTGCTGTACCAGGCCATGATCCAGGTGTGGCTGATGACCGGCGTATGGGATGGTGACCCGCCGAGTGAGGCAATGGATGATTCGAAACGTGACAGTGCGCTGGAATCGGCCATGCGCAAAGCGCTAAAGGAGGCGTTGTGATGAACGATGGGTTCACGAATGCGGTGCAGCCAACCATCAGCGAGGCGAATCTGCCTGCGCCGGCCAGCACATTCGAAGTGCTGCTTATCACAGGCATGTCGGGGGCTGGGCGTTCCCATGCGGCGGATTGTCTGGAGGATATGGGCTGGTATGTGGTCGATAACCTGCCGCCCAAGCTGTTGGTGCCGCTTGTCGACATGATGACCAATGCGGCCGGGCCTTCGACGAAGGTCTCCGATAACGCCGCCGTCCACAAGTTGGCTGCCGTGATCGATGTGCGTTCCCGCGCCTACTTTGACGATCTGAACGAAGTGCTCAGCCATCTCGACGATCTCGGCGTCCGCACGCGGATCCTGTTCCTTGATGCCAATGACGATGTGCTGGTGACCCGATACGAGAAGGTAAGGCGTCCGCATCCGCTGCAGCACGGCAATAGCCTTATCGACGGCATCAAGGAGGAACGCCAGCTGCTGCAAGGGCTTAAAGAACATGCCGATATGACCATCGACACCTCTCGGCTGAATATCCATCAGCTGTCTACGAAACTGTACGAGGCGATGGTTGGCTCGGGGCCGTCGACGGTATCCGTTCATATCTTCAGCTTCGGCTTCAAATACGGAACTCCCACGGATGCCGATTTCGTTGCGGATGTGCGGTTCCTGCCCAACCCGTACTGGGTGCCGAGCCTACGTGAGTTGAATGGACAGGATAGGGCGGTGTCCGATTACGTGCTGTCCAGCAGTGGGGCGATGGAATTCCTTGATGCGTACGAGAAGGCGCTGATGATCGCCATCGACGGCTACGCGAAGGAAGACAAGCATTTTGTGACCATTGCGGTCGGGTGCACCGGCGGGCAGCACAGATCCGTGGCAATGAGCGAGGCGTTGGCGAAACGTCTGCGTGCCCAGGGGCTTGAAGTCAGTGTTTCCGCTCGTGAGTTGCGTCGCCGCCGTTGACGGTCTCATCGCGCATTGGCAATAATGCTCACATGGCGAGACGAGTGGTTTTAAAATAGCGAAATCTGAGAGAGTCTTGTCCAAGTAGGTCGGTATCACAGAACTTCGGTGAAGTCGTGTGTGATTCCCGCGACAGGTCTGCATAGAGCAATGGAACAGAAGAATTGAGGAGGTCTGCTCTTGGCGTTTATCGATGATGTGAAGAGCGAGCTTGCTGAGCTGGAAGATGAGAAGGTGGACGCCCGTAAGGCGCAGGTCACTACTATGATTCGCTTCGCAGGCGGCTTTATGAATAACGCCCAGAAGCAGATCGTCATGCTTGCCACGTTTGATTCTCTGATTGCGGCTCAGTGGTTGAAGAACAACATCGAAGAGCTGTACAACCTTGAGGCGCATCTTGCCACGTCCACGCGCACCACGCCTAAGGGGACACATCAGTACCATGTAGTCAAGGTCGAGCGTGGAGCGGTGAACCTTGCCGTCGCCACCGGTCTTATCGACCGCAACAGGGCCGTCCGCGGACTGCCGGCAAAAATCGTGCAGGGCAAGATCGCCCAGGTGCGTGCCGCATGGCGTGGTGCCTTCATGGCCAGAGGAATCCTCTCCGATCTCGGCAAGAATCCCTATATGGAGATCATCTGCCCCAGCAATGAGGCGGCTATGGCGTTGGCCGGCTTGGCTCGGCGTCTCGGCATCACCGCGAAACCGCGTCAGCTCAGCAAATCCTTCCGCGTGACGCTCACCGACCCGGATTCCATCGAGCGTATGCTCAATTCCATGGGCGCAGTGCATTCGTCCCGTGACTGGACCGGAAAACGATCCGATGGCGAAACCCGTTCCAAGGCCAATCGACTGGCCAATTTCGATGATGCGAATATGCGCCGAAGCGCCAAGGCCGCAGCCGAGGAGCTTCGAGATGATCGAAACAAGCAGCAGCAAAATCGAGAAGACGACCATGCCGCCTGTCAGACCCGTGATCTGCACATTGATACCGATGCTCGCGAAGAACACCGGCGTGAGCAGAAGATACCCGAGGGGGTTGTACTTCGTCTGGATGTAGGTGCCCTTGGGCGTGCACGCGACGGCAAGGCCCGCGGCGTAAGCGCCCGTGATATCAGCGACGCCGAAGAACTTCTCGGCGCAGTAGGCCATCACAAGGCACAGGACAAAGGCGAACACGGAGTTTCTGTGGCTGGCCCAACCGTGCTGACGCTTGAGCATCCAGCAGAAGATGCGGTTCGCGCCAAAGCCGACCACGAAGGCAAAGACGAAAAAGCCCACGATCTTGAGGAGCACCATGCCGATGCTCTCGTCACCGCCGGCAAGGCTGCAAACGAGCGTCAGGGCGATCAGGCCGAGCACATCGTCGATGAGCGCGGCGGCCAGAATCGTGTTGCCCACCTTGGTCTCGAGCTTTTTCATCTCCTTGAGCGTTTCGACTGTAATGCTCACGGACGTGGCCGTCAGGATGGTGCCGATGAAGATGTTTTCGATAAAGCCGGTGCTCTCGATGAGTCCCAGCTCATCCGCGCCCCATGCAAGCGCCGTGCCCATCAGGAACGGCACGATCACGCCGAGGACCGCGACCATGAAGCCCGCCTTGCCGCTGTGCTTGAGCTCGTTGATGTCCGTGCCCATGCCGGCGGAGAACATCAGCACGATGACACCAAGCTCGCTGAGCTGCTTGGTGAATTCCGTTTCCGAAAGAAGGCCAAGGCCCGCGGGGCTGAGCAAAAGGCCCGCGATCAGAGCGCCCACGACCTGCGGCATCTGAAACTTCTGCGCAATGAGGCCCAGAATCTTCGTGCTCAGCAGGATCAGCGCAAGATCCATTAAAAAGTGATACGACATATTGATTTCCTCCCAAACTCTCTGATCTCTATCCAAATTCTTCCGTTTCATTTCGCGAGGCTCTATTCTAACTTCTTTTTTTCTTTTTTCAACAGTCAGAATCACCAAGGAAACGGAAGAATTCCTGCGCAGCTCAGGCAAAATGCAATATATCTTTCATTTTTAACGTGAAATGTTTGCTTTGATTCCGTTTCCATAACCGTTTTCACAAAAAGCAGCGTCAAATGTGGCGTTAAGAAGCCGTAAAATATGGACAGATTCATTGAATTTCTCTATGATTTACAGGGATATCGTCTATATTGTCCACACATTGCGCACATTTTGTCGTTCACGCCCATTTTGCATCTTTTCCTGCATTTTGCGCATTTTCGTCGCACAATGTGCCGTTTCTCCCCTTGCCGCGGCGGCGCGGGCGTGGTAAAATCGGCCTTGTGACATGAACAAAGGAAAGGACGAGCCATGAATCAGAAAGAACTCAATGAACTGCGCCGGCGCTTCCGGCTCGATAAGAATAATTTCAGCCGCGTGTACGGCTGCTATGTGAACTCCAATAAAGAGATCATTGCGTGGGTCGATACCTCGATGGGCCTCATGCGGCAGGAGGAGCAGGAGATGTACCTGGGCCTTCTCAAAAAGTCCCTCTCCGGCACGCTTGGCAAGAACCTCATCGACGTGGTGTTCTCCACGCAGCAGGTCGCCGACAGCGATGAGCACCGCCTCTTGCAGACTCTTCGCCAGACGGAGCTCAAGGACCCCGCCTCGCGCGAAACGCTCTGCCGCCAAATCATCGACTGCATCGACATGGGCGAGACAAACTATCTCATCCTCCTCGCCGCCGACGCCTACGACGTGCCGCACCGCAGCAAGGATGACGAGATTCAGGCCGACGCGTCGAGTGAGGTCTTCAAGTACTTTGTCTGCTCCATCTGCCCCGTCAAGGCCCCGACGCTCGAACTGCGCTACGACCTTGACCAGAGCGAGTTTCACTCAAGCTCCACCGGCTACATCGCGACCTCGCCCGAGCTCGGCTTCCTCTACCCCGCGTTCGACAACCGCACGGCGAACATTTACAATGTGCTGTTCTACTCGAAAAATGCCGCGGAGATCCATCAGGAGGTCATCGACGCGCTGTTCCACGTCGACCCGCCGATGTCTGCCGAGGAGCAGAAAAACGCCTTTGGCTCGGCGCTTGCCGACGCGCTCGACAAGGATTGCAGCTACGATGTCGTCCAGTCCGTGCACGAGCAGATCAGAGCGCGCATCGAAGATCACAAGGAGAGCAAAGACCCCGAGCCGCTTGAAATGACGGCGGGCGACGTCGGCGGCATTCTCGCCAACAGCGGCGTGAACGACGAGCAGATCGCAGCGTTCCAGCGCGAGTGCGATGAGCAGTACGGCGAGAACGCCGCGCTGAACCCGAACAACATCATCGAGAGCAAGAAGTTTGAGATCACGACCCCCGAGGTCAAAATTTCCATTGCACCGGAGAACAGCTATATGATCGAAGCGCGCGTCATCAATGGCCGCAAATACCTCCTCATCCCCGCCGACGACGGCGTGGAGGTCAACGGCATCGGCGTGAACATCCCGGGTCTTGCAAAAGAGGAATAAAAAAGGAGAGAAGCCGCGGCTTCTCTCCCTCTCTTTTTGACCATTTACGCCTTGCTCTTGTAGAGGTCAGCGATGATGTCGGCGCACTTGTCGATGCCGAGCTCGCCGCTGTCGAGCGTGATGTGGTAATTCTGCGCGTAGCCCCACTTCATGTTCGTGTAGAAGCGGTGATAGGCCGCGCGGCGCTTGTCCTTGTCGCGCAGGCGCTGCTCGGGCGACTGCTCGCGCTCGCCGTAGACCTCGACGATGCGCTTGGCGCGGAACGCCATATCCGCGTGGATAAAGACCTTGAGGCACTTGGCCTTGTCCTGCAAAATGTAGTCCGCGCAGCGGCCGACGATGACACAGGGGCCCTTTTCGGCAAGCTCGCTGATGACGCGGCACTGAATTTCCCATAGGATGTCCTCGTTCGTCGGGCCGAACGCGCGGTTCGAGAGCGCTGAGGACAGGAAGCCGCCGGGTGTGTACTTGCCCGCCTCCTTGACATAATTTTCTGCAAAGCCGCTCTCCTCGGCGATCTTCTGGATGAGCTCTGAGTCATAGCAGGGGATGCCGAGCTGCTCCGCAACCTTTTTGCCGACCGTGCGGCCGCCGCTGCCGAATTCACGGCTGATGGTGATAATATGATTCATAATACAGTTGCTCCTTCCGTATTGAGTTCCCGATACGTTTTTACAATCATAACCGTCGCAATGACGAATGTCAACACATCCGAC
>OLQC01001780.1_pt1 | contig 16115 bp, 10 predicted proteins | sample 1672471 | NCBI WGS metagenome assembly OLQC01 (sample SAMEA3136689, study PRJEB25190) | human gut metagenome | biome: human gut; feature: human-associated habitat; material: faeces | place: Austria | collected 2013
AATGCGCCAAGCGAGTTCTTGAGGCTCAGCACCATGTTGATGGTGAAGAACGGGCCGATCAGCGGGAAGGTGATCTGCCAGAAGTTCTGCCATGCGCTCACGCCATCGATGGCCGCGGCCTCGTAGATCTCGTTATCGATGGTCTGCAGGCCCGCCAGGTACAGCAGCGTGGAATACGCCACACCCTGCCAGATCGACAGGAACACGATCGGGAACCAAGCCAGATCGGGATTGGACAGCATCGACGTGGACAGCCAGTCGATGTGCAACGCCTGACCGAGCTCCGGCAGCGGGGTCATGAAGATGTACTTGAACACATAGCCGATGACCAGCACCGACAAGGTGTACGGGATGAAGAAGATGGCGCGGAACCCGTTCTTGAAGGCGATCTTGGAATTCAGCAGCACCGCCAGGAACATGCCGAGGAAATTCGTGCCGATGGTGATCAGGACCGCGATGAAAATCGTGAACAGGTAGGCATGGCCCACGCGCGCATCCTGGAACATGGCGAAGTAGTTCTTGAGTCCAATGAACTTGAAATCGCCATATCCCTGCGAATTCGTGAACGAGTACATCGCTCCCTGAAGGAACGGGAAGTACAGGAATATGCCCACCAGGATCGCAGCCGGAACCGTCATCCAATAAAACGCCGGATCGACCTTGCGCTTGGAGAACTTCGAGACCTTTTTCTTCGCCGGCTTTCCAGCGGATTGTGCAGCAGTATTGACACTCATGGTTCTTCCCTCCCTCACCTGAAGTTCCTGGCTTCGATCTTGTCGTATTCGCTTTGCATGCTGCTCAGGAATTTGTCTTTGTTGCCGGTTTGGATCAGCGTCTGCAGGAAACCAGCGATATTGATGCTGGCAGGCACGTAATGGTCGCAGAAGTCGGTCAGCTTGCCGGCCTTATAGAACGACAGCACACCGTTGAGCGCGCTATCGCCGACATACGTGTTCTTGTATGGGGAGAATGCCGACTGCTGCTTGGAGTAGTCCTTGACGTTCTCGTCACTCATCAGGAAGTCCACGAACTCACGGGCCTCCTTCTCATGCTTGGTATGGGCGCCCATGGTCAGCATCACGTCGTCACCGGCGGTGAGCTGCTGTTCCTTGGCGTTGTCGGTGGCGGGCATCTGCGCGAACCGCAGGTTGGCGTTCTTGTCAATCAGACGAACCTGGGGGATGGCGTATGTGCCCAGCGGCAGAATCGCGGCCTTGCCGGCAGCGAGATCCTGCGTGGCCTGCTGATAGGTGACAGCCGGGTTCTTCTGCGTGTAGTTCTGGTAGATTTCGACCAGTTCGTCGCTCACCGTGGACCACAGGTCGGAGAACTTCTTGGAACCATCCTTAAGATTCGCATATTCCGATTCCGGCACCAGCGTCGAATTCAGCGAGGACAACGGCGCCTGCAGTGTCCACGGGTCGGCGGTGCTTGCTTCGATCGGCGTGATTCCCTTGGCCTTGAAACGCTTGAGCAATGCGATGAACTCGCTCCAGGTCTGAGGCGGGTTCTCCGGGTCTTCGCCGGCCTGCTTCCATACGTCGGCGTTGATGATGTAGCCGCTTGCGTTTCCGGCGTATGGAATCGCATACAAACGCTTCTTGGACTGGTCAGTGGTCTGCACGAGACTCTTGGCGATCTTCACCATGCCCGGATTGAGTTCGTCAACGATCTCATCATCGGTGAAATCGTGGAAGACACCTGCTTCGGCGAGCATACCGTAATTGATGTCGCCGTTGATGGTGATGACGTCGGGCTCGCGGTTCTTCACCAGACGCGTACGCAGATCGGTGGTTGCGTCGGACGAATTATTGACATTGATTTTGATGTTCGGATGGGTCTTCTCGAATTCACGCGCTTTGGCCGTAAACCAGTCGGCGGCCTCGGCCTTGTATTGGAAGAAATCCAAGGTTACCGTGCCGGCGTTCGCAGTGCCACAGCCGGCAACGCCCAATCCCATCACGGCTGCGCATACAGCCGTTGCCGTGCGTGTGAGCGCACGGGCTATTGTCTTGTGCCTTATATGAGATGCTGTTCCCATCGTCGACCTCTTTCCCTTCCTTGGGGATGCGGCATCATTACCGCAACCGACATGTTTCAGGATAAATTATTTGTTTTTTCATTCCCATCTTTCGCGTGTCTGTCTGTTGCGCAATAAAACAGCGAGAAATTTCATATCGAAGGAAAGAAAATAGGAAAGAACAAGGCGCCCGCCATGGAATTTCACCGTCCGCGGGCACCTTGAGCCAAGCGGAGCCAAACCTACGAAAAACAGCTACCGCCTGACCAGGTCACGTTCGATCTCCTCCAAAGACCTGCCTTTGGTCTCCGGAACGCAACGGGCCACAAATGGAATGGACAGCACGGCGAACACCGCAAACACCGCCAGGCCGAGGATGATACGCGCGACAGCCATCATCGCGAAGCCGGTGGCCGCCGCGCACACCCCCGTCTTGCCTCTCTTCCCGCATTATCGGGTGCCGCAACAAGCATCACACTGCATATGTTGGTATGCTCTATGAATTAGTTACTCTTGGATAGTAAATATGAAAAGAGAAGAGTCTATGGCGATACATCCCATCCCTCAATGGTTCGAGGGATCAGAATACACGCACGAAGTAGCGGCCTGTATCACCAAATACGGCCCCATATCACGCATCACGCTCGCGCACATCCTGGGACTGTCACAAGGCGCGGTCTCGCGCATCACCAGCGACCTCATCCACAACGGCGTCATCGTGGAGACGGAACCCGGCGAGACCATGTCCGCCACATTGCCCAAGGACTTTACCGCCGCATCAAACACAGAACGCCGCGGCAGACCACAGACAGGGCTGAAACTGAACTGCCGTTCCAAAACCTTCGTAGGCATCAAGCTCAACGGCACCATGGCACACGCCGTCGTCGTCGACGCGGGAAACAATATCGTCACCGGATGCCACGAGGCGCCGATCACCGACAGTGCGCCGGACATGGTGACGCAAACCCTGACCAGGCTCATCAGCGACTGTTCCAGCGAGGCGATAACAACCGGGCTGCCGCGCCCATACGCCGTGGGCATCGCCGTTGGCGGCCATATCGAACATGACACCACCATCACCTTCGCGCCATTCCTGCATTGGGACCACGACGTGAACCTTTCCGAAATGGTGAAACAAGCCACAGGCCTGCCGACCGGCGTATACAACGACATCGATTCAATGCTGGTAAACGAATGCTGGTTCGGGTCCGGCGTGGGATTGCGCAGCTTCGCCACACTGACCATCGGGTCCGGCGTGGGCTATTCGCTGGCGATGCACGGCAAGCTCATCGACTGCGCGGATAAAAGCTATGGACTGGTGGGGCACATCCCGCTGGACCCGGATGGCCCATACTGCGATTCAGGGCATCGAGGCTGTTCACAATGCCTGACCGACGACTCCATCGCCGACCAATATTCCCGACTCATCGGCAAGCCAGTCACGTTCGACGATTTCGAACGCGATATGCGCAACCATGTGCCGCAGGCGACCAAACTGGTCAATCGCACCTGCTTCCGATTGGGAACGCTTATCGCGATCATCTCGAATATCGCCATGCCGGAAAAAATCATGATCGCGGGAGAGTCGGCGTTCATCGCGCAACGAGGCATCGACACACTGCGCAACGGCATCAACGCGCACCGACACAGCCAAGCCGCTCCGGTGGAATTCGAGATTCTCGACCATGACTGGTCCTTATGGGCCAGGGCCGCGGCGTCACGCGTAATCGTGAACCATATCGGCTAGGCTCACCTACGCATCTATTGCTATGAAAAAACGGGTGCGCAGGCATAAGAACCATGCGCACCCGTCACGAAGCCATCACGAGGCCGTCAGACGCGAACGACCTTGAACAGCACGGCCTGGGCCGGGTGAAGAGCCGGCGGGCGAATGCCATAGGAGGCAAGCGCACGACCCGTCATCCTCACGCCTTCAGCGGTCCACCAACCCAGCGGACTCTGCCCGTTGCCGATATCCTGCTTGGCCAGATCGAGGCTTACCTCAAGCGGAGACACCTCGTATACGGCATCGGGATCAAGACCGGGCAAGCGCACAGGAGCGGCCGGGTAGGTCTGTGACGTGGTCAGCTGCGTGAAACGATAGATGGCAGCATCCTTGTTCGGCATGACGCAACCGTCCACGCGCACGGCAGGGTCGGCCGCGTCGGAATGGACCACCGTATCGACGGCGAACCATTCGCGATGCTTCTTGAATTCCGACACCCACTCATGCAGCTTGTCGATATCTTCCTGCGGCTGCTTCAGCAGATTCCATTCGACGCCCATGTGTCCGAAGAACGCCATGGCCATGCGCATCTCCTGTGACGTGGCACGATGCGTGGAGTGTGCGGGGCTGTCGCCGACATGCTCGCCCATCATCTCCGGAGGCACCAGCAACGAGGTATAGCGCTGGATATCGGCGCGCTCGACCGGATCGACGCAGTCGGAGACCCAGACGCGATCGGCGACTTCGAGAATGCCCACATCGATGCGGCCGCCGCCGGACGAGCAGCTTTCGATTTCCAGTCCGGGGTGCGCCGCTTTGAGGTCATGGAAAATCCTGTAGACGGCAAGGGTCTGCGCATGTGCCGCAGGGCGCCCGGTACGCGGGGAAACCTCTTCGGTGACGAGCTTGTTGTGATCCCACTTGATGTAGTCGATGCCCAGCTCTCCGACCAGCTTGTCCATTGCGCCGTACACGTAGGCGTACGCATCCGGATTGGTCAGATCGACGACCTGCTGGGTGCGCCCCTGCATCGGCAGACGATTCGCGGTCGGCTTCATCACCCAATCGGGATGGTTGCGGAACATGTTGGAATCTGGATTGACCATTTCCGGCTCGAACCACAGGCCGAACTCAAGCCCCTTGCCGTGCACGTAGTCCGCCAGCGCCTTCAACGACTTGGGGCCGTCTGGCCATACATCCTGGGAGATCTCCCAATCACCCAGGCCTGACGTGTCATCGCGGCGGGAGCCGAACCAGCCATCATCCACTACGAAGCGTTCGACGCCGCTTTCCGCGGCCTTGTCTGCAAGCGCGGTGAGGGTGTCGTAATCATGATTGAAGTAGACCGCCTCCCATGTGTTGAGGATGACCGGGCGGGGCTTTGCGGCGATGCCATGCTCCGCACGCCAGTCACGGTGCACATTGCGAATATAGGAGTGGAATCTGGACGACACCTCGTTCAGACCGGTGCCATAGGAGCCGTACAGCCATGGGGTGGTGTATCCCTCACCTTCACCCAGGCTGATCTCACCGCCCAGCAGCACTTCGCCGCCGCCCAGCACGCCTGCCGTGTAGGGGAGTCGTTCGACGGAAAGCACGCTGTTGCCGCTCCAACCGACGTGAGCGGAATACACGTCGCCTCGGGTGAAGCCAAAGCCCGTCTCGCCCACGGAGAGCAGCAACGTGGCATCGAAATCCGGGCGCCCGACCATGGAAACCCGTTCGAAGCGTCCCACGGTGAGCGGCTGGCGCTGCGGGGAACGCTCATGCAGATGATGGCCGGTTGTGGTCAGAATCTCGGTGGCGTCCGCGGGAATGGTGTAGGCAAGTTCCACCTTGCCGACTTCCAACTGGCCGGAACCGATATTGATCACGGACGCCTTCTGACGCATCAGACCGCTGGCATCAAGCTCGCAGGTCCATACGATTCTGACGCCTTGCTCGGCGTCTTCGGCAGTAGCGGTGATGGTCGGCGTGGCCTTGGGGGAATCCGACACCTTCCACTGCGGGTAGCCGCCTTCCACCGTCATATCGTAGGCATTGCCGGCTTCGACGGTTTCGGCGGAGATGTTCGTGACGGTGAATTTGCAGAACAGCTTGCGTCCATCACGGCTCACATCGAAGCGGTCGGCGCCGATCCAGGATTCCGACTGTGTGGGCAGGACGCTCGGCCACGGGGTGTAGTCAAGCGCACCGGAGACGCGCTGCGGATTCTGCGCGTCATAAGCGCCCACCAGCGTTTCGGGAGCGCTGATCGGCCGACCCCAGTACACCAGTCGAGGCAGATCGTTGCCGACGAACGCAAATGCCACCGCCACATCGACGGCCGGCTGCTGCGCGTACACGACAGTGATCGCGGTGCCGTTTGCGGTATTGCCTTGGAATTGTTGAATGTGCGACATTGCACCATCCTTCTCTTCGTGAAACCGGGAGATTTACTGCTTCTATAGTATGCCCGGAACTATTTTTTGCCGCGCCCCAGCGTGTTTCTTGTTTTCAGAAACTAATTTATTGCGTCATCCCGAACACGACCTATCATTTCGTAGGATTGCCGAAGCAACAAGGCGGGAGGCCACTCATTCCATGGATTACGAACAGGCAGCACTTCACGGCAGCGCACGACGCACACTGTGCATTCTTCTTGCGGTAGGCCTCATCGCCGGCCTGTTCTCCGGCATGTTCGGCATCGGCGGCGGCACCGTCATCGTGCCGGCGCTCGTCTGGATCGGATTGACGCAACGGCAGGCCGCGGCGACCTCGATCTGTGCGATCATCATCACGTCGATCTCCGGTGTGATCTCCTATGCGCACGGCGGCGACGTGGACTGGATTGCCGCGCTGCTGCTGGCCGTGGGCATGATGGTCGGCTCGCAGATCGGCAGCTGGCTGCTGTCCAGGCTTTCCGAGGTGTTCCTACGCTGGTTCTACGTGGTCTTTCTCTGCTTCGTGATTGTTTCACAGATATGTTTCACACCGTCCAGGGATTCTTCAATCGCATTGACGCCGGCGACCGGCATCGCCATCATCCTCGTAGGCGTATTCATCGGCACACTGGCCGGACTGCTCGGCATCGGCGGCGGCGCAATCGCCGTCCCATCGCTGTCGCTGATCTTCGGCGCCTCCGACCTCATCGCACGCGGAACCTCGCTGCTCGCCATGTTCCCCAGCTCGATTACCGCGACAGTGGCGAACAGCAAACGCAACCTCGTAATCGTCAAGGACGGACTCGTCATCGGCATCGTATCCGCGCTTTCCGCACCACTCGGCACCATGATCGCCGGCACCGTCAGCCCACGCGTCGGCACGAATCTCTTCACCGTCTATCTGGTCGTCATCGCCGCACGATGCCTGTGGACCGCATTGAAGATCACACCGGCAGCACGCGGTCTGGTGGCACGCATCACACACGGCTATCACACCAAATAAGCGCCTACACCAGATAACAACGACGGCGAGCGCTACGGCGACTCAACGGCGAGCTGCGAAGAACTCACTCAGCACCTGGGCGCATTCCCGCTCCATAACACCGCCGTACACCTCCGGCACGGAACCTACATGCGGATCGCGGGGAATATCCCACACCGACCCGCAGGCGCCGAGCTTGGCATCCCACGCGCCGAACACGATTCTCCCGATATGCGTCTGTATGCATGCGCCCGCACACATCGGGCACGGCTCCAACGTAACCACCAACGTGCAATCGGCAAGATTCCAGCCATGTTCGGCTGCTTCACGCATGGCCGCGACCTCCGCGTGGGCCAACGGGTCGCCATCGACCTCACGGGTGTTCCATCCCTCGCCCGCAATATGTCCATGCGTATCAAGCACCAGTGCGCCTACAGGCACATCACCGTGCTCTGCGGCGCGATGCGCCAATTCCAGCGCACAACGCATCGCCTTATCATCGTTCATACCGCCAGTCTACCTGGGCACAGCATCGCAGAACCCCCTCCGCCCCGCCCCTGGCGATCCGATTCGCCTCACGGCATAAGACAGACGGCACATTGATGGAAACCGGTCTCTATACTGTTATCAACGTCCCTCCAAGGTAAGGAAACTTGTGGCCGTAATCGAACTTATTCTCTGCATTATCGCCATTGTCGTGGCGTCATCATTTCTCAGTCGCTTCATACCCAAGGTATCCACGCCGCTCGTGCAGATCGCGTTGGGCGCCCTTGCCAGCCAGCTGCCGTTCTTCCAGGGCGTACAGCTGAACCCGGAATTGTTCATGGTGCTGTTCATCGCGCCGCTGCTGTATCTCGAAGCCCATGACATCAACAAGTCCGAATTGCTGAAAACCGTGAAACTCAGCCTATCCCTTGCCATCGGACTGGCCATCGCCACCATGGCAGCGGTCGGATTCGCCCTGCACTCGATCTGGCCGGCAATGCCCTTGGCGGCCGGACTGGCCTTAGGTGCCGCCTTGGGGCCAACCGACGCCGTCGCCGTCAGCTCATTAGGCAAAGAGGCTTCGCTGACCACGCGTCAACGCAGCGTATTGAAAGGCGAATCCCTGTTCAACGACGCTTCGGGCATCGTCGGGTTCCAGTTCGCGATCTCCGCCGCCATCACCGGGGAATTCGCCGTTGGAAAAGCCACCGGGGAATTCATCGTCTCGTTCATCGGGGGAGCGGCGTTCGGCTTTATCGTCGGACTGTTCATCAACTGGCTGTTCGAAACCGTCCGCTCGCTGGGATGGGAGAACACCACCACCCGCATTCTCATGGAACTGTTCCTTCCGGTGCTGCTGTATGTGGGAGCGGAGGAATGCCATGTGTCGGGTATTCTTTCCGTAGTCACCGCAGGTCTGCTGATCCGTTTCGACCGTACCGGAATCGGGCCGAACGTGGCACGTACCAATATTGTGTCCTCAAGCGTGTGGGGAGTACTGTCGTTCACGCTGAACGGCGCGGTGTTCATTCTGCTGGGCATGCTGCTGCCCCAGGCGATGACGGCAAGCTGGTCCGATCCGAACGTCAGCAATAAGCAACTGCTGACGGTGATCCTGCTGATCACCGTTGTGGTGATCACGCTTCGTTTCATCTGGGTGGCTTCCATGCTGCGTCTCGCGCGCGACACCACAACCGGCAAGCGTCGCAAAATGTCGCCCGACCGCTGGCGTTCCGCCGCGGTCATGACATTCGGCGGCCCCAAAGGCGCCATCACATTGTCGCTGATGTTCACCATTCCTTACACCATTGCGGCAGGCGCGGAATTCCCCATGCGCGACGAACTGATCTTCATCGCCGCCGGCGTCATCGTCATGACGTTGCTGCTGGCCAACTTCACGCTGCCGCTGCTGGCGCCGAACCATGCCGAGAACACTTCGTCCGAAATGTTCGAGGTCACGATCGAGGTGCTGAGACAGACGGTGGAGGAACTCACCACCCGCATCACCCCGGACAACCGCCGTGCAGTGCTGATGGTCATCGATTCCTACACCAAACGCATCAGCCGTTTGAAGCAGCTCGCCGGCATCGTCGACTTGCACGGCTATGAACAGCTCAAGCTCCAGGCACTGTATTGGGAGAAGGAATTCGTGCGTGCCCGGCAGGCCGAGGTCAGGGCGCATCCGAATGCCAACAAGGCTGTGCAGGAACTGAATCTGGAAGCGTGCGAGCGCATGCTCGACCAGATCATGAATTCGCTTCGACATGCGTCCGCGAACCCGGAATCAGGGCATACCGTATCCCAGATTCGCGGCCGTATCCGCCGATTCCAGCATCGAACGGGCAATATCGTCAAGCGCGTAGGCAATCGCATCCGTCGAACCACTCCGCTTGTCAGCGAAGATCAGATCTTCGCGCACACGCAGGTGCTTCAGGTCGAAGCCATCGATCATGTCATTGAACGACTCAGCGAGGAAATGACCAAAGACACCTACAACACGGAATTCTGCTCCGCACTGATCCTTGATTATCGTCGAGCCGAAGCCTCGCTGAAATCACGCCCGAATATGGAGGGAAGCACCGAGGCCGCCAATCAGGCAGCCGATATCAAACGGGACAGCTACGGCATCGAGCTCGGCGTTGTGCAGGACATGCTCGAAGCCGGCGATATCACCCGTGCGCAGGCCAAGGCGCTGCGTCGCAATATCTACGTGATGCAGGTGGATGCGGATTCGGGAGTCTGAGTCGGCAATGCCGTTTCGCAAACCGCTGCATTGCATGCCGGCGAGTGTGCCGACAAAGGAAACCCCGGTGGGGTCGCCACCGGGGACAGAAAAAGGAGAGAAGAAGAAGATTCAATTATCGGAGCCATATGGCCCGGGTCGATTGCTTTCGACAGGTCCTATATAACCTCACGTTCCTGTGCTTACCGATACGGTTATCTGATAAATACCTGAGAATTCCTCAATATCGCGCATTATGCCAAACGTCCTTATCGCAACCACGATAGACGGCAGGCACTAGACTGGCGGTCAGTATCGTTTCCATTTGCGAGGAGCTCTCATGCTGTTGTCCGATCGCGACATTCTGGCCGCACAGGCCGAAGGACATATTTCATTGGATCCATGGACGCCGGAGATGGTGCAGCCTGCCTCAATCGATGTCAGGCTCGACCGGTTCTTCCGTTTGTTCAACAATCATGCCTACCCCTATGTTGATCCCGCCGAGAACCAGGGCGAGCTGACCGAACAGTTCGAGGTCAAGGCGGACGAGCCGTGGATCCTGCATCCGGGGGAATTCGCGTTGGGATCCACTTGGGAGTATGTCAAACTCGATGCCAGCATCGCGGCTCGCCTGGAAGGCAAAAGCTCGCTTGGGCGCCTGGGAATCCTGACACATTCCACAGCCGGATTCATCGACCCCGGTTTTGAGGGGCATATCACGTTGGAACTGTCCAACGTCTCCACGCTACCGGTCAAGCTGTGGCCTGGCATGAAAATCGGTCAGATGTGCTTCTTCCAGCTCAGCTCCCCGGCGGAACACCCGTATGGGTCCGCCGGCACCGGATCGCATTACCAGGGGCAGCGCGGCCCGACGCCGAGCCGTTCCTATGAGAACTTCTACCGCGCGCGCATCACCGACTGACTCGCGGTATCCGATATTTCGTTTCGGCGGCCTTCACCGGCCGCCTTTGCATATACAAGGAGATAAGCATGAACGACCCCAGTGGCGAGTTCCACTTCGATTTTCAACGTCAGCCTCGCGCCAATCGTCCGTCCGACGAGGAAACCACTGTGCTGAATCAATCGCAGAACAGCGAAGCGACGCAGGCGTTCCCCACCAGCTCGAATCCGGTATCGAATACCGCAGCGACCCCGGAAACCCCGGCCAGTCCCGCATCGCTAGGCGAGACACAGGCCATGCCGCCGCTATGGGATCTCGAGGACTTTGCCGCACCGGGCACGGCACCCTCGGCCGCGCAACCCACACAAGCCATGCCGCAGACGACATCAGCCGCACAACAGCCCACGCAGGCCATGCCACAGCCCATGCAAGCATTCCCCATCGCATCACAGCCCACGCAGGCGTTCCCCACTATGCCGACGCCCCCAGCAGCTTCGTCAACGCCAGATCAGCTGCAGGCAACACAGGCCATGCCGGCTCAACTACAGGCCACGCAAGCCATGCCGCAAACGGCGCCAGCCACGCAGTCCACCATATTCGGCAATCAGGCCGACCAGCCTACGCAGGTGTTCACCCCTGACACCGCCCAGCCACGCGTAGCCGGCCAAACCACTCCTCGTACCATCACCGCTTCGGCGCAACCGACGATTCTGCCGCCCACCATTCCTCCCAACGACCACGATGACGACGAGCAAGACGGCACGGCACCGAACAAAAAAGCCAGGAAACTCTCCAACGGCAAGATCGCCGGAATCGCCATCGCAGCCATTGCGGTTGTCGCACTCATCGTGGCTGGTGTGATGTTCTTCCGATCGAACAGCGGAAAGCTTGCCTATGCCGCATGCACCGGCGCGCAGTCGTCATATAACGATACGGTCAAGAAACTGAACGCGGAGGCGACGCAGGCGCAACAGAACGCCCCAGCAGCCAGCACCGTAGACAATCAGCAGACGCTGACCACTCTCAATCAGGCTATTGCCAACGCCTCATCCGTTACGACAACGGCAAGCTGCTCCGCGGATATGAAAGCCAACGAGCTGAAAACGAACACGACCAGCTTCAAGAACGCCACCAAACAGGCGAAAGAGGCGCGCAAGGCCATTCAAGACGCCTTGGAAGCCGCAAACAGCAGCAAGGACGCCAAGGATGTCAACGCATTGAAAGCCGATCTGAACGCCACTATCAGCAACGCGCAGAATGTACTGAACAATTCCGCCGGCCAGGTCGCGGACGAAAGCACACGCACCGCATTGCAGAACGCGATCAGCAACGCCAATAACGTCGCTGGACAGTCCACGCCGGCGCAATCCGACGTGAATAACGCCAAATCCCAATTGCAGAAGGCCGCATCCGATGTCAACGCCTCGATCAGCGCCAAGCAGCAGGCCGACGCCGAGGCACAACGCAAACAGCAGGAACAGCAGAACGCCGCCAATCAAAACCAGAATCAGAATCAAAACCAGAATTCCACCAATAGCGGCCAGTCCAGCCAAAACCAGAACGCCCAATGCGACGATTCGGCAGACGGCACCTGCCAAACCGGCAACGACAACGACTGATTTGCCCACCGGTTGTCGTTCAACCGTGGAATGAACGACAATCGACATCCAACGGCACCTTGATAGCAACGGTTATCAAGGTGCCGTTCCGTATCGACACCGGTGTTCCACGCCATCAACGCCGTACCGGTATGACGCGGGGTGCTGGGACAATGGGACGCATGGCACTTAAGAAAGGACCGACCAAGGGGTCGGGTGGAAAGCATAGGAACGCACTTCGAGGCAAAGGGCCGACGCCCAAAGCCGAAGATCGCGTGTATCACAAGGCATATGCGGCCAAGAAGGCCGCCGACCGACGCAAGATGGCCGATCCGCGACTGGCGGCTCGACGCCGCGCCGACAAGTTCTCGACAGGCAACACCACGGATCTGGTATTCGGCCGCAATTCCGTCCTCGAGGCGTTGCGCGTCGGCGTACCGTCGAACACGCTGTACGTGATGTCCCGTATCGAACATGACGACCGTACTCGTGAAATCGTGAAAATCGCGAGCGCCCACGGGTTGCGCATGATGGAGGCCGACCGACTGGAGATGGATCGCATCGCCAGGTCCAGCAACCATCAGGGCGTGATTCTCAAGGTCGAGCCATACCAGTATTCCTCGCTGGCGGAGCTTGCCGATCGTGCGGATAAGAAATCCCGCGCCATGGAAGCTGCGAACTCCGCTGCGGCACGCATCAGCGCCAGGCCGCTGTTCATCGCATTGGACGGGGTGACCGATCCGCAGAATCTCGGTGCGGTGATTCGTTCCGCAGCCGCATTCGGCGCCAATGGCGTGATTCTACCGGAGCGCCGCTCCGCTTCGGTGACCGCCGCGGCGTGGAAGGTTTCGGCGGGCGCCGCAGCCCATCTGCCGGTATGCCGCGTAGTCAACCTCACCAAGGCCATCGAAGCGTTGAAGGCTCGCGGCTACTATGTGGTGGGTCTTGACGGCGGCGGCGACAAGCTGGTTGGCGAAACCGGTTTCGAAACCGATCCGCTGGTAGTGGTGCTCGGCTCGGAAGGCAAGGGTCTCAGCCGTCTGGTTCGTGAGGCGTGCGACGCCATCGCCGGCATTCCGATCTCCAGTCAGGTGGAGTCCCTGAACGCGTCCGTCGCGGCCGGCATCAGCCTGTATGCCGTGGCCAACGAACGCCGTAAGGCAGCTGACCGCTGACTTCTCCTGCAAGGAGGCAAACCATTTCGTATCGTCCCATGGAATCCATGGGACGATTTTTTATGGCTTTTCTCAGCGTATAGCGGTGAACTTCCAGGAAAACCCAGTGTTAGACACAGCAACGGGTGGTTATATATCAAGTACCGAAGCAATTCGGGCGGAGCTCCACAGCCCCGCATAACTCAATCTTCATCTCTTCCTTCTCCTTTTCTTCTCCCCGGTGCCAACCGCACCGGGGTTTCTTATATGCGCATGCATTACGCACATACGTACACATATACAACATCCCGTCCAGGTCTCAACCTGAACGGGATGTGTAGCTTCACGGTTGCCGCAGCAAGTTTCCTTGGGGGAGAGGAGAAAAACCTCCGGCTCGTCTATCGGCTGACAAGCAACAGATCAGTGACTCCACACGGCTGCGTCGGGATCGTAGTCGGGATCGTATCCGTCGTCGCCATACGTGCTTTCATCATCGATGACGCCGGAATCCGCCTCTTCCAACAGCGCGCTGATGGCCTTGTCGTCAAGCTTGTAGTTGGGCAGCACATTGTCGATATAGTTCTTCACGGCCTCGACCATCGGCACATCATGCCCGGCATGCTCGGCAAGATACCAGCGATGGGTCAGAATCTCATGGAAGAACTGCGCCGGCTGAATCTGCGAGCGGTATTCGCGTGGAATCATGCGGACGGTCGGTTCGAACACTTCGCGCATCCAATCGGTTGCCACGATTTCCAGATCCTCGCCTTCACGCCAAGTGGACGCACGGTATGCGTCAAGGTCGTTGAGCAATCGACGCGCCTGATTCTCCTGCACATCAAGACCGGTAAGGCGAAGCAGCTTACGCGATGCGTAACCGGCGTCCACCACGCGCGGGCGGACCAGCACACGCTTGCCGTCCTCCGTGGTCTTCATTTCCAGCTCGTCAACGTCGAAGCCAAGCTCGTTCAGCTTGTTGACGCGCTTTTCGATCTTCCACATCTCATCGGGCTTGAACTTGTCGGTGTCGGTGAGCGCGCTCCACAGCGAATGGTAGCGGTCGACCAGGCGATTGCCGATTTCGATCTCGTCCACGTCGCCCGGAAGCAACTTGCCGTAGCTCAAATCCATAAGTTCGCCGATGATGTTGGTGCGAGCCAAATCGATATCGTATTCGCGCTGGCCTTCGGTCAAGTTGATCTGCAGATCGCCGGTTTCGGCATCGACCAGGAATGCCGTGAATGCGTCGGCATCGCGCAGGAACAGCACGTTGGACAGGGACACATCACCCCAATAGAAGCCTGCGAGGTGGAGACGGACCATGAGCACGGCCAGGGCGTCGATCAGTCGTTCGGCGGTATCCGGGCGCAGATTGCGTGCGAACAGCGCACGGTACGGCAGCGAGAACTTCAGATGCTTGGTGACCAGAATGGCTTCCAGCGGTTCCCCATTGTGATCATGACGACCGGTAACCACGGCGATCGGCGTGACGGCGGGCAGTTCGAGTTTCTGCAGACGGCGAAGATTCTCATATTCGCGTTCGGCCATCTGCCGGGTGATTTCCTTCATTGCGTAGACTTCGTCGCCTACATGCACGAAACGCACAACGTGTCTTGAAATACCTCTCGGAAGATTCGCCAGCAGATCCTGCGGCCAGGAGGCAAGCGGCTCGGACCACGGTAGGGTGAACATCTTCGGGTTGGAACTTGCCGCGGTAATCTTCAGAGCCTGCGGTTCCGCCGCGTTCTCCGATTCGCTTTCCGCATTCACAGAAGTCGCCATGGCGACACGGGGGTCCAGCTGGGACACATCAATTGGATTAGGGGTCATGGCTCATGATTCTACCCGTGCCACCTCCCCATGGAATCGTGAATATGCTGTTTCGTCTCAGAACGGGGATACGTGAACGTGCACATAAAAAAGAAGCCCCGCGTCATAGCGGGGCTTCTTCAACGAGACGGTTAGAGAGGAAGAGAAAACGTCTCGTTTAATGGTTGACCAGCTCAGTCGAGAATCTGGTCAAGTCCGATACGACCGGCCTTGTGGCCTGTCACTCGACTCAGTTCAGACGCAGCTCGGTCGACGGAGCGAACAGATGCATCTTGGCCGGATCGATCTTGATCTTGACGACATCGCCAACCTTCGGCAGCGCACGCGGGTTCACACGAACCGTGGTGAGCTTGTTCTGGTCGGACATGACCTGGGTGGCCTCGGCGGCAGAACCGTCGGTGATGATGTTGCCGTAGATGTAGCCGTCGGAGCCGAGATCCTCGACGTTGACGACCTTCAGGGAGAAGGCGTTCGGATCGTCGGAGGTAGCCAGGGAGGCGTCTTCCGGACGGAAGCCGACGACGATCTGGCCCTTGTCTTCGGCGGTCAGCTTGTTGACGGCCTCGGCCGGCAGATCCACGGTGTCCTCACCGATCTTCGCCTTGCCGTTCACCACCGGATGAGTGTTGATGTTCATCGACGGGGAGCCGATGAAGCCTGCGACGAAGACGTTGGCCGGGCGATCGTACAGCTCGGTCGGAGCGCCGACCTGCTGCAGGATGCCGAGCTTGATGACGGCGATACGATCACCCATGGTCAGAGCCTCGGTCTGAT
>OLQC01001782.1_pt1 | contig 16086 bp, 9 predicted proteins | sample 1672471 | NCBI WGS metagenome assembly OLQC01 (sample SAMEA3136689, study PRJEB25190) | human gut metagenome | biome: human gut; feature: human-associated habitat; material: faeces | place: Austria | collected 2013
CTGGTGCAATCCGCGTCGGGGCTGAATGTGGTGTTGGTGGTTCCCTTGGTGATGTTCTCCTCGACCGCCCACAGTACCGCGTCGGTATAGTAGGCGGTGGACTTCACATCGGCAAAGGGATTGGCTGTACCCGCTGCCGGGGACTTCTCGGAACGCCACAGGAAGGTGACGATCTGGGCGCGGGTGCAGGTCATGTTGGGGCTGAACGTGGTGTCGCTGGTGCCCTTGGTGATGCCCTGACTGACCGCCCAACGGACAGCCTCCGAATAGTAGGCGTCAGCAGAAACGTCAGAGAAGTTCATGGCATAGTTCACCACGGGACTTCCGGCAGCACGCCACAGGAAGGTAACGGCCTGGGCGCGGGTGCAGATGCCATCCGGGGAGAAATGGGTATCATCGCTTCCCTTGGTAATGCCGTTTTCTACTGCCCAATCCACAGCGTCCTCATAATAGCTGCCAGTGGCTACATCCACAAACACGCCGGTCTGGGGGTTGCCGTTGGCTTTCATAAAGATGACCTCAATGGTATGGGTTCTACGGGCATTCTCAAATGTGTAGGACTTCGCCGCACCAATGCTCTTGCCGTCGATCTTGACGTTGGAGATGGCATAGCCCTTGTCCGGCGTAAAGGTGAAGGTCTGATCCCGGCCCTCGCGGACGCTAACATTGCCAGAGGGAGAAATAGAGCCGCCAGGCCCGGCAGTTGCCTTGATGGTGTAGTAGCTGTAGCCGCTGATACCGCCGCCACCGCCACCAGAGGACTGAGTTTTCTTGGGAATCACAGTTCCGTCAGCGATTTTAGCTCCACAACCCAGGCAATAGGTATCACCGGTATAGCCCGTTTCTTCATAGGTAGCGTCCTTGGCATTGCGGTTCTCGGTGCCGCCTACGTGGTTGGTGGCATCGATGGGAGTGGTAACGTCGCTCAGCTCGGTAGTGCCAGCCGCATCGGCGAAATTCTTATTGCAGACAGAGCAGTGCCAATGGATCTTGATGCCAGCATCCTTGCAGGTAGCGGCAACGCCAGAAACCTCGGTCAGCTTGTGACCGGCATCAGGGTCCACCGCAATCGGTGTCTCGGTTCCATCGGGTGCGATGGACTTTACAGGCGTGTCGTTCGCTCCCAAAACAACCAGGGTACATGTCGTGGTTTCCTCTTCTTCTGTCTCAGTAAGCAGCATCTTTTTGCCGGACTCAAGCTTCACATTCTCAAACCCCTGCATCTCTCCGCGCTCGCTGGTTGTGATGCACCATTCCAAAAGGCCACACTCCATCGTCCCTGCATCGGTGCCGGTCAGGTAGATTTGATATTCACGGCCATCATCCGGCAGATAGATGAGCTTCTCATCCCCGTCCACAAGGGCCATCAGGGTGCTGTTTTCGTCCACAACATTGTCGGTAATGCTGCACAGTACATTCCCCTGGGCATCCTCCACACGGACATCCACGGGGCAGCGGACGTACGCCCACTTGCCAAAAGATTCCAGATAATCTGCCGCACTGCTGTGTTTTACTGCGTCTACATAGTTAGAGACTTTGTGATTGTCAAAGCTGGGAAGGTTGCTATTGAAAATTCCGCGGTTAGTGCGTCCAAAGTCCCGCCAATCAGACCTCAGCAGCGTTTTGATAATGCCAATTGCCCCGCCTTTTACGATGTCATTGATATCTTCTATAATATCGTTGGGGACCCAGGTCACCGGGTCGCCCGGGGCACAGATATTGAAAATATTGTCGGTATACCCCTTATACTCCTCGTGGTAGGTGTTGGGAGTCGCAAAGGTATAGACAAAGATATTGTCATGGGGACCGTATTTTTCCGGTGAGCAGTTCAGGAGCGCCCCTACCAGGTTAGAGCCGCCGCCCCCAAGGCTGTGGCCGGTGACGAGGATTTTCAGCTTGCCGGCCTTTGCCGTTTCAAAGAGATCATGCTGGGTCATATACTTGTCAATCCCCCGCACTACCTTGTCGGCATACTCCTTAAAACCGGGGTGGGTTTCCACACCCAAGGCCGGCTCGGTCACAAGGGTATTAAAGTCTGACGCCCAATCATAAATGGAAACGGACCCTCGCAGAGACACCAGCATCAGGGTATCGCCGAGTTCCAGCTTTTTGCTGGCAATCGAAAAACACATGTCACGGCTGTCATCAAAGTCGAAATCGTTGACCCCATGTATGTCCCTCAAATAGCTGTAGAGGGTGATATTCTTCTTTTCAAAGCCCAGACTCTGGTAAGCATTGTAGATATATCTGCCGCTGGAGGGGTATTTGTCCATATTATCATAGGCGGCGGAACTGAGGACTGCCGCAAGAAGCGCCAAATCCCGGCTTGCAATGGAAGATGGAAGATAGAAGAGTTCGTCACCAAACTCGAGATCAACCGTAATTTCCCGCCCGTCGTAATAGGTGATTGAGACTGGCGAAATCTCCCGTACCCCATCATAGAACCCCTCGGGCTGACCTCGGAGAATGGGATGCGCGCCGTCCTCAAGCAGCCATATAGTATCAAGATCCCATTGCCGCTCTGTGTAAATGGAGCGGAGTTTGGTAGAGGACTCGCGGAGAACGGCCTCTGCCTGTCCATCCCCCATTACAAAGTTGGTAGTGTCCATGCAGAAGAGGCTGAGCGAGACGTCCTTGCCCTCGCCCAAGAGGTAATACCCTATAGGCAGGAAGTTGGAATCCACCTTATTCTTATCAGACTCACTGACAGCGTCGGCCTTCACCTGCCCGCGCAGCAGGAGATTGCCGGTTGCCGTAAGGTTCCTTGCGTAGCACGCTCCCCAGATACCGCCTGCATAGGCGGTGGCATAGATATAAGTAGTATTGCCGGCGGTGCTGCCGTTCGGCTTTTCCAACGCATCCGCGGTCACATCACCCTTGTTATAGGTATGGTTTACCGTAGCGCTGCTGCCCTCCAGCGTTCCAACGATGCCGCCTGCGTAGGCATACGGACTGTTATTGGCAGAAGACGCCGTGACATCGCCTAAATTATAGCAGTCGTTGATTTGCGTTACGGCATTGCTGTTATGGTTGCGGTCGCATCCCAGAATTCCACCGGCAAAGGCCTTGCTGCCGCGTTTATTGCTATGGTTGACATTCACTGAGATATCGCCGGTGTTAGCGGATTGATGAATAACAATATTGCTGCTAATACTATTCCCCCAGATGCCGCCGGCCATAAATGTATTGAATGCACTTAACGTTGTTGTAACGGCGTCATCCATCAGGCTGAGCTGAATCCGTCCGCTGTTGAAGCAGTAGGAGGTTTCATCCGTCTGGCAGAGTCCTCCGATACCGCCCACATCGGCGCCGGCCTGGCTGTCAACCAGGATCATGGCGCTGTTGCGGCAACCACTCATGAGCGATCCCATATAATATCCGGCAACGCCGCCTACATAGACGAGGCCCCGGGAGTGCACGCTGATCGTGCCGCTGTTGGCGCAGCCAGTAGTGGTTTTGACCGCGGCATATCCTGCGATACCGCCAATATATGAGCTGCCTGCATAGGTATTCGACCAGTTGGCAGTTGTGTCCACCTTGATATAGCCCCGGTTCTCACAGCCGGTCAGCTCGGCATCGCTGTCTGCTCTGCCGGTGATGCCGCCTACATAACCAGCGCTTGTCCCGGTGACTTCGATCTGCATCTCATTGACGCTGTCTGCAATCGACTGGGTAGTGCTCCCGGCAAGGCCGCCGGCGCACAGAGCGACTCTCTGCTCGAGGCTCTGGCTGCTGGTGATGGTCATTTCACCACGGACAGTACAGTTCGAGATGCTCCCCTTACGCACAAGTCCGGCAATGCCGCCTACATTCAGCTTACAGCTTTCCACCGGGCTATCTGTGGTTCCAATCGTAATATTCAGATTATCAAGGGTCAGATTTTCAACCTTTCCCCCGTTCAGTTCTCCGAAAAGTCCGACGTAATAGGTCGAATCCTTGGGGTTCGGCGCATCAGGGGTTTTGATCTTCAGATTGGAGATGGTATGCCCATTTCCATCGAAGCTTCCGGTGTAGGAGGTGTAGGAGGAAATTGGTTCCCACTCGACACAGAGCTCCTGATCTGTGAAGTCGATGTCCTCTGCAAGCTGGGCGTTGTCACACAAGCCGGAGAGGCAGAGCGTGCGAAACTTCACAAGATCCTCTGCTGTGTGGATTACATAGGGGTTCACCTTCTCAATCGTCAGAGAACAACTGACTACGGTGACCGGCTCATAGGGGAAGGGTGCCTCGATGGTAGCCTCCAGCGTGACATATCCCCATGTATAACCGAGGATAGTCACTGCGCCGGTTTCGCTGTCCACCTCCACAAGCTCAGGATTCTTGCTTTTATAGCTTACCTTAATAGGTATGGTGGGGTCGTCGCAGACCACAGCGACCGTCAGGCTGTCCAGGGCAGACACGTGGTATACCTGCTGTTCAAATCTCGGATTCAGCTGCTGATATCCGGTATAATCATACCGCACATCGCCGCATAACTCACAGACCAACTTCTCGTAGATGTAATCATCATATTTTTCCGCAAGAGGCCCCGGGTCCTTGCTCGTGGCTTCATCTGCATTGGCTGCTTCATCGCTGGGATATTCGTAGCCGTTGCAGATGTAAACATAGCTTGTTTTATAGCTGTGGGGACAATCGGCAGGGTCTTGTTCATTTTCTGAATGGGTGAAGGAACTGTTCCCATCGCCGTAGGTACCGAGACTTTCCTGCAGTGCGGCAGGTTCGTCCTCCTTTTGTGGATACAGCTTCTGAATCTTGTTCTCACTCGGCCTCGAAGGAATATCAACGCTCGCCGATTCACCGGCATCGGCGGAAGGTTCGCTTTCAACCGCCACTTCTTCTACCCGGTAGGGCGGCTCTTCCACATCCGAGACGTTCTCCTCTATGGCGAAAACCTCAACTGGAAGCATACCTATTGTCATACACAGTGACAACAGGATTGTCAAAAATCGTTTCTTCATAGTAATCTTCAAACCTCTCTTCCGCTGAAATATTTCCTTTTACTTTCGCGAAACTTATTCCGTCTTATTGGCGGGCGGAGCTGCTCTCCGGTACATTCGCCGCCCGGTACAGGAATGTGACGATCTGTCCCCGGGTGCAGGTGCCGTTGGGGCCGAACCGCCCATTGCCCACGCCGGTGGTGATGCCGTTTTCCACGGCCCAGCCCACAGCGCTTTCATAGTATGCGCCCTGGTACACGTCCGCAAAATTACCGGGATTTTCGGCAAAAGGCTGGCCCTTTGCGCGCCACAGGAACGTCACGGCCTGGGCACGGGTGCAGCTCTGCCTGGGCAAAAAGGCATCGGAGCCGCTGCCGGTGGTGATGTTGTTCTCCACCGCCCACAGCACGGGTTTATAGAAGTAGTCGCCGGGGTTCACGTCCGTAAAGGGGCTGACAGAGCCGGAAGGCTCCGGTTTCCCGGCGGCACGCCACAGGAACGTGACGATCTCCCCCCGGGTGCAGGCCCTGCCGGGGCTGAAGGTCGTGGCGCTGGTTCCGCCGGTTATGGCGTTGTCAACGGCCCACTGCACGGGCTTCGCGCAGTAGTCCTCCAGAAAGACATCCGAGAAGTCCGCTACGGTAAATGTCTTTGGCGGCTTTTTGGGGGTAAAGGGGTACTCCGGCTGACGGGGAAAAGACTGTATATAAATGACCCTGTCCACGCCCGGCGCGGAGAAAGTATAGGATGCGTCCCCGTCCGGATAGCCCAGTTCGCCCCTGATGTTCCATCCCCAGGTCCAATAGCTGCCGTCTTTTTTCAAGGCAATGGATGCGCCATTCTCGCAGCTGACATCCACCACGTCCTCCATGATTTTGGCCGGGGTCAAGACGTCTGTGCCTTCGCCGTCTGTGATCTCCCCCACCATGTTGGTAAGGTACCACTTCCCATTTCCCAATGCGCCGTATGTGTTTGCGCCGCAGGTCCACAGGCTGCCGTCATTCTTCAAAATGGCCATATGGCTGTCTCCGCAACTGACCGTGCGGACGCCATCCATAATTTTTGTGGGCATATTTTTTTGAAAATAGACATTGACGTCTTTTTTTCCGTTGCCCAGCTGGCCATGGTTGTTCCAGCCGAAAGTCCACAGGCTGCCGTCTTTTTTGACAACGGCTGTGAAATTAAACCCGCAGCTGACGCAGGCCACGTTGTCCATCACCTTATGGGGCGCTGCCTCAAATTGCAAATTGGGGTACTCGCTGTTGGTATGCGGGCCGGTGTAGCCCAACTCCCCGTCTTGGTTGTCCCCCCACATCCACAGGCTGCCGTCGTTTTTGATGGCGGCGGCATGGTTTTCGCCGCAGCTTACCGCGCACACGTTGGTCATGATTTTCTGCGGGCGCACAGGCTCCGTATTATAATTCCTGCTTCCGGTCCCCAGCCGCCCTTTGTAGTCCGGGCCCCATGTCCACAAAGAGCCGTCTTTGGTGATAGCCGCCGTAAATCCATAACTTGGGTCTATCGAACAGGAAACAGCCGCCACGTGATCCATCACTTTGACGGGTACGCGGGTGTTTGTCTTTGTCCCGTTCCCCAGCTGCCCGGACCTGTTATTCCCCCACATCCACAGGGAGCCGTCCGATTTGATGGCGCCGCACGTGCCTCCGCCGCCCCGGCTGTAGGAAACCACGTCCGTCAACACCTTCTCCGGGGATGCGGAAAATTCCGACCCGTCGTAGATGTTGAAATCCCATACCCACAGGTTATTCGCTTGGTCGATAGCGGCCGTGGTAGAGAGGGAATAACCGTCCCCGGGAAACTGCGCCACATCGTAGGCCTGCGCGGGGACCTGTATGATGCCAAACAGGACCGCCACGGACAGCGCCATAACCGTGATCCTCTCGAAAGCTGCTTTTTTCATATTTTGACCTGCCTCTCCGTATGAAAAATATTCTCCCTGCGCCTGCCGGGGGCAAAGGTCGGCCCCGGCCTTTTTATTGTATCGCGGATCACGGGAAGACGCCCCACACAAAAGGATAGTATGGGAAAATTTTTTCTGTTTTTTTGCGTAATTGTCCTTTTGTGTGGGGCAGATGGCGGACCGTTGTGTTATAATTTTTATGAATGGTTAGTGAAAACTGTATTTTCGTAAGGAGGAGGCATTATGAGCGACCGTAAAAAGGCCATTATCAGGATTTCCGCGGAGGCCGCTCTGCTGCTCCTTGTCTCCGCCTACCGGCTGTTCAGTATGCGGTATTGGCCCTGGGATTTTCTGCGGCCCTATATTGTCTGGGTGGTGTACCTGCTGCTGCTCTTTGACTGGCAGCGCGTTATCCACACGAAAATTACCCAGAAACGTATGCGCGTCAACCTGACCGCGCAAAACGTTGTCAGTATCCTGTACCTGACGGTGCGGTTTGTTCAGGACGCGTTTCTTTATATCAATGTTTCATGGATGCGTTTTACCGGGTATTTTATTGTAACTGCAGTGGTTTTTATACCGCTTTTCGGTCTGTACGCCTCATTCTATCTGGGCAAGGGCGAGGATTACCGGATCAACAGGAGATGGCTCCTGCTGCTGATCCCGGCCTGCCTGCTGAGTGTGCTGGCGCTGACCGACGACCTGCGCCATTTTTTCTTTTACATTGTACCGGAGGAGGCCCAACCAAACCTGTATTTCCATCCGTACATCGGCATTGGCATCGTCTATATATGGGCACTCAGCATGATCGTATATCAGATATATGTGATTTACCGGCGCAGCGGCACGGCTGGCTCCGCTCCCTTTTACCGGAAGCTGGCTCCCTTCTACGAGCCGGTTTTTCTGCTTTTATTCAGCCTCCCCTATGCGGCCACGGCCTATGTGGTAAGGTTTGAGCTTGTGGAGTTTTCGGCGGGCCTGATTTTCATTCTGGTGCTGTGCTGGAATCTCTATATCCTGACCGGGCTTATCCCCATCAACACCCAGTACGGCGAGGTGTTCCAGCGGTCCACGGTAGCCATGCAGTTCCTCTCTCCAGACGGGGAGGCCATCGCGTTATCGGAAACCGCAGTGGAAATCACGCCCGCTATGTGGGAAGCATTGCGGTGGGAGCAGCAATACCCCATCACGGAGGACAGCATCCTGAACCTGCACCAGATCCCCGGGGGGTACATGATTTGGCAGACGGACCTGTCGCAGCTCCACCAGACTCTGCGGGAACTGCAAAGCCTGTACGGGGAATTGGAAGAAAAGCGGAACCTGCTGGCACAGGAGATACGGGTCCGCTCCGACGAGGCCAGCGTCCAAGCCCGCAACGATATTTATGATAAGCTGTCCTCAGAGGTGTCCGTGCAACTGGCCCTGCTGACGTCGCTTTTGTCGAAGGAAACCCTTTCAGTGGACGACTGGAACCGCGTCTGCCTGATTGGCACCTACATAAAGCGATTCTGCAACTTACAGCTCACCTGCCAGGAAAGGCAGATGATTCCCAATGAAGATTTGGCTATCAGTTTACAGGACATGGCCAAGTGTCTGGAAAATCTCAACATACGGACAAGCTTGGACTTTTGTCCTCCGCAGGAGTTAGGACCCAGGCTCATCCTTCTCATTATGAAAACTTTGGAAGCAATTTTAGAAGAGGCGGATTTCCACCTGGTCTCATTGACAATCCGGGTGGACAACATAGCCTGCTTTGAGATTACCGGTACAGATAAGGAGTTTGTCCCCCCGTCCCCGGAGGATGGATACAGGCTCCTGGCAGAAAAAACGCAGGACGGCTACCGGCTGTTACTTTTGCCGGAAGGAGGGGCGGACCCATCATGAAAAAGAAAATACCGGCCAAGATGATCAAAAGAGGAATCGATTCCTATCCCGGTGGAATTTGTTTCTTTTCCCTGGACGGGCGGGTCATCCTGGTCAATGAAAAGATGAACCGATTGATGCTGGAGCTGACCGGACACACCCTTCTGAACGCCAGCGGCATATGGGACGAGCTGGCAAGTCTGTCCGATAAAAACAGTGTGAAAAAACTGGAGCAGTCCTGGCTGCCGAAGGAGCCGGGCAGCGGAGATGCACGCGTTCGTCAGATGTTCTTCCGGATCTCGGACGGCTCGGTCTGGCGGTTTGAGCGGCGTGTTCTTGACGCTGACACCATGCAACTGGAAGCAGCGGAAATTACGGAGTTCTACCGGCTCAGCGAAGAATTGTATGAGAACACCCTGCGGCTCCGGGAAATGCAGAAACGGCAGGAAGACCTGTTGGACAGCATTGTGGAAGTCAACCTGAGCAGAGAAATCCTCGCCGCAAAAATGCAGATTCACGACGAGTTGGGCCACTGCCTGTTGGCCACCACCAGAGCTGCCGCGGAGGGCAGCCTTGCGGAAAATACCGGCACGCTGCGGGAAAACTGGCGCAACACCATCCGGGATTTTTCCAACATCCCTACGGTGCGGACAGAGCCCGGCGTCTCCCTGCAATCCGAACTGATCCAGGTGGCGGAACTAATTGGCTGCAAGGTGACCTTTATTGGGGAACAACCCACCCAGCGCAAGGCATTGCAGCTGCTGTACGCCGCCATCCGGGAAGGACTCACCAACGCGGTACGCCACGCGGACGCTACCGAACTGACGGTAAAGATAAGTCCAAACGGGCAAAGGTACCATATAAAAATATCCGACAATGGCAGCTTACCCGTTTCAAAAATCATAGAGGGCAACGGCTTAGGTACGCTGCGGCAACAGCTGGAGCAGGAAGGAGCATCCCTGGAAGAACTCTGTGACGGCGGCGTTATCCTGCTTGTAGAGATTCCCATGGATTGTGACGGACCGCAGAAAGGAGGCCGGGTATGACCCAGGTTTTAGTAGTGGAGGACTCCCGAATTACCCGAGACGCCATTGAACGTCAGATTGCCAGGTCGGGGGAATATACCCTGTATGTCTCCATAGAAAATGCGGCCAACGCAGAAATCGCCTGCCTCCGAGGGTGCGTGGATTTGATTTTGATGGACGTGTGCACCGCTGAGGAAGAATCCGGGCTAAAAGCCGCGGCAAAAATCAAGCAGTACAATCCCAAAATCAAAATTATCATTATGACCTCCATGCCCGAGCACTCCTTTATCCAGAAAGCGAAAGCCTGTGGCTGCGACGGCTTTTGGTATAAGGAATTTGGCAGTGATTCCCTGATAGAGGTCTGCGACCGGGTAATGGCGGGCGAGCAGGTCTACCCCCAGGACACACCCATAATTCGCATCGGGTGCAGCGACAGCCACGAATTTACCAGTCGGGAATTTGACATTATCCGGGAACTGGCGCAGGGCAGGAAATACGAAGAGATCGCGGCGGACTTGGATATTAAGCCGAACACCGTCAAGTACCACATCAAAAATATTTTGCAGAAAACGGGCTGCCTGAACACCCTGCAGCTTGTGGCCGAGGTAGTGGAAAAGCGGCTGGTCCTGCCGAAATATTAGGGCGCTGCCTGAGATTTTCCGGGAGATTCCTGCGTGTGGGAGTCGCTTCCCCAAGAGACCGCAGCCCTTCCCGGAACGGTCCCAGCGTGCGGATGTCAAAATATATAGGGCAATACCGCGTAATTGGATAAGAGCGATTTGTAAGCAAATTTTGTGTGCTGATTAGGCGCGGTTTTGCAGCAATACTTGCCGTATTGCAAGAAATCCGGGCGACATCAGGGCGCAGAATTTCCACAAAGCGCCGCAGCTTTAATTGTGCGGTGTTGCCATAGATTATTTTTGAAAGAACCCTCCGAAACTGGCCAAAACGCCTTGTTCAGCTTGTAGTATGGGTAGAGGGGGAAATACGGGGATGCGAAGTAGTCAGCAAGCACAGCAAGCGAGTACCCGCTTGCGGATTTTGCGCTGTTCAGGTCCCTTGCCCGAACAGTCAAAATTGCTTGCTGGGATATCCCAGACCCTTATAAGAAACGGAGGCTGCCCATGGCAAACCGAAAGCGGAACATTCAGATGAAGTTCTATGTGACGGAGGAGGAAAAACGGCTCATAGATGAAAAGATGGCGCAGCTCCCCACACGGCGGTACGGGGCGTATCTGCGGAAGATGGCGATAGACGGGTATATCATCCAGCTTGACACCACGGATATCAAGCGGATGAACGCCGCCCTGTCCGCCATCGGCCGGAACATCAACCAGATCGCCAAGCGGATCAACGCGGGAGGCGGCGCGTACAAAGCGGATATGCGGGAGATACAGGAGAGGCTGGATGAGATATGGCAGTTACAAAGACGCATCCTATCAAGTCAACGCTGAAAGCGGCCATTGACTATATCTGCAACCCGGAAAAGACGGACGGAAAACTGCTTGTATCCTCCTATGGCTGTGCCGCCGAAACTGCGGATATCGAATTTGCCTGGACCCGCCGCCATGCCATCGACAAGGGAACGAACCTGGGCCGTCACCTGATCCAAGCCTTTCAGCCTGGGGAGGTCACGCCGGAGCAGGCCCATGAGATCGGCATGGAGCTGGCAAGGGAGATCCTTGGCAGCAGGTATGAATTTGTCCTGACCACCCACATAGACCGGGATCATGTCCATAACCACCTGATCTTCAACGCCGTCAGCTTTGCGGATCATAAGCACTACCATTCTAACAAGCGCAGCTATCACTTCATCCGCCGCACCTCAGACCGGCTCTGCAAGGAGCACGGCCTGTCCGTCATCGTTCCCGGCCAGGACAGGGGCAAAAGCTACATCGAGCATCAGACGGAGCAAGCCGGCACCAGCTATAAGGCGAAGCTGCGCGCCGCCATCGACCGGCTGCTGCCTGGCTGCCATGATTTGGAGGAGCTGCTGGTGCGGTTGCAGCGGGAGGGCTATGCGCTCAAGCGGGGCAAATACATTTCCGCCAGAGCGCCGGGACAGGAGCGGTTCACAAGACTAAAGACCCTGGGCGCGGACTACGCCGAGGACGCCCTGACCGCACGGATGGCCGGACGCGCCAGACCCTCCCGCCAGCGGTCACAGCGCGGAGGCAGGGTCAGCCTGCTCATTGATATTCAGAACAACATCAAGGCCCAGCAGAGCGCGGGCTACCGCCATTGGGCGACCATCGAGAATCTGAAACGCATCGCCGAGACCAGCAACTTCCTGACGGAGCATGGCATCGGCAGCATGGAGGAGCTGACAGAGCGCTGCGAGGCGGCGTCCGCCTCCGCCGCCCGGCTGAAAGCGGAGCTGCGGGAGACCGGGGCGCGGATCGAGGAGCTGACGCTGAAAATGAAGCACGTCGCCGCCTACCGTCAGCTCAAGCCAATCTACGACCGCTATCAGGCGTCGAAGGACAAAGAGAAGTTCCTGCGGGGCTATGAGAGGGAGATCATTCTCTTTGAGGCCGCCGCCAGAGAGTGCAAGCGCCTGGGCGCCGTGCCCCTGCCGTCCGCGGAGCGGATGCAGGCGGAAATGGACGCGCTCACCGCCCGGAGGGCGGCGCTGACCGCCGAGCGTCAGAAGGCGCGGCGGGAGGAGCAGGACTACGCCGCCGTGCGCCGGAACGTGGAGGAGTTCCTGTCCCCGCCCCGGCAGGCGCCGGCACGGCAGAAGGATATGGAGCTGGAATGACCCCTGGGACAAACTTTTTGCCGCGATCTGCGTTTTCCCCTGGGCTTTTGCCGAAACGTCAGATATAATGAAGATACAAACGATTTTGAAGGAGGCGAACCCCATGACAAGAGGCGAGGCCTTAAAAGACTTTTTCCGCAAGACCATCCTGCCGGTGGCGTCGGCCGCGCTGCTGTACTGCATCTTCCGCTCCGCCTGCGTAAAGAACGGGGAGCTGGATTATCTCTGGCTCTGGATCCTCTGCGGGCTGCCGTTTGGGATCTGGCGGCTGCGGCTCTGGATCATACCGGGCGGCGGCTCTCTGGGCGGCGGGATCGCCCTGTTCCTTCTGAACTTCGTCTTTGCCGGCCTTATCGGCGGCTGCGTCCTTGTCTGGCGGCTGCTGATGGCGGCGTGGTATGTGCCGCTGACGCTGTACCGCCTGCTGACGGCAGGCTGTGCGTGTATCATCACCGAGGATTAGGCCCGCGCTATGGAACTATGGAAAACGGCCGCTTTGCCGACGGAAAAGCCATTCACCGCCTGATGGAAAAGGACAGGCCTTTCCCACAGGACGGCAAACCGCTTTCCCACAGCGCCGCCCGGCTTGGCCGTTTGCCCACAATCCCACAGCGCCTACGACTGCTGCTGCCGCAAAAATCGCGTTCCCTGATAGAAAAAATCATCATTTCATGGTAGAATGGGGATAGCCCATCGAAGGAGGAAAAAGCTCATGGACGAAAACAATTCCATCCAGCTTTTTGAAGATAGAAAGATCCGCACCGCCTGGGACGAGGAACGGGAAGAATGGTATTTCTCCGTAGTGGATGTGATCGCCGTTCTGACCGATCAGCCAACGGCAAGAAACGCCAGCACCTATTGGGCGGTTTTGAAAAAGCGTCTGAAAGAGGAGGGCGCAAGTGAACTGCTTACAAATTGTAAGCAGTTGAAAATGCGGGCAACAGACGGAAAGATGCGTCTGACGGACGTTGCCAATACGGAACAGATCCTGCGCATCATCCAGTCCATCCCGTCGCCCAAGGCAGAACCGTTCAAACGTTGGTTGGCACAGGTTGGTCGTGAGCGCATCGAGGAAACCATCGACCCGGAACAGGCCATCGACCGGGCACTGGAGACCTACCAGAAGAAGGGCTATGACGCCGACTGGATCCACCAGCGCATCCTCTCTATCCGCGTCCGCAACGAACTCACCGCCGAATGGCAGACGCGGGGCGTGGAGCAGGGCCGGGAATACGCCATCCTCACCGACGAGATCACAAAGGCCTGGTCCGGCATGACCACCCGGCAATACAAAAACCTGAAAGGTCTCAAAAAGGAAAACCTCCGGGACAACATGAGCACATTGGAGATCGTGCTGAACATGCTGGCCGAAACCACGACCACGGAGCTTTCCAAGGCCCACCAGCCGGAGGGCTTTGAGGAAAGCCGGATCGTCGCCCGACGCGGCGGCAAGGTGGCGGGAGACGCGCGGCGCGCTATCGAAGCGGACACCGGGCGGCCCGCCGTCACAGCGGAGAACGCCGCCCAGCTCAACGCCGTGGTGACGGATGTGATCCAGGGCGTGGCGGAAGCGGACAAGCCCAACGAGGACGAGAAATAAGCAAAAAAAGAAGCGGGGACGCAGCCAACGGATATACCGAAGGCCGCGTCCCCGCTTTTTCTATGGGCGCGGATGGGAAAGTGTCAAAAACCGCTGCTTTTTCGCCGCAGGAGCGCGGAGAAAAGCGCGAATGGGAAATCATAAGGGCATGGTCTGAAAACACCGCCACGGGGGACTATTTTGCCCGTTTCCCACCCTTATCCATGCCTTTTTTCACACGCTGGGACTGGAAGTGCGGGCAGTCCAATACCACCGCCCGGAAGCTCTGCTTGCAGGGATGGACACAGCCCTTGCAGAGCCGGTTGTACTGCCGCCTGCCATTCTCCCCCAGGAAGAAGGCCCATTCCAGCCGCCACTTCACGCCCCGGCTCATCGTTCCCCCAACTCCGGGGGCTTTTTCTCCGTGGCAGGCCTGGGCTGCTGCTTCGCGCACTCCTGCTTTGCCGCCGCCAGCCGTTCCCGGATGGAGGGCTTTTTCTCCGGCTGCGTCCGCTCCGCGTGCTCCTTGGCCTTTTCCAGTTCCTCGCCCCGTCTGCCGTTGTTGATAACGCCGTCGATCATGCCGTAGTCGTCCTCCAGCGTCATTTCAGCGGTACGGAGGGGATTGTCCTTTTCCGGCGCATCAGCTCTGACCGCATACGCCTGGGTCCCATTTGCCATAATGAGATATTTTCCATCCTCAGAGGCGTGATGAAAACCGTATCCGTCCGCCTCCATCTGCTCCCTTGTCATGCCGCAGAGATAGAAGCTGCCCCTGGGTGTCTGGATGCGCTCGGTGATCTCGCGGCTTTTCTGTGCCGGCTGCAAAAACTCCGGCACTTCGGAAAAACCAGCGCGGTCGCAGTAATGGGCGGTATCCTTCCCGCCCTGATGCAGCACCACGATATCCGATACCGACAGAGAGTGCCCCGTGAAGTCTGCCGGGCGATCCACATTGAACCGGGTATAAATGCTTTCAAGGTTGTCCTTTTCCGTCATCGGTGCCTCATAGACCAGCTCATAGTTTTCCGGCTTCACGGAAAGGCCGTTGCGGTGGATGCTGTCCAGCGGCTCAAAGCGATAGTCCAGCGTTTCATTGCCGCCCTTGAGCTGGTAGATGGAGAAGCTGCCCACCGGTTCGTCCCGCGCCGCCCGCGCCTGCTCCACGATAGCAGCGGGGGTCTGCGCATAGGCGGCCGCCTCCGCCGCGTACTCCCGTTCCGCCTTTTCCGCGGCGGCCAGCATTTCATCCACACGGGATCTGTTCGGATCCTCTAAAGCCGCCTTGACCTCGGCAGGGTCGAAATCAAGAAACTCCTCGTATCCCGTGGCGTCCTTGAACTTTTCGATCTCGGAGGGAAGATAGTCCTCCTGCGTCTGGCCCAGCGCCGCCAGCTTTTCATCCAGAGCGGAGATGCGTCCGGCCATCAGATTTTCGTAAATCGCTTCCTTTGCGGCGTGCGCCTCCGGGTGCTCCGCCGCGTACTGCGGATCGTTCTGACGGAAAAACTCGTCCATATCAAAAGCGATATCCATAGCCCACTCAGACTTTTCTTCTTCGGGAAGATCGTCCTGGAAGGTCATCACCCGGTATTCATCGGGGATACTGCCGCGCTCGCCATCGTAATACTCGCAGAAGCGGTCCCCCGTATCCCGCACATAGCCCTGATCCGTAAAGCTGCCGTTTTCGTCCATCGCCACGTCCCGGCCGTAGGCCTCATAGTCGATGTAATTTTGCAGGTGCTCCGGCACCTGCATGACCTCCAGCTCCTCGATATAGTACCGGCCCAGATCGTCATAGTCCTCAATATGGGGATAGACCTCATAACAGTCCAGATTTTCCGTCAGGTTGATGATCTCCTGCAGGCTGCCGCAATGGTCGCCCATTTCCATACCGGCCTGAAACTGTGCGTATTCGCTTTCGCTCATTTCATCCAGCTTCGATGCCAGATAATTCAGCTCGTCCAGATTCTCATATTCACCCAGCTTACTGTAAAGAC